>Ga0207732_100178_pt1 | contig 28385 bp, 47 predicted proteins | sample A23P1SouthBayCA_FD_187733 | JGI IMG/M metagenome (GOLD analysis project Ga0207732, IMG submission 187733) | Aerobic enrichment media microbial communities from Eden Landing Ponds, California, USA - A23 P3 (4) (SPAdes) | ecosystem: Environmental > Aquatic > Marine > Unclassified | place... | reverse complement strand
CGTGTCGGCATCCGAATCCGTGTCGCCCCGCGTCCGTGTATCAGGCGCGTCATCGCCGAATTCCCGACGGAGCAACTCGACAGTGTCCTGATCCAGCGATGGCCCGTCAGCGCTGCTCGGCTCGATGTCTGCACCCGAGTCGGCATCGCTGGTCGTCCGGAGGTCTTGGGTCTGCCCCGCGTCGAGATCGTCGGGTACGCCTTCTATCTCGCCCGGCTGAGTTGGGTCGGCATCGCGGGCGTCCTCATCAGGGACGTCGCTGAACTCACGCTCGAGCTGCTCCTCGTCGAGCTCCATCTCGTCGATCGCCTCTCGCTCGGCATCGGTGAGGTCGCCAGCTTCACGCGTGTCCGTCTCCTCACGCGTGAGCATCAGCTGGTCTCCGTCGGCTTCGACGCTGTCGCCGCGATCAACGTTCCTTCCCGGACCGAGCTGTCCACGGTCGGTGCCACTGAACTCGCTCCTGAAGCGGCCACCAGCTGCGCGCACCGTGTCGCTATCCGGCGCGGCTCGGGCCGCACGAGCAGCCGTTGATCCAGCGGCGCCTCCGAGAGCGAAGCCAACGAGACCCTGCGCGACTGCGTCTGTCGGATTCTCTGACGCGCGTTCAAGACCACTCAGGAGTGCAGCCCCCGCGGCGGCTCCGACCTGGCTCACCCGTTCGGCCGTTTCCTCTCGGGACCCACCCGTGGCTGGCGTTGCCTCAGCAAGCCACACAGCCAACTCCCCACCTTCGATCGCAGTTGACGGCGCTTGTGCGACGTCGGCGGCGGTGTTGGAGGCGGCCTCGACGAACTCGCCGGCAGCCCGCGACGTTCCGGCAGGACCGAGCGATCCAGGCGGCCCTTCCGGATATCCCTCGGCACGCTCATCGAATCCTTCCTCTGCCTGCTCACCGCGCTCCTCAAGCCTGTCTGCGACTTCGCCAGTTGCACGGTCGACGTCACGTTCGATATCTTTCGCGACACCAGTCGAGTCGCCGAACCGTTCCTCAGTGGCCGGCTCCCGCGTTGTCGATGACTGGTTGCCTCCGGATCGACTCAACTCAGCGCCGTCGTCGAAGGAGTCGTCGTCGAGATCGTCGCCGATCCCATCGCTCGACGAATCCGACCCGGTGGAGTCTGATGACTGAGCAGGCGTTGACCGATTCGACGATGCGCCCTGTGTCCGCTCCGGTTGGCTCCGACCAGGCATCGACGATCCGGATGTCGAGCCGTCGTCGTTCTGTGCCTGGACCTGGTCGGGACTGATGCGCTCGTTTCGGGCAGCATCGTCGGGGTCGCCCGAGTCGGCGTCACTGGCGGCCTGGTCGTCCTCCTCGCTCCCGGCGCTGTCCTCCGACGGGACGCGGTCCGCACCGACACCGCCGCCGCCAGCGCCGCCCAGCGAGCGCTCGAAGCGCTCGCGAGCCATCAGCGGCCACCTCCGCCGAGCCAGTCGCTATCCCAGCCGCCCGCGTCGGATCCGCCCCCAGCGAGTGGATCGCCGGAGTTGTCGTCGCTGCCCCACGCCAGTGGGTCGCCGGCGTCGACGCCGTCGGCGTCGGCATCGCCCTCGCTCCACCACTCGTCAGCGTAGAGGCCGCCAGTGTCGGGATCCTCGTCAATCGTGTCGTCGTAAGCGACCTCGAATCGGGCCAGTTCGGTGCCGGCCGCATCGTCAACCTCGTTGGACCGAAGCAACGACTCGGTCGCCTGCGGCGGGGCCGTCGGCGCGAGCGAGGCGTTCAGCATCGGCCCCGCGGTGGCGGCTTCTTCGGCTCGGCGGGCGACGGCCTGTTCACGCGACTCCTGGCGTTGGGCGGCTTGGAACTCCGCGTTCGCTGCGATCGCACCGGCGCGACGAGCGACCGCCGCCGCGTTCTGTGGCGTCGCCGCGCGCTGTGCAGCGCGGACGTCAGCACGCGCTCGTTTCGCCAGCTCACGCTTCGCGCTCTCGGCGGCACGGCCAGCAGCGCGCGCGTCGGCGCCGACCTTCGACTTCAACCGCTCGAGACGGCTGCGCGTGTCGCGCTGCGACGGTGGCGGGTCAAGCGGGTCGTCCGATCCCGTGACGCGCTCCCGCAGGCGGTCGAGGCGACCCACGTTAGATCACCCCCGTCTGCATCATCGCGTATGCCGCGACGACCAGGAGGATCATCACCGCGATGCCGCCGTAGACCAGCAGCTTCGGGTTGATGCCGAGGCCGCCCGCGCTCTCTTTCAGGACGGTTCGGCTCGCGTAGTCGTTGAGCGCGTCTGCCGGGATCGCGAGTTCGTCCTGGTCGTGCGGATTGATCGGGTCGGCCTGACCTTTCCGGTGGATAACCGTCCACGCGCCCTGCTGTTCGTCGGGGATGAGCGCATTCTCCGGTGCGAGGTACGTCTCGCCATCGTGGTTGATCACCGGGATGCCGTCGCCGTTCCGCTCTGGGCGGACGAACTGCGGAGACGGGAAGGTACCGTCGAGGAGGATCCACTGGATGTAACCGTCCTGCACCAGCCGCTTGCGGTTCCACTTCCAGACCATCCAGCGGTACAGCTCCGTGAGGATCGACACGCGGACCGACGTTATCCGCGGCGGGTCCAGCTTCACGCGGGTTGGGAGGCGCTCAGGCAGCACCTCACCGCCGTCCGTACGGAGCACCTCTTTGTCGGTCGCGCCACGCTGCTCGAGGCGGTCGCGATTCGTGATCGAGTCGAACGACGGCCCGTAGAGGTTCCACAGCAGCAGCGCCGTCCCGGCACCTGTGACGAGGATTCCAGTGAGGACGAGGAGGATGAGTCCCCACAGCGGGATCGCCGAGAGGAGACCGCCCAACATCACTTGCCCTCCAGCTGTTTGAGACGCTCTTGACTGGCGTTCGCTCCGAAGACCTCGCTTACGCGGTTGAAGATGTTGTCGAGGAGGCGTGCCCCCTTCGACTTCGACAGCTCGTGCCGAGCCTTCAGTATCCGCCAGTGCGGCGGCGTCCAGTCGGCCGCGAGGCCAGTTACCTCGTCGATCGCCTGCGCCTGCTCGGCTGCGGTGAGCTCCATCCAGATCTCCTCGCCCCAAGCGAGCGGACGGTCGTGGTCCTCGCGTTCGTCGACGGGTTCCCACCGCTTGATGATGGTGCCCTCATCGTCGACGCGAACGTAGCCTTTCGAGCCGATCTCGCGTTTTGTCTGGTGAAACGCCCGCTCGACGATGTTGTTCGACAGCGTCGCCTCGGCGAACAGGCCATCGTGAAACAGTTCGTTCTGTTTCCAGTAGTCGTCGGTCGTGAGGTTCCCCGTGCCGAGGTTCACCTCATCGAGCAGTTCATCATTGAGGTCGGGATCGACGACGCCGCCGACCATGTCGAGCTCGGTCTGTGGCCCACCTCCCCCGCCGCCGGTGGACATACTGATATCGTTCTTGCTCATGTTTGTGTTATGTTACTTTATCATCCAGCAGCCGGACGTAGCCGAGTCCTGCGACGAGCATCAGCAGGATGCCCATCGGGAGCCTCGTCGGCGTCTCGACGCTGGTGTACTGATGCTCGACGACAGTCTCATTCGTGCTCGTCTCAGTCCGGACCTCACCAGTCTGGTACTCGAGGCCACCCAGGACCACGCCCGCACCCACACCCAGGAAGATCGTCGCGCCGATCGCGGCGATGCCGGTGTAGTCCAGCAGGTAGCCGCCTGCGAACAGGACGAAGCCGATGGCTGAAACGGCGACAAAAACGGAGAGAATCATGGAGTGCGTGATCCCCCCTACATCATCCCCTGAATCTCCTGCCCGAGCACGCCGACGATCGCGACGGCGCCGAACAGCGGCACCAGCACGAGCACCGTCGTGGCGAGCCCGCCAGTGGCCTGGTAGTCATAGCTGACCTTGACATCCTCGCCGTCGTCGATCAGCGTCGACGATGAGTTGGCCTTGATCTCGCCTGGCTCGGGGTTGAGATCGTAGTCACCGCTCGCTGCCTGTTCGTACGAATCGCTCGTGTCGTTGTAGCCGTACACGACGACCGACGACTCGTCAATGTCGTAGCCGTCGAGGTCGGTGTACTCGTCGGTCGAGACCGTGACGGTCTCGTTGGTCACCGACTGCGTGCCCGTGTTCCCGTTGACCGTCGTAACCAACGGGAGGAACAGCACGCTCGCGATGAGCACGCCGACCATCAGCCCGATCATCTTCTTGGAGCTTGCCATGGGTGTGGATGAACTGGGAGGAAAGCGCCGCGCGTCCGCGCCGCATCACGCGGCGCCGTGTCCCGAAATTCGCTGAGTTAGACCCTCCGCATCAGCGGCGATGCCATCGAGACGATGAGCATCACAGCGATGAACAGCGGGATCAGCCCCAGCACGAGCGCGGTCGTGCCCGAGACGTTGGACTGTGCCAGGACGTCGTTGACGACCGGGATCACGACCGCGATCCCGATGATCGACGCCACCATGACGCCGATGAACAGGCCGGCGAGGTTCGTCGCCTGGGCGCGTTCAGCCCGTGCGTCGGCAGCGAGATCGTCCAGCGTCGGGACAGCCTCGAGAGCTGTCCGGAACTCGCCCGCCAGCATCGCGCTGGCAAAGATCTTGAACTGTGCGATGATCTGGAGGAGCGTCGCCACCGCGACGGCGCGCACGTCCTCAAGGGTACTACCGAACATGTGGTGCCTCTGGCTCGCTCGCACCCGTGAGCATCGATAAGTGCTATGTCGCCGCACCCTCGCCAGCACCCCCGGCCGCATGCGGACACGGCGTCGACCGCGTCTGCGTGCGGGCATGCTTAAGCCGATCGAGTCACTGTGACGGCCGAGATGTCAAGCCCAGGAGAAACCGGCTCGACGAAGCCCGGATTCCCCAGTTCCTCGGGGTCTGACGGGGTCGAGTGGGTCAAAGTCGGTGGTGGAGAACGCATAATCCAAGACACAAGTTCTGAGAACGAGTCCGGCGTGACGCTGGTCTCGAATCTGACCCGGTATGCGAAGGACGTCTTCGGGTGGGCAGCCGGCGACCATGTCGACGTCGTGCTCCAGCGTAACGTCGAGACAGGCGAGCGGCGGGCGATCGTGACTATCGCCGACGAGGAGGAAGAGGTGGAGGATGGCAGCCGGCGCTGACGATAACATGCCCACCATCGGGCCTGACGACAGCGATTCAGAGGAGATGGAGGATGCGCGGATCGCTGATGTCGACAACTCCGTCCGTAAACGGCGCCTTAAACAACTGCTGGAAGCGAAAGAGCGCGTCGTCGATGTTCGCGAGCGCGTGTCTGGTCTGTCAGCGACCCGCAGTTCCTTCAGCGACGAGGAGCTGAACGCGTTCCTCGCGAACGCCGTCGTCGCCTTCATCGATGAACTTGAGTCGCTGCTCAGCGCTAAAAACGAGGAGCGCGGCGAGCAGTTCCGCACTGAGGAGTTCGGAGTCGTGGAAGGCGAGAGCCGGACGATCGCCGAGTTCCGAGATAACCGCGGTCAGCTGGAGTTCGCTGAGGATGGAGAGACGAAGAGTGCGACGGCACCGCAGGAAGCCTCGATGGCGGCGTTCCGCGTCGCTCACAAGCATTTCGACCGCTTGATCGTGGACAACGTGTTCGAGGAGCCGTCGCCCAGTCCAGAACAGAACCCGATCGACCCGAAGGGACGCTTCCGAGACGATGGCTAAGACACCGCCGCCAGCCGTTCGTGCATCGCCGATCCTCCAGACACAGGTCTGGTCGAAGATGCACAACCAGGACAACAACTGGATGGGTGCCGTCGTCGGCGACACCGGCCTCGGGAAGTCATTCACGTGCCTGAGCACCGGCGAGGCGGTCGACCCGAACTTCAGCATCGACCAGGTGGCGTTCAATCTGGTGGAGTTCATGCGGTTGGTCATGGACGAGTCCTACGGGCGCGGGAGTATGATCGTCCTCGAGGAGGCCAGCGTCGAGGCGGCCGCCGAGGACTTCCACGAGATTTCGAACAAGGTGCTCCGGACAGTCCTGGAGACGTGGCGCGAGCAAAACCGCGGCGCGCTGCTGAACCTCCCGACGTTCTCCCGACTCGACAAGGGCGCGAAGATCCGGATGTCCGCGCTCATCCAGCAGCGGGCGAAGTTCGAGGACGAGGGCTACTCCGTTGCCACCTTCAAAAACCTCCAGACAGACAGCGACTCGGGGACCATCTATCGACACTATCCGCGAATCAACGGGCGCGAGCACCGGACGCTGAAGATCGCGCCGCCGAGCGACGACCTCATCGAAGCGTACCAGAAAAAGAAGAGCGAGTCCAACCGCGAGCGGAACAAGGAACTCCTGGAGGAACTCCTCGAGGAGCAACGAGAGGCCGACGAGGACGAGAAGGATCCGCAGCGCATCGCCGACGAGATCATGGCCGACGGCGTCGAGCACTACGTCGACGAGAACAACGGCCAGCGATACATTTCGCGCTCGTGGATCGAGTTGGATTACGATCTCGGAAAGCGCAGATCGAAGAAAGTCAAAGCCGCGCTAAAACGGGGGGTTCCTGATGAGCGGCTGAACGAGTTGCTCGCCCCGGAGGCGAATGCAGCATGATCGGCCCCCACACCCACCCCCACCCCAGGGGATGGGGTCGGCTATCAACTAATATTGAGTATCGTGTGGTCCCCGGTTCACGGCCGGCCAGCGCCGTCGACGGAGGGGGGAGATCGGCGGCTCAATCGCGCGCGAGCGAATCGATCGTCGATCGATTAGCGAAGAACGAATCAGCGAACGCATGAACGAGACCAGAACCAGATCAACCAGCGGAACTGGAGAAGGTGAGCTGACGAGACGAGAGATTATGTTGTATCTCGCAGGGGCAGCTGTCGCAGTGTTCGGCACTGGTGCCGCCGAACTCATCGTCGGCTCACATTATCCCTGGATGTTGGTTGTGAGCGGAGGCGTCGTCTTCGTGCTGGTCATGGCGTGGTTCTGGAGGAACTAACATGTTGATGACAAACGGATACGGGCTCGCGTCGATCGCTCTCCTCACGGTCGTGATGGTGACATTCGGCATCGCGCACGGCGCCGGTGCCGGGTCACTCAACGAGGCCAGCATCGACGAACGACTCACCGTACACGAGCTCACCGAGGAGGAGCCGCGCGAACCGAAGTACCTGCCGGACAAGTGGTACCGAACGCTCGAGGAGACCGTCCCGCAGCCCGAGCCGAATCCCTGGCTCCAGGAGCGCGTCGCCAGCGCTGCGGTCGGGGCGGGGAACCTACTGCTCCAGGTCGCCGACCGATCGGCGCGATGGGGCTACCAGAACCGCGCGTGGATCGACCCCATGTGGGCAGACGCTCTCTCCCGACTCATCACCCTCGCGACCATCATCACATACGGAGCGGCTCAGGTTGTTCGCTTCAGGAGGCTGAAGCGCGAGGGCTCGGCATGACAGTGATGTTGAACACGGCCGGGGCGATGGTCGGGTTTGCCATCGGAACTATCGTCGCGTCCGCAGCTGGCCTCACTCCACCCTGGACGTATCTGGTAGCGGCCGTTGTCGGGGTGGTGGCGTTCACTGCGTGGATCTACTCGCCGCTGCCCGACCACACCGGCGGAATGATGATGGGCGAACCAGACACCAGTTGGGGGTGGAGTAGCGATGACGAGTGACTTATTAGACCACCTCGATGTTTATGCGGAGGTCATACTGTGGACCGGTGTTGCGCTCAAGCTCATCGTCGCCGTCGTAGAGATGCCGCCAGGATCACTTCAGCAGGCGATCGGCATCTACGGTGCCTCAGCAATATGGACTGTTGGAGTGATGCGCATGCCGATGAACACAGCGACCAATTGGATAGATGACGCCAGGCCGCGATCCTCGAGGTAGACGACCATGAATGGACAAGACACTCCACAATCCAGCCGACTGCGTCCGATCGGCGGAACGAAATTAGAGACCACCGTCGTGCTGGTCGTGTACCTCGTCGGTATCATGAAAGGTGTCGCAGACGCCGCGGCGACGCTCGAAGGAACGTTGATGCTGTTGGCGTGGACGATCGTGTGGTCATTGCTGATAGTGTCGATGTACGTCGGATGGATCGCCTACACGGAGCTACTCGGGCGAATCTGGTATGGGGGCGGTCACGCGTGACCGACGAATCAAAGCAAACAGAGACAAACAGAGTCTAAGCACTGTTTCGTTGGTCGCGTTGGACGTACCACTCTCGTCGCTCGAGAACGTTCGCAACGGTCGACTTCGGGACGCCCGTTTCCTCCTCGATCTCGCGGAGTGTCTTCCCGAGCCGATCCCAGCGGAGGATCTCAAGGACGGTGTCGAACTCCTCACCAGGCACCTGCTCGGTTCCGTCGTCGCTGTAGGTCATTCCGAAGCGTGGTCGACCGAGGTCGTGGCCGGCGTCCTGTTTCTCACGGATCGCCTCTTTCGCGCGCTCGATCTCTTTCCGCTTCTCCTCGGCAGCTGAGGAAGCGCGGAGGATCTCGATGGCAGCTTGCATCGGTTCCTCGAGGTCGACCTGTCCGGACTGGTGGGTGTGCAGCTCTACCTCGTTGCTTCGGAGGTCGGCGATCAGTCGCATCACCTCGTTCTCGTCGCGGACAAGTCGGCGCTTGTCGTTCACGATGATCGCGTCGGCGTCGCCGACAGTGATCCGCTCGCGCAGCTTGTCGAACGCCTCCAGGTCGTCGACGTCGAACCCGGAGGACTGCTCACCGTCGCTGAGGACGTCGACGAGATCGAGGCCGTGTTCCTCGGCGTAGACTTCGATGTGCTGTCGCTGGTTCGCGATGCTGACCTGCGACGTGTCGGACAGGCGCGTGTAGCCGTACGCCCTACTCATCGACGATGCTCACCTCGAATGTGTTCCCACTCTTGAGTCGCCAGTCCAACTTCTTCCCGTCGAGCTCGAGGGCGTCCGCGAGGTCCTTCGGAACCGTTGTTCGGTACTGCCCGTTCGAGGCGAGATTCACCGTCGTTTTGCTCATCTCCGATTAGTACTAACCACAGACCTACACTTAGTCCTAATCTGTGTGTCCAGAATACCCCGGGTTGCTGGACAGACTGATGACCGCTATTCTATTCCAGGAACGATCTGAATCCCAGAGCAAACACCATCGAGTAACAGTAATTACCATTTCATTTGAGCATAAGTTCTGAATATGACCGAACTACAAAAGCCCGAACTCTCAGAGCAAGATAGATTCATCCGAAAATGGATAATTCCGAGATTAAACGCTGATGTCGGAGACTTCGAGGATGCAACTGATGAAAATATAGAAGTCGCTAAATCGATTCTTGCACAGGAATATAACAAACACGCGAGTTCGAACCTCCGAATTCTCACAAAAGCAATGGTATTGACGCTGGTATACGACTTCTTTCATGCACTCCCACCGGAGATCTACGGATTGCTATTGAGCTTGATTTCAAGTATCAGTTTAGCAATTCCGGCTCTACACACACCAGAATCTCTCGCGGGGACAGCAATCGCGACAGAGCGAAGCCTCGAGAAGAAGATACGGCACAGAGCCGAGGAATCAGTGAAAACGAATGTAGGTGTTGTGGGTATCGCTGCGGGATTTGGTGTTCAAATCCTCTCTGTGATCGATTTAGTCGATAGTGAAGTATTGAGAAACAACTTGCTGGCCGGAGTGGTTCCGTCGGTAGTCACTACACTGTTGGTAGCCACCGCGGGCGTGTACGCCTTGGATAGGATTTGGCCCGGTGACGGGTGACCAGCGTTCGTTACGGTACCGTAACGCGCGCTCGACGGTAGGTGTAACGCCGCTCGACGCCGCTCCCGGCGGAATCGCTCCGCTTCGCTCCGCTTCAGCCGTTACACCCGACACTGACGGACCGAGTAAGTAGTTTATTTTCCAACACGCTTCGGCTTGTGTGAAGCGTGTTGGAAGGTGCGTCGCAAGGTGGTCCGACCCCTGCGTTACACCTCTCCCGTGAGTGCCCGTTACGGTACCGTAACGAACGCTCCCTGAGTCACTGGATCCGCTCCTCGACTTCCCGCATGTACTTGTTCCACTCACTCGTGTCAGCGAGGAGTGCGAGCGTCCCGTTCTCCTTCTTGGTCAGTGTGATGAGGTTGTTCTCCTCATCACGCGCTCGCCCGGTATCGGGGTCATCACGTCGCGTCGTGAGCTTCGCGACCATCTGCATCACCGTCTTCCGGGTGCGACGGTTCACAGAGTCCATCGCGCCGCGCTCCGGGTCGGTGAGGATGCCCTCGACCTGGGCGGACGTGAGCCACATCTTCCCGCCCTGTGTGGACTCTGCACGGCCACCGAAGGCACGGAAGACGACGGCCGCCCGCTTCCGGTTCGCGGAAGGATCCTCCGCGACGTCGGACCGACAGCGGGCGATGACGTCCTCGATCGGGAGCGACGCCTCGTTGTCGCCGGTGATCCCGACGACCTCCTCGACGTCGACGTCCCCGTGCTCGAGGCGCTGGAGACGATCGTCGATATCGTCCACGACGTCCTTGTCCGCACGTCCGAGAATCGAGCCACCGAGGGGCCACGTGAAGCCAGCAGGATTCTCGACGACCATGTCGCCAGGAGACTCGCCTTCTTCCCACCGGATGGGTGCTCGCGAGTCCAACTCGGCCTCGAGTTCATCGATTCGCTCTTCTGCGGCCTGCCGGCGCTCACGCTCGTTCTCAAGCTCCGCCTCGACCTCCTGAAGGCGCGCGACGACCTCTTGGAGCGAGGGAAGCTCGTCGCCGTCGACGCTGATCTCTTCAGCAGAGGACATCACCGATCACCCTCCAGGAGATGCGGCGCCAGCTGCACCTGCACGACCGCGCCATCGTGGCGACGACCGACGAGGAGTCCCTGCTCTACAGCCTGCGCGACCAACTCCGCGGCACCGTCGGTCGACCGGACACCAGTCTGGTCGCTCGTCTCGACGGCGAGCGCGGCTTGTGTCTGGGAAATGCGCTGGTCGGCGCCGATACCGGCCAGTCCCCACAGCGCGGGCCAGTCGATCTCGTCGACATCGGTCGCATCCGACGGCGCGGCGTCGAGATGGTCTGGCTGGTAGTCGAGCGACTCCTGGTCGCTCTCGTGTTCGTCGTCGACGTCGGCGCTCGCCTCCTGGTCGCCGCGGGTCTCCCCGGGCTCGAGGATGTCCTCGCTTCCGAAGCGCTCCTCAGGGGAGCGGCCGGAGTCTCCCCGGCCACCACCGAGCGCACCGCGCCCGTTCTCGTCGACACCCATCACCACTCACCTCCGTCGAGCAGGCGCGTCCAGGAGAGCTGCGTCGCGTCCCGGCGACCGTTGTCGTGCCAGCGGTCGCCGACGAGCTCATCGACGATCGACGCGGGGATCGCGAGGATCGCGACGAGTTCGCGCTCGAGGCCGTCCCGATAGACGACCAGGAGGTACCACGCGGCGTCGGCGACCAGCTGTTCGTGCTGATCGCGCTTCAGATACCAGCGGCCGGCGCGCGTATCCGATCCGTTGCTCGTCACCTCTCGTGTAGACTTGATCTCCAGGGTCGAACCCCGGGGAACGACCGGTGCGGAGGCGGTTCCAAGTACCTCAGCAGCTCGGGCGTCGAACGCCCGCAGCGCGACGGCGTCGTGCCACTCGACGACGTCGTCGGGAACGAGCGCGACCGGCGCGATCAGCTCCGCGACGCGGTGCTCGATGTCGTCGCCGATCTGGCGAGCGTACGCGCGAGCCCCTCCGCTGGTCTGGGAGCTCACCGCTGCTCACCTCGGTCGGTACCCGCAACCTCTTGGAGGGTGTTGCCGGCTCCGCTGGATGCGATCAACTCCTCGCTGTCCCTTTCGTCGGGGTGGATCGGCCCGAGAGCCGTCCAGATGTCGTCGTCGAGGTACTCGGCGTCAGTCCAGTACTCGTGTTCGCTCCACCGGTAGATCTTCACCGCATCGTAGTGCTCGGCGCAACCCCACGCGTCCTCGAGGACGGATACGACCGCGTCGCCGAGGTCGTCGACCAGGACGAAGCCGACGCGTGTCGGCTCTTGCTCCTCCGCGATCTCTGTGACAACCGCCCACTGCCAGTCGTCGTATTCGAGGACAGTCCCTCGCGTAACGCCGTCGATGTCAGGATGTCCACCGATCCGGCGCTGTTCTTCGCTCCGTCGCTCGGTGCTGCTCTGCGACATCAGGCGTCACCCCCGGCGGGTTCGATTTTGTGCTGCTCCGTCTCGACTGTGTCCAGCACCTCGAATGCCTCCATGACTGTGACGGCGTACGGTCCTTTCTCTCGGTGGTCGTAGGCGTGCCAGTAGGCGTCGGACTCGCCGGTCACGATCTCGCCGTCGATGACGATGACGGCCTCGCACCACGGGCAGTACCACGGCGCATCCGGTTGCTCGGTACCACCGTCCGTGACTAACTGAGTCTGATCGCTATCGCTCTGAGGTAATATGCCGCGCTCATCGATGTCTTCGCCGAGGTACTCGAAGCCGTGAAGCAAGCCGAGGTTGCGGGCTGCCGCTGCTTCGAAGTAGTCTACGAAACCGAAGTCGGGATCGGCCGGTATCCACAACTCTGTCACCCGCGCGTCTCGGAGCGCGCAGTCAATCGCGAATCGGTCGAGTTCGCCCGCAGATCGCTCGGTACCGCTCATAGACTGATCGCTCACCGCTGCTCACCTCCGTAGGCGGCGGCGGACTCGTGAGGATGCACGTGCGATGGGACGGGAGCGACATCGGCGCCGAGCTCGAGTAACTCCGCGCGGTCGGCGACCTCGGAGATCTGCTCGTCCAGGACGGTGACGATCGTGCAGTTCTTTCGGATCAGAATTACTCCGCCCTCCTCGTGCCAGCGCCCTTCGTCGCCCGTGAGATTGTGGAGTTCGAACGACTCGGCTTCGTCCCAGGCGATCCGCGGGTCGACACGCTGGCAGTCGCTCCGGGACACCCACCTGCCACGCGCGTGCGTCGAGACGTCGATCAGGTCGCAGTCGACACCCCCGTCCGTCCGCAACTCGCTCGCGCGCTCGAACATCGCGGGTAGTGTCGACGTCTCGCCTGACTCGTCGATCTCGTCGGGCTGGCACTCAGGACAGAAGTAGCGCGCGCCGTCGTCGCTTCGGCCGTTGGGAGCGCGGGTACCGTCCTCGAGGAGCCACTCGCCGACGTGAGTCGCCTCGCCACAGTCGGCGCATTCGGGTGCGAACGCGTGGCGCAGAACTTTCTCCTGGCGCTCCTCAACGGGGACGGCGTCCTCAGCGATCGAACACAGGCGACACTGCTGACGGTTTCCGCGGAGCGTGCGGCCGCAGTCGCAGGTGCCGCTCATCCGGCCACCTCCTGCTCCGGGACGCGATCATCGTGGGCGTCGGCGCGAAGGCCGTAGTCGACGACATCGGCGTCGGCGCACGTGTCGCACTCGATGACCTCGCCGGACTCCAGCGTCCGAACAGGGATCCCGAACACGACGAGCCGCGTCGAGAGATCCGTGCGCTGTCCCGAGTAGTGTGTCTGGCCGCAGTTGACACACGGCGTCGTCTCGGGGAACTTCACGGGCTCGCGGGAGATCTCGCGGACACGACCGACGGTCCACACGGAGTACTCTCGCGCCTCGAGGATGCGGTGGACGGCCCACTTCGCCGCCTTCGCAAACACCGGCAGGGTCGAGATAAGGACGACACCACCGAAGACGAACGCGGCGATCTCGGGAAGTTGCTCGGCCGTCGCTTGGGCGCCCTCCTTAAAGGCAGGTGAAACCTCAGAGCCGCTGTTTCCTGACCCGTTGAAGGCGGCGCCGATGACAGCCGAAACGACCTGAATACCGATGAGCGACGCAACGATCCCAGTGATGAGGAAACCGAGTGTGCTGGGGTATGGGCCTCGGCGTACCGTCATGGCTGACACCTCCCGTCGTCGAGCGCCGGACAGCGCTGCTCGCTCTCGTTGATCGGGAGCCCGCAGAACTCACACACGCGATCGTCGGAGGTGAGGTGCTCAGAACTCACTGTCTGTCACCTCCCGTGGACCGATCGCCAGACGACGCCGATGCGCGTCCCGATCTGGAACGGACTCGCCGCCACCGATGACTGGCGGCGCTGACGAACTTGTCAGTAGCGAGCGTGAGGCGCGTGAATCCGGCGGGCCGCGTTCCCGACGGACGAGAATTATTTTCGAGTGGACTCGGCGGGAACACCGTCCATCGGCTGCGTGTGCGCCGCCGAGTGCGTGCCGTCGACGGTACGAACTCTCTCGTGTTGGTGGGTGTGTCCAAATCATCCTGAATCCTCCATGCGGTCCAAGAAATCGCGGCGGACCTCCATCTTCTCGCGCTCCGTCCGCTCGTCGTAGTGTTGCTCGAGGACTTCGTCGGAGACGTTGCTGCGTTCTTCGACAACGCGCTGCGGGACTTTGTTCCGGAGCTGGTGCGTGATCGACCCTCTCCGAATCGCGTGCGGGGACCGGGCGCTGGGACACTGCGCGAGCGCGTCTCGGTGCCGCCAGTCGCAGGTGTCGGGATCCTTCTCGTGGGGACACTCGCCGATCTCGCACGGCTGCGTGTACCGGTACACCGTCCGCCGGATCGGCGGTGCAGTGAGCCGCCCCTGCGCGCTCGTGATCAGCGGTCGGCGGCCATGTTCGTCGGTCACATCGTGTCGGTTGTGAGCGAGGTAGCCGTCGAGCATCTCGCAGTAGCGCTCGGAGATACCGATCGAACGCTCAGCAGCCGACCCGTTCTTCAGGGGCGTCCCTGTCTCGGGCCGGTGGCACAGGTCGAGACACTGCGCCGACCGATCGTAGTCGTCGACGTCGATCGCCCGCAGCGTTCCCAGGCGGATCCCCGTGTGCCACAGCAGCGTGAGGATCACGTGCTCGCGGGAGGCGTACTGGTAGCGCTCCAGGTGCTCGAGGATGTCCGCCGCCCGGTCGCTCTCCAGGCGCTCCTCGCGAGCGACCTCCTGCGGATCGAGCTTCGGGATACGAACGCGCTCGCGCATCCCGTCTTCGACCGCGTCGATCGAGGCCGCGAACTCGAGGAACTGCTGGAGCGTCCGCAGCTCGTTCACGAGCGTGACGCGAGCGACCTGCCGCCCGCGCCAAGTGCGGAACTCGTGGATGTTCCGGCCCGTGAGCCGATTGATGTTCTCGAGGTCGTGCTCCTCACACCACGTGAGGAAGTGCTTCAGCCGGTAGCGGTGGTTCGTCAGCGTCTTAGCGGAGACCTCGGGCTCGCGACTATCGAGGTACATCTCGACGGCGTCGCTCGGAGTGATGGGTTCCAGTTCCGCCATCACTCGCCGTCACCTCTTGGGACGTAGTTACTCAACATCGCTCCCTTCCTGGCGCTCCCCTTCGAAGTACACGAGCGCCCACAGCGCCGCGATGAAGATCGCGACCGCACCAGCGTACTCGACGCCGACACCAGCGAACACGAGCGCCGCGCCCGTCAGGTAGAACGCGCCGACGGTCGTGACCGCGAGGCCGATGCCGGCGCGGGTGAACTCCAGCTGGAGGTTCACGCCGACTCACCTCCTTCGTCGACGAAGAGATCATCGAGCGTGCCGTCGCCATCCGCCTCGGGCTCCACACCGAGATCCGCGGTGTAGGTCTCGACCTCCTCGACGAACAGATCGAGGGCGTCCTCAATCGAGTCGCGCGAGCGGATGCTCGAGTGGCGGTTGGTGATGCTCGCGACGAGCTGATTGTAGATCGCGTCGTCTTCTTTCAACACCTCGATCCCGTGCGCCAGCCGGCGGTACTTCGCCGCCTTCTGGAACGCCGCGGAGTTCAGGACGGCCTCGATCTCGTCGTCGCTCAGCTCTTCGACATCGAACGCGGAAGTCACCGTCCGTCACCTCCGTTGCTGTTCGCCTGGTCGACCAGGACGTGCGTCGCTTCCGCGTCGGCGTCGGACTGAACCCACTTGTCCAGTGCCCACTGAAGCAGTGCCTCCACGGCCCGCTCGCCGTAGTTCGTCAGCGCGTACTGGTTCGTCCGCTTGTCGAGTTCGTTCTTCTCGACGTACCCCTCGTCGATCAGATCATCGAGGTTCGGGTACAAACGGCCGTGGTGGATCTCGGTCCCGTAGTAGTCCTCGAGGTCGCGCTTCACGGCGAGCCCGTAGCGCGAATCCTCCGCGAGGATGAACAGGATGCGCTTCTGGAAGTCCGTGAGATCGGTCGCGTCCGGCGTCGGCTCGGGCGCATCGCCGGCGTGGGTCGCCTCAGACATCGGTCTCACCTCCGTCGACGGCGACCGCGTCGTTGGTTAGTTCATCGACGGCTTCGTCGCCGAGCAGATCACGAGCGCAGTCGTCGCAGTGAGGCCGTGGGTCCATGTAGCCGCGGCCGGCGACCTGAATCGCGTCTCTGAGGTCGTCCCACGTGGTTCCGCAGCCGCCGTAACATTGGAACTCCTCGTCGGTGCCGCCGTCGGTCACTGGCTGCGGGCCGACCGCATCGTCGTTCTCGCGACAGCCGATGCACTCGCCGCCAGTGACGAGCGCGGAGGCCAGGATCTCGCCGCACTGGTCGCACGTCGTCGTCAACCCGCGTGGCGGGTCGTTCGGCTCGGCCTCGGGACCGCACACGCGACACCAGTCGCGGTGGTTCTCGGGGCGCTTCGAGAGGTCAACCTCGGTCGTCTCGACGCCGACCAGTTCCTTACAGTCGGCGTCCAGATGCAGGCGCCGACCGTTCGAGTTCGTGCTCGCGATCGCGGTCTCGACACCGCCGTCGGCGCGCAGGTCGTCGCGATCGTTGCGGATGGCGGCGGCCCACTTCCCGAAGTGGCCTCTCGACCGGTCGCTATCGTAGCAGTCCCGACAACGGTTGGCCATGTGATCGGTCCTGCCGTTCGTCGGGTAGACCCGCACGTGGGCAGGCTCGTCACAGTCGGATACGTCGCACGTGAGCGGCTCCGTACCGCCGTCGGTCGCGACCGTCTCCTTTTCGAAGTCGTTCCAGGTGCCCTCACGATCGGCTCGCCACGCGATCGCCTCGAGGTCGACCTCCTCGCCACACCCCTCGAAGTCCGCGCCGCGGTTCGGGTGCGGAGCGTAGCACTCGCCGGTCTTGGTGTAGGCGCCGTCGTCGGGGTCGATCCGTTCGGGGCGGACGTGCGTCGCGTCGCAGTCCGGGCACTCGTACTTCACCGAGATCAGGCCGCGACCGCCGTCGGTCGCGACCGCCGGCGTCTCGCACCCGCACGGCAGGTTGTGCGTCACGCCCGGGCCGTGAGTGATCTGGACTGCGACGTGTTTCCCGCAGCGCCCGCACGTCGGCAGTAAGCTGTCACTACTCTTGTCGTTCGATTCCGTCGGTCCGTCGGTGTCGGGACTTTCATCCCGACGCGCGTTTGTAGGTTGCATTGTCGTGCACTCGGGGCGAATTGACGCCCCGCTGCGACCCCACAGGCGTCGGGCGGGCCTCCACCCCGCGCGGCGCCGTTTTCGTGGGCGCCGACTCCGCCGGTAAGTGTCGCATACCTGCACCGTGACTCCCATCCATATTAATTCCAACGCTGGAACTGCCCCAGCGTTGGCATTGTTCCGTTGCAAAAAGTCCATCACAAATCGCTCTCTGTTACGAAACAGTGCCGGGCCCAGAAGCGTCGGACGAGGATGTCGAGATCCTCCGCCACATCAAGCTCCGTCCTGAGCCGTTCGCGACGGCTCGGGACATCGAGCCTGACATGAGCGTCGGCTACAAGCAGACTCGGAACCGGCTTGACGACTTGAGTGAAGCTGGGCTTCTCAACGTGAAGATGGTCGGTACGACGAAAGTCTACTGGCTGTCTGACGAGGGCAAAATCGCTCTTTCTCAGGCGGACTGATCGCCGAGATACCACACGACTGAGCGAGCTCCGATCTCGCGTTTCATGAGCTCTCCGTCCTCGTGAAGATCGTTCAATCGCTTGTTGATCGTGCGACGAGTCACTGTTGAAAACTCGTCGGCGACCTCGGCAGTCGTTACGAACGGACAATCCTGCCGACGAACGAACTGTAACACCTGATCGTGGCTCGGTTCTCGCATCTTTGGCCCTCGCCGAGTGCTCATATTCAGCAATACGATTCCGTCGTTGGAAAGGTTTTATGGTGGTTCCTACGTTAGAACTAATCAGGCCCACCCGCCGCTGACGGTCGGTTCCCGTAGAAGCCGACCCGTGCTTAGGACACGGGCGGCGGGTGGGCTCTGCCAGTGAACCCATGTCGACGACAACACCGAACGCCGAAAACGGTACCGACGACGCACAGGCCGACGACCACGACACCTGCCCGAACGGGTACCGCTTCTGTCCACGGCAGAACGCGGACGCGAACCCGCACAACACACCGTGTTTCGATTGCTTCTGCGTGATCCAGAACGCCGCCGATGACGATTGGACGGTGGCGCTGTAGGATGCCCAACTGCAAACCGAACGTGGTCGTGACGCAGAACCGCCTGCTCCGGCACGCCGACGTCCAGGAGGCGACCGTCCACGCGCCCACCGAGGGCGAATGCGACGAGTGGACGATCGAAGTCGTCCTGGAGGCGAGCGCCGACGCGGTCGCGACGAGTCTCCTCGACGAGATCGTCCGCCGGAACGCGGCGCTGGCGGACGTGAGCCCACAGGGCGATCAGATCGTCGTGACGCTGGTCGCGTAACACCGTCGCGTCCGCCGTTCCTTCCGCACCGATGCTCCTCACTCATCGTCACACGCGCCCCCGAACGCCACTGGTCGGCGAGTCCTCGACGAAGCGAACCTCTTCACGCGTCAGTCGGTCGTCAGTCTTGACGTCGTGCAGCTCGTGGAACTCGGGGTCGACGTCCTCGCCCTGGCGCTCCTGGCGAGCGCAGCTCTGGCACCACCAGTGGTTGTTCGTCGCTTCGATGTTCGAGTGGCCGTTCGGGCAGCGGTACCGGAGCCGATCCGTGTCATCGTCGACGTGGATGGTCCGCCGCGCCTCGGTCTCGCGGTGCATACAGTCGCCGACGCGGGGACATGTAAAAGAGGAAATCCTTGCCCGCGGTGAAAGTGAAGCGACCCCGGGGTCGGATCTGTCGGTGAAAGTGATCGGTAATATTATTCAACTGATTGGGCTATTTAGAATATGAATCGTGGCCACATCTTTCGCTTCGTTTGGTACTTCGGATTGATTAGTGGTACACTCATTATCTCGATCGCCGGATTCGGTTCTCTTCTCCAAGCCCTCGGGTTAGAAACAGGTGCAGCGTATATTCTCGCTGGTGCTGTTGGCTTCTTAGCCGGAACAGTCGGTGCTGCTGTCCTTCTCCAGTGGCTCGCTGTCCGCATCGAGTGGCTTAACGCTCTCCCGAAAGAGATGGCTAGCTCCGATTAGACGTCTTCCAGGACGGCGTACCGCGGCTCGGTCCCGCGGCTGGAGATTGAAGCGTCGGTCCCCGACTCACTGCTTTCCGCGCAGTCGGTCAGTAGGGGCGGGTGCGAGGACACCCGAACCCCGGCGCTTCTGACTGAGCAGAAGCATGTCGACATTCAATCCCTCCGCCGATAAAGGCGGCGCGACCCCGGAGCACTGGCAAGACAGCACGCGACACACCAAGGAGGACGCACTCTCAGAACGCGAGTGGGAGCTCCTCTGGGAAGGCGCGCAGTCACTCGAGGCACCGTACGATCTCGACGCGCAGCTGGTCGTCATGGCCGGCGGCCGACTCGGCCTCCGAGCGGGCGAGATCGCGCACCTCTGCGAGGACTGGATCGACTGGCAGACCGACACCATCCAGATCCCACATCACGACAGCTGTGACTTCGGTCGCGACGGTGGGATCTGTGGGTACTGCCGACGGTGTGCTCGCCAGCGCGTCGCTCGCGGCGGGCCGTGGCCTCGAGGCGTTCCAACTCCAACAGTTGCTCGGGTGGGAAGACGTCCGAACCGCGATTAAATACGTTCAGGGCAGCGGCGAGCGCACGGCGCGCGCCCTCGATCGCATCCACAACGCCTGATACTAAGGCTGCACCAGCGCTTTCTTTCAGCGGTCAGATACTGAACGCGCTGTTAGGAAGGCGCATCGTCTCTCTCAGGTCGCGTTCGTCTCAACAGACAGCGTGTTGCTGCTGATTGTGCCTGAGTTAGTGACTGCGGTTCCGTTGCCGGTTGCATTGCCGTCTCCAAGGAGATTCGAGATGGTCGAGCCAGACCCGACAAGCAAAAACTGGCTAAACCCGTTGGCTGACTGCGTAACGCCGTTGACTGTCATGCGCGTCACTGAGGACCCAGACCCTCCGCTCACCTCAAGTCGATTGTCGTGGATGTTCAGCGTCGAGAGGCTCACATCGGTTGCGGTCACGTTGGACAGCACAAGCTCATCAAACGAGCCGCCAGATACCGTGACGCTCTGGTAGACTCCGTTAAAGATGCCCACACTTGCGCCGGGAACATTATCTGCCCCGACTCCCGTGATGTCGACCGTCCCGTCATCAGATTGAACAGCGATCTCCGACGCTGTGATCCGCTGGCCTCCTGTCCATGCGAGATTGAGGTTGCGACAGTCTCCCGTCACATTGACTAGGCCAGTGCGACAGCCGTCCAGTGTTATTTGCACGTCGGTGTTCGGACACGTCCAATCGACGCCTGTGTTGTCGATGACTCCGAGACTGTCTGTGATGTTGAGGTCGGAGGTTTGAGAGGCCGTGTCTGTGGAATAATCGATGACAACGCCACGATCAGCACCCTCAACATAGTTATTGTCATATTCGAGATTGTTGTTGTGGTCTTTGATCAGGACGCCTTTCGCCTCCCCGCCGTCGCCGCGCATCACTTCGATCTCGTTGCCTGATATTTGACCGTTGACAGTGTTAACAAACGAAATTCCTGCCGCAGCCCCCTCTGCGTCGTCAAACACGAACGAGCCGGAGACACGGCCAGACCGACCCTCGATGTGGTTGCCACGCACGATAGTGTCGTGACTCCCGTCGACCCAGATTGGTCGTTGGACGACCTCAAAGTCATTATCGAGATATTTGTTGGCCCAACTGAATCCGTTTGTTGCCTCGTCTTTGACGCCGTAAACAAGATAAACCCCGTCGCAGTCACGGACTAATGACTGGAGAGCGCCGTCAAAGTGGATCGCCCCCTGCCCGCGATCTGCCCACGAGTCCTGATAGAAATTAAATCCGAGAATCCGATGGCCGCTGATGTTGTTGCTTGTGTCGTAATTGCTGTTGCTGGTCCCCTCAAATGTCCAGTCGTTTTGGAGACATTTGACACGAGCGCCGTAACCCCACAGCGTGATCCCATACTCTCCGTCTGCGGGCGTTGGGAGTGTGACTTTTGAGGATGGAAGCCCGTGGTCCCCCGGTTCAAAAATGACGGTTCCACCTGCTCCTGCCTCGTCTATTTTTGTCTGATAATCGTCGTCAACGGACTTCCAAACGGTGTTACCTACACGCTCTGTATTTGTCACAGGGACGCCCTCCTCGAGCGTCTCCTCGATCTGCTGTCGTCCGCTCAGCGGCGTCCCGTTGTCTGGGTCGACCATCAGTTGAAGAAGTGGATCCCCTCGTTGTCTCCAGACCCGACGAGGACCAGGGCGGGCGTCTCATCAAGCTCCAGCGCCTGAAGCTCGGTGTCGTTCTCGACGAACGTCATCACAGGTTCTCCTATCTGAGTTGCCATGTTACTGATCACCCTCAGACGCCCCACACCAACGGCGAGCGTGCCGCTCTCGCGCAAATTGTCCCGAGACAATGCGCGCAGCGGTGGGGCGCATGATCTGCGACCCCATACTCATGGCTGGTCTTAGCCTTGTCGCCGCTCAGGTGTAGAGATACGCGCCTTCGCGGTTGCCGCCGGTGACGATCACGATGGCTGGCCGCGCATCCAGCGAGATCGTCTGCATGTCGCTGGCGTCAGTCGCGACCCACCACTCGCGAATGTCCAGCCGTTCGAGCGGGACGCCACCTCCTGCCGAGAGTCCGCCAGGTTCGTCGTTGTTGTTGGCACCGGTCGACAGCGCTGCACCAGCTCCCCCGACACCCAACAGCGCCAGGAGCGCCCGCCGCGTGATCGGCTGGCCTGCGGTCTCCTCGGCCGCGTCGTCGGTCTCAGTCTTGTCGGTCATCGATGCCCTCGACCGGGACTCGAACCCGGACGCGCCACCTGGCGAGGGTCTGTCACTGCACCGCTGGTCACATCCGGCCAGTCGCTCGCATCAGCGGGACAGCGACGACAGCGAGCATGAACAACGCGACCATGATCCGGACGATCGGAAGGAGCGTCTGCTCGTCGAGCTCGAGCTCGACGAACAGCACCTCACCCGTCGGCTCGAGGATCCCACTGTCGACGATCTTGATGGTCGCCCCGTCGACCCGGTAGTCGGTGCCGTCCGTGAGCGGCGGTCCAGCGACGCCGTCGACGAGCGACGCGTTCGAGAGCGTCACCTCGCCGGCTGTCCAGTAGACGGGTAATGTCGAGACGTCACTCCGGCTATCGAACTTCGCGATCGCGACGGGCTCGCCGCCGGGCAGCGCAGTGGCTGGCTCATCGACGAGCGCCTGCCGTTGCGTGTTCGAGAGGGGCTCGCGAACGCGGAGTTCGTCGACGGTTCCTCGCCAGTTCGCTTGTGGCGGGACAGTGGTCGTGGCGCCGCCGGCTTCCGTCACGACCGTCGTGTTGCGTGCGAGCTGGAGCGTCCCGTTGTCCAGGCGCTCGACCGAGAGGATCGTCGTTGAGTTGACGCCGCCAGCGGCGGTGATCGACACTGAGCGCGCGCTCTCGCTGCTCTCGTTGTAGACCCAGCCGTGGTACTCATCGGCACCTGCCTCGTACCAGATCACGACGTCGTGCTCGGGGAGCGACGCGCCGACGATCGTCCGGTTGGTCGCGACGGCATCACCGTCGACGACTGCCGACACACTCCAGGCTGTTCCAGCGGCGGTGAGGTCGGCGTCGACGGTCGCCGTCGAGTCAGGCGCTCCCGTGAGCTGGACAGCGTCACCGAGCGTCGGCTGGACGTCGACGATGCCGCGGACCTCGCTGGTGATCCCAGTCTGGATCGTGGCGCTCCCACCGCTGGCCTCGAGCTGGCGGAACGACTGATCGCCCCCGGTCGAGGGTGGTGCCGCGAGCATCCCCAGCGTGACGCCGCCGACCGCCACCACGATCAGCAGCGAGACCATGACCTGCATCAACTGCTCACCGTCGAGCTTCATGCAACGACCACCTCCGAGGCCTCGAGGCGCGGACGCAGGTGCGGCCACGTCGCATCGGCCGCGAGGCGGGCAACGATCGTCCCCGCGAGCGCGGCGACCAAGACGTCGACGAGATACGGTGCCGGAAGTGGCTGGATCACGGCCATGAGCCCCAGGGTTGCGACCGTGACACTGGTGAAGAACAGCTGTGAGTAGACAGCCTCCAGCGGGATGCCGCCGTTGCGCTTGATCGCGAGTGCGGCGAGGCTGATCGCCACCAGCGCGACTAGCGACAGCCCGAGTGTCAGCCACGCCGGTGGGTCGACGACCAGTGCAGCCAGCCAGCGCGGCCCCTGCTCGACTTGGACGGCGACCAGTTCGCTACCACCGGTGCCGGAAGCGTTGACGAGGATCGTTTCAGACGCGGTACCGTTTGCGGTCGGAGTTGGTGTCTGTGGCATGAGTGTCACCTGAGGTTGTTGATGAGGAGCGTCGCGAAGACGAACGCGACGGGGACGACCAAGAGGCCGTACATCCACTGCGGTGCCAGGCCGACGAACGTGAGTGCGCCGCCGACCGACACCGAGAGGACGGTCCCACCGACGCTGCCGACCGGTGCGCGACCGATCGCCAAGACGAACACGCCGGCAACGACGAGCCCAGTCAACAGCGCGCCGGCCGAGCCGCCACCCTGGGCAGCCACGCCCCCGCCGATGACGAACGTCCCGATGTCGGTGAGGTAGCTCGTCATGTTCGGTAGCGTCGCCTCCGAGCGGCCGGCGATCCACGACTGGTTCGCGATCGCGGGCGACTCGTTGGCATAGTAGGGCGCCTTGTCCGAGATGTTGGTCGTGTTCGTCGTCGTCGTTGTACTCTGAGCCGCTGCGGTGGCCGCAGGGCTCGCTGCTGGCGCCACGAGGAGACACACGACCGCGAGCACCAGCACCACCGCGAACGCGCTCATGCGCCGCGTGATGGCGCTTAGTGTGGGCGAGGCTTCTGAGTCCGTGATGGGTTCATCGTGCCGGGTCATGCTGAACTCCGGACCAGCAGGAGCAGGCCCATGTAGAACGCCGTGGTCGGAGCGCCGCCAAACAACAGGACGACGCTCGGCGGTGCGTTGAGTGTGAGGAACAACGAGATCGGCCAGAACAGGAAGTCCGCGATGCTCGTGACGAGGTTGAGCACAGACAACAGCCCACCCTCGCCGCTCGAGCCCGCAGCTTCGCCGACCGGGCCGTCGAGACTGTTGAGCGAGTCGCCCGTCTCTTCGTTGGCGGAGATGCTCTGGTTCTCTGGGTTGTCCAGGAGCACCGTTGCGAAGCCAGCGTCACTCCAGCCGATCAGGCCGGCGCCGAACATGACCGCGCCCATCACGAAGTAGACCATGACGATGTTGCCGAACCGCATCGTCAGATCCCCCTCCGGAGGCCCGAGGCCGCCAACAGCGTCACGCCCGCGACGAACGGGATTCCGTAGCCGATCCAGCCGATGATGCCGAAGGCGAACAGCGACGCGACCGCGATCGCGCCCGTCGCTTCAGTCGGCAGCGGGAACGCGTACGCCGACCCCAGCGTCGTGAAGACCGTCACCAGCAGCGCGAGCATCGTCGTGAACGCGTCGACGTCGGCGCTCGGGATGAGGTCCGTCACGCCGCTGGCGATCGCCAGCAGCGAATATTCGTTGCGCGCGTACTCGCGAATCTCGAACGTTCTCGAGATGGTGCCGCTGGTTCCCGTCTCCAGTGTGTAGCTCGCGTTGACCGCGAGGCGACCAGCCGACCGGTTCGACAGGTCGACCGTCATCTCAGCCGGGGACGTCGCCGTGCTCGAGGAGATGTTCGCCAGCTCTGTGCTGGTCGAGTTGTTCAGGTACGTCGCGGTGACCTGCCAGTCGGCGATCGGCTCGGCCTGCTCGACGATCGACACCGAGATCGTCGTCTCCGGGATCGCGGGGAGCGTCTCGAACGACGGCGAGACAGTGACGATCGGCGCCGCCTTCAGCACCTGGATGTCTCCGGTATCGGTCACCTTCACGATCGAGCGGGAGTTCGCAAGCGCGGTGAACGTCCCCAGCTGCTCCATGCGTCCCGTCTCTGTGTTGAGGAGCACCAGGCGATGCCGCTCGTTGTACGCGAGTTGGGCAGTGAACTCACCCGTCGCACCGAAGAAGTCAGACTGCACCGTCCGATACGAGCCGTTGATCGCCCGCTGTATCATCAACACCGTCTCGGGATCTGGGTAGTTCCCGCTGAAGTCCTGGAGCTCGAAGATCACGTCGCGATGCTCGTCGCTATCCGACAACAGGTAGATCGACTGCTGGTCGAACAGCGAACGAAGATAGATGCGGCGGCTCAGATAACCATCAGCGCTGGCAGTGACGACGAACGGCTGATCGGCCGGCAGGTCGAGTGCGGCGAAGTCCACCGTCCCATTCGATATCTCGGTCTCGACGACACGCGTCTCCGTGCCGTTGTCGATGTAGAACGCCAACCGGATGCTCGCGTTGTCGATGAGTGTCTCGTTCTCTTCGTCGATGATGCGCAACTCCGCGGGCAGAGTCACGGTCTGTTCCGTTGTCGTCGTCGTGTCACCGTAGGAATCCGCCAGCTCCCAGTGATACGTGACGTTGCTCCCCTCCGATAGACTGTGGTTTATGGTCACGGTCTGATTGCTCGTTACTGTCTCAGACCCCACCTCCGCGCCGTTGACGAACAATGTCGCCTGGACTTCATCACCTTGCGAAGTTTCGAAGTCTGGATCGCTGACGTCGACCGAGAAGTTCACCTTTGACTGGGTGATCTTCGTCCCGTCGGGCGGGTTGAGGTTGCTCGCCTGCGGTTCGGAGGCGTTGAAGCGGATCCCCTCGCTGATGACGGCGCCGGTAGCGCCGGACGACCCGGCGAAGGTCACGTTCGTCCGGTACTTGTCATACGCCGCCGACAGATCTGCCGTCTTGATCCCGCTGCTGGAGTAGGAGTCACTTGTGAGAGTCGTCCACGAGGACCCGTTCCACCCTTGCCACTCCACTGTCGCACTCGTGCCGCTGATGTTAAGATCGACGACGCCTTCGGCGACTCGATCGGCCGTGTGGTTCGCGCCGGCGTAGGATCCCCCAGTGCCGTTGTCGGTGTATTCGATCGCCGTCACGGACGAGAATGCGTACCGGAACCCGCTTTCTGTCGCGCCATCTCGCGCACCTGAGACAATGTCGACATCAGCCGACGTGTATTGATATGCGGGGTCATTGTCGTACCCGATTGTGTCACTATCCGCTTCAACGACGACGAAATACTGGGTCCCCGCTTGGAGCTCAGCCGTGAACTCGACGGTGGTGCTACTTGCGGTTGTACGCTCCAACACGCTACCGTCGGTTTTCTTCAGCGCGACCGTCACGCCAGTCGGCTGATCTGCTGAGAGGTCAACCTCAACACCGGCGATGTCAGTATTTGGCTCAATCGTGACTCCGCGGTCGCTGCTGAAAATCCCCGTTGTCTCGTCCGGGTCAGCAGTTGCAGTCGTCCCGTGTTGGCCGATAAGGCGTGCCGCGTCATCGTTGATCTGCATCTTGGTCAGCTCACCGGCCGACAACTCGGCACCAGTGTCGGTTTGGGAGGCGTACACAAGACCGGCATCTGCGGCCGCGGCCGGTTGTGCCGTCGTGACGAGGACTACGAACAGCAAAGCGATGGCTACCAATCGGCCCTGCCTCACTGTCCCCCACCTCTGACAGTGACCGTCGCGACACTGGCGACCCGACGTTCGTCTTCCCGGCGCTCCTCGAGGACGATGTCGATGATGTGTCTCGTGGACATTCACAGCCCCTCCGTCGCGCGAGCGTACGCGACTGTCAGCAAGACGATCAACCCGAGCGGTACCAGTGCCTGGAGCAGGAGCAGCTCGCCGGTCGAAAGGTAGCCGATACGTAGCTGCATTACGTCGTACAGCAGCAGCGCCAGCGGCGCGAGAAAGGCGAAGCTCGCCAGCAACAGCATCAGCCCTGGAATCGTGAGACGGCCGCGCTCGCCGGGCATCAGCCGAACCTCCGTCGTGCCGAGGCGCCCGCCGACAGGACGACCAGCAAGAACAACAGCGGGAGGAAGCCCGCGAGAATAACGGCCGTCAGCGGACCGGCCTCGCTGTTGATCAGGCTGCCGAATCGATACCAGACCGGCGCCGTGACCAGGAGCGTGATGAGTGTCGCGAACGTGATCACGACGTCGATCGGACTCATCTGCCCGCGCCGACGCGAGCGGGATCCGGACATGGTCAGGAACCCCCCAGCCACGAGCTTGCGAACAGGAGCGCCACCAACGGGAGGCTGGCGTCCGCGAGGAAAGCCATCTCTAGCGTGAGAGAGTCAGTCGACGGGTGAGAGTGGATGAACCACACCCACGCCGGGAGGACAGCCGCAAAGGCTGCCAGCCCGAGGATGCCCAGCACTGCGTGATGCGACTTCACAGCCATCCCCCTCCGTCGGTTCCAGTATCGAACCTGAAGCCGGCGCCGAATCCGCTGTCGTCAGACAGCATTTCATCGCCGCTTCCGCCGCCGTCGCCGAAGAACGACACGTCAGTGTCAGCGGGACCATCGCCGCCGCCACCGACGAGCGCGAGACCACCCATCAGCCCGCTCGTGGGGTACTCGCCGATCGCGGCGAGCGTCGCGTCGGTGTCCTCGCGCAGTGATGACTGACTCGGCGCCGACGGATCCGCACCGGCGAACACGGCCAGCGTCTCCGCTGCGTAACCAGGGAGGACTCTGTCGTCGGATCTCCCGCCCGTCGACGCAGGCTGTTGGTCCTCTTCGGCTGCTAGGAGCGCGACGGTCTCCTCGACTCCGCTGTCGCGACGACGCCTCCGGCGTGGACGGTCGAGATCGCGGCGGCGACGACGTCGGCGGTCCGGATCGGAGTTCGACGGCGACACAGTGACCGAGAAGCCGTCTCCGAAGGGTGGAACCCCTGGGGTTCCGGCCGGCGGAGTGGGTGGCTCCGGCGTTGGCTGGTCAGTCGTCGTCTCGCCACCGTCGGGACCAGTCGTCCCGTCTCCAGTGGCGGTCGTCCCGACTGCGAGATCCTGCTCTGCATCGGTCGTCGTCGCTGTCGGCTGGTCTGTGTCAGGCGTCGCGTCCGTATCAGAACCAGTCGCCATGTTCGTCGCGCCGATCGGGATCGTCCCCGCACCAGCGCCAGCGGCGACACCAGTATCGGTGGCGTCGGTCACGTCCGTTGTTCCGGTCGTGTCGGCATCCGAATCCGTGTCGCCCCGCGTCCGTGTATCAGGCGCGTCATCGCCGAATTCCCGACGGAGCAACTCGACAGTGTCCTGATCCAGCGATGGCCCGTCAGCGCTGCTCGGCTCGATG
>Ga0207732_100161_pt1 | contig 30201 bp, 24 predicted proteins | sample A23P1SouthBayCA_FD_187733 | JGI IMG/M metagenome (GOLD analysis project Ga0207732, IMG submission 187733) | Aerobic enrichment media microbial communities from Eden Landing Ponds, California, USA - A23 P3 (4) (SPAdes) | ecosystem: Environmental > Aquatic > Marine > Unclassified | place... | reverse complement strand
CTGGCGGCCGCCTACGGCGTCCGCGGCGTCCCCACGCTCGTCCTCTTTGCCGACGGCGAGCAGGTCGAGGAAATCGTCGGCGTCCAGGGCGAAGACCAACTCCGCTCGCTGATTCGGGGGTACACCGAGTAAATGAGCGGGGATATCCACGATGTCGTCGTCGCGGGCTCGGGCATCGCCGGCCTCTCGGCGGCCGTCTACGCGGCGCGTGCCGACCTCGACCCGCTCGTCCTCGAGGGCGACGAGCCCGGCGGCCAGCTGACGCTGACCACCGATGTCGAGAACTTCCTCGGGTTCCCCGAGGGCGTCGGCGGCATGGAACTCGTCCAGCGGGGCAAAGAGCAAGCCGAGCGGTTCGGCGCGACGTTCCAACACGGGAGCGTCGAGTCCGCGACTCTCGACGGGCAGCCGAAAGAACTCACCCTCTCGACGGGTGAGACGATTCGGACGCGTTCGCTCGTCGTCGCCACCGGCGCCAGCGCCCGCTGGGTCGGCGCCGAAAACGAAGCCGACCTGATGGGCTACGGGCTGTCGACGTGTGCGACCTGTGACGGCGCGTTCCACCGCGGGGACGACGTTCTCGTCATCGGCGGCGGCGACAGCGCGATGGAGGAGGCGCTGTTCCTCACGAAGTTCGCCGAGTCGGTCACAATCGTCCACCGGCGCGAAGAGCTTCGCGCCTCCGAAATCATGGCCGAACGCGCCCGCGAGCACGAGGACATCGAGTTCAGGTGGAACACGGAACTGCAGACCCTCCACGGCTCACAGGAAGAGGGAGTCACCGGTGCGACGCTCGTCTCTCACCCCGACGGCTATCCGCGGGAGAAAGCCGAAGCGGGTATCGAGGTCGACACCGAAACGGTCGACGTCGGCGGCGTGTTCTACGGCGTCGGCCACACACCAAACACCGACTTCCTGGAGGGAACGGGTGTCGAGCGCGACGACAGCGGTTACATCGTCCCGCAGACCGACGCGGACGGTCGCCCGACCGCTCGGACGACTGTCGATGGCGTCTTCGCCGCCGGCGACGTTGCGGACCCGAACTACCGGCAGGCGATTACGTCGGCGGGGACCGGGAGCATGGCTGCACTCGACGCCGAGGAGTATCTGGAGACGCTCTCGGAGCGGAAGCGCCAGCGCATCGAAGCGTAAGCAGGATAGGATTACGGGCCCCGACTGTCGTTCGAACCGATTTCACGTCCGTTTGGATGGGTTTGTCAGAACGTTTTGTAAGGCACTCTTCGACCGACCGGTAGAGCGACCAGCATGTCCGACAATCCGTTCACCGATTCACCCATCTCTCGCCGGCAGTTCGTTCGACTCTCCGCCGCGACTGGCGGAGCGCTCGCGCTACCCGGACAGGCCAGCGCCGACGCATCTGCGCCGGCGTTCGACGCCGAATACGAGTACCTCCTGAACCACACGCCAGATGACTACGCGGTGCCGACGCTCGTGACGTTCGATGACGTGGGGGGTCTGCGAGCGATGGAGGCGCTCGTCTCCGAGACGCGAACGACGACCGAACCGCAACCGGCGGGTTACGCGACGCTGTCGACGACACAGGCCCAGCGAGTCGCCGACCTGCCGACGGCGGAGACGCTTCACTTCTCGCCGGGAGCGAACCCGTTCTGGCGACTCGGCTACTATCCCCTCGGCGTCTTTCCGGAACCCGAGCGGAGCGTCGATTTCCTCGATTACGAGGAGGTGGCCGCCGGACTCGACCACCTCGCCGACGTACACGACGACCGGATGCGGGTGCTGTCTGTCGGGGAAAGCGCGGGCAAGTACAACAACATCAGCGACCGCCGGGACCCACGGGACGTACTCGTCGTCGAACTCGCCGAGAACGTCGACGACCGCGAAGCCTTCGCGGCGAAGAAGCAGGTGCTGATTAACTGCACCATCCACGGCAACGAGCGGGCCGGCGGCGAGGCCGCACCGCGGTTCATCGAGGAGGTGTTGACCGGCCGTGAGCGACACATCGAAGCGCTGCTCGAGGAGTACGCCCTCGTGTTCACCTTCACGAACCCCGACGGGTGGGCGGCCCGTCGACCGCAGTACGACAGCAACGGGGTTCCGGGCGCGCCGCTGCACGAACGCGGCAATCTCGGCGGCGACACCAACCGCCAATTCCCCAATCCGGGATGGGTGTCCGCAGCCCACACCATCGCCGAACCGCTCGGGAAGAGCCTCGACGGCGAGACACGGCCGCCGGACTACGTCGCGGAGACGACGCCCGACACCCTCGCGTTCGTCGAGCACTGTCGAACGTACGAGAACCTCGTCTGTGGTATCGACCTCCACGGGATGTTGACCTCGAAGGATTTCGTGCTCGCCCTCGATGGAGCCTCCCAGTCGTCGACGGACCAACTGCAGAACAGTTTCGACCTCATCGAGATTATCGACGACCACGTCACCGAGGCGTTGCCGGAGTGGGAGCAGGCCGGCGAGGCGCTGACTCCGCTCACCGACCAGTTCAACCCCAGCGCGGCGGGACTGTCGGCGATTCCCGAACAGGCGTTCAACTACGGAACGCCCGTCGAGACCATCGGCTACTCGGGGACAGGTTTCGTCGACGAGTGGATGTCGTTCCCCGAGGAGTTGGGCGGGCTCGGCATCCCGAGTCTGACCATGGAGATGGCGTACTCGAACACCGTCGGTGGGAACGTTTTCGACCCGGTCCGCGTCGGAATGCAGGCCGACGGCTATCGGGCGTCCATTCGCGGTGCCGTCGAGTTCGCCACCCGTGACGTGGCGGGCCGCTTCGAGGGCGACGGCGACATCGCCTACGTGGAGACGGATTCACTGACCGCCAGCGCCGAGGACCTACCGCACTCCGCCGACGCGCCGGACGCAGAGGAAGCGAGCGTCTCGACGACGAATGAGACGACCGTCCCGGCCGGTGGCGCGGGGGTGGCAACGACGAACGTCGCGCCCGAGACGACCGCACTCGCGGTCCATCCCCACGTTCCTCAGTCGGTCGCCAGTGCTCGCCTTCGGGCCCCCGACGGCGCTGTCGTCCGTGAGTTCGACGCGACCGACGGTCGGGCCCTCGGTGGGGCCTGTTGTGGCCTGCCGACGTGGGAGGTGTCGACCCCGGTGGCCGGCGAGTGGACGCTCGAACTGCGCGACGAACTGGGTGAGGGAAGCGACGCGCGGGCGTCGTTCGTTCAGGCCCGCGGCGCCGGTGAGGCGCCTGACCCCCGCGAGCAACTCGGCTACGAACAACGCGACTACGAGGTGACGCCGCTGCGGTACTTCGAGGACTTCGCTGACGACGCCGACGTGGCCGTCGACGGCGTGACCGTCGAGGAGGTCGTCGAAGCACCGGCGCCCGGAAAGAGTGTCGAGAACGGCAACGCATCCTTCACCGACGGTGTCGACCTTTCGCCGTACGACCATCTCGTCGCCATCCACGACGACGGCGGGGCCGACGAGGAGTACGTCGAGTCACTCGAGTCGTTCGTCGAAAGCGGTGGAAACCTCGTCGTCACCGACAGCGGCCTGAATCTGCTTTCGGCCTTCGAGAGCCTCGATATCGTTTCGGCGGATATCTACGAGCAGACCGGCTACGTCGGCCAACTCGATTCGGTGAATGACGGTCACCCACTGGTCACCGACCGCCGTCCGATTCAGGACCACCTGTGGTACATCGCGCCGGTCGGATACTCCGAGGACGAGGCGCCGGTGTGGAGTATCGACAGCAACACCTTCGAGGAGTCGGGTGGCACCGTCGCAGGGACCGCCGGCGGTGATGTCGTCGTCGGAACGCTGGAAATCGGAGCGGGAACGATACAGGTCGTCGGGTCGTTGCTGCCCGAGGCGAACCAATCGAACCTCCACCCGTTTGGCATGTGTGACTACGCGACGACGTACTTCGGCCACCTCGTGATGACGAACGCACTTCGCGGTCAGCAGGTCCGTGCGGTTGACGGCCGCGAGACGGTTCGGGTCGGTCGCGGGAGCGGCGAGTAATCGGACGCCAGCCACCGAGGTGTGGACGGCGACCGACCGAACTCAACCGAAGATGCCGAAGCCGAGACCGCCGAGGAAGCCGACGATGACCGCGACGGGGTTGTCCTGGGTCTCGATGTCGACGGTGGCGACTTCCTCGCCGTCCTGCATGACCGCGAAGGAGTCACCGAACCCACCGCTGTTGCGGTCTTCGAACTCGTTGTACCCCTCGTAGGTCAGCGAGCCGGGTCCGAGGTACAACTCACCGTCCTTCTCGCAGTAACTGGCCTGTGATTCGCTCTCTACACAGTCGACGCGGGCGTGGCCGCCGGTGACGACGCCGTCGACGACGAGCGTGCTTCCGTCGTCGGTTTCGAAGGTAATCTCACCGGGAACGCCGTCGCCGCCGAGTTCGATGTCGTTTTCGCCGAGGGGGTCTTCGGCGGATTGGGCCGCCGCGGGCATCGTCGCGATTCCAACCCCGACCAACAGCGTCAGGAGGGCCACGATTGCAGTACGGGTGTCCATACCACATCCAAAACAACAAATAAATTTAGAGTTCTGCCGGCAAGTCACCGTCTTTTATAAACTGGCGACGAGCGACAGTCTACTTTCACCCCGGTTGGCAAAGTTCTTATTCGGTGCCGCGCCAAGACGTGATACCCTCATGGCGCGCGCGGAGAACACCGAAGTCATCGACAAGTTCGAGCAGTTCTACCGCGACTACTATCGCAACGAAATCGGTGAACTCGCCCAGAAGTACCCGAACGAACAGCGCTCGCTGTACGTCGACTGGGACGATCTCTATCGTTTCGACCCCGACCTCGCCGACGACTTTATCGCCCAACCCGAACAGATGCGCGACTACGCCGAGGAGGCCCTCCGACTGTACGACCTTCCGGTCGACGTGAAACTGGGACAGGCCCACGTTCGAATCCAGAACCTCCAGAAGACGACGGGCATCCGTGAAATCCGCGCGCGCCATCGCGGACAGTTGGTCGCCGTCTCCGGCATCATCCGGAAGGCGACCGACGTACGCCCGAAAGTGACCGAGGCCGCCTTCGAGTGTCAACGCTGTGGCACGCTTACCCGTATCCCCCAGACCTCCGGGGAGTTCTACGAACCCCACGAGTGTCAGGGCTGTGAGCGGCAGGGCCCCTTCGAAATCAACTTCGATCAATCGGAGTTCGTCGACGCCCAGAAACTCCGCGTTCAGGAGTCCCCCGAGGGATTGCGCGGCGGGGAGACGCCCCAGAGCATCGACGTGAACATCGAAGACGACATCACCGGGAAGGTGACTCCCGGCGACCACGTTCGGGTCATCGGTATCATCCATCTCGACCAACAGGAGCAAAACCAGAGCAAGACCCCCATCTTCGACGTGTACATGAGCGGCATCTCCGTCGAGATCGAGGACGAGGAGTTCGAGGAGATGGACATCACCGACGAGGACAAGAAGGAAATCTACGCGCTCTCCGAACAGCAGGACATCGAACAGCAGTTCATCGACTCGATGGCGCCTTCCATCCACGGCTACGAACAGGAGAAACTCGCCATCATCCTGCAGTTGTTCGCCGGCGTCACGAAGAACCTCCCCAACGACTCCCGAGTGCGTGGGGACATCCACATCCTGCTGATGGGCGACCCCGGGACCGGGAAATCCCAGTTGATTCAGTACGTCAAGAACATCGCCCCGCGGGCGGTGTCGACTTCCGGGAAGAGCAGCTCTGCGGCCGGGTTGTGTGTCACCGGCGATACGATGATTCACACCGACAGCGGATTCCAACCGATTCGCGACCTCGTTACTGGGGAGCTTCCCGAACCGGTTCGCGATGAGACGGCCGCCCCGAAGGCCGTCGGCGTACAGACGTTCGACCGGAAAGCTGGCGAGATGACAGAAGCCACCACCTCACACGCGTGGCGAATGCCGGAGAAGCCGTGCCGTCGAATCGAGACGAGCGACGGGAAGGAACTCGAAGCCTCGGTGAACACGCCCGTGTTGACGTGCGGTTCCGACGGCATTGAGTGGCGGGAGATATCGGAAATCGAGGCCGGCGATTACGTCGCCATACCCCGACACGGGGACCTCGACCGTTCGCCGGTGCCCGTTCGGGAGTTCTTGGAACTGTCGACGGAGAAAATCCAGCTATCGGACGAATCGGTTGCGTTCCTCCGTGAGGCGCTTCAGGCGGAGTTCGGGACACTCAGAGACGCGGCGGCGGAACTGGACCTCTCGGAGGATTTCATCTACCTCCACCTCAAGAATCGCCACGTCTCACTGGAGAAACTGGACCGGATGCTTGGGGCTATCGGAGCGACCCGCGACGACGTTCAGTTCGAGCGGTTGATGCTCAGACACGGCGACAGCATCACGCTCCCCGAAACGTTCGACGAGGATCTCATGTACCTATCGGGTCTCGTATTCGGTGACGGCGATATCTCGCTGGACCGACGCGGGGGGAACCGAGGGCAGGTTCGCATCTCCAACGGCGACGAGACGGTGCTTGAACGGGCGGCCGACATCTTCGAAGCCAAATTCGACAAGCGACCGGACATAGAGCATCAGGACGACAGAGTTCCGTCCATTCGGTTCAACAGCGCGACCGTCGCGCGGTTGTTCTCGAATGCGGGAATGGAGACGCCGAAAGCGGACCTCGCGTTGGCTCCGGAACTGACTGCCGCAGAGCACGCTGACGCGTTCCTTCGGGGTCTGATGGACGCCGATGGTTCCGTCTCGGCACGCGACAACGGCGGGTCGAGCGTTTTGCTCTCGACGATTAGTGAGGACCTCGCCCGACAGGTCCAGTTGCTGCTCGAAACGTACGGCGTTCGGGCGTCGGTTCGCGAACGGGACCGGCGAGGGACTTACGAACTCGCCGATGGGCGGACCATCGAGTCGAAACACGTCCAGTACTTCGTCGAGATGTACGGGGCCGATATCGACCGGTATGCCGAGGCTATCGGCTTCGAAGTCCCCGAGAAGCAGGAGGCCCTCGAAGGAATAGTCGCCGAGAACCGACAGCAACGCGAGATGCTCCCCGTCGGCTCGGCGCTTGCGACTGTCGATGGGTCGGCCGGCGAATACTACCAGAACGTCAACCGGGGGGACAACCCCGGACGAGCACGAGCACGTACGATGCTCGAAGACATCGACCTCGGGTCGGCGGAACCGAACGTGCGTGAAGCCGTCGAGGCGGACCTCCGCTGGGACGAAGTCGTTGCCGCCGTCGACACCGGCGAAAAAGAAGTGTTCGACCTGACGGTTCCGGAGACGCACAACTTCGTCGGAAACGGCATCGTGACCCACAACACCGCTGCAGCTGTTAGAGACGACTTCGCCGACGGCCAGCAGTGGACACTCGAGGCCGGCGCCCTCGTCTTGGCCGACCGCGGCGTCGCTGCCGTCGACGAACTCGACAAGATGGACTCCTCGGACCGCTCGGCGCTCCACGAGGGCCTCGAACAACAGCAAATCAGCGTCAACAAGGCCGGCATCAACGCGACGCTGAAGAGCCGATGTTCGCTTCTGGCGGCGGCGAACCCGAAGTACGGCCGCTTCGACCAACACGAAAAGTACAGCCAGCAAATCGACCTCGAACCGGCGCTGCTGTCGCGGTTCGACATCATGTTCATCATCACGGACGTGCCGGACCAAGAGAAGGACAAGGAACTGGCCGAACACATCGTCCAGACGAACTACGCCGGCGAGGTGTACACCCACCAACAGCAGAACCCCACTTCGAACTTCTCGGAGGACGAAGTCGAGAAAGCCACCGAGGACGTCCAGTCGGCCATCGACCCCGAGTTGATGCGGAAGTACATCGCCTTCGCCAAGCGGAACGTGTTCCCGACGATGACCGAGGAAGCCAAGACGGTCATCGAGGACTTCTACGTCGACCTCCGCTCGAAGGGGCTCGACGAGGGCTCGGCAGTTCCGGTGACGGCACGGAAACTGGAGGCGCTGGTTCGGCTCTCGGAGGCCAGCGCGCGGATGCGGTTGGGCGACCACGTCGAAAAGCGGGACGCCGAGAAGGCCGTCGACATCGTCATGTCCTCGCTGAAAGACGTCGGCGTCGACCCCGAGACCGGCGAGTTCGACGCCGACATCGTCGAGACGGGCACCTCCAAGAGCCAACGCGACCGCATCAAGAACATCAAGGCTCTCATCAGCGAAATCCAAGAGGAGTACGAAGAGGGCGCCCCCATTGAGGAGGTACTCGACCGCGCCGAAGAGATGGGCACCGAGCGGTCGACGGCCGAACACGAAATCGAGAAACTCCGACAGAAGGGCGAGGTGTACGAACCACAGAGCGGACACCTGCGGTCGGTGTGAGCCGCCTCAAGGTCAAGTGGTTCGAGACGTCTTCAACGTCTCGGCATCACAAGAGAGCGGAGTTCTCTCGGACGACCTCGAGGCTTCCCGTGGTTTACTCAGACACTCCTCTCCGACCATCGGCCTGATAGCCTCGGACGATCGGGTGGGTCACGGTCGGGGCGTCCACGGCCCCCGATGCCCGCCGTCGCACCTTCCTCACGGTGGGAAGGCTGTTGAGAGCAGGCACATTCCAATCGAGTTTCTTGTTGCCTTTCACGGCGATATTGACGCTTGCACCACGGTCGCTGTGGTCTTGATGCTCGCACGAACGGCATTTGAACCGCTTTTTGTTGCGATTCGCACGCTCTGTATGCCCACAGATCGGACACCGTTGGCTCGTGTACTCGGGGGTAATCCACGCGGTCGGAACACTCTCGAACGCGGCCTTGTACGACGTATAGAACTGTAGGGCACGGAACGGGAGGTGGTGCAAGCGTCGGTTCATCCGCGTACCGTAGTCGATACTGTCGCGTATCTCTTTGAGGTCCTCAAAGACGATGCACGGCTTCTCGAACTGACGGCTCCACTCCACGATATGCCGAGACACCTTGTGGAGTCTGTCGCGGACGAACCGTTCTTCACGTCCATCGAGCGTGTCGTGAACACTGTCCTTCCCCGCGTTCTGGACGCGCTTACGTATCGTGAAGTAGCGGTGACGCTCGAACTTGATTTCGGGGAAGTCGATAACCAGCGTGTCTTCGACGCAATCCTCGGAGAGCGCGGTGAGAGCCACGTTATCCTCGTTCACGTCCATACCCACGACAGTACGTGAGTCCTGCTTGTCTCGGACTGTCTGCTTGGTGTTGGTAACGTTGACGTGCAACTCGGCGTTGTCGTTGTGGAACAGGGCTTCTGCCGTCCCAATTTTCCACTCATCACTCGTGAGCGCAGTCTTGAGAATATCGAGGTGGGCGTCGTCACCTTCGAGGACGCCCTTGACGTGTTTATACGGCTTCGCGCTAATGCGGAACGCCACGTCGCCGTCGTCTGTGAGCGACAGGTTGTACCCTTCCTCGTAGTTCGCACGAAGCGGGTACGCACCCTCCTTGGTGTGACTCGGGAGTCCGAAGTCGTCGTACTCGTAGTAGTTCTCCATCGCATCGAGTGCCTTCGCAACGATCCGCTGAGTCGTATTTTTTACAAGGTCGGCGTTATCGGAGACGCGGTCAGGAATCACGTCCCAGTCCACACCCTGTTTGGCAAGTCGGATGGTTTCATTGTACACCGAACGCGATTCAAGACAGGCGTCGTAGAGCAGACCCCAGTTGTCACTCTGGATGGCGAGTTGGAAGTCTAGCGTCTTCACGAGCGCCTGTGCGTTGGTCATGCTTTGCCCTTCTCGGTGGCTGAGATGCAGACAAGTCTCTTATCATACATACTGGGACACTTTGCTGAGTCTGGTTTTCTCTGATTCATGGTTGTTGACGACCTATTTTGGCCGCCGCCCGTTCGCGGCTATACAAAACCCATGGGCGGAAGCCGAGAATGAATCGCTTCGTAATCAGTTATAAAGTTTGAGTTGTGAAATGGATTGATGAACTCAGAGTGGATTGTCACATAGAGTAGCATTAGTGGTTATTGTGAGGAGACCGAGAGCAGCTTCAAAACCACATGGAAGGCGGCTTGATTAGTCATATTCTGTACAGTCTTGCTAACTAAGAATTGATTGTTACAGGCTCTCTACAGCGATTGTACAGGAGTGTACACTCATTCGAGTCTCCGCAGTGTGAGAACGGTGAGGACCTGCCGTAGTGGACAGTCTTGGAGAAGCAATCGGAATGGAAAATAAACAGGCTGAAACCACCCCAAGAGGAGATAGATGCCCTAAAGAGGGAATGCTGGTGAAAGAAATCGAGCGTAAGGACTTATAATCTCGCGTCTCAGAATTGGAAATCAGCCGATACACCCCCATACTTTCGGGGGTGTACGCGGGTTTCAGCGATACGAGGGGTGGCGCATTCCGAACGTCCACCTGGCGTATCCCTTCGGGTGAGCGATGGCCGTACAGCGTTCGATATCGCCGACTGATATGGGTGTTCAACCTGAAGCAGGGGTTTCTCGGGTACTACGACAGGTCGCCTCTCCTCTACGGGTCCCGACAACCAGTCAACCAACCGGGGCACAGCACCACAAAATAGTCCACACTGCGGGCATTCGAATGAGTGTACACTCTCGATAAGAGTGAGTACACCGGGTGTACAGGCTGATTCACGACTTCTAAGGGTGTACGACACGCGAAGCAGAACGATATCGTCTCGATGTATTATTGAACGGGAAAATGGTGAACCCTCAGTACTCGATGTGAATAGCGTGCTGCATACAGCGGATAAGTTCAGTACGGCGGCTTCGTTTGTTTCAGATTGAAGACGACGAACCAGCCGTTAGGTAGATATGCTTAATGACCGCCGGTTTATCTGTCAGATACTAAGAATGTTGAAAACAATCTACTGTATACAGGGCGCATATCCTTCACTACTTTTTGTGGGAACTTAGTTTGAAACCCGGTGGAGTATCAGTCCACGCTAGCTACTCCCTAATATCTCTCGTCGTATCCTCAGATTTCGCTAAGAGGTAGCCACCAAACGCGAGCAGCCAGAGGATGAGCGGGTAGACGACCCACCGCTCGATTCCGCCGCCCCCGAGGAATTCAAGCGGATGGGGGCCACCGACAACCAATCCGAAGAAGAAAACACTGACGAGAGTAAGAAACGAGACTCCGCCATAGAATCCACAAAGGAAGGAAAACGGTCGAGAAACAACTCGGGTGGAGAGCAGGACCGTGATCCCGCCCGTGAAAAACGTGAGGAGCGCGAATAGTCCATGCCACGGCGTCACGTTCCCCGGAAACACACCGACGCCAAACGCGCCGAATCCAAAGACGGCTAGTGTAATCGGGAACCCGCGACGATCCATTACCCGGTAAAGGAGGTACGCCGAGAGGATTACGATCGCTCCCGTCAGGAGCATCGTAGAATTGAAAATTGTCGCCGAGGGTTCGTGTATCACTGGATTCGGTGGGCGTGTTGACCCCAGGTCGCTGATATCCTGTCGGGTCGAATAGTTCGGATAGAGGACCTCAGCTGTCATGATCCCCATGAAGCCAATGAAGCCCGACATGGTGAGACCGAACCCCGCTATTGACCGTTTTGAGAGCCCGAGTCGGGACTGGAGAGAGTCAGTTTGGGTCATCTCCTGATTGTTCGTGCGAAAAGAAGAAATAACTATCTGCTTGACAGATTGTGTTTCTGCTACATACACCCCTCTATCCAGCAGCACTCCAAGCGCATCAACGCGATATGGTAATGGCTACAGCGGTAGGTGGCCTGTCTTCGCCGAACAGCAGTGTCGCACGAGAATATGTCCGAAGAATAGGGTCTCGATGGCTCCACACGCATAAAAAGTAATTATCGATTCGCTGGAAAGTGTCATAGATGGCTGACAAAGGACCGATTGCGTCGGCTGAAGCGAAGGCCGAGGGCGTTTCCCCCCCACCGACTCCAGAGGAATACAGCGACCCTTACCAGTTCGAGTACCCCAAACTGCTCCTTGTCGTGGCTGGAATTGCACTGACGGTCGTCTTCACTGTCGTCTATGGGATAATTTTGGTTCAGATACAGGGCCCGAATGTTTTACCCGTCGTATTCGAGACCGGCGCAGAGGGCGAAATAACAGTTTTGTTGCAACTCAGTCAGGTAGCGATTCCGATGGTGTTCGCGTTTCTGACCGTCGCTGTCTTCCACGAACTACTCCACGGATTGGTCTTCCAGCGATACGGCTACGACGTGAACTACGGCGTCTACTGGCGGTTTGGGGCGGTATATGCAGCGGTTTTTCACCAGTTTCACTCCCGCGAGCATAACCTTCGGGTCGGCATCGCACCGTTAGCGATTATTACCGTTATTTTTCTACCCTTGCTTGCGGTGCCTCACCCAGTCGTTGCCGCGGTGGCGTTTTTTGTTCTCGTGTTGAATACCGCCGGCTCGGTTGGGGACATTTACGCTCTCTGGCGGTTCTATCGGATGCCGCAGGGCACGGTCTTTTACGATATCAACATGGACAATATGTACGTGTTTGAACCGAAATGAAGACCCAATTCAGCTGATTGTCTCCGATATCTTTGTGTTGACGTTGCTCGCTTTGCCCACTGTATTCAGCAGTCTGTTTCTAATAGTTTCAGAGATATTCTGCTTAACGTGATGCATCTTTGGCCTTCAATGTCCAATCGACTGATCTTGACAGATGACGCTCAGCTCGCGAGTCTCTACCTGTAAAATATTGTCCGATTGCTAATATCTGCAATAAACTAAATATCTCAAAACCTGATTGGATGGAAACCGGCGTTCAGTACAGCGATACCTCACCAGTGCGAACCCGGTGATTTTTATCAGCCGCGACGGGTGGCGGCTGCCAGCAGTCGCCGGAAAGTTAATGACGAGAACAAAATCACCGAATCCGAAGCGTCGAATGGGCCTGTACAAGCGATTTGACTCCGTTCCTACAAAGCACCGTCTTGACCGATACAATGTGGAATATGAAGGCCAAGACGTCTGGGCGGAGTTCGAACGAACGCGCAACGACGAATTTGACTCCGAGGCATACCGGAACACGCTGAAAAAGACCGAACGGACGTGGAAGGCACACATGTCGAACCGTGGCCGGCATCACGCGCTCGCGAGACCGCGAGATGTTGAGACGTGGTGTGCAGATCTTGCTACTGACCGGAAACTGGAGACTGTGTACAAGGAGTACTGGATTCGGCTCGAAGAGTTTTACTCGTGGCTTCAGACCCACATTGACCATCCACATGTGTATCAACCTGTTCTGATGGCTGCTGCGAGTCACGAGATAGCGCGCGCTGTTTGGTGGGTGAAAATGGACCATAACAAAGCAGCTCTAGGCGGGGTGAACGATGACTGAGCAGACTGATAGCCGCCGAGAAATACTGGCCGACGCGTTCGACCGAGAGACGGACCCGCTCAAACGATATGAACCGACGTTCTCCCAAATCGATATCGACCCTTTCGAGATGTTTTACTCCGAGATTTTGGAGGCGAATAACAACGCGGAGGGCACGAAGACAGCCTACCGGCGGCTATTCGATCAATGGCGAAACCATATGCAAAGCGAAGGGAGACATCCAGCGTGCCCCAACGAACAGCATGTTCGGTTATTCGCAGAACACTGTCTAGAGCATCGAAATAATCAACCGGATACTGTTCGGACGAAGCTCCGTCGACTGTCTGGTGTTTTTGAGTACTGGCAATCCGACACCGTGTTTCCTCATTCACAGGATTTCAAACCATTTGAGCAGGTTACTTCCAAGATGGACCTGCGACGACCAGCACAGAAAGAGCCACCGCGTATTCCAGTCCCCACCCTCCGAGAAATACTCGAAGCAGTTGCACACATTCGAGACTGGCTAGTTATCGGCTCACAGTTGAAACTCGGGCTCCGGGCCTCGGAGCTGTGTAATCTCCAACTCCAAGATATCAATCTGGAGCATGACGAACTCAACCGATTCTATCCGGACTTGGGGACACATCCCGAAGTCAAGAACAGACCAAACGCAGTGTACGTTGCCACGCGTGAGGAACGGGACAAAAACAAATCGCGAAACCCACGTGTACTCCCTCTTGATGAAGAACTTCAGTCGGCCGTCACACGCTACTTGCTAACTCGACCTGATTCTGGTGCTCCCTGGGTAATCCTTTCACACACGACTCACAGCCAGGTTTCGCAAGAGTATGTAAACTCCACGTGGGGTGACGTATTCCGCCCTGAATACGACGAAACAGCGGAGTATCGGGCTGTGACAAGTCACTTCGGCCGACATCGGTTTACGACGTACTGGCGTGTCGAACAGGATCTGAACAGAGAACTCGTGAAGTACATGCGCGGCGATACACCTCAAGACGCCTCGAATGGTGGTCGAGACGCTATCGATGAATACCTTCACACGTACTACGAGGATATCGAGTCAATCTATCGGGAGCGGATATTCTCACTCGGTTTGAACGATCCGACTACTCCCGGATATTGAGCGAAGGAACAGCTTATCCGTCCGCCAACGTTCTGGAATCACCGCCGTAGAAAACAGCCGTTCGTTTACTGCCCGCCGACCGGCGGGACGAGCAGGACGTTACTGTTCGCTCGGGCGGTCACGGATTCGGATGTGCTCCCCAACAGCAGCCGTCGGATGCGGCTTCGGCCCCGAGATCCCATGAGAACGGTCGTTGGCTGGACTTCCGCTTCGGCGGCGAGGATTTCCTCGACGGCTTCGCCTTCGCGAACCATCGTCGTCACCTCGATGCCCTTCTCACGCAGTCGCTCGGCCAGTGCTTCGAGTTTCTCTTCGGCGTCTTCGACGCCCGGAGAGCCGCTTCGGCGCTCTGGTGGGCGGACGTGTAGCAGCGTCGCCTCTTGGGTCGGGGTGTCGAGGTACCGGAACTGCTCGAAGGCGTGTTCGGCGTTCTCCGAGAAGTCCGTCGCATAGAGCACGCGCTGGAAGAGGTGCTCGTTGACGACTTCGTGGTGGTCGTCTTCCTCGGCGATGCGCTGGACCAAAAGCGGCCGGCTCGCCGTCCGGGCGACGTTGCGGGTCGTCCCGCCGATGAAGCGCTCTCGGAGGGGACTCTTTCCGCGAGAGCCGACGATAATCAGGTCGGCCTTGATTTGGTCGGCCAACCCGTTGATGCGTCGGTGTGGCGTCCCGCGGACGACGTGGGTTTCGACGTCGAATCCCTCCTCTTCGAGCAGTCGGCGCTGCCGTTCGAGGGCGGCTTTCGTCTGCTCGCCGATGTCGCTTCCCGGCATGCCCGTCGTCACGTTCGGACTGGTGACGTTGAGGAGGTGGACTTCGGTTATCCCGTAGCGGCCCAAACACTCGAGGCAGATTCGGGAACTCATCGCCGTCTCGATGGAATCGGAGAGGTCGGTTGCGTATACGGCTCGCATAGTAGGTGGTTAGGACGGTAGCGATATAATATTGCCCCATGTTCCCAATATTCTGGACAAGCCGAACACCGACGACTATCAGGGGCGGCCCCCTCTGTTTTGGTCCCCGGCCACGATAGCCGACGTATGTACGACCAAATCCTCTTTCCGACCGACGGAAGCGACGGGGAGAATCGCGCGCTCGACCACGTTCTCGACATCGCGTCGTCACACGGGTCGACGGTACACATCCTCAACGTAGCGGACACGACGCGGGATAGCCTCACGCGAATTCAGGGCGAGGTCGTCGACGTGCTCGAACGAGAAGGGGAGGACCTCCTCGAAGAGGTGGCTGAACGCGCCCAAGAGCGCGGTGTCGAGACAGTGTCGACCGTCGTTCAGGGTGAACCGTATCGCACCATCGTCGAATACGCCGACGAGTACGACATCGACCTCATCGTCATGCCGACGCACGGTCGCAGCGGCCTCCAGCGGTTGCTACTCGGGAGCACAACCGAACGCGTCGTCAGGCGTGCCGAGGTTCCCGTGCTCACGATTCGACCCGATGCCGCGGCCGAACCCCACTACCCGTATCGAGACGTGTTGGTTTCCACCGACGGCAGCGAGGGGGCGACCGAAGCGCTCTCGGTTGCGGCCGACGTGGCGACCGAGGCCGAGGCCGCCCTGTACGTCCTGTCGGCCATCACCTACCAGTCACTCGGTATCGACGTCCGAAGCGACATTCAGACCGCAATGCTGGAGGAAAGCGCCGAGGACATCGTCGAGGAGGCGACGGCACTCGCGGAGCGCGCGGGCGTCGAGGAGGTACACGGCGCCGTCGAGTACGGGTCGTCGGTCCACAAGGCCATCCTCTCGTTTCTCGAAGAACGGGAGGTCGACCTCGTCGTTGTCGGCACCCACGGCCGGACCGGTTTCGACCGATATCTCCTCGGAAGCGTCGCCGAGGCGCTGGTCCGAACGTCGCCAGTGCCCGTGTTGACGGTTCGCCCACCAGCGGCCGAAGACGACGAGTGAGCGCCGGCGTCGGCGCCCTCCGGCGAGGCTGACCTTCTTTGTCGTCGGCGACGTTGCCGAAGCATGGAACTGGAGACGGAGCCGTTCGACCTCGATACGTCGACGCCGACGGTCGTCATTCACCGCGAGGACGCCGAGGCGCTGGGCGTCCACGCGATGGAGCGTGTCGAGTTATCCGACGACACGGGAACCACGGTCGGCGTCGTGAAGGTGACCACCGACCTGATAGAACCCGGAACTGTCGGCATGACGCGACCGCTGATGCATCTTGAGGGGTCGGTCGACGTTCGCCTGTCGCCCACTCCGCAGTCGACGCGGTACGTCCGGCGAAAACTCGAAGATATCGAACTCGACCACACCGAAATCCGGAGTATCGTTCAGGACATCTACCATGACCGCCTGACCGACATCGAGTTGACGGCCTACGTCTGTGGCCTCCAGGCCAACGGCCTCTCGCTCGAGGAGACGACCTCACTGACCGAGTGCATGGCGGATGTGGGCAGTCGAATCACGTGGGATGACGCGGTCATCGCGGACAAACACTGCATTGGCGGCGTTCCCGGCAACCGGACGACGCCCATCGTCGTTGCCATCGTCGCGGCTGCCGGCGTGAAGATTCCGAAGACCTCCTCGCGGGCGATTACCTCGCCGGCAGGGACGGCCGACACGATGGAGGTGTTCTGTAACGTCGAGTTGGGCCAGTCGGAAATCGAGGCCGTCGTTCGGAAAGTCAACGGCTGTATCGCGTGGGGTGGTGCGGTCGACCTCTCGCCGGTCGACGACCGCATCATCGAAGTCGAGACGCCGCTGTCGCTGGACCCCGAGGGGCAGGTCATCGCGTCGGTGCTCTCGAAGAAACGCAGCGCCGGCTCGACCCACGTCGTCGTCGACATCCCCTACGGCGAGAGCGCGAAGGTGGCGAGTCTCGCGGAGGCCCGTCGACTCTCCCGTGGGTTCAAACGGGTCGGCGAACACCTCGACGTTCGCGTCGAGTGTGCCATCACGCGGGGCGACGGTCCCATCGGCCGGGGCATCGGCCCTGCCCTTGAGGCCCGCGACGTGCTCGCGGTTCTCGAAGGCGACGGCCCCTCCGACCTCCGCTCGAAGAGCGTCGAGTTGGCGTCGATACTGCTGGAGCGCTGTGGAGTCGACGCCGACGCCGAGGCGTTGCTCGAATCCGGTCGCGCCCTCGAAACGTTCCGCGACATCATCGAGGCACAGGGAGGCGACCGGGGCGTGACTCGCGAGGACATCGAAATCGGGTCGCTGACCGAGACCATCGTCGCCGAACGGGACGGCGTCGTGACGAACGCCGACAACGGTGTGTTGGCCGAACTCGGCCGCCGGGCCGGGGCGCCGAAGGACAAGGCTGCGGGCGTGGTGTTGCACGTCGCCACCGGCGAGGCGGTCGACCTGGGGGACCCGCTGTTGACGATTCACGCCGAATCGGCGGCGAAACGCGACGATGCGGCGGCGCTGGAGGCTCGCGCTGACGTCTTTCGGATTCGCCGCCCCGAGGAGATGGTCATCGACCGGGTGTGACGTTGGCAACCCGAGCCGTCGAAAGACCGGTCGGTTGTCGGCCTACTCCGCGCTGTCGCCGATGTCGGCGGCGATGGCGTCTAACTCCTCGTCGGAGAGTTCCGGCAGGGTCCGGACGATGGAGTGGACGGCGCCGCCGCCGTCGCCGTCGAAGCGGGGAACGAGGTGGCCGTGGACGTGGGGGACCTCCTGTCCGGCGGCGTCGCCGTCGTTCATTCCCACCGTGACGCCGTCGGCGTCGACGGCCGCCTCGACGGCGGAGGTGAGTCGTCCGAGCGTCTCGAAGACGGCGTCCCTGTCGGCCGCCGGCAAATCGGAGACGCGCTCGTGGTGGTTCTTGGGGATGACGAGCGTGTGGCCGCGAGCGAGCGGGTTGGCGTCGAGAAACGCCAGCACGTCGTCGTCTTCGTAGACGGTTCGCGCCGGGATTTCGCCATCGATGATGCGACAGAACACACAGTCGTCGGTCATATCACCGTTTTCTCCGAGGAGCGCCATCAATCTTGGCTCCAGGAGTTTTAGTAGTTTTATACGGGCATATTAGGGTGTTTATAGGGGTAAAGAATAAACCGCATTCCTACGAACGGTTGTTTCGTAGCGCCATGGGACACGATTACAACACGCACAATCGGCGGACGTTCATGAAGGCGACGGCTGGCACGATGGCGGTCGGCGCCTTTGCCGGTTGTCTCGGCGGCAACGGTAACGGCAACGGAAACGGCGGCGGTGAGGACAGCATCACCGTCCCGGGTCTGTACGACGAAAGCGGCGGAACCTCCGACGTGGGACGGCCGACCGCGATCGGGTCGCGGGACGCCATCGCGTACTTCAACGAAAACGACCTCCTGCCGCAGGAAATCAACCACCCGAACAACGACTACGCCTACGAGGTGCCGCAGGCGCAACAGTACTACGACGAGTACACGTCGGGGTCGGAACCACCGATGATTATCGGTTGGGGGACCGCCGACACCGAGGCCCTATCGGGCTCCGTCGCCGAAGACGAAATCGTCTACGTCTCGGCGTCGTATTCGGCGAACCTCCTGACTGAGGAAGCCCCCTACAACTTCTTCGGCAACCTCGACTACACGAGTCAAGCACGGGCCCATCTCAAGTGGATTGCCGACAACGACGCGGAGGCGACCGTCGCCTTCATCTTCTCGAACAACCCGTTCGGCAAGGCCCCCGTCGAGGGCGGCAAGCAGTACGCCGAGGAACTCGGATTGAACGTCGCCTCGGACATCAACCTCCCGCTGGACGCCAACTCCGCGACGACGCAACTGCGGCAGGCGCGGGACGCCGACGTGGACTACCTCATCCACCAGAACACGGCCGCGCCGATGCAGGTGCTGCTGTCCGACAGAGAGGACATCTACCCCGACGTGACCGTCTGTGGGCTGACCTACACCGTCGACGAACCCCGCGTTCAGGAATCCCCGGAGAACTTCGAGGGCGTCCGCTACGTCAACGCCTTCCGGACCTTCCAGGGCGCACTCGATTCGGGCGGCGACGGCGCCTCGATGATAGAGGCGAACTTCGAACGCGAAGGGCGGGACATGGACGACCCGTCGGTCGCGAACCTCAACTACGTCCGCGGGTGCATCCACGGCCTCCTCGTGTTGAAGGGCCTGCAGAACGCCATCGACGCCGACCGCGACCCCACGAGCGGGTCGGCCGTCCGTCAGTCGATGTTCGGAATCGAGGAGGAGAATATGTGGGACCTCGCCGAGCCGTTCACCTACACGGAAGAGGACCGCCGGCCGACGATGACTGGCCGACTGTTCGAGGTTTCCGACGGTGCCCTCGAGTTCGACACGACGGTCGAACTGCCACGGCGTGACGACTGGATTGGACTCTGATGACCGCAAGCGAACGCGAGGCGGTTTCGGCGGACGCCAGCGGCGAGGACGAGGAGACGCCCGTCGTCGAACTCGACAACGTCGAAATCGTCTACGACCGCCACTTCCTGGCGGTACAGGGCGTCTCGATGGCCGCCGAGGAGGGCGACATCGTCGCGCTGTTGGGACCGAACGGCGCCGGGAAGTCGACCATCCTCAAGATGATAAGCGGTATCGGCCGCACCGAGCGTGGCGAAGTCTCACGTGGGCGCGTGTTCTACGACGGCGAGGACGTGACCAACAACGGGGCCAACGAGATGGTCGACCGCGGGGTTACCCACATCCTCGAAGGCCGTCGGGTCTTCGAGGACCTCACCGTCGAGGAGAACCTCCGCTGTGGGTTGTACCGCGGGGGCCGACGCTTCCGGTTCGAGGAGGACGACTACGAAATCGCCTTCGAGTACTTCCCGCAACTGGAGGAAATCCTCGATTTGAAAGCCGGGTACGCCAGCGGCGGCCAACAGCAGATGCTCGTCATCGCGCGGGCGCTCATCCACCGGCCGCGACTGCTGCTGTTGGACGAACCCTCGCTGGGACTGGCGCCGAAACTCGTCGAGGACATCTTCGAGACGCTCGTCGAAATCAACCGACAGGAAGACATCACGATGATTATTGCCGACCAGAACGCCCAGCGAACGCTCGACATCGCCGACTACGGCTACGTGATGGAGAACGGCCAAATCGAGCTGAACGACCCGGCCGACGTGTTGTTGAACCGCGAGGAAATCAAGGAGTTCTACCTCGGCACCTCCGGTGAAGGCTCCCGGTACACCGACATCCGTCACTACAAGATACGCAAGAGGTGGACCTGATGTCTCGGATTTGGAGGTGGACACGGTGAGCGTCGACGACGCTAATGTGGGGTCCGATGCCGATGCCGCCGCGGCGTCGCTCCGAGAGGGCCCGGCGATACCCCCTGAGGAGGCGGTCATCGGCTGTCGGGACGTGACCAAGACGTTCGGCACCGTCACCGCAGTCGACGACGTGAGTATCGGCATCGAACCCGGCGAGTGGGTGTCGATTGTTGGTCCCAACGGGGCCGGCAAGACGACGCTTCTGAACATCCTCAACGGGTTCTACACGCCCGACCCGGGCGGAACGGTGTACCTCTCCGGGGAGGACGTGACCGGCACGCCCGAACACTACCGCGCCCGACACGGATTGGGACGGACCTTCCAGGGACTGGAACTGTTCGAAGACGAGGACGTCATCGAGAACGTGATGACGGTTCGGGCGGTCAAGAACCGACCGAACCTGCTGTCGGCGATGCTGTTCTACGGCGCCGGCCGGAAGTCCGAAGCCGAGAACATGCGCCGTGTCGAGGAGATACTCGACTACCTCGAGTTGTGGGAACACCGCCACTCGAAAATCGCGACGCTGCCGCTCGGCGTCCGCCGCCGCGTCGATTTGGCGCGGTCGCTGGCGCTGGAACCCGACGTCCTCCTGTTGGACGAGGCGATGAGCGGCCTCACCTTCGACGAGAAGTACGACATGATTCGGTTCCTGACCGACCTCCACGAACAGGAGGACCTCGCACTCGTCATGATAGAACACGACCTCGAAGTCGTTACCTCCGTCTCCGACCGGATGATTGTGATGCAGAAAGGGGGCGTCATCGCGCGAGGCCCACCCGAGGTCGTCACCGAGGACCCCGAAGTCGCCCGCGTGTACACGGGGGTGGACTGAGATGGCAACCGAAGACGGAAACGTCTCCGACGTCGGCGACACCCTCGCAGTCGACCAGGTGCTGTCCGCCCCCGAGGGGGAGGACGTGCCCATCGTCTCCGATCAGGCACTGCCGGAAATCCTCTTCGACCACGTCGAGGAACACGGCGACGACATCGCCTTGCGGTGGAAGCGATACGGCATCTGGCAGGAGTTCACCTGGGAGGAGTACTACGAGCGCGTCGAGCACTTCGCGCTCGGCCTCGAAACGTACGGCTTCGAGGCCGGAGACGTCCTCTTCACCATCGGCTACAACCGCCCCCACCAACTGTGGGCGTGGATGGCCGCCCAGTCGCTGGGCGGAATGGCCGCGCCGAACTACGAGGACATGCTCCCCGACGACATCCGCAAACAGCTCCAACTGCTGGAGCCGTCGGTCGTCTACGCCGAAGACCAAGAGATGGTCGACAAACTGCTGTTGGTGGCCGACGACGTGCCGTCGCTGGACACCATCATCTACCGCGACGAGAAGGGGATGTTCCGCTATGACGACCACGAAGACCCCGAAATCGTCTCGTATGAACACGTCGAGGAACTGGGCGCCGAGCGGCTCGAAACCGGTGAGGTGGCCGATGATTACCTCCACGAGCGCGTGAAAGCCATCGACCCCGACACCCCGGCAATGTTGCCGCCGACCTCCGGGACGACCGGGATGCCAAAGCGGGTGAAGTTGAGCCACTTCAACTTCCTGAACCTCGCGAACGCGGCCATCGAAATCGACCCGCTGCCGAAGGAGTCCGATTACTTCTCGTATCTCCCGATGGCGTGGGTCGGCGAGCAGATGATACTCATCGCGGCGGCGTTCGTCGGCGGTTGGACCGCCAACTTCCCCGAACAGCCCGAAACGGAGGCAGAAGACCTCAGGGAAATCGGCCCGGAAATCATCTTCTCGTCGCCGAACCGCTATGAGGCGTGGGTCGCCGACATCAAGGCGAAAATCGAGAACACCACGCGACTGAAGCGGTTCGTCTACGAGAAGGCGATGTCCATCGGCCGGAAGTACGCCGAGTACATCAGCGGCGACAAAAGCGACGAGGAGCCGCCGGCGACCCTTCGGGCCGCCCACTGGCTGTCGTACTGGGTCGCCTACCGGCCCATCCTCGACAAGATTGGGCTGAAGCGCGCGAAGAACGTCTACACGGGTGGTGGCCCCCTCGGAGAGGACCACTTCTCGTACTATCACGCCCTCGGTGTGCCCCTGAAGCAGATTTGGGGACAATCCGAGGTGTGTGGGTTCGTGACGATGCACCGCGACGACGACATCCAGGTCGACACCGTCGGCGAGGTGTTCCCCAACGTCGAGGTCGGCATCACTCCCGGCGGGGAGTTGCTCGTCCGCGGTCCGGTCGTCACCTCGGGGTACTACGGCATGCCCGAGAAGACCGAATCCGCGATGGAGGACGGCTGGCTCCACACCGACGACTTCGGGGCGCTCACCGACGACGGTCAGGTCAAAATCTTCGACCGGATGGACGACGTACTGGAGTTGAACGACGGCACTGCGGTCGCGCCCATCAGCGTCGAGACGAAACTGAAGTTCAACCCCTACGTGAAGGAAGCGCTGGTCGTCGGCGACGGCCGAGACTCGCTCGCTGCGGTGTTGAACCTACGGTTCGACAACGTCGCCGAGTGGGCCGACCAACGCGACATCCAGTACGCCGGCTACAAGGACCTGACCCAGAAGCCGCCGGTGTTGGAGTTGATGCGACAGGTCGTCGCCGAAACCAACGAGGACCTCGAACACTCCATCGAGCGGTTCCTCATCCTGTTCAAGGAGTTCGACGCCGACGACGGCGAACTCACCCGGACGGGGAAGATACGCCGGGAGGTCGTCGTCGACCGCTACGGGAAACTCGTCGACGGACTGTACAGTGACCAAGAGGAAGTCGAGATGGACATAACGATAACGTACCAGGACGGACGCGAATCGGAAGAACACGGCACGATGGCTATCGTCGATGTCGAGGAACCGGTCGAGGCCGACGACGGAGAGGAGGTGATACTCGATGGTTGACGTCGTCACCTTCCTCGACATCACCATCTCGGGGATCGGTCTCGGGGCGCTGTACGCCCTGGTCGCGATGGGCTTTGCGCTCATCTACAAGGTCACGGGCGTGTTGAACTTCGCTCAGGGCGAACTCGCCTTGGTCGGCGCCTACGGCGTCGTCATCCTCGGCACGTCGTCGCTGATTTCGACGCCGTTGCCGGCGGTGGCAGCCGTCGGAGCGACGATTCTGTTCGGCATCATTCTCGGGATTTTGCTCGAACGGGTCATCTTCCGGCAGTTCATCGGCGAACCGGTGCTGTCGGTCATCATCGTCACGCTGGCGCTCGGTGGCATCTTCAGCGGGTTCATCCGATTCCTGCTCGGGCCGAACTACCGGTCGTACCCCGAGGCGCTGACGTTCGGATTCAGCATCGACCTCCCGCTGGGTACGTCCATCTCGGCGGCGTACGCGCTGGCGGTGTCGCTGGCGCTCGTCGTCGTCATCGCGCTGATGTTGTTCTTCCGGTACACCGTCACCGGCAGCATCCTGCGGGCGGCCGCCAGCGACGAACAGGCGGCGATGGTACTCGGCGTGAGCATCGAACGCACCATCGCACTCGCGTGGGCGCTCTCCATCGGCATCACCGCCATCGGTGGGGTGCTGTTGGCGATGTCCTCCGGGGGTGCCGGCTTCTCCATCGTGGCGACCGGCATCATCATCTTCGCCGCCGTCATCTTCGGCGGCCTCGACTCCATCCCCGGGGCGTTCATCGGGGCCATCATCGTCGGCCTGTTACAGGAGTTGGGGTCGTTCTACCTGGAAGGTGGGTCGGCGATTACTGCCCCCATCATCGACGTGAAACTGAACTTCGGCGCCGGCTTCGGCGAGATACTGCCGCTGATATTCCTGCTCGTCGTCATCGTCGTGAAACCGTACGGCCTGTTCGGCACCGAACGCATCGAGAGGCTCTAACATGTTCGAGACACACACCTGCGAGAGACGATTCGACTGTGTGCAGTCGGCCACGGTGGCCGCGAGTGACCGACCGACCGTGGAGGTGCTGTAGCCGTGCCCTGCGGTGAGTACTTCACGAGCTACGAGTCCCGGATGGGGCTGTTCCGCTGGCGCATCCAGCGGGTCGCACTCGTCCTCGCGTTACCGATTCCGTTCATCCTCCCGATGCTGGGGTTGGGCGGCGGGAACATCTCGCTGCTGTCGCAGATGTTCATCTTCGCCATCGCGGTACTCGGATTGAACGTCATCCTGGGGTACGCCGGCGAAATCGTCCTCGCACAGGGGGCGTTCATGGCCATCGGCGCGTACGCGACGAGTCGGATGCTCACGACTGGCGTCGGCCTGCTGCCATCGATGGTCGTCGGCGGCCTGATGGCAGCGCTCGTCGCCGTCGCCTTCGGCCTGCCGTCGTTCCGCGTCAAGGGGTTCTACATCGCGATCTCGACGCTGGCGCTGCAGTTCATCTCCGAGTGGTTCTTCAACAACAGCCGCGCCGAGTGGATTCACGGTGGCTCCCGACAGCAGATATCGTCAGATATCGGCCTCATCGGGCCGCTCGGTGACTTGGGCGGCGACCTGACCATCTACTACCTCGCGCTCGTAGCGATGTTGCTCTTCGCGATGCTATCGCTGAACCTCTCGCGGACCGGCATCGGCCGGACGTTCCGTGCGGTCCACGAGAACGACCTCGCGGCGGCGGTGCTCGGGGTCAACGTCTTCAAGAACAAACTGCTGGCGTTCGCCATCGGTGGGTTCATGATTGGATTCTCGGGTGGACTGTACGCCTTCTACATCGGCTTTATCACTCCCGATTACTTCACGCTCGCGCTCACCCTCGAACACTACGTGATGTTGCTGTTCGGCGGACTCGGCCGAGTGTGGGGTGCGCTCATCGGCGTCGGCGTCGTCACGATACTGCAGGACATCCTACAGAGCATCCTGCAGTCGGTCTCGGCGGCCACCGGACTGAACGCAACGTCGCTGGTCTCGGTGTTCTTCGGCATGATTATCATCATCGTGCTGGCCGTCGAACCCAAGGGCGTCCTCGCCGCGCTCGGACAACTCAAGGAGTACCTGCGGAAGTGGCCCTACGCCTACTGATGGCCGACGCCACCGAGACCGCACGGGAGTTGCTCGACCTCCCGTTTCACCGCGCCAACGGCATCGAAATCGTCTCGGCATCCGCCGAGGGTGCCCACACGCGGTGGCCCTTCGATGAGTCGCTACTCGGCAACCCCGAGGTACCGGCGATTCACGGTGGCGTCATCTCGGCGCTTGCGGACCTCACCGGTGCCGCGCCGTTCGTCGGCGAGTTGGGCCGGTACACGCCAACCGTCGACCTCCGGGTCGACTACCTGACCCATGCGGGGGAGGCCGACCTCGAAGGCCACGCCGATGTGCGGCGGCACGGTGACACCGTCGGCGTCGCCGACGTGGTCGTCGAGTCGGGCGGGGACCGATGTGCGGAAGCCCGTGGGGTGTACAAGTTGGGACGATGACCGACGAGACGCTTTCAGGCGCGACGGACGTGCACGTCCATCTCATGCCCGACCGACTGATGGCCGCGATACGCGGCGCGCTCAACGAGGACGCCGGCTGGGAGTTTCCCCATCCGACCGACCGCGAGGGTATCGAGGCGGAACTCCGGGCAAACGGCGTCGAACGCTACTGTGCGCTGCCGTACGCCCACAAGCCCGACATCGCCGCCGACCTCAACGAGTGGGTGCTGGAACGCGCCGCCGAATCCGAGATGTGCGTTCCCTTCGCGACGGTCCATGGTGATGACGACGTTCGACCCATCGTCCGGGAAGCGTTCGAGGCGGGCGCACGCGGATTGAAGTTCCAGTGTCCCGTCCAGCGAGTCGGCCCCGACGACCCGCGTCTCGACCCGGCCTTCGAGTTGGCCGCGGAGTACGACCGGCCGATTCTGTTCCACGCCGGCACCGCGCCGATGTTCCGCGATTCGCCGCACGTCGGGGTCGAATCGTTCCGGTCGTTCCTCCAGTCGTATCCGGAGGTCCGAGCCTGTGCGGCCCACATGGGCGCCTTCGAGACGGCGGAGTTCATCGAGACGGCACGAAACCACGACAACGCGTTCCTCGACACCTGTTTCGCGATGTCGACGGCCGTCGGGGAGTACATGGATTTCGACCCCAGCGAAATCGACGATTCGGTGTTCGAGGAACTGTCGGGGCGAGTCATGTACGGCTCGGATTACCCCAACATCCCACACCCGTATCGAGCGGAGTACGAGGGATTGCTACAGCGGGACCTCTCGGATGCGGCCTTCGAGGCGCTGTTTTCTGGGGCGGCGGAGCGATTCCTCGGAGAGCGGTAGTTACTCCACGTCCTCGGGGTCCCGGGGCCGCGTCCCGTGGAACGGCCGGGGCTCCTGTTCTTCACGTGCGAGGAACGCCTCGGCGCGCTCCTGGAACTCCGGGGAGTCCCACACCCGGGCGGTGAGGTCTCGGGCCATCTCTTGACCGGTCAACCCGAGGTTCGTCCACTGCTTCATCACGGCCTTGATGGTGCGGTAGGCCTGTGGGCTCTTCTCGTCGGCGATGGTCGTGAGAATCTCTGCGGCCTTCGCCTCGGCGTCGCCGTCGTCGACGACGCGGTTGATGAGACCGATGGCTTTCGCCTCCTCGGCCTCCAGCAGTCGGCCGGTCAAAAGCAGGTCCCGGGCGCGTTTCTCGCCAATCATCAACGGAAGGAGTTGGACGCCGCCGCCGGCGGCCGTCGAGCCGACGCCGACTTCCGGTTGGCCGAAGCGGGTCGACTCGCCGGCGACGATGAGGTCACACGCCGAGGCGAGTTCGTTGCCGCCTGCGACGCAGGTCCCCTCGGCAGCGGCGACGACCGGCTTGCCGGTATCGCGCAACAAATCCAGCGTCTCGAAGTACGCCGTCATCCAGCGGGCGCCCTCCTCCCACTGTAGTTCGGTCAACTCCGCGAGCGAGGCCCCCGAACAGAAGGGCGGTTCGGTCGACCCGAGGAGGATGCCGCGGACGTCGTCGTTGCGATCGGCGTCGGTAATCGCGACGGTCAACTCGTCGAGGACTCGGGAATCAAGGACGTTGTTGCGGTCGGCTCGGTCGAACCGAATCCGTGCGATACGGTCGTCCTCGGGGTGGCGGTCGACAGCGATGGTTTCGTACGTCATGTGTCGTGTGGTCATCCCACAGGGATATAACACCGGGGGACGACGGGTCGAATATGCGTGGACTGGAAACGAAGACGGCACTGGTGACAGGTGCGGGCGGCGGCATCGGCAGCGCCATCGCGGGGCGGTTGGCCGAGGAAGGTGCGACCGTCGCGGTCAACGACATCGACGAGGAACGGGCCGAAGCGACCGTCGAGGCAATCGAGGAAGCCGGCGGTGAGGCCTTCCCCGTCGTCGCGGACGTGACCGACCTCGGTTCGGTTCGAGAGATGGTCGAAACGGTCGTCGACCGCGCCGGACTCGATGTGCTCGTCAACAACGCCGGCTGGGACCGAATCGAGTGGTTCCTCGAACAGGACCCCGACCGCTGGGACCGCATCATCGACGTGAACCTCCGCGGGCAAATCAACTGTGCGCGGGCGGCCGGCGAGGTCTTCGCCGACCGGGAAAACGGTGGCACCGTCGTTGCCATCGCTTCGGACGCCGGCCGAGTCGGTTCGTCGGGTGAGGCGGTGTACGCCGGCACGAAGGGCGGCGTTATCGCCTTCACGAAGACGCTCGCTCGGGAACTGGCTCGCGACGGCGTCACCTGCAACGTCGTCTGCCCCGGCCCCGCCGACACGCCGCTCACGCAGGCGATGCGTGAGGAGTCGGAATTAGCCGAACACATCCTCGGGAGTATCGAATCCCAGACACCGCTCGGTCGGATGACCGAACCCGACGACGTGGCCGGTGCGGTCGCCTACCTCGCCAGCGACGACGCCGCCTTCGTCACGGGCCAAGTGCTCAGCGTCTCCGGCGGCCTGACGATGGTCGGGTGAAAAGCGAGTCGCTCAGTACCGCTCGTCGACGACGCCCGTGTCGTCGATGTCGTCGACCAACTCGACCTCGTTGGGCGCGACGAGCAGGCGGTCTTTGACCGCCGCCGCGAGTTCTTCGATGTCGGCATTGCCCTCGACGACCAGCCGTATCTGGTCGGTCGACTCCGGCCGTGAGACCTCCAGTCGGAACTCGCCGGTCAGTTCCTCGAAGCCGGCCAGTACGGTGCCGAGCGATTCGGGGTACAGTTTGACGCCCTTGACTTTGAGGCGGCCGTCGGTGCGACCGATGACGCCGTCGGGGAGGACCACCTCGCCGTCGCGTTGCTCCCACTCGGCGAGGTCGCCGGTGCGATAGCGGACGAGCGGACAGCCCTCCTTCTTGAGGTGGGTGACGACGAGTTCTCCGCGTTCGCCGAACGGGAGCAACTCGCCGGTGTCGGGGTCGACGACCTCGATGAGGGCGTAGTCGTCGAGGAGGTAGAGGCCGTCCTCGTTTTCGGTCTCGGCGGCGACCGGGAGTATCTGTCTGGTCCCGAAGTAGTCGACGGCGGTGTCGGCGTCGAGGGCGTCTTTGACCTGCTCGCGCATGCCCGGGATTGAGGTGAACGGTTCGCCGGCGCCGACGAAGGTGTCGACGCTGGCGCCTGCCTCACCGACCTTCAGTGCGAAGGAGGGATTGCCAACGAGGGCGTCGACGTCGAATTGTGAGATGGTTCCGGCGGCCTGTTCGGACTCGCCCGGTCCGGCGGGGATGACCTCAGCGCCGAGGGCTTCGAGGCCGCGCTGGACGATGATACCTGTCCCGAAGGTGTGGTATCCGAAGGTGTTGAGCACGCGGTCGCCCGCTTCGATGCCGGCGCGCTCGAAGGCGCGAGCGTTGGCCTCGGCCTGCCATTCGAGGTCCGCCGTCGTGTCGAAGACGGGCGCGAGGTCGTCGCCGAGCGGCGTGAAACACATCATCGCCGCGCCGTCGTACAGCGACCCCTCGGGGGCGTGGTCGTCGTAGTCGGCCTTCAGGTCCTTCCCCGTGAGAAACGGGAGGTCCCGAAACGCCTCCCAGGAGTCGACTGGGCCGAGGTCGTCGTACAGTTCGTAGTCACCGACGCGTTCGAGTTGTTCGTTGACCGCAGCGAGGGTCTCCTCGTCGTCCATGCTTCGAGAGTCCGGCGGAAACGACAAAAAACCGTAGGCCGGTTGACCACCGCTCGGTCACCGGGGGCCGGCGCCGACGCGTTCCAGCGCCGTCGAGATGGCCGATTCGTACTCCTCGGGCTCGTAGCCGAGTCGCGGAACCCAGATATTCTCATAGGAGGGGTGTAGTATCGGGACCAACGGCGGGAAGGCGTCGGTTTCGATAGTCGTCAGGACGGTTTCGAGGAAGCCATCGAGGCTCCGGTCGGCGGCGGCCAGCAGCGATTCCGTGGCGTGGCGGCCGGTCGGAACGACACACGCCGGTTCGATGTCGACCAGTTCCGAACGCAGGTACGGTCGGCAGTTGGCACGCTCTTCGGCCGTCGGTTCGCGGTTCGACGAATCGGGATCCTCGGGGTTTTCGGCGGGAAAACACTTCACGGCGTTCGTAAAGTACAGTTCCTCCTCGTCGTAGCCGAGCGATTCGAAGCGTTCGCGGATGCGGCGGCCGCTGTGGCGTGCCGTGTAGGCCATCCCGGTGTGGTTGCCGCCCCGCCAGCGGTCGGCGTCGGGGTCGCCGGCACCTGGAGCCTCGCCGACGACGACGAGCGTCGCATCACGC
>Ga0207732_100159_pt1 | contig 30575 bp, 26 predicted proteins | sample A23P1SouthBayCA_FD_187733 | JGI IMG/M metagenome (GOLD analysis project Ga0207732, IMG submission 187733) | Aerobic enrichment media microbial communities from Eden Landing Ponds, California, USA - A23 P3 (4) (SPAdes) | ecosystem: Environmental > Aquatic > Marine > Unclassified | place... | reverse complement strand
GTTCAGTCTCCGTCTTCCCCGGCCGGGTTGTGCGCGATAGCGAAGAGGAACCCGGAGAGAAAGAGGAGTTCGTTGCCCAGGTACACCGCCAGTATCGGGTCGGCGATCCCGACGATCGACGCCGGGAGGGCGACGCCGAGAATCACGAGAACGAGCGCGAGGAACGCCGCGATCCCCGCGAAGATCCGCGTGACCGCGCCGCAGACGTAACCGACGGCGAACACCAGGACCGCTTCGAGAAGTCCCATGAGTGACAGGACGACCCGGGCGGCAATAGCCGTTCCGCCGGCCCGGTCGGACGCCCCGTCGAAGGACGGTCCGTGCCACTCACCCGCACTGCACGGGAACCGTTTTGTCGCCTCGGCGTCAGGACTCGCTCGTGCCGACCGAGGTCAGGGAAGTGACGACCGACGACGGGTGGGACGGGGCCGTCCCAGTGCTTCGGCAACTGTGGAGCCACGTCGACGACGCGTTCGTCTACGAGTGGCGCGAGGAGGCCGACTATCGGCTGTTCGGGCTGTACGAGACCGGCGAACCCGATGGGTCCGAGACGGACAGCGAGGCGCTCGTCGCGGTCGCGGGCGTCTCGATCCAGCGGGTGCTCCACCACGAGCGAAACCTGTGGGTCCACGACTTCGTCGTCGACGAGCCGCGCCGCGGCGTGGGGTTCGGCGGCGAGTTGCTCGACTGGCTCGACGGGTGGGCGCGCGAACGGGACTGCGAGCACCTCGCGCTGGCCTGCCGGGACGGGAACGACGCGGGCCGCGAGTTCTACGAATCCGAGGGGCTCGAGGGATGGGGGGAGGTGATGGAGCGCGAGCTCTGATCACCAGTTCGGGCCGGCGTAGGCGATGTAGACGCCGATGGCGGTGCCGACGGCGTAGCCGAGGCTTCCGATCGCCGCTCGTTCGACGGGGTCGCCGGCGACGACGACACCGAACAGCGTGACGGCCACGGCACCGGCGACGAACGCCGCCGCGGCCGCCCGGAGGGGTCGCGTCTGGAGGGAGGGCGACATATCTTTCGCATGTCTCGCCCGTTCCAATACGTTTTTCGTCCATGTCTCGCCCGTTGCAACGCGTTTTTCGTCCCGGTCCGGGCGTTCTCCACCACTGTCCGCCGGTCGGCGGCGGCCCGTCGGGGTTTAGTGGGACGGTCCCGCAGAGTCGGCATGGACCAGGTCTTCGCCCCGTGGCGCATCGACTGGGTCGAACGCGAGGGCGGCAACGACGACGTCGACGGCTGCGTCTTCTGCGCGTTCGCCGACGGCGACCCAAGCGAGGACCGCGACCGCCGGATCGTCGCCCGCTCCGAGCGCGCGTTCGTCCTCCTGAACAACTACCCGTACAACCCCGGCCACGCGATGGTCATCCCCCACGCCCACACCGGCGACTACCGCGAACTGGCCGACGACGTCCTCCTCGACCACGCCCGGCTGAAACAGCGGACCTTCGACGCGCTCGACGACGGGCTCGGCCCCGACGCCTACAACGCCGGGCTCAACCTCGGCGGCGGCGCCGCGGGCGGCTCCATCGACGACCACCTCCACACCCACGTCGTCCCGCGCTGGGAGGGCGACACCAACTTCATGCCCGTGATCTCCGACACGCAGGTCATCGTCGAGGCCGTCGACGACTCCTACGAGCGGTTGCACGAGGCCTTCGCCGAACAGGACGGCGCGACCGTCGACGGCGAAGGTCGGGCGGTCCGACTCGACTTCTCGGGGTGATCCGACGGTCGACACCGCTTTGACCCGGGGCCGACAACCCCCGTCGATGACAGACGACCGCCCGCGCGTCCTCCGGCGGGTAGGGCTGCTCCTGCTCGGCGTCAACCTCGCGCTCGTCCTGCTAAAGGGCGGCGCGTGGCTCACGACGGGGAGCCTCGCGGTCGAGTCCGAGACGGTCAACAGCGCCGCCGACTCGGTGTACTCGCTGGTCACGGTGGCGGGGCTCTATCTGACGACGCGCCCGCCGGACTTCGAACACCCGCACGGTCACGAACGCATCGAGCCGTTCGTCGGCCTGTTCGTCTCGCTGGGCATCTTCGTCGCGGGCGGCACGGTCTTCTATCAGTCGGGGACGGCGCTCCTGTCGGGCGACGTGACGGTCTCGCGCGGCCCGACCGCGGTCGTCGTGCTGGTCGTCGCCGCCGTCGCGAAGTTCGGCCTCTACCGGTACGTGCTGGCGGCGGCCGACCGGCACAACTCGCCGGCGTTGACCGCCACCGCCGTCGACAACCGCAACGACATCCTCACCGCGAGCGCGGCGATCGTCGGCGTCCTCGGCGCCGGCGCCGGCTACCCGATCCTCGACCCGCTGGCCGCGATGGTCGTCGCCGTCGGCATCGTCTACACCGGGATCGAGGTCGTCCGCGACAACCTCGGCTACCTCCTCGGGCGCGCGCCGCCGGAGGATCTGCGCCGCGAGATCATCCGCCGAGCGCTCGGACACCCCGACGTCGATGGCGCCCACGACGTGATCGCCCACTACGTCGGCCCGGAGATCGACGTGTCGCTCCACATCGAGGTCGAGGGCGAGCGGACGCTGTACGAGGCCCACGACATCGAGTCGGCGGTCGTCGACTCCATCCGGGACCTCCCCGAGGTCGACGACGTGTTCGTCCACGTCGACCCGCGGGAACTCGACGAGTGGAAGGCCGACGAGGAGGTCGAGCAATTGGCGAGCGAGGGCGAGCGAAGCGAGACCTCGATGCAAACGGGGAGCGACAGCGACCCGTGAGCGGTAGCGAGACGCTCACTCCGTTCGCGTCTCGGAACTCGCGAACGGCGAGCGGAGCGAGCCGTGAGCGGTCGCGGCGGCCCGGTCCACCACCAATCACTACCCCCTGGCGGTCCTACGGCCGGTATGTCGATGGAGGCCGGCTTCGAACTGGGGTTCTCGACGCTCGACGACGAGGTCGCCGACCGCTCGCTCGCCGTCGAGGGGTCGCTGCCCGAGTGGCTCGGCGGCGCCCTGGTCCGCAACGGCCCCGCCGTCTTCGACGTCGGCGGCGACCGCGTCGCCCACTGGTTCGACGGGCTGGCGATGCTCCACCGGTTTTCCTTCGAAGGGAGCACAGACGAGATCCGCTACACCAACCGGGCGCTGCGCTCGGAGACCTACCGGCGGGCGATGGCGGCCGGCGAGATCTCGGGGCAGTTCGCCACCGGCGGCGGCTACCTCCGGCGCGTCCGTCAGTTGCTGTTCGACGACCCGACCGACAACTGCAACGTCCACGTCGCCCGCGTCGGCGACTCGCTGGTCGCGATGACCGAGGTCCCGCGCTTCCTCTCGTGCGACCCCGAGACGCTGGAGACGCTCGGCGAGTTCGCCTTCGCCGACGCGCTGACCGGCCACGTCAACTGCGCCCACGTCGTCCCCGACCCCCACCGCGGGGAGACCGTCGGCCTCCTCACCACCTTCGGCCGGCCCAGCGAGTACACGCTCTACCGGCTCCCCGACGGCTCGCGCTCCCGCGAACGGATCGCGACGCTGCCGGCCAGGGACCCCGTCTACGTCCACAGCTTCGCGCTGACCGAGCGCTACGTCGTCCTCACGGAACACCCGTTCGTCACGAACCCCGCGTCCTTCCTCCTGCCCGGGAGCGAGAGCTTCGTCGACAACTACGACTGGGAACCGGAGCGGGGTACCCGGTTCCGCGTCGTCGACCGCGACACCGGCGACGTGGTCGCGACTCGCGTCACCGACCCGTGGTTCGTCTTCCACCACGTCAACGCCTTCGAGGCCGACTCGGGTGAACTCGTCGTCGACCTGGTCGCGTACCCGGACGCCGACGTGGTCGACGGGCTGTATCTCTCCGCGGCCGAGGACTGGTTCGAGAGCGGGCAGGACGGGCAGCTCCGGCGGTTCCGGATCCCGCTCGACGGCGGACGTGTGACGAGCGAACCGCTGTATCGGGGCTGTGAACTCCCGCGAGTCGCCCGCGGCGACCGGACGAAGCCGTACCGCTACGCCTACGCCCAGGGGGCCGCCGAGCGCGACGGCAACCACGTCGCGAAGGTCGACGTGACCACGGGCGACTCGCGCCGCTGGGAGGAGTCGGGGCTGTTCGTCGAGGAGCCGGTGTTCGTCCGCGCGCCCGACGCCGAGCGGCCGAGCGACGAGGGCGTCGTCCTCGTGACCGCGCTGAACGCGACCGAGCGGCGGACCGATCTGCTCGTCCTCGACGGCGAAACGCTCGACGAGCGGGCGCGGGCGCCCCTGCCCCACGCCGTCCCCTTCGGCTTCCACGGGCGGTACTTCCCGGAGTGGTGAGTCGGGGTCGTGAACACCGGGAAGCACTTCCGCGCTCCGCGGCCGTCGCCGTCCCCGGTCTCGACACGACCGACTGGCAAATGCCGGGTCCGCCCCCTTGAGCGTCGCGGCCGAGACGTCTCACATGCAACGCAGGACGGTCGCGACGGTAGCGATCGCGGTCGCGGCGCTGCTCGCCGGCTGTTCGGGGCTTCTGGGCGGGGCGGCTCCCGCCGAACAGCCGGCGTCGCCGACGGCGGGGGTGGAGTCGCCGACCGGCGAACCGATATCGCCGACGGCGGAACGGACACCCACCGCCGAACGGTCGACCGAACGGGCGTCGACGGCGTCACGACCCGGAACGGAATCCGCGCGACCGACCGAAACGGCGACGGCGCCACCGGCCGGAACGGAGACCGCGCAACCCCCCGGAACGACGACGGCGAACGCGACGCCAGGCGGCGGCGACGGGGTGATGGCCGAGAACCCGCCCGACCCCGAGACCGACCGCCTCGGCTGGGAGGGCGGGTACTGGTACAACGAGACGATCGAGGTGAACCAGAGCGACGGGCTGTCCGAGAGCGAGCGCGAGACGCTAGTCGCCCGGACGATGGCTCGCGTCGAACGGGTCCGCGGGCTGGAGTTCCGGAGCGAGGTGCCGGTGACGGTCATCTCGCAGTCGCGGTTCGCCGCCGCCCAGCGCACCCGGCGTACCACCACCGAGGAGCGCGTGCTCGCCAACGCGAAGTTCGAGGCGCTGTTCATGGTCAACGAGTCCCGGGACGCGGCCGCGGTCCGGCGCAACGGCACCGCCGCCTCGGTCGGCGGGTTCTACTCGCCGATCCGCGGGCAGATCGTCTTGATATCGTCCGACGGCAGTGTCCGGGTCGACGAGTCCACGCTGGCGCACGAACTCACCCACGCCCTGCAGGACCAGCAGTTCGGCCTCACGCAGTTCGAGCGCCCGACCCGCGAGGCGCACAACGCCGTCGACGGCCTCGTCGAAGGTGACGCGAACCTGGTCAAGCACCTGTACGAACGCCGCTGCGTGGGCGTCTGGAACGGATCGTGTCTCGCGCCGCCGGCGGACCCCGCCGAGGGCGGCGCCGGGTCGCTCCCGCGAGTCGGCCCGTACCTGCTGCGGTATCAACCGTACAGCGACGGCCCCGCGTTCGTCGACGAGTTCCGCCAGCGGGGCGGCTGGGAGCGGGTGAACGACCTCTACGCGGACCCGCCGGCGAGCACCGAGCAGACGATCCACCCCGACCTGTACGGCGCGGACGAACCGCGGACGGTCACCGTCGAGGACCGCAGTGGCGCCGCCTGGGAGCGCCTGCGCGTGGACGGCCGCCCGGACTACGCCAGCGTCGGCGAGGCCGGGCTGGCGAGCATGTTCGTCCGCCCCGCGGTCGCCACGCAGGGGCAGGTGTCGGTCGTCCCCGCGAGCGACTTCTTCGCCCGGAACGACAGCCTCGACCCCTACAACTACAGCACCCCCTACTCGGCCGGCTGGGACGGCGACCGGCTGGTCGTCTACCGGAACCCGTCGACGCCGGTCACCGAGTTCGGCTACGTCTTCCGGACGGCCTGGGACTCGCCCGCCGAGGCCCGCGAGTTCGCCGACGGCTACCGGGAACTGCTTGAAATCGAGGACGCCGAGCGCGTCGACGGCCGTAATCGGACCTGGCGCATCGAGGAGGGGACCGGCTTCGGCGACGCCTTCCGACTCCGGGTGACCAACGAGACGGTCACGGTCGTCAACGCGCCCTCGGTCGAGGGGCTGTCGGACGTGCATCGCGACGCCGGGAACCGGAGCGAGGGGTAGTCCATCACCGACGATTCGACGGTCCCGACGCCGGACCTACTGAATGCGCCCGAAGCGTGTCATTCCCGGGGAGTCGGCCGCACCGTCAACACCGGCCGATCGGCGGTGCGGACGACGCTCGTCGCGACGCTGCCCATCACGAGTCGGTCGAGCCCCATCCGGCCGTGGGTCCCGAGGACGATCAGGTCGACCCCCCGCTCGGCGGCGAACGCGGGGATCTCGTGAGCGGGGTCTCCCTCGCGCGTCGCGGTGTCGACCTCGACGCCGGTGCGGGCGCCCTGGACGCGGATCTCACGGGCGACCGCGTCGCCCCGGCGTTCGAGCAGGTCCCGGAGGCCCCCCGAACTCCCGAGTCGCGTCTCGACCACGTACAGCCCCGAGACGGTCGCGCCGAACGCCCGAGCGAGTCCGAACGCCCACCAGCGGGCGTGACGGGCGCTCTCGCCCCCGTCGGTCGCCAGCAGGATCCGGTCGAAGGTCGGTGGTGCGGCGGTCGGCGGGCCCGCGACCGTGAGGACCGGCACGGGCGCGTATCGCGCGACCTGCTCGGCGAGCGAGCGGCGCAGGAACCGGGCGAGCCGACCGCGGGGATGGGCCGCCAGGACGACCAGACCGGCCTCGCTCGTCTCGGCGGCGTCGAGTATCGCCTCGGTCGGGTGGCCGACGACGACCGACTCGGTCGCGGGGACGCCGAGGGCAGCGGCGCGTTCGCCGACCGCGTCGAGGGCCGCCAGGGCGTCGGTGCGGACGGCCGACGCGACCCGTTCGCCGGTGGGCCCCTCGTCGAACACGGCGGGAACCTCGCTGCTGTCGAGGACGGCCAGCACGTCGACCGCCGCGTCGAAGGCGCCGGCGAGCGCGAGCGCGTACCCGGCGGCCCGGTCGCTCTCCGGGCTGCCGTCAACGGGGATCAGGATCCGTTCGAACACCGTTAGATCCCCCTGAACGCGGTGATGCCGAGGACGGTCACCGTCGACAGCAGCAGTTGCAGCGGCGCGCCGACCCGGAGGTAGTCGACAAACGTGTAGCCGCCGGGACCGTACACGAACAGGTTGGTCTGGTAGCCGATCGGGCCCAGAAACGCCGTCGACGCGGCGAACGTCACCGCGAGCACGAACGAGAACGGGTTCGCGCCGATCGCCGTCGCCGCGGCCGCCGCGACCGGCACCATCAACACGACGCTGGCGTTGTTGCTGATGACCTCCGTGACCAGCCCGGTGACGACGTAGAACAGCCAGAGGACGACCACGACCGGGAGCTGGGCCGCCGCCGCGGCTACAACCTCCCCGAGCAGTGCCGCAACCCCGGTCCCTTCGAGCGCGATCCCCAGCGGGATGACGCCCGCGAGCAGGAAGATCACGTCCCAGTCGACCGCGTCGTACAGCTCCGCCGCGTCGAGGACATCGGCGACGACCATCGCCACCACGCCCGCCAGCGCCGTCACGAGGATGTCCTGCTGGAGGCCGGCAAGCAGTGTGAACCACTCGAGCCCGGTGAGCGCGGCCAGCCCGGCCCCGAGTGCCGCCCACGGGATCGCCACGAGGCCGACGACGCTCGCCATGATGCCGATCACGTGGGGGATCTTGTCCGTTCGATACTCGGCCGGCGTCGTCTCGCCGACGAGGACGAACTCCCGGGAGCGCCCGAGGCGGTCGAGCGTTCGGGAGGGTGCCCGGACGAGCAGCGTGTCCCCCGCCTGAACGGTCAGGTCCCGTAGCCGCTCGCGGACGACGTCGCCCCGGGTGCGCAGCGCGAGGACGGTCGCGTCGTAGCGCCGTCTGAACGACGAACTCTGGAGCGTCTCGCCGACCAGGAACGAACTCGCCGGGACGACCATCTCGACGAGCGTCCAGTCGTCGGCGGCGGTCGACTTCAGCGCCGCGTCGGTGTCGATCGACCGGTCGACGGCGACCGCGTCGACCGCCGAGAGCGTCCGGAGCGCCTCGTCGCCGGTCCGAACGAGCAAGGTGTCGCCGGCGTCGAGTCGCTCGGCCGACGGATCCGCGACGGGAACGCCGTCGCGGACGATTCGGAGCACGTCGACCGTACCACCGGCCCGCTCGGACAGCGCCGAGGGCGAGTTGCCGACGAGGGTCGACCCCGCTTTCACGTCTATCGCCGCGAGGTACTCGGCGATCCCGTAGCTCTCGACGTAGTCGTCGGCCGGCGGCACCCGCTCGGGCAGCAGCCGGTGCCCGACCGTCAGGAGGTACGCCGAGCCCACGAGGAAGACGACCGCGCCCAGCGCCGTGAACTCGAAGAAGCCGAACGCGCGGAGGCCGGGGTACTCCCCGGCGAGGCTCGCGGCGGTGGCGCTCGCGAGGAGGTTCGTCGAGGTGCCGATGAGCGTGAGCATCCCTCCCAGTTGCGAGGCGTACGACAACGGGATCAGCAGCTTCGACGGCGAGGTGTGCCCCTCGTTGGCCACTTCGGTGACGACCGGGACCAGCACCGCGACGACGGGCGTGTTGTTGACGAACGCCGAGACGGGCCCCGCAACGCCGACCGTCGCGAGCAGTTGCCGGTCCAGGCTCTCGCCCGCGAACGCCGCGATCCGCCGCCCGAGGATCTGGACCAGCCCCGTCCGACCGATACCGGCACTCAGGATCAGCATCGCGAGCACGGTGATCGTCGCCGGACTCGAGAACCCCGAGATCCCCTCGGTCGGCGAGATTCCCGTCCACGGCTGGAGGACGACCAGCGTCACCATGATCGCGATCGCGGTCACGTCGACCGGGAGCCACTCGGTCACGAACAGCACCACGGCGCCGAGGACCACCAGCCCAACCACGACCATGTCGACCGTCACACCCGCCGGTGCCGACGGCTGCAGGAGTGTCAGTGAATCGGTAAGACCCACGGACGGTAGTTGGACCGACCGCTTCAAAAGCGTAGTCCGCAGTTACGTGGACTCTCCGTGCGGGATGGCGGCCCGTCGGTCGCGTAGACACGCGAGCCGCCGGACGGCCGGCGTCCGCTACGCCAGTTCGCCCAGCGCGTAGACGGTGTTGTGGCCCGTGACTGCTACGTCCACGGTGTCGCCCAGTTCGACGCCCTGGTTCTCCGCACCCGGGATCGCCACCTGGCGGTAGGCGCGGTCGTACCCCACGAGGGAGTCGTCGGTGCCGTCCTCGGTGAGCAGCACCGAGCGGACCTCGCCGACCATCGACTCGTACACGTCGTCCATCACGTCCATCTTCAGCTCGGACATCGCCTTCGAGCGCTCCTTCTTGACCGTTCCACCGAGGCCCTTCATGTCGGCGGCGTCGGTGCCCGGCCGCTTGGAGAAGCGCGTGACGTTGATCTTCTCCGGGCGGGTCTCCCGAAGGAGCGCCATCGACTGCTCGAAGTCGCGGTCGGTCTCGGTCGGGAAGCCGACGATGAAGTCCGTCGACAGCGTCCACTCCTCCAAGTGCTCGTCGAAGGTGTCGACGACCTCGACGTACTCGGAGACCTGGTGCTGGCGGCGCATGTCGCCGAGCACGTCGTCGCTGCCCGACTGGACCGGCGCGTGCAGGAAGTTGTACAGCTCGTCGTGTTCGGCGAAGACCTCGGCCAGCTCCTTGCGGATGCCGTGGACGCCCTTGGGATTAGCCATCCCGACCCGGACCCGAAAGTCGCCGTCGATCTCCGAGCAGATGCGGTCGAGCAGGACGTGGAGCTTGCGTTCGCCCTCGTCCCAGCCGTAGACGCCGGTGTCCTGGCCGGTGATCCGGATCTCGCGTGCCCCCGCGTGAACCAGCGCGCGCGCTTTCTCCAGGTTCTCCTCGACGGAGGGCGAGTCGATCTTCCCGGTCGCGTGCTTGGTGATGCAGTACGAACAGTCGCTCATGCACCCGCGGGCGATGGGGAGGATGCCGACGACGCCGTCGAGGACGGGCTCGGTGTCGGGGGTCGTCGTCGGGCACTCGCCGTTGCGGACGTACTCGGGCACCTCGTCCCAGTGGAGCACCTCGGCGTCCAGATCGGCCTGCGCGAACGCCTCGCCCTGGGCCAGCGCCATACAGCCCGTCACCACGAGGTCGGCGGGCGTCTCGGCGTCGAGCTGTTCGGCCCGGCGGAGCATGTTGCGCTCCGTTTTCTCGACCACGGTGCAGGTGTTGAGGATCGCCACGTCGGCCTCCTCGGGGCCGTCGGCGGGGTGGTGACCGCCGTCGCGCAGCGACCGTTCGATCTGGCGGCTCTCACCCCGGTTGGCCGTGCAACCGTAGGTCTCGATGTGATAGCGGGCCATCTCGTTGGTGTCCACTTGGCGCTCGCGGGCAAAAGCGCGACGGATCGGGGCGGCTCGTACGGTCGGTCACGTCGGTTCCTGGCTTCGCCGGACCGCTCGACGAACCACCGGTAGATCGGTACGACCGACCGTGTCAGTCCGCGCCGACGTCCGACCGGCTCGCCAGCCCGAGCGGTGATCCCCCGCGGTGGACGGCCGCCGTCGCCGCCAGCAGGAACCCGCCCAGGAGCGCCATCGCGGCCAGCGGCGAGCCGAGATCCGCCAGCGCCCCGCCGACGACCGAGAAGGGGAGCTTGACGAGCGAGTACGCCATCGACACGCCGCTGAGGACCGTCGCGCGTCCGGCGGTCGCGACGCGGTCGTTGACGTAGCCGTTCGCGAGCGGCCGTGTCACCGCGCGCGCCGCCCGGATGGCGACGAAGCCGGGGAACGCCACGAGCGGGACGACCCACGCACCGACGAACAGCGTCCCGAGGACCGCGGGAGCGAGCAGGAACCACCCCTCCAGGCCGGCGCGGTCGCGGATCCACGCCGACCGGGCGCTCGCCAGCGCCGCCAGCAGCGTGAACCCCGCGTAGAGCCATCCCAGCGACGCGACCGGGACCCCGAGGTCGACGCTCACCGGCTGGGTGAACCGCGAGACCGCCTGGGCGACCCCGAGCAGGACTCCGACCCACAGCACGAACCGCCGCAGGTCCGAGCCGAGGATACGCTCGCGAAGCAGCGGCAGCACGTCGGCGGCGGTGACTCGCTCGTCCGCCTCGACCGCTACCGACGGGAGCGTCGCGAGAACGATCGTTCCGACCAGCCAGAGGGCGCCGCTGGCGAAGAAGGGCCATCGGAGGTTCTGGCCGCCGAGATACCCGCCAGCGACGGCCGCGGCCGCGCCGACGGCCAGCGTCACCGACTCCCCGCGTCCGCGGACGCGTTCGAAATCGGTCTCGCCGACCCGCCGCTCCAGCAGTTCGTACAGCCAGGCGTCGGTGCTTCCCGACTGGAGCGTCGTGCCGACCGCCCACAGCAGGTAGACGGCCGCGAGCACCGGGAAGGTGCTCGACAGTCCCATCGCGACGACGGCGACCGCCCGCAGCGCGTTACCGACGACGAGGCTGTTGCGCCAGCCGATCCGGTCGCCGACGAACCCCGTCGGGACCTCCCCCGCGGTCAGCCCGAGCCACCAGACGGCGTCCAGTACCATGATCTCCGTGTACGAGAGCCCCTGCGCACGCAGGAAGACGACCCAGATCGGCAGCGCCAGCCCCATCGTGTTCGTCGCCATGTAGCAGTAGTACTTGGCGACCGGCCGCGACGGCAGGCGTGCGGCGAGCGACATCCGTATCGACACTCGCGCCGCTCGCCACCTAACTGTTCGCTGAAGGCGATTATTGTTGGATCGCCGTCAGGAATTCGGGCCGTCCGAGATCACTCCCACCCGCTCACGTCCTCGCGGTCGGCCGTCGCGTGTTGGTCGAGGAACTCCCGGGCGATCACGTCGCCGCTGGAGGCGCCGATACGCTCCGCGCCCGCGTCCAGCATCGCCTCCATCTCGGCCCACGAGCCGACCCCGCCGGAGGCCTTCACCGGCAGGTACTCCGCGAGCAGTTCCACGTCGGGGACGGTCGCGCCCCCCTCGGAGAAGCCGGTCGCGGTCTTGAGGTAGTCGGCGTCGGCTGCCAGCGCGCACTCGGCGGCGCGCCGCTTCTCCGCGTCGGTCAGCAGCGGCGTCTCGACGATCACCTTCACCGGGACGGGGACGGCCGCGACGACCTCCTCGATCTCGTCGACGACGGCGTCGTCCTCGTCGGCCCGCAGCCGGCCGACGTTGATCACCACGTCGAGTTCGGCGGCCCCGGCCTCCCAGGCGCTCTCGGCTTCGTCCACCTTCGTCGCGGTGGTGTGCTGGCCGTGGGGGAAGCCCACGACGGTCGACAGCGGCACCGTCGGCGCGTACCCGTCCGCGAGTTCGAGATAGCAGGGCGGGATACAGGCGCGCAGGCCGTACTCGATGGCGTCGTCGAGTACGGCGATCACGTCGTCCGGGGTCGTCTCCGGCCCCAGAACCGTGTGCTCGATGCGGCCCGTCACCGCCGCCGCGTCCGTGGTCATGGCTCACTCCTCGCACCCCGCCACTAAAGCCCGTCCGGATCGGGCGCGCCGCGGCTCGCTGCGGTCGTCCCTCCGTCCGGCCGTGCGGGGTCCGACGGCGGCCCGTGCGAGTCGGGCCCGGGCCCCGCTTCGCCCGACGACGTCGGAGCGACCGGAACCCTTTCGTCGGTCGACGCCGGCCCAGAGGATATGCAGATCCTCCCGAGCGGGCTGGTGATCCCGCCGCTGCCGTACGCGATCACGCTGGTCGTGCTGACGGCGGCGTCGGTGGCGGGCCTGTACCTGCTGGACCCGCCGGTCACGTCCCGGCAGGTGCTCGCGCTCGCGCCGTGGATGATCGCCGGCGGCGCGCTCCACGCGATCCACCAGACGGGGCTGATCCCCGATCCGGTCGACCCGCTCTTCGCCGCGCCGGCGGTGTACGTGACGACGTTCGTCCTCGCCGCCGCCGTCTGGCTCCCCTCGGTCGTCCGCGCGCAGATGCTCGACGATGTCGGCCGGATCGCCCGCAACCTCGGGGTCGCCGGCACCGCGCTGGTCCTCGGGCTGACGGTCGCGGCCTACGCCTTCGCGGCCGGACGCGTGGATTCGACGGCGGCGCTGGTCTGGCTCCCCATCGGGTTCCTGGGCGCCGGCGTGCTCACCGCGCCGGTGTACTACCTGCTCGCGCTCCGGTGGACGGGCGCGGTCGACCGCGCGGGCGTCGCCGGGCCGCTGGTCGTCTACGCCCACGCCCTCGACGGGTTCTCGACCGCCGTCGGCGTCGACGTGATCGGCACCGGCGAGCGCACCCCGATCCCCCGCCGGATCATGGACTTCGCCGAGACGCTCCCCACCTACCCCTACCTCGGCAAAGGGTGGCTGTTCGCCGTCGCCAAGCTCGTCGTCGCCGCCGGCATCGTCGTCCTCCTCGCCGATCTGGTCGAGGACGACCCCACCCAGGGGAACCTCCTGTTCGCCTTCGTCGCCGCCGTCGGCATGGGCCCCGCCGCCAACAACCTCTTCCTGTTCCTGATCGGGCCCGCGCTCTGACCGTCCGACCCGTCCGGTCGCCCGGCTACCGCTCCGTGCCGCCACGACCCTCGTTTCGTGTCGAGCCGCCGCCCCGCAGTGAACCCCCTCGTTTCGGGTCGAACCCCACTGCAATCGTGCGGTTTCGAGCCCTCGGATCGCTCCCGAAACGCTCCCCCGTGGGTCTCCGGAGTGCTCCCCAGCCGTCCGATCCCCTCGGGAGTCGGCCCGGGCGCGACCGGCGGTCGCGTCCCCGCGAACGGGTACCGTTTTGCCGCCCCCGGACCCACGATCGCCCATGGCGAAACAGCCGCACTTGCTGGTCGAACCGGGCGACGTACACGACATCGCGCTGATCCCCGGCGATCCGGGGCGCGTCGAGCGCATCGCCGGCCACTGCGAAGGCGTCGAACAGGTCGCCGAGAACCGCGAGTACACGCTCGTCAACGCGACCTACGAGGGACGGGAGCTGACGATCTGCTCGACGGGGATCGGCTGTCCCTCCGCGACCATCGCCGTCGAGGAGCTCGCGAACGTCGGCGTGGAGACGTTCGTCCGCGTCGGGACGACGGGCGCGCTGCAGTCGGACATCGAGATCGGCGACATGGTCGTCGCCACCGGCGCCGCCAAGGACGAGGGCACCACCAAGCGCTACGAGAACGTGGAGTATCCCGCGGTCGCCGACTACGAGACGCTCTCGGCGCTGGTCGACGGCGCGGAGGAAAATGATGAAGACGTACACGTCGGCCCCATCGCGACGGACGACGCCTTCTACGCCGAGACCGACGAGTACGTCGCGGACTGGGAGGACGCGGGCCTGCTGGCCGTGGAGATGGAGGCCGCCGCGGTGTTCACGCTCGCCCGGCGGAAGGGGCTTCGCGCCGGCGCCATCTGCACCGTCGACGGCAACCTCGTCGAGGGCACCCAGAAGGGCGAGACCGACGACGAGGAACTCCCGGAGAAGGCGAAAAACAACGTCGAGCGGGCGATCGAAATCTCGCTGGACGCCGCGACGCGGCTCTGATCGGGCGGCTCGGCACCCAGACGGCGGCCGTCGGGAACTCCGAGCGGACGGCCGTCGAGACTTCCGGCGGACGACCGTCAGACGACCCTTTTTGTAGGGTGACGGGGATAGTGCCGTCCATGCGCGGCCCGCTGGGCGACCGGATCTACGCGACGATCGCACGACTCCGGCGGCTCGAACGCCGCGAGGCGCGGGCCTTCCGCCGCTGGGTCGAGCGGACGAGCAACCTCGTCCACCTGTCGATCCTCGTGTTCGTCCCGCTGTTGATCGCCGTCGTGACGCTGTTGTTCAACAGCATCGAACAGCTGTCGTTCCTGCTGTTCCCGCCGCTGGCGTCGGGCACCTACACGCTCTTCGCCAACCCGGAGGGGACGTACTCCTCGCCGACCCGGTTCGTCGCGGGCCTCACGGTGGGATCGCTGTGTGGCTGGGCCGCGCTCGGGCTGGGGTCGGCGCTCGGTGTCGGGGCCGCGGGGACTGGAGCGGGCGCCACTGGGGGGCTGGCCGTCGGCGCGTTCGAGGCGGCCGTCGCCGTCTTCCTCGCGGGGGCGAGCACCTGGGCGCTCGACGTCGAGGCGCCGTCGGCCTACTCGACGGCGCTGCTGGGCCTGCTCGTTCGGCCCGGCGACGAGCTGGTGTTCACACTGTCGGTCCTGGTGGCGAGCAGCGTCGTCGCGTCGGTGTTCGTCGTCTGGCGCGAGCAGTTCTACGACCGGCGCGCGCAGTTCCTCTACGAGTCGACCGGGAGCGACGACCACGTCCTCGTCCCGATGCGCGGGGACGACCCAGACGCCACGGCGATGCTCGGCGCCCGGCTGGCCGCCGCGCACGACGCCGGGAAGGTCGTCCTGCTGGACGTGGTCGACGACGCCGCCGTCGCCAGCGCCGAACGGGACCTCCTCGACGAGGGGCGGCGAGCCGACCGACCCCGCTCCGACGGCGACAGCCGGGACGACCGCTCCGGGTCGCCCGACGGCCTGGGCGACGGTTCGTCCGAGGAGCGCACAGCGGCGCGGGCGGTCGCCGAGGCGGCGGCGCACCTCGAAGCCCGCGCCGGCGAGATCGAGACGCGGGTCGGCGTCCCCTGCGAGGTGGTCGTCGCCGTCGGCGGCCGTTCGCCGGCGGCCGCGGTGCTCAATACCGCGCACGAAACGAACTGCGACCTGATCGCGGCGGCCTACGAGCAACGCCACGGCGCGCTGACACCGTACATCTACGACCTGTTCCGCGGCGACACCGACGTGGTCGTCCACCGCTCTGCGGCCGGTCGGACGCGCTGGAAACGCGTGCTGGTGCCGGTCCGCCGGGCCAGCGACGTGGCCCACAGCATGCTCGACTTCGGCCGGCGCCTCGTCGGCCGCTCGGGTCGGATCAGCGTCTGTTCCTGCGTCTCCGGCGAGCGCGAACGCCGGCGCGCCGAGGAGATGCTCGCGGACCTGGTCGAGGCGTTCGACGGCGGCTTCGAGACGCGCGTCGCGGTCGAGACCATCGAGCGCTACCTCGCCGACAACGCCGGCGAGTTCGACCTGGTGTTCATGGGCGCCAGCACCGACCGCTCTGCGGCCTCGCGGCTGATTTCCCCGCCGACGTTCGAACGCATCCAGGACCTGGACGCCGACGTGGCGATCGTCGACCGGTCGTGAGCGGTCCGGCGCGTCCCGAACCGCCGCTCAGCCGCCGTCGGCCGCGTCGTCGGACTCGACGTCGAGCAGCCGCTGGGCCAGCCCCTCCATGTCGGTGTCGCCGAGGGCGGACTCGACGAGGAGGTGGCCGCCGATGACCGCGGGGCTGATGACGGCGTCGGCGCCGGCGCGGCGGAGCTTCTCGGTGTTCTCCCGGTCCGTGGCGGCGGCGACGATGCGTGCGTCGGGGTGGAACTGGCGGGCGGTGAGGATCGACAGGGCGTCCTGGGCGTCGTCGTTAGTCGCGGCGATGACGGCGCGGGCGTGTTCGATGCCGGCCTGTTTCTGCGGGTCCTCGTCGCTGGGGTCGCCGACGACGACGTGGAGGTCCCGGGTCCGCAACGAGGCAGCCATGTCGCTGTCGGGGGTGATGACGACGAACTCGGCGGCGTGGGAGAGTTCTTCGAGCAGCGGTTCGGTCAGGTCGCCGTAGCCCAGGACGACCACGTGGTCGTCCAGGAGTTCGAGATCGGATTCGTTCATGGTACCGAGTGCTTGCGAGAAGCGGGCCTCGATGGCGGGGCCGAGCAGCGACCCCAGCGCGACGGTGAAGCTGGCGACGCCGAGCACGAGGACGGACATACCGAACAGCTTCCCCTGCTGGCTCGCGGGCGTCACGTCGCCGTAGCCGACGGTGCTGGCGGTGACGATGGTGTAGTACAGCGCGTCGGTCAACGTCGAGAGGTTGGTGAACTCCTCGCGCAGTTGATAGGCGCCGACGGTGCCGTAGACGAGCGTCCCGGAGAGCGCGGCGGCGGCGGCCAGCTGCGTCGTCGACAGGTCGGCCTGGCGGTCGAACCGCGGGTAGTTCACCAGCACTGTCGGTAGCGACAGCAGCGACAGGGCGATCAGCGGCAGCGAGTAGCTGCTCGACTGTGCGAGCCCCTGGACGGCCGTCACCGGGAGGAGCACGACCGTCGAGAACCACGCCGCGCGCAGTCGGCGGCGCATCCCCCAGGCGCTCAACAGCATCAGAAAGCCCGTCAGCGCGCCGGTAAAGCCCGCCGCGCGCTGCACCTCGCGGGGGATCTCGATGTACGTCTCGATGAGGGGGTTGACCGACGTGGCGCTGATGTTGGCCACGCCGGTCCCGAACGAGATGATGGCGACGACGGTCGGCAGCCAGATGGCTGCGCGGGTCCCGACGAACACCGTCCGCGGATGGTGCAACACCCGCCGCAGGTCCATACCACGTTCGAGGGCGTCGAGCGGGTAAAATCCCACCGACCCGGGGCGGGTCGTGTCACTGCAAGCGGGTTTCGGGTCGGCGACCCGGTGCGAACCGCCGATACACGTTTAGGAGTGGATTCCGTCACACCCCCCATGGCTTCGTTTCCGGTCGAACTGCTGTTCGGTATCTATCTCGGTATCCTGACGGGTATCATCCCGGGACTGGTCGCGTGGTCGCTGGGGTTCGTCTTCAAGTACTTCACCGGCGTCACCATCCCCGGGTTCGGTGTGGTCGTCCTCTCGGTCGCGCTGGCGGGGGTCAACGGCGGCCTGCTCGCGCTGGCCGACCCGACGATCACCCAGTCGGCCAACGCCGTGACGGTCACCACCGCCATCCTCGTCGTCCTGATGATCTCGCTGTACGCCCACTCGCGGGGCGACCAGATGGGCGCGACCTTCCCCAAGCGGCTCTCGCTGAAGCAACTGCGCGAGCGGACGCTCGCCGCCGACGTACGCGGCGCGCTGGCCGGCCGCGACGAGGCGCGGGTCCGCGTCGTCGGCGAGGTCGCCGACATGGAGGGGTACCCGCCGCTCCCGGACGAACTGCGCGCGGAGATCCGGGCGAGCGAGTGGACCTTCCCCGCGGACCTGCGGATCTCCGAGCTGGAATCGCGACTGGCCGAGCGGCTCAAGACCGAGTACGACCTGGGCGACGCCGCGGTCACCGTCGACGAGCGCGGCCGCGCCTCGGTCGTCGCCGCGCCGCCGTTCTCCGGGCTCTCCAAGCGCGTCCCCGACGGGAAACGGGCGGTGTCGGTGAACGCGCTGGTCCCGACGGGCGTCGCCCGCAGCGACGAGGTGACGCTCATCACGCCCGACGCGCAGGTGCGGGGGACCGTGGTCAGCGGGAAGTCCCAGAAGGCGACCGCCGCCGCCGGGCCCGACCCCGAGGGGACGTCGGGCGGTGCCGACGAGGACGGCGGAGACGACGGGGACGACGAGGGCGTCCCTCAGCCGGTCCGGGCGCCGACGACGACCGGCGGCGAGGGGCGGATCACGGTCGCCGTGACGCGGACCGACGCCGAACCGCTGCTGAAGGCCGACCGCGCCCGCGTGGTCGTCGAGTCCCGCGGCGTCCGCCGGGAGTACGAGCTCCTCTCGCTGTTGCGTCGGGCGGGCCGGCGCTTCGGGCGGGTGACCGTCGGGGCCGACAGTCCGCTCGACGGCGCGACCGTCGGCGAGGCGAACGTCCGCGGCGCCTACGGCGTCGCCGTGATGGCGGTGCGGGGCGCCAGCGGCTGGGCCGTCGCGCCAAAGGGGTCGACGACGTTGTCGGCCGGCGACGAGGTGTTCGCCGTCGGGACGCGCGGGGAACTCGACGCGTTCCGGGAGGCGGTGGCGTGAGTGCCGTCGCGGCGGTCGCCGACCTGGCGGCCGCGGCCGTCGCCCAGAGCGGGTCGCTCACCGAGCGGGCGCTGACGAGCGCGGTGCGCGTGCTCGCATTCGCCGTCCTCGCCGCGGGCGTGGCGGCGGCCGTCGCGCTCCTCTATCGCTGGTACGTCCGCGAGCGCGTCCCCGGCGAACTCCCCGCGCTGTTCGGACTCAGCGCCGTCGCGGTCGTCCTCAACACCAACCGGGCGCTCGGAGAGGTCATCACGCCGGACGGGAGCGACGACCCCCTGAACCAGGCGGGGATCCTGTTCCACGTCGTCACCTTCCTCGTCGCCCTCGCGGCGACCCGCGCGGGCGCCGACGCGGGCGACCGCATCGGGACGGACGTGGCCGTCGCGACCGGCGAGCGCGCCGTCGAGACGGAAGTCAGCCGCGTCGTCCAGGCCGTCGGCCGGGTCATCACCGTCGAGATCCCCGAGGACATCGAGGACATCGTCGGCTACGACCCCGTTCCCGCCGAGACCAAGGAGAAACTCGCGGGGAAGACGTTCGTCTTCCCCCGCCGGCTGACCGTCGAGGAGCTCCGGGACCGCCTCGTGACGCGCCTGAAGGCCGACTACGGCGTCGGCCACGTCGATCTGGAGGTCGGCGACGACGGGAGCGTCGAGTACCTCGCCGTCGGCTCGCGCGCCGCGGGTATCGGCCCGACCTTGCCCCCCGAGACCTCGGCGGTCGCGGTGAAAGCCGACCCCGCCTTCGCCGCCAGCGCGGGCGACCTCGTCCAGGTGTGGCGCACGGACCCCTTCGAGCGCGTCGTCACCGCGGAGCTTCGCGGGGTCGTCGACGACGTGGCGACGCTGGCCATCGACGCCGCCGACACGCGCAAGCTCGACGCCGAGGGGGGGTACAAGCTGGTGACCCTGCCCGTCGAGACGCGCCCGGACCGGGAGTTCGCCTCGGTCCTCCGGGCCGCCGAGGAGACGATGGCCGCCGTCACCGTCGGCGCCGGGAGCGACCTCGCGGGCCAGCCCACCGGCGCGCTCGACGTGACCGTCGTCGCCGTCCGCCCCGACTCCGGCCCGGTCGAACCGCTCCCGGGCCGCGACCGCGCGCTCTCGCCCGGTGACGCCGTCTACGTCGTCGCCGCCCCCGAGGCCATCCGCAGGGTCGAAGCGGCCGCGACGCCGCGAGAGGAGGCCGGGACAGCCGGCGCCACCGACGCCACCGGCGCGGCGCTCACCCCCGACGAGCAGATCGACCCCGGCCGAACCGTCGGCGAGCGCCCGGTCGACGGCGAGGCGGCGCCGGCGGAGTCGGCCGCCGATCCCCTCGTCGACACGGACGCGCCCGGCATCGAGGCGCTCGAACCCGCGGCGTCCGACGCACGGCCGAACGGCGAGTCGGCCGACGACGGGGCGGTGACGCCGGACGACGGCGCCGCCGGATCCGACGACAGCACCGCGGAACTCGACGAGGCAAGCGAGGCCGACGACGCGTCCGCCGAGGTCGAGGGCGCGCCGGACGACCGACCCGCGGACCCGACGCGCGAGGAGCTGGCCGACACCCCCGGTATCGACGCCGACGACGGCGACGGCGAAGCCGTCGGCGACGACTGGGAGCCCATCGCCGAGCAGGACGCGCCCGAGGAGGCGGCGGGCGATATCGAGCCGGACGGCAGTGCGGAGGAAGTCGAGCCAGGCGACGACGGGGACGACGCCGACGAGTCGAGCGGAAGCGACTGGACGGTCGCGGTCGACCAGCGCCGCGAGGACGACGAGTAGCGAACCCGTTCGGGCCGGCGGCCGCCCGAGTGCGGAACGCTCTTTGGGTATCGGTGCCGTTGCTCGGATATGCACTGGCGACTGTTCGCCACCCTCGCCGAGACCGCCGGCGACACCGAGATCGAGGTCGAGTCGGGCGCCGACACCGTCGGCGACGCCTTCGACGCGCTGCTGGCGGCCCACCCCGGACTCGAATCCGAAGTGCTGGACGACGACGGCGACCTCTACGGCCACGTCCGCCTGCTCCACGAGGGCCGCGACCCCTTCGCCGAGGCCGAGGGCTTCGAGACGGCCGTCGACGAGGGCGACGAACTCGCGCTCTTTCCGCCCGTCAGCGGCGGGTAGCCGGCAGTCCCGCTTCGAGCGCCGAAACGGGTCCCCGCGGGCCGTTCACTCGGGACTGTGTCTCAGGCGTCCAGCAGCTCCAGCACGCGGAGAACGAGCTGGAGGACGTGGATGAACACGCCCATGACCGCGATGTAGATGCCGATGGCGCTGCGCAGGTCGCCGTACTTGCTCTCGCGGACCGCCCAGACCTCGTAGGTCAGGTCGACGACGAACCCGAGGAAGAAGCACACGCCCGCGAGGAGCAGGATCGTCGGGTTCACGAAGAAGCCGACCGCGCCGACGAGGAAGCCGGCGCCGAAACACACCCACGAGTACAGCTGCCAGCGCTCGAAGGAGTGGTCGGTCTCGAAGACGACGACGGCGACGATCGCCGTGATGACGCCGGTGAGGACCGCTGTGATGCCCAGCGCGGTGACCTTCGTCGACGGCGCGACGCCGTACAGGAGCGCCGACCCGATCAGCGCGTACCCGAACTGCGACAGCGCGACGCCGACGCCGGCCAGCCCCAGACTCCCCTTCTCGATGCCCGTGTTCGCCAGCCAGTAGCCGCCCCCGACCGTCACGGCGAAGGTCGCGATCCCGAGGAAGAAGTTCGAGAACAGCGTCGCGCCGACCCCCGCCACCGGCGTCTCGCTCAGCGCCAGTAGCAACACGATGTTCAGCGCCACCAGTCCCGCCCCGATCCCCGCGATCTTCGAGACGCTCCGCGAGGCCGTCGCCTCGACCCCCGGCGCGTCGTACTCGATCCCGCTCATGTTCGATACCCGATTGACGGCTGGGACACATGAACTTTACCAGTCACGACATCCGTCAGTCACGTTCGCGAGAAGCCGAACGATCGGATGCCGAAGCCGTGTCTCAGGCGTTCGCGACCTGATTGAGCACGTCGGGCGCCTCGTCCAGCGCGTCGTCCAGCCCGTCGGCGTCGGGGCCGCCGCCCTGGGCGAAGTCGGGCGGGCCGCCGCCGCCGCCGCCGACCTTCTGCGCCAGTCGGCTCACGACCTCGCCGGCGTTGACCGCCGAGCCGTCGGGGACGGCGACGACGAAGGTCGCACCGTCGCGACCCGAGCCGAGCACGGCGATCTTCCCCTCTTCGACGAGGGCGTTGGCCGTGGCGCGCAGTTCGTCCATGTCGCCGTCGAGTCGCTGGACGACCGCGGTCTCCTCGCCCACGTCGACCTCCTCGCCGCCGCCCGAACCGGCCGCGCGGACCTCCGCGAGTTCCTCCTTCAGGCCCTCGATGGTCTTGCCGCGCTCCTTCCACTCGGTGAAGAAGCGCTCGGCGGTCTCGGGCACCTCCTCGGGGGCCACGTCGAGTACGTCGGCCGCTTCGTAGAGCGCGTCTTCGGTGTCCTGGGTGGCCTGGACGGCCGCGTCGCCGGCGGCGAACTCGATGCGGATGACGCCGTCCTGGACGCGCTCGGTGCCCAGGATCTTGATCGTCCCGATGTCGCCGGTGCGGGCGACGTGGGTACCGCCGCAGGCCTGCACGTCCTCGGCGACGTGGATGAGTCGGATGTTCTCGCCGGCGGGGATCCCGCCCTGGTAGAGGTCGAAGCCGTGTTCGTCCTCGGCCTCGTGGCGGTCGGGCCACTCCTGTTTGACCGGGCCGTTCGACCGGACGATGTCGTTGGCGCGGTGTTCGATCTCCTCGACCTGCTCGCGGGAGACCGACTCGTAGTGACTCACGTCGATGCGCGAGGAGTCGACGCCCTTCTGGGCGCCGGCCTGACGGACGTGCTCGCCCAGCACCTGCCGGGCGGCGTGGATGACGATGTGGGTCGCGGTGTGGTGGGCCATCAGCCGCCGGCGCCGGGCGCCGTCGATCTGGCCGCGGACGAACTCGCCTTTGCCGGGGTCCTCGTCGGCGGTGTGGAGGATGACGCCGTCGACGATCTGGGTGTCCGTGACCTCCGCGGTCGCGTCGTCGGTCGACAGCGTCCCGTGGTCGGGCGGCTGACCACCGCCCTCCGGGTAGAACATCGTCTGGTCCAAAACCACGTCGTAGCGGTCGTCGTCGCGCTCGAACACCTCCAGCACGACGGCCTCGAACTCCGTGCGCTGCTGGTCCTCGTAGTAGAGGCGGTCTGTGTCCGGGAGCTCCGCCAGGCGCTCCGCGTAGGGCCGCTCGTCGACCTCGTCGAAGGCCTGGCCGCCGCCGTGGCGCTCGGCCACGAGCGCGTAGAAGTCGTCGGGCGTCTCGACGGCGACGCCTTTCTCCGCGGCGATCTCCTCGACCATGTCCGGCTGGATACCGTGAGAATCGTACAGTTCGATGAGCTCGCCGACCGGGATGGGTTCGCCCTGCTGGGCGTAGTCGTCGGCGAGTTGGCGGACGCGCCGGCCTCCGCGGTCGAGGGTCTCGCGGTACTTCTCGACCTCGGTGCGGACGATGTCCCTGATGGTGTCGCGGTTCTCGTACCCCAGCCGGTCGGCCTGCATGTCGACCAGTTCGTCCAGCGGCGCGTCGACGCCGACGTTGTCGACGAGGCGCTTGGTGCGCCGGAGGACCATCCGCGCGAGATAGCCCGTGCCGACGTTCGAGGGGACGATGTTGTCGCCGAGCATGTACGCGAGCGTCCGGCAGTGGTCGGCGATAGCGTAGATGTCTTCGAGGGGTTCGAGGAGATCGGTGAGCTCGCCGGTGCTCACGTCGAGCTGGTCGGCGATGTTGTCGCGGGCCGACTCCATGTCCTCGGCCTCGTCGATGTCCATGTGGCCCGCGAGCTTGGCGGCGCGGTGGACGATCTCCGCCTTGCGCTCGGAGTGGTCGAGCCCGGCGTTCTCTTTGAGGAACTCGATCGTGTCGGGGTAGACGGCCTCGTAGACGGTCGGGGTGCCCTGGGACATCCACGTCCAGCGCTCGATGCCGTAGCCGGTGTCGATGACCCGGCGGTCCATCTGGCTGTACGTGTTCCCGTCTTTCATCTCGACGTCGCCGTCGGGGTCCTGCTCGAACTGCATGAAGACGAGCGTCGCGAGTTCGAGCCCGCGGTAGATGACCTCGAAGGCGGGGCCGGCGTTGCCGCCGCCGACCCACGGATCCTCGATCAGGGTCAGGTCCTCGACGTCGGCGCCGACCTCGTCGAGCAGGTCGACGCAGTGCTCGACGCACTGGTCCTTCCAGTAGACCTCGCCCTCGTAGGCGTAGTCGGTGCCCTCGTCGGCGTTGAAGGCGTGGTGGCCGCCCATCTCGAAGGCCATCGTGTGGCGGCCGGTCTTGCCGACGTTGTCGATGTCCTGCATGCGGATACAGGGCTGGGAGACGACGAGCGGGTTGGCCGGCGGCGGGGACTCGCCGCTGGTGACGTGCGGCTGGAAGTCGTAGATAGAGGCCTGGGTGAGCAGCACGTCGTCGCGCCAGCGGTTGGCCGCGACCGGGTAGGGGTCGATGCGCTCGTGACCCCGCTCCTCGAAGAAGGAGAGGAACGCCTCGCGGGTCTCCGCCAGGGACATGGGCTCGTCGAAGCCGGGGTCGTCGATGAAGCCGTACTCTTCGCATGGCGGCTCGCCGCAGGTCGCCCGGTCCCCGTCGAGCGTCCAGAAGTGGGCCCCACACTCGGAGCACTCCGTTCGGTGGAAGCCGTGCTCCTCGAAGTAGTCGAGTCGATACTCCTGTTCGAGGTCGCTCATTCGTTGCTAGGTCTTGGCCCAGCGGCGCCTAAAACAGTTCCGAACGTGCGACCACCGCTCTCACGGACACTCGCGCCGGATCGCGGTCGGCCGACGCGTGACAAGACACATGGCGGTCGGGAGTCACCTGCGAACGTGCGCCGCTTCGCCATCGCCGGGCTCGTCCTCCTGTTCGCCCTCGTCGGGGGCGCCGCGGTCGGACTCTCCGCGCTCACCACCGAGGACCGTCCCGCGAACGCCACGGTCTCGACGTTCGAGCCGCAGGTAGCGGTCGGCAACCAGTCCGAGGACCCGTACCCCGACTCCGACGGGGTCGTCACCTGCAACGGCCGGGGACCGATGCCGGGCAACGCCGGCCTGAGCGGGTCGCTCGTCGTCGAACGTCCCCTCCGCGACGGCGGGCCACCCGAGCCGTCGTTCCGCGTGACCGTGTCCGTCGGCGACGGGGCGCTCGTCGAGACACGCACCGTCTCGCTCTCGACGGGCGGCTCCGAGCGGCTGGTCCTGTTCAGGACCACCGACCGTCCGCCGTCGCTGGACGGCGGCGATACCGTCCCCGTCCGCGCGACCGTCACGACGGAGAACACCACGGTCGCCACCGTTACCCGGACGGTCGAAGTCGCCGAGCGCGACGTGCCGTGCGCGGACGACAACTGACCGCGAGAACTGACTGCAGCCGCCGTTCGCGCCGCTTCTCGCGGCGTCAGTCGCCCCGGCTGGCTCCGCCGTCACCCGGACCGTCGTCTCCGGGTTCGTCGGCGTCGTCGTCCGCGTCGGACTCGAACGCGAGTTCGGCCTCGGCGTCACCGTCTTCGACTTCGATTTCGAGTTCCTCGGCGTCGCTCGGGACGCTCACGACGTACTCGCCGTCGGCGTCGGTGGTGCCGGCCGGTCCGTCGCCGACGCTCACCGTCGCGTTCGCGAGCGCCGACCCGTTCTCGGTCACGCGGACGGTGACGGTCTCGCCGGCGGTCGCGTCGCCGACGAACGACGCGTCGATGGACCGTTCGTCGCCGTCGTCGTCCCGGTCCCCGTCGTCCTCGTCGACCCGCTCGATCGGCACTTCGGTGCCGGACTCGCTCACGACCGGCTTGAGGATGTACTTCCCGCTGTTGCCCGCCTCGTGGACCGACACGTCGTAGACGAAGTCGACTTCCGAGCCGTTCTCGACGGTGAACTCGCTGTTGAGCTGGAGCTTGTCGCTCGGGAGCTTGACTCGCTGGTCGTCGCCGTCGGTCAGCGTTCCGTTCACCTCGCCGACTTCCATGTGGACCGCGTCGTACTCGCCCGCGGGGAGGTCGAACTGCTCCAGCAGTGTCGCGTTCGCGCCGCGCAGCTGCGAGAGGTCGACGCTCGTGGCGTTCACGTCGCGAGTGACCCAGCGACCGTCACCGTCGCCGGCCTCGTCGTCGTCCATGTCCTCGCCTTCATCGCCCATCTCCTCGTCTTCGCGCTCGTCGTCGGCGTCCGCTTCGTCCTCGTCGTCGGCTTCGGTCTCGTTGCCGTCGTCCGCGGCGGTGCCGTTCGCGGGGGTGGCCGTCGCGGTAGTCGTCACCGTCGCGTTGGCCGGCGTCGCGGTCGACGCGTTCGCGGCCCCGTCGGCCGAGCCGTTCGCGGCGGCGTCGACGAGGTGGAACCTGATCGACGTGATCGTGACGTTCAGGTGCTCGAAGTCGTCCATGTCGTTGGGCTGGTCGCTCACGTAGAAGTTGACCGTCCCGGCGTCGGTTGCGCTCGCGTCGTCACCGCCGCTCGCGGCGCCGTCGCCGCCCGCACCGCCGTCGGCCCCGGGCGTCGCCGTGCCGGTCGTCCCGGCACAGCCGGCGGTCACGACCAGTAGCGCGGTCGCCAGCGCGACGAGCGCTCGCCTCATGCCGACACCTCCGCTCGCGGACCCGTTCGTCGAATCGGTCGCGTCGCGGTCGCAGTCGGTCGGTGCATCCGTGACATCGTACTCCCGTCTCCCGGCGCGACACCCATATAAAAAGGAGTCGCCGAAGCCGAGTTGCGGCGGATTAAGTCGGATTTCGATGCGGACAGCGCCCCGTTCCCGGCCGATCCGATCGGACTCGCGTGAACGGGCGAACCTTTTAAATACGGGGAAATGGGCGCCGAGTCGTGGGTCGTCTGGGGGCGTCGGGCGGGAATCCGACACGGGTTTACCGGGCCACCTCGGATGAGCGGACATGCGCGTGACGTTTCTCGGCACGAGCGGCGCGGTCCCGACCACACAGCGCAACACGAGCGCGCTGCTGGTCAACCGCGACGGCGACCGGTTGCTGTTCGACTGCGGCGAGGGCACCCAGCGCCAGATGATGCGCTTTTCCACCGGCTTCGCCGTCGACCACGTCTTCGTCACGCACTGCCACGGCGACCACGTCCTCGGCATCCCCGGCCTCGTCCAGACCTTCGACTTCAACGACCGCGAGGCACCGCTCGCCATCCACGCCCCCCACGGCACCCGCGGGGAGATCGAGGACCTCGTCCACGCCGCGGGCAACGACCCCTCGTTCCCCGTCCGGATCAACCAGGTCGGTCCCGACGAGGTCGTCCTCGACCGCTCGGAGTACGAGGTGCGGGCCGTCCGCACCGACCACCGCACCAACGCCGTCGGCTACGCTATCGTCGAGGACGACCGCAAGGGCCGCTTCGACCGCGAGAAGGCCGAGGAGGAGCTTGGCCTCCCGCCCGGCCCCGAGTACTCGACGCTCCACCGCGGCGAGCCCGTCGAACACCAGGGGCGAACCATCCAGCCCGAGGAGGTCGTCGGCCCGCCGCGACCCGGCCGGCGGATGGTCTACACCGGCGACACGCGACCCACCGACGCCGTCGCCGCCGCCGCCGAGGACGCCGACCTGCTCGTCCACGACGCCACCTTCGCCAGCGACTGGGCCGACCGCGCCAGGGAGACCGCCCACTCCACCGCCCGCGAGGCGGCCGCCATCGCCGACCGCGCCGGCGCGAAACGGCTCGCGCTCACCCACATCTCGACGCGCTACGCCGGCGACCACTCCCCCATCGAACGCGAGGCCCGCGAGCACTTCGACGGCGAGGCCTGGGTCCCCGACGACGGCGACCGGTTCGAGGTGCCGTTCCCCGACGACGAGGACTGATTTTCCACCGCGGCGCGCGCTGTCGCGCGCTTTCATGCGCGCGACGTAGCCGTGCGAGGGATGAGCGAGCCGGAGGCGAGCGAATCGGTTGGGGAGGTTTGTGGTGCGGTCGCTGTGCGGTTGCTGTCCTGGTGGACTGAAAGGGCGAGACGCGCTCGCGTTTACGTGGTCGCCTGAGCGGGCACTATCCGCGCGAGTGCGGCGCGGTGCTGTTGTTCGACGCGCGGATATCCCGGTCAGTGACCGCGAGCGGGTCGAGGGCTTTCACCGCTTGCCGTCAAGTGCGGTCGAAACGGCTGCTAGCGAGCGCGTCGAGGGCTTTCAGCGTCTGGGGTCTCCTGCGGTAGAGTTCACTGATAGCGAGCGGGTCGAGAGCGTTCAGCCCGTGCTGTCTCCCACGGTTGCGTTCACTCGGTTTCCGTCCACACCAACTCGATCAGAAACGACGTCTAGTCGCCGCCCTCGCGGCCGTGGGCGAACTCCTGTTCGACGGTCGTCCCGCTGAAGTACGCCGCGAAGCGCACGCCCGCCAGGCTCACGAAGACGCCGGCGAGGATGAACAGCGCGAGGCGGGTGCCGGGCGGTTCGAGGGTGGCGCCCTCGAACGCGACGGGGCCGACGTCGATGGGTCGGATCCGGTAGGGCCTGAACACGTCGGCGAGTTCGAGGAAGTACGCGGAGAACCCGCGGACGACGAGGCCGACGGCGACGGCCCCGAACGGGAGGTTGAGGTAGGCGCTGCGGACGCCCTCGTGGCGGATGAGCTCGTCGAGTAGCCGCCCCGTGCTGGCGGCCAGCGCCGCGCCGGTGAGCCAGGGGATGGCGTCGAAGGCGAAGCGACTGGCGAGGATGAGCGGGCCCTCCGAGCCGAGTTCGGAGACGCCGATGGCGCCGGCGAATATCCCGACGAGCGAGAGGCCGGCGGCGACGACGTAGGTGACCAGCGCGACCTGGCCCGAGTAGAGGGCCTGCTGGACCTGACCGGGCAGAGAGGCGAGGTACGCGTCGACGCCGAGGCCCTTGTAGAGGAAGAAGAGGCCGACGACGGCGACGATGGCGCCCGTGGCGACGCCGGGGCTGACGGCCCACCAGAGGACGGGGTACGCGATGAGGGTGACCCCGATGGGGACGAGGACGGTCTTGCGCAGTTCCTCGTCGGCGAGGAACTGCTTGAGGAGGTAGTAGGTCGACTCGATGTCGCGGGCCTGGCGGACGACGACGCGGTCGACGGCGTCGACGGTGAGTCGCGACTCGACGATGGGGACCAGCCGCTCGTCCTCGGCGCTGTCGACGACGACAACGGCCGAGTCGGGGTCGTGGTCGTCGATGAGGCCCTCGACCTGTCGGGCGATAGCGCGGTCGGCACTGATGGTGTCGTCGGTCCCCGCGAGGACGGCGACCAGCGTCTCGTCGCCGCCGGTCGAGAGGTCGCGGGAGACGCGGAGGGCTTCGAGCAGGCAGTTGACCTGGCTGTCCTCGGGGTCTTCGACGCCGACGTCGACGACGAGCGACTCCACGGCCTCACGCCCCACCACGGGCGGGTCCGTCCCGGCCACGAGGTCGCCCGCGCGGTCGATACAGACGACCAGCGTTGTCACGGATCGACGGAGGCGGTCACGGGATAAAAATCCTCGCGACCGTTTGCGCCCGCGAGACCGTCGAATCGCCCGAGTGCGACGGTCCGAAGGAGCCGTCCGAGGGGGAGAGGGCGCACGGCCGAGGGCGCTCTGCGACCCTACCGGCGGAACCGCAGTCCCGCCACGTCGCCGTCGAGGGCGCCGGCGAGCCCGGCGCCGAAGGCGTAGGTGACTCGCTGGGCGCCCAGGCTGACTCGCTCGCGGAGCGAGTGGGCCGGTTCGAACTCGCGGACCGCGACGGGGTCGCCGAGGCGGTCTTCGAGAGCGTCGGTCACCGCCCGGCGAGTGCCCAGTTCGTCGACGAGCCCGCGCTCGCGGGCCTCGCCCCCGAGGAACACGCGGGCTTCGGTGTCCTCGACGGCTTCGGGCTCGATGTCGCGGCCCTCGGCGACGGTCTCGACGAACTGGTCGTAGTAGTCGTCGACGATGCCCTGGAGGTACGCCCGCTCGTCGGGGCGCAGTTCCTTCAGGGGGGTCCCGGCGTCCTTGTACTCGCCGGCGGTGAACCCCTCGTAGGACAGCCCCAGCCGCTCGGCAAGGTCGTTGGCGTTGACCCGCGACCCGATGACGCCGATGGAGCCGACCAGCGACCCCTCGCGGGCCCAGATCTCGTCGCAGCCGCTCGCGATGTCGTAGCCGCCGCTGGCGCAGACGTCGGTCGCGTAGGCGACGGTCGGCCCGTCGAAGCGCTCGGCGGCGATGCGGATGTCCTCGCTCGGGACGATCTCCCCGCCGGGCGTGTTGAGCGTCACCAGCAGCGCCTCGGCCGCGGGGTCGGCGTCGGCGCGTTCGATCTGCTCGACCACGTCGTCGGCTGCGACGCCGGTGGGGGAACCGGGGACACCGCCCGCGCGCTCGCGTGCGATCGGCCCCTCGACCGCCACCTCGGCGACGTTGTACGGCGAGACGAGCGAGCTCGCGATACGGCTCCCGACCCACAGCGCGAGGAGTCCGAGCCCGGCGACCACCAGGAAGCCGATCAGATCGACCAGCGAGTCGGTGCTGCGGACGAACACGTACCAGGCGGCGACGACGCCGACCAGGCCGACGAGGGCGGTGACGAGAAGCGGGACGACGGTCCCCCTGACGGCCCCGACCGCGTCGCCGTCGGATGGCGAACTGCTCATGGCTCCCTAGAAGTCGCGGTCGGCGGGAAAAGCTGTCGGCGGGAACAGCCGTCGTCGACCGTCGGTCGCGGGCCGGCGGCCGAGCGGGTCCGGCCGGAGCGGGCGGCTACAGCGCGACCCGGTCGAAGTCGCTCCAGACCTCGAACGCCGAGCGGTCGTCGAGGTCGTCGGTGTGGCGTTCGAGCATGTGCTCGGAGACGTTCGTGGCGACGACGCGGTCCGCGTCGAACCGGCGG
>Ga0207732_100141_pt1 | contig 33162 bp, 38 predicted proteins | sample A23P1SouthBayCA_FD_187733 | JGI IMG/M metagenome (GOLD analysis project Ga0207732, IMG submission 187733) | Aerobic enrichment media microbial communities from Eden Landing Ponds, California, USA - A23 P3 (4) (SPAdes) | ecosystem: Environmental > Aquatic > Marine > Unclassified | place... | reverse complement strand
CGGTGCCCGGTCTTTCAGCTCCGGGACCGCCATCTGGAGGAACGGTACCCCACCGTACGCGAAGACGATGACCGCGAAGACGGGGTTGATCCACTCGCTCCCAGGGAACGCCGGGACGGAGAACCCGAGCCACGCCTGGAGCGTTTCGCTGTACAGGAGAACAGGGATCGACAGAAGTGTCGAGACGAAGAAGCGCCGGCGGAACATCTGTTCGTGTCCCTCGTGCATCCCGCCATGGCCGTTGTGTCCCTCGTGGGAACCGTGATCGTGCCCGTCACCGCCGTGTTCGGCGTGCTCGTGCTGCTCATGGGGCTTTTCACCCTCTGCGGTAGACTGCGCCCCTTCCCCCAGCAGCTCCTTTTCTACCCGTTGCTCATCAGACTCCGCGACCGCTTCATCGTGCTCGCCGTGTCCGTGCTGGTGACTGCGATTGTCCTGCTGATTTTTCTCTCCCGAGGGGTTCTCATTCGCGTCTGTGTGGTCTTCCATGAGTCATGCTCTGTGTTGAATCGCGTCCGCCGGCGTCCTGAATGTTCGCCCCTGACACTGTAGGCAGGATTAGTGTGGGCAAACTCCGATGAGAACGGTAGGCCGTTCGTCTCGAAGCGTTCCGTGCTATCCTCAGGTCGGTATACTCAGGCGTGCGCGGTGTATCCGGCGCCGTCGACGGCCTCCACGAGAGCCGTGGCATCCGCGTCACCCTCGACGCTCGCCTGTTCGCTCTCCCTGTCGACGGTCACGTCAGTCACGCCGGAGACCGTTTCGAGCGCCTCTTCGACCGTCTGCTCGCAGTGACTGCACGACATTCCTTCTACAGTGATGGTTGTCGTCATACAGGGATACATACGGTCTCCTCTCTTTAGCAGATTTTCCCTTCGATAGTACTGGTAGAGTGGGGCTCAAACTTTAGATTCAAAGTGATACCTGCGGCCGAAGTGAAACAGACCCTCTAACCACCAGCTGACGATGTCGAGGAGCATCAGGTGTCGTTGTGGCGCTCTCTGTACGTTTTCGCCGCTAATAAGACGTATAGTGCGCCGATTGCCCGAACAGCCAAATTGAATCGCTCGTTCCATTCCATCGACTCCGGACGCTCGTATAGGAACGCAGTGGCAAATCTCCGATACAGATCGGGAAACAGGAGGACGATCGCGCCGAACACGCCAGTAAGATTCATCAGCCACGCGTATGCTCGCCTGTTAAAGAGGGAAATCACAGCTATAAGAACGCCTTCCGACCGAACTGCTGGACGTACCCACCCTCTCACCGTCCCTTCGCTTGGATTCGCAATCGCGAGTTTCTCGAAGAGCTCGACGATTTCGTCCGGGAATAGCGCTGAGAGAGCGCCAAGGACACCCACGAGTGTTCGAATCATACGATATGGTAGGACCGGTACGGACATAATTCCCGCTGCGGTCCTACACTGGCGAGAATAAGGGAAGTTCGAAGAATAGTGGCTTCTAATCGGGAACGATGCCCAGAGGCCGCATTTCGAATGAACGTCCCGAATCCTCAGGGGTTTGGGGCATACAGAGCGTAGAGGATAGACAGCATCCCGGCTGCGGTGACGAGCGCCGCCACGAACCCGGCTTCGAAGATCGACACCTGGAGGAGTTCGAATAGGACGCCTTCGAGGAGACCGCCAAGCCCGACCAGTGCGAAGCCGGCGGCGACATACAGGAGTAACTGCGTGTGATGCCGTTGGTACCCGCGATAGGCCTGGTAGGCGATGACCAGCGCCAGCGCGGTCGTGAACAGTTTCCCGATGACGAATAACGTGTGTTCCATGGGTCAGTCTCCCCGCATCGCTTCGAAGATGGTCGTAATCCGGTCGGCGGGGTCCGGCCGGACATCGATCTGAACGTCGAAGCCTTCGGCCTGCAGGAGGACTTCGACGCGTTCGAGGCGCGCCTCGTACTCGCTGTAGTGCCGTCCGCCGGGGTCGACGTGCGTGTACTCCTCAAGGAAGCCCTGCTCGACGAGGCGCGTGACACGGCGCGAGACGGTTGGGCGTGACATGTCGCATTCCTCGCTGAGTTCGTTCGCTGACAGCCGGTCGGTCGTCGTCGCCACGAGGATGTCGCGGGCGTACTCGTCGTCGAGGGTGGCGAAGACGTCCGGCGGGTCGGGCTCCTCGGTCACGTCTCCCTACTCGCGACAGGAGCGTAATATAGCCCGCCGGTTTTCTGACTCAGAACGCCGGCTCGCCGTTATATCGTCTTCCCCGGCCTACTGATAGTTGAAGGTGCAATAATTATGTCCACACTCGACTCCAGCATGAACCAACTCGAGAGCAAAGTCGGCGGTTTCACCGTCGGCGGGAAAGTCCACAGCCTCAGCGCGTGGTTCGTACTGGCGCTCCGCCTCATGATGGGGTACGCGTTCGCGTACTCCGGGTTCACGAAGATCACTGGCGAATTCGCTGCCGGCGGCTACCTGTCGAACGTCGCGGCGACGAACGGCAACCCGCTCGCAGGCCTGTTCGCATGGATGGGGTCGACACCGTGGTTCGTCGAGTTCGCGAACGTCGCAGTCCCGTACGGTGAGCTGCTCATCGGCCTGGGCCTCCTCGTCGGGGCGTTCGTTCGCCTCGCGGCGTTCTTCGGCGCGCTCATGATGCTCATGTTCTACTTCGGGAACTGGGACATGGGGCACGGATTCATCAACGGGGACTTCGCGTACATGCTCGTGTTCCTCGCGGTCGCAGCGTTCGCTGCGGGCCGCATCCTCGGGCTCGACCAGTACATCGAAGCCTACGAGGTCGGCGGCGAGGCGCTCGTCGAGCGCTACCCCGCCCTCGAATACATCCTCGGCTAACCACGCCGAACTCTTTGGGAGTACAATAATGCAAAATCCAATTCAAGCACGCGGGATTCGTTCGCTGGGACTCATCGTCGTCGGAGCACTGTCGCTGGCCGTCGTCGCCGGAATGACTCTGACGCACGCGGCCGTCCCAGATGCAGTGATGTGGGGCTGGCACGACGGCATGTGGAACGGCGGCCACATGACCGGATGGAGTGGCTGGGGCTGGGGGATGATGCTGTTCGGTCTCCTGTGGATGGCACTCCTCGTCGCCCTCCCCATCTCTCTCGTCTACTGGCTGGCAACACGGACACAATCGGACAGCTCCACCGAGGATAGCGCACTCGCTGTCCTGCAGGAGCGGTACGCTCGCGGCGAGATCGACGACGAGGAATTCGACCGCCGCCGCGCCCGTCTCACACCAGATGATGGACAGTAGTGAACAACTGTTCGCTACTCGCTGACTTCCGTTTTCACGACGATCCCCGGACGAGTCGTCAATCGCAGGACCCGGTCGGTAACACTGCCGAGCAGCGCACGATATTCATCCGGCCGGCGTTTGGTGCCGAGGACGAGTAGATCCGCGTCACAGTCGTCTGCGTGGTCCACGATGGTCTCAGCGGGGCGGCCGTGTTGCATCGCTGTCTCAACGTCGACACCGGCTTCCGATGCTCGGCTCCGGAGCGCTGACAGCGTCTCCTCACCGTGTTCTTCGAGACCGTGTTCAGGGCCTTCCGCTTCGTCGACGTACTCGTCACCGCTGTACGCAGTGACAACGTCCTCGTCGACGACGTAGAGCACGTGAAGGACTGCGTCGTGGGCGGCTGCCAGCTCAAGTGCGTGTATTTCAGCTTCTTCAGACGCGACAGTCCCATCGGTCGACAGTAGAATCCGGTCGTACATTCAGTCGGAATTCAAAGGCGGGTACCATAAATTCGGCTTCCAATTCGCTCCGATCAAGAGACGTCTCTGTCAGCTGTGAACCTTCGGTGCGACGTCCGTCAGTGGTCGTGTCCGTCCATCACCATCGGATGTCCGGTGGCGTATTTGTCGAGATCATCCTCGAAGGTCTCCTTGCAGGTCTGCGAGCAGAAGTAGTACGTCTCGCCGTCGTGTGTCGCCGACGGCTCACTATCGTCGGTTCGCATCCCACAGACGGGATCTCGGTACTGCCCAGGTGCGCCCAGGCCGCGACGGTACACGTACAGCAGGAACCCGGAGAGCGCGAAGGCGACGAGGTTGAGGTAGAACGTGTAGTTGAGTTCGAAGTACGTCTGCTCGGTCGCCGTCTCGCCACCGGCCAAGTCGGGGACGATGCCGAGGGCGTCAAACAGCAGCTCCATCAGGAAGCCGGTGAACGCCATTGTGACGAAGAAGACGCCGAGGATGTACAGCATGATCTTCCAGCCGTAGTACTTCCTGTAGACGTTCAAGACGGGAATCGTGATGAGGTCGGCGTAGACGAACGCGATGACGCCGGCGAAGCTGATGCCGCCACCCCAGAGCGCGACGGCGAACGGGACGTTGCCCATGCTCCCGACGAAACTGAGAACAGCGATGGCGACACCCATGATCGCGTTCTCGGCAGTCACGAGCAGCCCGTCACCCTGGATGAACAGTGTGTTCCAGACCCACTGCGGGACGAAGACGATGACGAACCCCGAGATGAGGAAGCCGGCGATGACGTCCTTCCAGATCATCGACCACTCCTTGCGGTACTGGTTCCCGACCTTGTACCAGCCACCCCACGACCGCAACTCGTCACGCCACCCGCCACGACTCGACGTTTCCTGCAGGTACGTCTCCATACATCCCTCCGAGCAGAACTCCAGTGTCTCGCCGCCGTCAGTGGTGAGGGTGTACTCGTCTTTGCCTTCCATCCCGCAGGTCGGGTCCTCGGTGATTCCAGCTTCCTGATCGCGTTCGTTGAGCGTCTCCCGGACCTCGGTGAACAGGTTCTCCGGCAGCGTGAGATGGACGATGACGGCCATCACGACGATGAGAATGAGCCCGCCCAGCAACTCCGCGAGAAGGAACTCCCAGCCCAACAGGATCAGAATCATCAGCCCGAGTTCGACGATGAGGTTCGTCGACGCGAACATAAATGCGAGAAAGTTCACCGCGTGCGCTCCCTTCTTGAACAACCCCTTCCCGATTGCGACGGCGCCGAAACTGCAACCGCTGCTCGCCGCTCCGAAGACGGTCGCTTTGGTGAGCCCGCTTAGATCACCGTCGCCCAGGACCTGAGCCATTCGTTCCTTAGAGACGTAGACCTGGACGAGGCTCGTGACCGTGAGCCCCATGATGATCGCCCATGCCGCCGTCCACAGGAAGCCGACACCGATGCGGAGCGCTTCGAAGATCCCCTCAATCATCGTCGCGACCATAGGTATCGTTTCGCAGGGATCATCTTTTGCAGTTTTCCTTCAGATAGTTCGGTTCAGAGTCCTGGTGAGTAGGGATTCAAAAGAAAACCAGGCGGCAGAACGCGTCGGTCAAAGGCACAACCGCATTGAATAGTCAGTGCGTAGTAGTACTTGAGACCTCAACTCACGGAGGGAACACACTATGCCGACAAAAACAGACGATACGCGACTTGTCACGCTGCTCCTTGTTATCATCGGCGCTGTCGTCATCTTCCCGTTGTTCTTCATGGGCTTCGGGATGATGGGATTCGGACCGATGATGGGCGGGATGTGGGGCGGTGGAATGTGGGGTGACGGAACGATGTCTGGCTGGATGTTCGTCGTCGGCATCGTGATGCAACTCCTATTCCTCGCCGCCCTCGTCGGTGGTGGATACCTCGTCTACCGCGCAATCACGAGAAACGAGAGTGACTCAGACCAAGCACTCGAGGAACTCCGTCTCGCCTACGCTCGCGGCGAGCTGACGGACGAGGAATACGAACAGCGACGGGAGGCGCTCGAACGAGATATCTAATTCCGATTCAACGAACTCAAGAGATGACTAGAATCTCCGACCATCGTCACGGGATGGCGCGTCCGTCACTTCCAGCGTGGCTTGACCGATACACGACGCTGGGACTGTATGGACTTCTCGTCGGTACAGGACTCTGCCTAGTCGCGTTCCTCACGAATCCAGTTCCCGATCCCTCGTTCCCGTGGGCGACGCTTCCCGAGTCAGTACGAATTCCAATTGAACAGCCCCGAATCGAGCACTGGCCGGTGACCTACACTATTGGCATCTGGTTGTGGGTTTTCTGCTTCCCCGCCCTCTTTCTCGCTGGATATCGGCGATACGGCCACTTGGAGCGTGGGGCCGCAGTGTGGCTCGTTGGGTTGCCCACCGTCGCGATGCTGTGCTGGACCTCGTACTGCCGGTTCTTCTGGCCGAAGCTACATCCACCGACCTGGAACGCTCCGGCCTACACGTTCGTTTGCTGGCTGTACTGTTCGACCTACGACGTGCTCTGGAGCAACACCGCATACGTCATTGCGCTATTCGGCATCGTCACGACCATCCTCGTCATACGACACCAGGATAGAGACCGATATGCCCTTCTCGGGTTTGGATTCCTCGCACTTCCTCTCGGAGTACCAGCCCTGTACGAAGGATATCGACGGTCGACTCGAACCCGGACCTGAGGATTTGTAACTGGTGACTGTTTCCAATCCTGTTGGAAAAAGTGATGCTACTACTGCTGATTCGAGGAGGGAGGAGTGATCGAGATCCCTTCACTAATCACAGCCCGAAGAAACGTTTTCTGTGAGGGTCTCCTCAGCACAAGTATGTCGACGACGGTCTCCACACCCGGCGCAGACGAGACATGTGCGTACTGCGAATCCCGGATCTTCGACCACGATCCAATCTGCGTCCGCGATTGCGATGACGAGTGTGGCTCACCCACGTATTTCTGTAACTACGCCTGCCTGTCCGCATATATCGACGAGAACGACCTCACTACCGGTAATGCGTGCGAGTGGGCTCCCGACGACACTAGTTGTTGCTGATCGGCGTCATCGGCCCATTCTTAGCCTTCAGCGACCGGTTATTCGCGGAATCCGAGTAACCGGAGGCCGTTCAGGGACACGAGGACCGTCGAACCCTCGTGGCCGACAACGGCTAGCGGTAAAGGGATGCCCCGAAGCAGAATCGTCCCAACCATCAGCGTGATCGCACCGAAGGCGATTGCGAGGTTGATTGTCAGCGTCCGGCGCGTCCGGCGACCGAGTCCGAGGACGTAGGTTATCTTCCCGAGGTCGTCACCCATCAAGACGACGTCAGCCGTTTCGAGGGCAACGTCAGTCCCGGCGCCACCCATCGCGATGCCGAGCGTCGCTGTCGCCAGTGCCGGTGCGTCGTTCACCCCGTCGCCCACCATCGCCACGTTCTCGTATCGCTCAACCAGATCTTCGATGGTCGCCACCTTCTCTTGCGGCAGTAGTTCCGCCTGCACCTCGTCGATACCGACTTCGTCAGCGATCTGCTGTGCGACGCGTTCGTTGTCGCCCGTCAGCATAACGATGTGCTCCACCCCGAGCGACCGGAGGTTCTCGATCATCTCGGCAGCACCGGGACGGACCGTGTCCGTGAACGCGAGCCATCCCAGTACTGTGACATCGTCGCCGCGCTCGCGTGCGACGAGGACGCTCGTCTTCCCCTCCGACTCCAGGGTCTGAAGCCGATCGAGACCAGGTTCGAGCCCCTCGATAGTAGCGTCTTCGAGAACCGTCTCGACGTAACTTCGATTCCCGATATGGATGGTTCTGTCGTCGACATCGGCGCGAACGCCTTTCCCGGCCTCTGACTGAAACCGTCGCGCGTCGGGAACGGTGAGTGCGCGGTCTTCGGCTTCCGCGACAGTCGCGCGAGCGAGGTGGTGCTCCGAGCGGGCCTGCACGGCGGCTGCGAGCGAGAGCAGCTCGTCGGCAGTCAGCGACTCGTTCGCGAGGCCGTCCCGGACGAACACGTCCGTCAGCTGTGTCTCGCCCCGCGTGAGTGTGCCCGTCTTGTCGAACGCGACCGCGTCGATGTTCGCCGCCGCCTCGACGTGTTCGCCACCCTTGAACAGAACGCCCTGCCTCCCACCGGAGGCAATAGCCGACAGCACCGCCGCCGGGGTGGAGATGATGACCGCACACGGCGAGGCGGCGACCATCAGGGTCATCGCGCGGTAGAACGTGCTAGTGAACTCGCTTCCGAGCGCGAGCGGGATGGCGATCGCCGCAATTGTGAGCCCGAACACACCGATGACGTACGGCTGCTCAAGGCGGTCGATGAGCCGCTGTGTCGGCGCCTTCTCGCTCTGAGCACGCTCGACCATGTGGATGAGGCGGCTGATCGCCGACTCGTGAGCCTGCCGTGTGACCTCAATCTCCAGGCTACCACTCTCGTTGATCGTCCCGCCGAACACTTCGTCGCCGGGCTCTTTCGGCACGGGCACTGATTCGCCAGTGAGCGACGCCTGATCGACCGTTCCCTCGCCAGATTCGACGACGCCGTCGAGCGGAATCCTGTCACCGGGACGGACGACGAACACGTCACCCACGGCGACCTCGTCGATTGGCACAGTGACCTCCTCACCGTCGCGGAGGACCTGTGCCTCGTCCGGCCGCATCTCGACGAGTGACTTGATCGCCCGTCGCGAACGGCCAATCGCGTAGTGCTGGAGAGTGTTCGATAGTGAGAACAGGAACAGCAGCATCGCGCCCTCGAATGGTGCGCCAATCGAGAGGGCGCCAAGTGCGGCAACGATCATCAAGAGGTCGATATCGACCGCACGGTGGCGCAGCGTCTCGATCGCGCCTTTGAGCCCGTACCACCCGCCAAAGACGTATGCGATGCCGTAACCGGCCCACATGAGAAGCTGTGGTCCTTCGAGCCACCCCGTCACCAGTCCGACCGCCATCCCGAGGAGCGTCAGGCCGACGAACACGGCCTCCTGCCTGAGTTCCGAGCGGGTACTCACGTCATCCGTTGCTGTCTCAGATTCTTCCTGAATCGATACGTTGCGGTCGCGGACAGCGTCTCGAATCGTTTCTTCCGAGGTGACGTTCCCGTCGTAGGTGATCCGGGCGTCCCCTGTTCGAAACGAGACGTCGACATCGTGGACGCCGGAGAGACGCTTGAGATGTCGTTCGAGTGCCCGTGCTCCCGCGTCGCCACGACCACCTCGTCGTTCAATGTGGATAGTACACGTCGAGAGAGATTGTGATTCAGTAACAGCCACGTTCTCGATACCTATGGTTTGGCTTGATTTCACGTTTTAGGTGGGCCCACGAGCATTCATCCGATCCCGGTCTCGGTACACGAATCGAGGATTTCATCCAATGATCGTTACCGGGATCTGTGCTCGGCGAGTGACTGTCTCGGCGACACTTCCGAGGAACGTCCGGTCCAGGCCTGCCCGACCGTGGCTACCCATAACGATCTGGTCGATGCCGTTGTCGGCAGCGTAGTCGAGAATTTCACGCGCCGGTTTCCCGACTTCAGTGACAGTATCGAGCACAATATCGTGTTCCGCCGCGAGATCCGTCGCAGTCGTGTGAATCTCGGTTGCCCGCTCCTGGGCGGCATCGTACCAGTCCTCTGCGACTGGCAAGCCGCCGGCCTCTACATCGATTACCGAGTCGATAGGGTTGATGACGTAAATCGTGATGATCGTAGCGTTCGGAAAGGTCTCAAGTGCGTACGTGAGTGCACGCTCGGCAAGTGGGGAACCGTCCAAGGCGACGAGAACGTTGTCAGGCATACGATATAGTTCGAAAGGAGGTGAGAAGAGTGTAGTGCCGAAAACTCGGTGCCTAGGAGACCGTTAATTACCCATCAATCTCTGAAAGCGCCTCTGTTGCAACGTCACCGAGTTCGCCGGCCTCGATATGCGAGTAGCGCTCACGAACCATCTCCTCGGAGTTATCGAGATACCGGGCCGCCACCGTGTACCCAAACGCGCGGACCAGCACCTCGCCCATCCCGCGGCGACCGCCGTGGGGTGCGAGATAGTCGTGTTTCGGATGGGCGATGTCGATCTTCGCGGCCTCCGAGAGCCGTTGGAGAATCGACCGTGCGCCATCCGTCGTGATTGACGGCGGCCGGATATCCTCATCAAGCGCCAGCAGTAGGTCGCGAGTGTACTCCTCACGCCGCTCAGTAATTGCTTCTGGGCGTTCCCCTCGGTCGGCGAGCTCATCCTGGACGAGACCCGCAAGGGTCCGTTGGTCGAACGTCGGAAACACTGGCCAGCGCTCCGTCGGCGGGTTCATCAGCTGGCGGTAGCTCCGCAACGGGGAGATCACCGGGTCGGGCAGGCTGGCGGCGTCCCACTGCTGTTTCTTCCGGTAGACATCCATACTCCCCTCGTCGAGCGAAAGGTCCTCCCAGCGGACGCCGCGCCGACGCGGATCGTTCGGGTCCCGGAGCAGTTCCCCGACACGGACAGCTGTGTACGCGAGGACGAACACCAGCGCCCGGTCACGAGCCGCCTTCAGCGCCGCGTAGCGGGCTCGCTGCTTGTCGAGGGGGTCAGAATCTTCCGGAAGTGTCGTGTACGCCTCGACGGCGTCACGGGCCCGTTCATCGACGTGGCGGGTGAGGGCGTGGCGCTGTTCGGACGTCCAGGCCTGCTGGTCGCCGGGCTTGCGGCCGTCGTCCTCGGGGAGCGGCGCCATCGCACTCGCCCGCTGCGCGTAATGGGCCTCGAGATACCCCTCGTTGACGCACCATCCGCACCAGGCAGAGATATAGCGGTAGTAGGTTTGTACTGTATTCTGCTTGAGGCCCCGGTCGCCGGCGAGATGCCGTGCGTACTCCCGGAAGACCCGTTCATCGAGGTCCTCGAAGGTGGGCTCTCTGTCGACGTCGTCGGGGATGACGCCGGTCCAGTCGTCGTCGCCACCCTCACCGGCGGCCCATTCAGCGAATCGCTCGAGCTCGCGGGCTGCGTTGCGTCGGTAATTCCCACCGTCCCCACCGCGGCCTTTCCCCTTGTCCTGGAGGTACCGCTCGAAGCTGTCGTCAAGCGGCGTCGAAAGCGCTCGATCAGGCATCCACCGGCCCTCCACCGTCCTGCGGGCCCGGTCTCGGTGCCTCTACCCTGGGGGAAGCGCCGTCGTGAGGCGGTTGCAGCATTCGTGCTTCACCGACGGCGTCGGGGTACTTCAAAGTGGTCGTGATTACGAGGATAATCAGGACCACATTCTGTATTCGGCTCATCGGGAGAATTCGGGGAACTGAGGCCTCTTAGCGCCGGAATTCCGCACTACAGGAAAATATATATCGTATATCGATATACAAAATCTCGGTCCTTGGAAGTTGAGACTACACAGGGGATAGCGGGGCTGTGATGCGTGGTTTCAACCGAATCTGCGATCAGAAACTGCTTCGGATCTTCTCTCAAGCACCCTCTCCTATCATACGTTCAACTATATCAGTGAACTTCTGAGATCTCTGGCAGCGTTGCCACTCAGAAGACCGGTATTAGCCCGGACTGAGTGTCTCTCTATCCGATTCCGGTTTCCTTCTTCAGCAGCGTCAGTGTGTTATCTGCTGTCACCATCGGCGAGTGCTCGTACTCTCCGGTCAACTCCACCTGTACGAGTAGATCGACTGCTCGCCAAATCGAGTACAGCAGACACGCGAACGCGAAGTAGAAGAATCGCAACCCGAGATCCTTCGACGTGGTGGCAGCCATAAACCGCTTGATCGACCGATAGCCACTCTCGATTTCCCACCGATAGCCGTACTCAGTGAGGTGTCCGCTCCCGCAATTCGTCATGAACACCGAATACTGTCGATGGTCGTCGTGTTCTGAGTCCTCTTTCCGGCGGTAGATCAGCGTCGTCTCGTGCCACTCGTTCTGTCCGAGATGCAATTTCCGGTCAGTTTCGTATCGATCCGTTCCCCGTTTGAGGAGGCGCTTGGCCTGCGCTTTCTCGCTGGTTTGCATTCGTTTCGGGACGACGTATGAGAGCCCACGTTGGCTGAGCATCTCCAGCACGTGCTGGCTGTCGAACTCTCGGTCCATCAGCACGTTGTCGACGTGAACCATCTTCTCGGCCGAAGCCAAGAGATCCTCGACGATTTCTAAGCGTGACTCACCCTTCCGAACTGGCCGTGCGTCCAGCACAATCGGGACAGCGTTGCCGACTAATTGGACTGTCGCCCACTGGTAGGCGTACTCGTCGGCCTTCTCCTTCGTCCCGATGATCTCGTCTTCGTAACCCGTTCTATCACCGGTGAAGGGGTCAGCTTCGGTGATATCGATTGCGACGATCCCGGCTCGAAAGAACTGCTCCGTCTCGGCGACTTCGCTCAGAAGCCTGTTGACGGCCTGTCGGTACATCTCACGAATCTCTGAAATTGAGAGATCGCGCATATGCTCTCGGTGGGCGTGCCCCAGCGGGGTTCGGTCACGGGATGACTCATAGACAAAACTGCGAGCCCCTTCGTTCGCAGCCAACCGCTCTCGGAGTCCGAGATACGTCTGTAAGTCCCAGAAGGCATTCTCGTGGATCTCACAGCTCTCACCACGGTTCAGCGAAAATGCCGGGAACACGATGCGGTTGATGTGGTCAGTGATCTTCTCTGCCTGCTCCAACGTGGTTTGATCGTCCAGTTCTAAATCACTAGACTCATCCCCGTGGTATCGGAGCTTGCGTGTCGGTTCACGCGGAATCTCGACGCCCGCATTCTGGGCTTTGATGAGGATCGTTCGAGTCGCCGTCTCGACTGTCTCTTGGAGATCAGTGGTGAACCGCTCGTTCCAGCTTCGCCACAGCGTTGACTGGTCCGGAATCGTCTCGAAACCCAGTCGCTCGCAGAGCTTAGGGCGATCCCCGAGGTAGTCCACGAGTGCTGTTTCGTGTGCCCATCCGTGGAGTTCTTTCAGGACGAACACCCGAAAGAGGGTGTCCATCTGGTAGCGTGTCGAACCCTCATATCGGTCGTGGGTGTTGAACTGAAAGTAGGCTAGCGGGAGCACACAGACGAACTCCTCGACCGAGTTGTGTCTCTCGTGATCGAACCACGTCGCCGAGACTGTTCGGACATCTGATTCCAGTCCCGCGAGCGACGTTTGATCGTATAGGGGTGTCGAATCATACGCCGGCCACTCAACGTATTGTCGTTGGGCGATCCGTCGAAAGACAGTTCGACGAGAGACAGGAGTCGAAACCACTACGAGGTACTGAGCAACACGCACTCAAGAATTCGTTTACATCGAGGCTCTTACTGAAAACAGTGAAACAGCAGTATCTATTGAGGGATTGGTGGGTGGGCCAGTGCAAGATGCATCGCGCGTATTCAGCATGCTTCCCATCTGATTGGTCGTGAGTCACTACACCTCACTGCTTCGTTGCTTCGATGAGTGCCAGTCCCGAAAGCGGACCGACGCTCTTCCGGTCGATATCTCCAAAATCAACCTGTTTCCCCTCCCCCAGGAACACACGTCAACCCAGCGGAGCAGGTGGCACTCGCAGCACAAATTAACCACCAGGCGTCAACACAGTAATCGGCTACGGCATCGGCATCTGCGGAGCGCGAGGTTGATCGTAACATAGTGAGCTGCTAATACACGGAAGAATTGTTTTGATGATACGAGTGAAATACGATATCTGTTTCACTTCTCCGGTACTGTGATCTAGTGTGGAATACGAGATTGGTATCGACGAGTCGGTGAGTATGGCCGTGGTGCGGGCGGTGAGCGCCGTTGAAGGGCGAGACCCACAGTCCCTCCCACCGTTAGCGAACGTGCTCGATACCGATGCGTTGAATGCCCTGTTCGACGCCCGGTCTGACGGCACGACACGAACCGGCGGACGACTCTCGTTCGTCTATAGCAAGTGTCAGCTCACAATCGACAACGGGGAGTTCCTCACACTGCAACCGCTCGAAACCAATGGCCGTAAAACAGGTTCCCGAGACGTGGACGACTGTAACACCCCGTACCGGTGATTTACCTGTACCGGTGATCCGAACCATCTCACAGACACTCAGGAAGCCGGGTCACGAACTGGTATGAGACCCTGAGCCATGAGTCGGCGGGCAATCACGACGAGGCCATTCCCGAAGCCCTCACCGAAGATCGCCTGTTCTTCTTTCGAGTCAGGCATGATCGAACTCACCAGGATCGTCGAGCGGTCAACCAGAAGCAGCCGACCGATTGCTGTGTCCTCTTCGGTCGTCGCAACGCCGTGTAACCTTACCACTTCGCGTGGCCGAGTTCGTCCAACCGGTTCCTGACCAACAAAATGAGTATCGATCCAATCGAGGATTCACGGTCGGAGACCGCGATCTGGGGCGAGGGCGACACGAACTGCCTCGTCGTGGTCCTGAAAGCAATCTTCACCTGGCGGCTCGACGCGACAGAGCCAAAGTAACGGAATCCCGTACCGGTTCAGAACAACGGGACGGTCGTCATCCAGCCAGGCGAGTCACGACACGAATCAGAGTAACACCGGACTCCGTTGGCATCATCGAATTATCGATCCAGAAAATTTCTCGTCTCCCGGTGGGAGACATCGGCGTCACTAAATCGGTAGCGACACGTCTTCAGGGAGCGAGTCGAGCACCGCTTCGACCTGTTGGTCTGGATCGTACCGGATGGCTCCGCTTCTGTGGTCGTAGTCGACAATACCGTGGTCTGCTAACTTCGGCAGGTGGGAGTGTTGGAGTCGGATGGCGAGTTCTTCTCGGTCCTGCGGTGGGCCGTTTTTCGAGTCGAGAGCTCGCTTGTACACCTGATCGACGAGGTCGTCGAATGACGTGGCCCCGTTAGCCTCGTGGCGCAAGTGGTGGATGGCCCGACGCCGGTGCCGATCGGCGACAAGACGGAGACACTCGTCGAGACTGTGGTTCGTCATACTGCGTTACTCTCTACCGAGGTGCATCAATTGTGGCAATTTTCGGCTCTGTAGTTTCGCTAAACGGAGCCGCCGCGACTGCGTTATCTCGGTAGAAAGCGAAGAGACGGATTGGTTTGGTATCCGAAATCCGCCTCTTCACCCGTGTTACGGTCGCCAAGGCTAAATCAGTTGTCGAGAACCCAGACGAACCCGCCGACCCCGAAGGGGGTGGCGGGTTCGCCAAGTGGGCGATGCTCACGCTGCATGCACTCCGCATCGAGCTGGGCAAATCCTACCGCGTCGTGGTGGATTTGCTCTCAGAGATGCCCGGCGTCCTCGAAGAAATCGGCCTCACACGGTTGCCTCACGACACCGTTCTCCGCACGTGGTTTGCGCGGATTCCGACGAAGACGTGGCGTGCGTTTCTCGGCGCGTCCGCCGAGAAACGCACTGGCCATGCCGCTATCGATTCGACCGGCTTCGACCGCGATCAGCCCAGCCGCCACTACGCTAACCGTACGCACTACCGCGTTCGAGCGCTGAAAGTCACGGCGCTCGTGGATGTCGAAACGCTGTACATCACCGACATTCACTCGACCACCTCGAAGAAACACGACGCGAAGATCGGCCCGCAGGTCGCCCGCCGCAACGCGGGCGACATGCGGAGCCTCGCCGCCGACCGTGGCTACGACGCGAAAGCCTTCCGCGACGAACTCCGTGAGAACGGCATCAGACCGCTGATTAAGCACAGGATCATGAACCCGCTCGATCACGCCCATAACGCCCGCATGGATGGTGATCGGGACCACCAGCGTTCAATGTCTGAAACCGTCTTCTCGTCGATCAAGCGCACGCTCGGCGCAGCCGTGCGTGCGCGAAGCTGGTGGCTGGAGTTCCGTGAAATGCTGCTCAAAGCCACCGTCTACAACCTACGTCGGAGCGTGAGATTTCCGTGAAATCAACCGCCGTGTACCGAAACTACAGAGCCAAATCCTCAGTCACTGATGATTTGTTTGGGCCGTGCTACATACAGGGCCCGAATCGGGCCACGGAGGACTGCCCCCGACGAACGGTAGAAACAGGGGGTAATGCTTTCCCTGAACCGGGCTCTGATTTACACTGTGACTGATTCAGAAACATCGGGAGAGAGAGTTGCGGTTGGCGTTGCCGTCGGCCTCGCTCTCGGTGCCGGCATAGGGGTGGCGATGGATAATATCGGCCTCGGAATCGGGATCGGAATGGCTCTCGGAGCGGCACTCGGTTTCGTTTGGGACAAGCAGGAAGCGTAGAAACCAAGCAACATCTGCAACGCTTACCACCCTTCAGGCGAAAATCAGAGGACGGTAGCTCGTTCTATACACTCTCTGTATCTCGCAGGCCCATATTGTCCGAGTCTGAGGATTTCAACAGAGCCGAAATTTTGATTATGTGAGTTACACTTGAGTAGTGTACATGTCTGCAATAAATTGGTTGTTGTGGACTCTCAAGGCCTGCGTCACCCGGTTAATCAAAAATAATCTGATTATTAAAAAGCTGATATTTGATAGCGTCGGAGGGCGTGAGTCCCGATATCCGCTCACCGGCGGAGAGAATACACATGGTACGAAATCCGTTCCGATCACGTCGAGAAACGCGGCGCCGAGCACGAGAAGCAGTCGACTCGGAGAAGGCGAAACACGTCCTTTCGGAAGCCGCCGAGGAAGATGTCGAGCCAGATGCTGAGGCTGCAGAGGCGCTCAGAGAGGCGGCAGCCGAGGAAACAGCCGAAGTTGCCGAATCGGCGGCTCGCCGTGCCCGCCGTCGCGGTCGCAAGAACATCACCTCCGAAGACGTCGCACAGGCGAACGAACGACATCAGGATCGCGAAGAACGTGGACGGCGCCGATAACGACCAACCACAGATCAGTCCCCGCCAGGTCCTCCCGAGCGACTGAACGATGCCAGCATGCAACGATTGCGGTGCGTTCGTAACGTTACGGTTCGCCCGCGTCTTCGGGGACAACGAGGACAACGTCTACGGCTGTCGCACCTGTCTCCCAGTCACAGCACTGGTCGAAGGACAGGCGTCACGGGATACCTCGTGACGACGACGAATGCTCCCGCTTTCGATCGATGTCTGGCGTCGTGCGATACTCATCACCAAAACATGACACCTACACGCGACTCCGTTTCAGAAGCAACGCTCTACGTATGCCGCGACTGTGGAGATGGCATCGAAGATCCCGACACGAACATCTGTCCTCACTGTGGCGGACCGTTGGTGAACAGTACAGTCCCGCACGATTAGCCGTGCAATCCGACGGACACCCACATATTCGTCGTAGACGCGATGAAACAGATCCCCTCGTGAGAATGTTCTGCAGGACCTCTGGACGGCGGCTCAACGAATCGAAGACGGGCTTGGAAGCTCGGTTCCCACGTAATCGTCGATGCACCAATCTCGTCCTATGAAAGTGATCGTTCTCTCACGTCCGAGACGGGACCTCTTGTAGTACCGCTTCCCTACAGTCTAGCTAATGCGTCTCGTTCTCTCCATCGGCGGAAGCGTACTCGTGCCAGAACTGAGCCGACAGCAGGTGGAAGCGTACGCCGACGTCATCACGACACTCGCTGAAGCGCACGAAATCTGTGTCGTCACCGGGGGTGGTACCCCCGCCCGTGAGTACATCGATGTGGGTCGGGCCATCGGAGCGAACGAAATCGAGTTAGATCAAATCGGTATCGACGTCACGCGACTCAACGCCCGGCTGCTCATCGCGGCGATCGGGGAGGTTGCCATCTTAGCGCCAGCGAGGAGCTACGAAGCGGCGAATGGAGCGCTCCGTCGTGGTGACATCGTCGTCATGGGTGGCACCGCACCGGCCCAGACAACTGACGCAGTGAGCGCCGTTCTCGCCGAATACGTGGACGCAGACCGTCTCATCTATGCGACGAATACCCCCGGCGTGCTTTCTGCCGACCCGAACACCTGCCCGGACGCAGAACCGTTCGATGAACTGACTCCGAGTCAGCTGGTTTCCCTCATCCTCGATATAGATATGACCGCTGGAAGCAGTGTACCGATCGACCTCCACGCTGCGAAGATGCTTCAACGGGTGCAATGCGAAACGATTGTCCTCGATGGAGGCGATCCTGAGAACATCCTTACTGCTGTTCGAACGGGTGGGTTCGAGGGAACGAGGATCATCCCCGATCAGAGAAACGATCCCCTATCGTGAGACAGGACGGGGAGTTATTCCCGTAGAGAACCAACCACGACTATGTCTCACTATGAGGCGTCCTTCGAGATAGACTCGAAGACTGATTCGTACGCCGCTCGACGCATTCTAGAACGGGTATACGATACAATTCGGGAAGAGTCACGGAGTGTTCGAGAGGGAACAGACGACGCCGATGAACTTCTGGAAACGTTCCGGACGCTCCGAGACGCAGCGAAGCATCCCAAGCCAGGGCGACTCACCATCACTTACGAACAATACGACGACGAATTCCAGGACTGATGTCGTGGACGCGTCGCTGGGACCAACCCGGCCACTGCTGAGAACCTACGTGTGCACGTGGGCTGTCGACGGGACGAATGCAGCACCTCTCGTCGGCCGGCTTCACCGAGTGCCCACCTTCTGCGGTCGACCTCACTCTGACTGTTTTCTATTGGTGGAACCGGGGGGATCAGTATCGGAGATACGAACAGCATCACCTTCACCTCGCTTGGTGAGTTCCCGCTGTGGGAAGGGGATTTTGATACCTTCTCGTTTGAACGCAGATTTGACGCTGTGAATAACGGCTTGGAGTGACTGCCACTTTCGCTGGGGTGTGGGGTTTTCTATCCAAAACCGAAGTTCGAGTACGACCGCCGAATCATCGAATCGAACCGGGAAGACCTGTGGGGCAGGTTGGGTCATAATCTCGTCAAGGTCTGCCATTGCTTCCAGCGCAATGGCCCCCGCTTTCTCGGGGTCTACGTCGTAATCGATCCCGATTTCGACTCGGTGTCGGAGTTTTCCTTCCACGCTTCGGTTGATGATCGTTCGATTCCCGACGGCTTCGTTCGGGAGAACGACGTGTTCACCGTCGAGATTTCGTAGCCGGACGTGATTGACCGTGATTTCGGTAATGAAGCCTTCGTGTTCACCGATTCGGACCCAGTGGCCGACATCGAATGGTCGTGAAAGCATCAGGACGAACCCCGCGAGAATCGACGCGAGCGTACTCTGGAACGCTAAGCCGAGAATAATCCCCAGAACGCCAGCCCCCAACAGGAGATTGCTCAGTTGGAATCCCCAGAGTGAGAACGTTCCAAACACCGCCACGGTGTAGAGGATGATCTGACTGACGTAGAAGCTGACACGACGCTGATGCTCCGACATCGCTCGATTTGTGGAGCGAGTCCCGCCCAGAAGGAATCCTTTTAGGATACGTGTGACGGTGTATGCCCCGACAAAGACGACGACCGAAAGGAGTACACGGACACCCGTATCGACACCGACTTGGATGAAGCCCGCGATCTCGAGCGCATCGGTCGTCGCGTTCCACCTCCGCAACAGGACGAAGGCGACGGCGATGGCCAGTACGAGGAGCAGTCCCGCTCGCGTTATTTCGGCGATCTCGGTGCGAACGTGGGACTGAAGATAATTTCCAAAGTGCCAGATTACGCCTCCGAGGACAACTGCAACGGCGATGATCGCCAAGGAGTCATCAACCGGAGGACTGGACTGGAGGAGAACTTGAAATGGCGGGACAAAACATGACGGTGCTCCCATGAAAGGTCCAGACGTGGGCTACTTTCATAAAGAGCGGGAGCTGATGTGTTTCGCAGAGTAGACGTGTGATCTCTACTCCTGACGAACGGGCAATACCGAGCGAGTTGGAAGGGCTAGTCCATACTCTATCGGCATCGTGGTCGTCCGCGCTACTTGGCAGTCTGGACCGTAGAAGACCGGTAAGGTATCCACCTCCTACAAGTGTCCACAGGCCCGTAATTGACTATGGTGGATCTGATTTCCCTGGGCGGACTGCTTCTCGCGTTCTTTCTTGTCATCATGAACGGGGTCTTCGTGGCTGCGGAGTTCGCGTTCGTCAAAGTCCGGCCGACCCAGGTCAACGCGCTCGTCGAACGCGGCAAACCGGGGGCGGCACTCGTGCAGGACGTCATCCAGAACCTGGACGACTATCTGGCGGTCAGTCAACTCGGTATCACACTCTCTTCGCTCGGCCTCGGCTGGATCGGCGAGCCGGCTGTGGCAGCGCTCATCGAACCCATCCTCGGCCAGTTGCTTCCTGCGGGAGCGGTCCATCTCGTCGCGTTCGTCCTCGGGTTCGGATTCATCACGTTCCTCCACGTGGTGTTCGGCGAACTCGCGCCAAAGACGTTCGCCATCCAGGAAGCCCCACGTATCGCGCTCCTCGTTGCCCCACTCATGAAGTTCTTCTACTACGTGTTCGTGCCCGGCATCATTGTTTTCAACGGGACAGCCAACTACTTCACCCGCCTCGCCGGCGTCTCCCCAGCGTCTGAAAGCGAGGAAACCCACACCGAAGAGGAGATCCGAATGATCCTCACGCGGTCCGAGGAGACGGGACACATCGATGTCGACGAGGTCGAGATGATCGAGAGCGTCTTCGAGCTCGGGGATACGATAGCTCGAGAGGTCATGATTCCACGCCCGGATGTCGAGACCGTACCTGCCTCGATGTCGCTTCCGGACCTTCGGTCGGTTGCCGCGACGGGAACCTACACGCGCTATCTCGTGCTCGACGAGGACGGCGACCAGCCGCTCGGGTTCGTTCACGCGAAGGACATCCTGCGAGCGAGTGAAACCGAAACCGACGCGGACGAGTCGATTACCGCGCGTGACCTCGCCCGAGCAGTCCTTACGGTCCCGGAAACGCGTCGAATCGACGCGATTCTCGCCGACTTTCAGACCCGTGGGGAGGGTCAGATGGCCGTCGTCGTCGACGAGTGGGGCGTCTTCGAGGGCATCGTGACCATCGAAGATATCCTCGAAGAGATCGTGGGCGACATCCAGGACGAATTCGACACCGCTGCGCAGGAGCCACCCATCGAGAAACGAGACGACGGCGCGTACGTCGTCGACGGAGGGGTCCCCATCCAGGACGTGAACGATCGGCTCGACACTCGATTCAAGAGCGACGACGTCGAGACGATCGGTGGATTTGTCTTCAGTCGCCTCGGCAGGGTTCCCGAAGTGGGCGATCAGATCGATGCGAACGGGTACGTCCTTCAGGTCGAGGCTGTCGACGATACTCGAATCGAACGACTCGTGATCCAAGAGGCACAGGTCGTACAGGAGTCGGACGACGAGTAGAGTAAGAGTCCAGTTCGGGACGCAAACGAAACGGACCCAACGCGATTCGAGAGGTCGCAATCCGGAGTGTCTGATTAATCACTGCGGACAGGATTATCCCCGTTCGGCCCCTACTATATTCACTTACTATGCCCGCTCAACAGCCTTCCACCTCCGAATCCGACTCGCGCCAGAAGACGACTCTCTTCTGTCCCAGTTGCGGTCACGAGAGCGATGTCACCGGAGATTGGACCGTTCATACGGAGCACGGTCGCCAAATGTACGACTGCCCAGTCTGTGACACGACTATCACAGAACGTCTCCGAGAGCTCCCGCTAATGGCTCCGAATGGTTAATCAACTAAATCCTCACCCATAACTATCTGGCAAGTCGAAGCTTCTTTCCGTAGGGACCGGAAGTTAGGAGTCCCCGACTTTGTGTTTCGGGAGTTGGACGTACTGTCTGAACTAGGATGGTTCTCCTAGCGCGCAGACTGGTGATGGAGTCTCGATCCCCAGGTACTGTCTGAACTAGGATGGTTCTCCTAGTAGTCTCTCTGCTATTGCTCTGGGGCAGTGTTCAGATAAGCGTTGAAGGACGAGGCGGTTGGATTTCTAGGTGTCCATGCCTGAAATCGACCGCCTCAGCGATGGTAGCGACTGCATCGAATTAGGGTTTGTGGAGCGAGAAGCGACACCGAAGTCGCTGATGCGGCTCAGTATCCACCTCCACGCGGCCGGACTATCACTTTCGGATACTGTCCGTGTTCTCGATAGCTTCGGTGTCCAACGCGCTCGCTCCACCGTTCACAACTGGGTGCAGAAAGCCGAGTTACAGTCAGCAGACGGAAAGAGCCCGAATCACGTTGCACTCGACGAAACCGTGATACACCTGAACGATCAACGATACTGGCTGTACGCTGCCGTCGATCCCGACACGAACGCATTCCTGCACGTGCGGCTGTTTCCAACGCGAACAATCGTCTTAACAAAAGAGTTCCTGACGGAACTTCAGGAGAAACACGACGTCGCTGACGCCGTGTTTCTCGTCGATGGCGCTCCGTGGCTGCAAGCTGCACTCTTCGAGGAACACCTCCGATTTCAGCACGTCACGCATGGAAATCGGAATGCTGTCGAACGTATTTTCAAAGAAGTAAAAAGACGAACCAAGCAGTTTGCAAATCATTTCCGCCACGCCTCAGCAGACTCCGCCGAAACATGGCTGCAAACCTTCGCGTTCGCCTGGAATCAGCTAATCTGAACAATGCCGCTCTGGGTAGTCCGGGTTTAGAAATGGAACAAAGTCACACAGTGTCGCCTGTCTGGCGACGACGTGAACCTTGAATTAGGCGCGGACGACGTTCGTCGCGCGCGGGCCCTTGGGGGCCTGTTCGATGTCGAAGTCGATCTCGGTTCCTTCCGTCAGATCTTCACCGCCAACGTCCTCCATGTGGAAGAACACGTCGTCGTCAGCATCCTCAGTCGCGATGAAACCGTAGCCGCCAGTGTCGTTGAAGAAATCAACCTTACCGTTTGCCATTGCAACTATACACAGGGCCATCACACGGTTAAGACTTGTGTATTCGTTTTCTTATCTGGATAAATACTAAACAACCATCCAAATAAAACCCGGTTAGGGATTTACTTGACCATGTGCATAGTTCTATGGAGAAGCCATACCCGATTCGTCAGAACGAATGATGGCTTCCGATGAAGCCATACTTCTTGCTTCGAGAGAACCATCCTCGTCGGTCGTTCCGAGGATCACTGACGCAGTCTAACCGTATCCTCAGTCAGAAATATCCCTCGTGGAGAGGAGCCTAATCCGCACGGCACGACTGACCAGTAGCCGATCTCTTGCGCGGTGAACTCCTCAAGTGAGGGCATATTTCGGTGATCGGGTCGAATACAGGGCGCACACCTTGGATAATGTACCGTGAAGCCGGCATTACCTGAATGTGAATCAGTCACTCGATCTCCAACTGGCCGCTCCCACCGTCCGCCCCATTGCCGTTCTCGTCCCATTCGAGTTCGAACTCGATACTCAATTCACCGGGGCCGTCCGTCGGCCCCTCGCGTTCGGCTTTGACCTCAAATGTGGGACGGGCTGGCGGCTCCATCGTCACGGACTCGGAACCGGATTTCAGTGTGACTGCCTCTCCTTGGTCGAGTTTGTCAGCGACACTACGAATATACGACGCGATTTCTTCTCGGGTCTGGACGCTCTCGGATTTGAACAGGACTTCTTCAGGCATACTGTGATACTACATCGCCTGCATGGATAAGTCCCCCCACGATTGCCCTGTCGTGCACGAAAAGATGGTCAAGTCGAATGGTGAGGCCTTGCTCGTGAATGGTCCACGTTTTATCGGGAGGTTCGAATCTGTGGCTCACTTCTCCGGCGGGGTACCGCTCAACCATCCACGTAGTGAACACACCAGACCTTTTCCGTCGGTGGCGTCTCCTCTCGGTATGTCTTTCTCTTCAGTTTCTCTGGCAGTCCAGGGGCTGGCCTCGACGCCAGTGACGGCCGAGATGCTCGTCGTCTTCGCACTCATTCTGCTGGCGCTCGTTCTCTTTGCGACCGAATGGTTCCCGATCGACGTCACCGCCATCTTGATCATGGTCCTGTTGATGGTGCTCGAACCGTGGACACAGATCTCTCCGCGGGAGGGGATTTCGGGGTTCGCCAATCCCGCCACGATCACCGTCCTGGCGATGCTTATCCTGAGTACCGGAATCAATCGAACCGGCATCGTGCAGCTGATCGGCCGGAAGATGGCTGCGTTCGCGGGGACCGATCGGCGCAAGCAACTCGCCGCGACGGTCGGTGTCTCCGGACCGATTTCGGGGTTCATCAACAATACGCCAGTCGTCGCAATTCTGGTTCCGGTCATCAACGACCTCGCGCACAACGGGAAGACCTCACCGTCGAAGCTTCTCATCCCGCTGTCGTTCGCCTCGATGCTCGGCGGGACGCTCACGCTCATCGGGACGTCGACGAACATCCTCGCAAGTGACATCGCAGCCCAGCTCGGTGCGGAATCGCCTGAACTTGGGCTGCACGCGTTCGGAATGTTCGAGTTCACCAAACTCGGTGTGATCGTCTTTGCGGTCGGCGCAGTCTACCTCATGACCGTCGGCGTTCGACTCCTTCCCGAACGAATCCCGGCCGACGAGGACCTCGTCGAGGAGTACGCCATCCAGGAGTACCTCGCAGACGTCGTCGTTCCGGCGAACTCGTCGTTGATCGGACAGACGGTCGGGGAGGCCCTGGGCGATGAAAAACTCGACATCGACGTGTTACAGTTGATCCGATACGGCGAGCGCTTTTCGGAACCGCTCGCTCGCAAGGAGATTCGCGAGAACGACACGCTCCGGCTCAGGACGAACCGGGAGACGCTCGAGCACATCATGGACACGGAAGGACTCACACTGTCGGGAAGTCCCCGAAGCGAAAACGACCTCCAGCCGGACGAGGAGGAACCGGTCCTCGTCGAGGTCGTTATCCCGTCGGGGTCGTTCCTCGTCGGCGAGACTCTCACGAGTTCGACGTTCCGACAGCGCTACGACGCGAACGTCCTCGCGTTTCGAACCCGTGGCAGTGTCGTCCGAGACCGGTTCGAGGATATCCGTATCAGGGTCGGTGACACGCTCCTCGTGCAGGCACCACCGGACAGTCTCACTCGACTCGTCGAGAACGAGGACTTCATCGTCGCCCACGAGTTCGACGAGGTAACCTACCGGAGCGAGAAAATCCCGTTCGCGGTCGGCATCATTGCCGGTGTGGTCGCACTACCAGCGTTGAATATCCTGCCGATCGTCGTCTCAGCACTTGCCGGCGTCGTGGCGATGGTCTTCACCGGCGTCCTGAAACCGACTGAGCTCTACTCGTCCGTCGAGTGGAACGTGATCTTCCTCCTCGCTGGCGTCATCCCCCTCGGTATTGCACTGCAACAGACAGGGGCGGCGGCGCTGCTAGGCGATGCTGTCGCCTCGACTGCGACGTTCTTGCCAGCGATCGGCGTCCTCTGGGTGTTCTATGTCGCGACTGGACTGTTAACAAGCGTCATCAGTAACAACGCGAGCGTCGTGTTGATGATCCCAGTAGCTGCCAGCGCAGCCCAGTCGATTGGGGCGAACGCATTCGCGTTCGTCCTCGCCGTAACCTTCGCCGCCTCGACGGCGTTCATGACGCCCGTGGGGTACCAGACGAATCTCTTCGTCTACGGGCCCGGTGGCTACACGTTCTCGGACTTTCTACGGGTCGGTGGGCCGTTACAGTTACTGCTATCGGTGGTCACCGTCCTCGGGATTGCGTTTTTCTGGGGTGTCCGCGTGTGAGGTGATCTGTTCTGCCCGGAATAATGCACTATTGTCACTCCCTCCGACTGGAGATGTCGTGCGAACGTTGATTGGCCCAGCCGCCGTCGTAGCAGTATGGCCGAATTCCCAGACGAACGTCAACTCGTACTACGGGCGCGATCCCAGTTGGATGAGTGGACAAAGAACGCCCGAATGGAGGCGTACGCCGAACTGTTCGAGGGTGATAATCCTCTCCTCTCTCCTGAAGAGGTGCAGTTGCTCGATGCGCTCGACTCCGAACTGGAGCGAGAGGGTGGCGATGGTGTCTGGGGAACCGATCAGTACGGCATTCACACGGCGGGGACCTCGAGTTCGGATACCTCACTCGGCGTCGTTTGTGTCTATCATCCACAGATCACCAAGGACTCCGTCCTCCGTGGGGCAGACGACCTCGACGACGAGACCGAAGAGCGACTCAATGCAGCGCTCTGGCAATACAGCGAGCGCGTCGCGACACTCATCGAAGAGAGGTTCCGCGAGTTCACCCGTCAAACGAAGAGTTAGGTCCCGACGGAGGTTCAGCCCCGCATTGACAGTTATGGGGTTACACGATATCCACTCTCTTCCCACGAATTCACAGCGGAAAGACGACGGGTCGTATGGCACTTGTAGTGTACTCGATCACTGGCTGTTCGACTGCATATGCGTCGAACCAACCGTTCTCAGATTGCTCAAATCTGGTTCGGGTTCCGGGAGTTATCTGCTGGTAGCCGTCTGCCAGCAGCGACTTGTTGATGTCGTCCCCTCTGAATTCGAGACCGCCAACGGGAACACTATCTTCGCGGCACTTGACCAAACTGTTTCCACTGTGTTCTACCTGTTCACACCGCCGAGCGTCCACACAGTTATTCGAATTGGGCGCCTACTTGTAAGGATGCCAGACGACAAACGAAGCCAAGACGAGGACGGAGACGACGAGCAGCCACAACAGCCAGAGCGGAAGCAAGAGGAGATCCGTAACCGCGCCCACGAAGACAGAGCGATGAGCGGCGACCCTGGTGGGCGACTTGGTGACCTCGATGAGGTACTCGAGACCCATGATTATCCAGCCACGACGAACGAACTGGTTGAGGCCTATGGCGACTACGAGATCGAAACACAGGGCGGAACGGCATCCCTCGAAGAAGTGCTTGCCCCAACCGATAACCAAACGTACGACTCCGCTGATGATGTTCGAAGCCGGATTCTGGGCCTGATACATCGCTAACCGCTGTTGTCTCGGTATCCACTATTGCTCGTCTCCGCTCTATATACTCTGAACTAGTACCCGCCCGCCGCTTCGGGGATGGCCTCGGGAGCCGAGACGTTACTGGAGACCGGATTCGGAGATCGGCTGGCCGAGTGTCCGTGGCGGCCCGCCGCTCTGAATGACGTTGAACGCCCGCATCATATCTGTCCGCGAGACGATTCCAACGAGGTCACCGGCCTCGTTGACGACCGGCAAGCGGCCAATGCCGTTCTGCTGCATCTGCTGGAAGGCGGTCATTGCGTCGGCGTTGGGGGAGATCGTATGGAGGTCGGTTGACATCACGTCCTCGACGCGATAGGCGTCGCGTTCGACTTCTTCGACAGCACCTGCATCGTCCAGCGTCACCATTCCAACGAGATCGCCGTTTCGCATTACTGGATACCCGATATGGCGCTCGGTAAACATCCGCGCGAGGAGATCAGAGATAGTAGTCTCCTCGGAAACCGTCTCGAGATTCTCTTCGGGCGTCATCACGTCGCTTACGGTGATGTCTTCGAAAGCTGCCTTGATCGTGGTCTGTTGGGCCTCGCCGGACGCGGCGATGTAGATGAAAAACGCCAGTACGATGAGAAACAAGTTGGTGAACAACCCGAGAAGGCCCAGGCCGAAGGCGAACACTTTCCCGACGGCAGCAGCCTGTTGGGTTGCCTTCGCGTGTGGTTGGTTCCGGGCGAGGAGTGCTCGGAGGATACGTCCGCCATCCATCGGAAAGCCGGGGAGCAGATTGAACGCAGCGAGCACGATATTCAGGATTGCAAGATAGCCGAATACGAATCGGGCTGCGTCGACACTCGGCGGGAGACTGGTAAATACCACGTAGGAGCCCACGCCGAGGAGGACACTCACGATTGGGCCAGCGATAGCGATCACTAGCTCGTGACGCCAGTCTTCGGGGAACTCGGTGAAGCTAGCCACGCCGCCGAGTAACCAGAGCGTGATCGAATCGATCTTGTATCCGTATCGCAACGCGACCAACGAGTGTCCGAATTCGTGCAACAGGACGCCGGTAAACAGTCCCAGCGCCGAAACCAGTCCGAGTACCCACGGGAGATTCCCGTCTGTCAACTGGTTTGGGTCCATCGCGGCGCCGAACGTCTGGTTTATCACCACTACCAACTCAGCGATATCCCAGGCGATGAAGACGGCGAAGAGCGGAAGGACGATCAGGAAGGTCCAGTTGAGCCTGACGGGGATACCAAACGCCGAACCGATTCGGAATCCTCTCATGTATGAGTGATTACCCGCGAAGCAGGTTAAAACGGCTGGGCAGTCGGCACAAACGACAGCAGTAGGACGGTGAGCCTCGCCATCAACCGCATCCGTTCGTGACGAACGGACGTACGGCGTCGGGAGCGAATCGCTGTGACGGAGTGTCGAACCACGTGGGAGTCGACCCGTCATGTGACAGGAACTCGTCCGGGAGTCGACACAGGGACTCTGGGAACCGTTACCCGACTTTATTGTTCTGCCGGTGCAACGTTTCGTATGGCACTCGATCTGGGAGTTCCGGAACCACCGGACCTCTCGAACCGAGGGATGCCGCGCGAGTTCGAGTTGCAGGACGAGACGCTCGGGTCAGAGGACTTCTACCGCGAGGATCTCGAAGACCTACTCCAAGAGGGCGCATGGAAGGAGGGGTTCAACGAATGGGCCGAATACACAGATCTCAACGAAGGGCAATTTCAGATCGTCAACGACCTCGGCCTGTTTCAGGAGCTCGACTTCTACTGGGACCCGACCGAAGACCGGCTTCGCTTCGACACCCCGACGATGCCGGACGACTGGCGGGAGCGAGATGCGACCGAGTCGCTCGATTCGAGCACGGTTTCGATGATCGACGCCGCGTTACAGGAGCTCGGTCGAGCCGTATACGAGACGCTGGAGGGGTACCTCGAACGGAACGAAGAAGCCTCCGATTTTGGCTGGGGGAAAGAAACGTACGGCAAACGAGGCGAGTGACCCACCACGAGAGTACGTGTCCCGCGAACTGTAAATACACATAGCGGAGCCCATGTACGACCACATTCTCATCCCGACGGACGGAAGTACCGAGACCGAACAGGCCATCAATCACGGACTCGGACTCGCACGGACCTACGACGCGACGGTTCACGCGATGTACGTGACCGACGAGAGCGAGTACTCGGCCGTTACAGAAGCCCAAGCGCACGAGAAACTGCGATCCGCAGCAGAGAAACTGGGACGACGAGCGACCGCCGACATCGCCGAGACGGCCGCAGAATTCGATCTGACGGCCGAGCGCGAACTCCGGCAGGGAACGCCCTACGAGGAGATACTCGGCTACGTCGACGAACAGGACATCGATCTCGTGGCGATGGGAACGCACGGTCGGACCGGAGTCGGACCCGACCTCGGCAGCACGACGCTCAGAGTCGTTCGAAACGCCGACGTGCCCGTGCTGACGGTCCGATTCCAGGAGACCGTCGACGTCGACGTGGCGAACCACTACGAGATATACGACGACATCCTCGTGGCAACCGACGGGAGTGACGGGGCGATGGTCGCCGCCGAACAGGGCATCGACATCGCCGAGATGTACGGGGCAACAGTTCACGCCCTCTACGTCCTCGACACGAACACCTACGCCTACGAGGACGTTCCGCGGAGCATCGTCGGACTCCTCAAAGAGAGCGGGAGCACTGCCCTGGACGAGATTGCAGCGATGGGCCGGGAACGGGGAGTCGACGTCGTGACGCCGGTCCGGCGTGGACGACCGTCCCGAGAACTCCTCGACTACGTCGACGAGAACGACGTGGACTTCGTCACGCTGGGCGCACATGGTCGCACGAGCGAGGTCCATCTCGGGAGTACCACCGAGCGCGTGATTCGAACGTCCAGGCAACCAACGCTCTCGGTCCGATGAGGGGACCGCATACTGTTGTGAACGGTCTGCTACACAGCTGCCGAGAAGGGTATGGGAATTCACAGGAGCACGATTTGCGCCAGCCCAAGGAAGATGAAGAATCCGAGGACGTCAGTCGCGGTCGTGATGAAGATGGTCGCAGACGTGGCCGGATCGTAGCCAAGCCGATCCAGTACGAGCGGAACGAGTGCGCCGAAGAACCCGGCGATGACGAGGTTCAGCACCATCGCGATGCCGATGACCAGCCCCAACAGCGGACTCTGGTTGAACAGGGTAGCGATGACGGCCACGATACTACCGGTAATCACACCGTTTGCACCCCCCGCAAGCACTTCGTTGCCGATGGCGCGCCTCCCGGTTCGAAGCGAGATCTGCTCCAGTGCGATGCCGCGGACCGTCACGGCCATCGACTGGGTGCCGGCGTTCCCACCCATTCCAGCGACGACCGGCATGTAGATCGCCAGCAGCGTCAACGCCGCGATCGTGTCTTCGAATAATCCGACAGCCGCCGCCGCGAGAAAGGCGGTCCCGAGGTTGATGATGAGCCACTTGTACCTTCGCCGAACTTTCTCGAGGGCGCCATCGAGAACGCCCTCCTGCTCGTCGACACCAGTGAACTCATAGAGCGTCTGGCCGGCCGCTTCCTCGATGGCCTGCAAGAGGTCGTCCGCGTAGATGACGCCGAGAATGCTGTCGTCTTCGTCGAGAACGACGATTTTACTCTGCGGGTTGGCCCTGAACACCTCGATGACCTCCGAGTCGGACTGTTCGTATCGAACCGTGGGAGCGGGGCGAAGATACTCGGTAATGACCGCCGATCCGTGGCCAGCCAGGGCTAAGGTATGACCAGGTAACTCGCCCACCACCTCGTCGCCATCGGTGACCAGGACGGTCGGGAAGCGCCCCGTTCGGGCCTCGTGGCGTCGGACGAGCCGTGCCACCTCTTCGAATCCCTGCTCCTTGTCGACGGTGACGTAGCCGAGATCCATCATCCCGGCGGCGCTGTCCGGACTGAACTTCAGGAGAAACTCGATCCGCTCTCGTCGGTCGGTATCGAGCTGACCGAGCACGGCCTCCTGAGTGTCCCCGTCGAGCAATCCGATCGCGTCGGTCGCATCGTCGGGATCGAGTCGGCGGACGAATCGCCGTACCTGCTGGCGATCCATGTCGTCAAGTACGTCTCGCTGGATCGACTCTGGTAGCTGGAAGAATACGACTCGTTGCCGTGCCCACGGTAGTGCCTGGAACTCCGCACCTGGTGTCTCCGAGGCAGCTATCTGCTGTTGGACATCGATCGTGAATTCTTGCATACAGTTACCCTCTCTCGCGTCGCACGAATCCCAGAAACCGACGTAATGTAGCGGAATCCGAGGTGTTTGAACCAATAGTAAGGGAAACGCGGCACATAGCCTTCCCTACCCCCGAGATCGTTCGTGTTCCGGGGCAAGGTTGAGAAACACATCGTCCTCTGTCCCACACTCCGGACAAGTATGCACGAAGTGAAGACCGTCCTCATCACGCTTTTGTATGCGCCACTCTGACCGGGCACGGGCGACATTTCCACACTCCTTGCAGCGTTTCGGATGATCCTGGAGGTACGTCTGCATGAAGTCGATGAACGACTGCGTTCCATGGCGGTGCGTCGGCATACTCTGCTCATACGATGTGTATGGGTATCAGCGTGTTCACACCCTTTGGAATTCCCTCGACTCACCCAGACGTTACCTAACGGTAGGCAAGCCAACGAAAGGTGGACTGAGCCGCGTGGATTCACCCACCGAGCCACCACCCGTAGAGCTGTTCCTGCTCGTCACTGTCGGGGTGCTTCTTCGACTGGCCGTAAGTCTTCCCCTTGAGGAGTTGGCGTTCGACCGCGTTTGCGGCGAGTCGGAGGGCGTGGGAGGCACCGTACCCCTCGCCATCGGCCGTGAAGTAGCCACGGTCGGTGACCAGCCGAATTCGAGCCAGCACGAGTGGGACGCCCCGCGATTGCTCCTTGTGCTCCTGCAGTTCGATACTGGCCTTGATCACGCTCATCTCACCGTACTTCGAAGTCATTCTCTCGATCAGCGCAGAAACGTCGTCGTAGTCCATCCCCTCCAACAAGTCGAGGCCGAACACTTGCACGGCGTTTCGGTCGTCGCGTTCCCAGGTGAGCGCCTCGATGACGTCCGTCTTCGTGATGATCCCGACCGGCTCATCGGCGTCGTCGGCCGTGACGACGAGCGAGGAGATCTCCTGTTCGAACATCGTCTCGACGACCTCGTCGAGCGGGGCGCTCCGCTCGACTGTCACGACCGCGTCGGACATCAGGTTCCGGACCGGCAGATCGAGCAGACGGTCACCGTCCCCCTCGCGCGCGCCGAACCCACCACGGTTCTGCCCGCCACGGCCACCGAAGCCGCTCGAAGACCCGCCCTGGCTCTTGGTGCCGCCCCGCGTCGTGAACTCGATGACGTCGTACAGGCTGAGCATGCCCACGAGATCGTCCTCGTCGACGACGGGGAGATGGGCGATCCCGGCTTCTCGAAGCAGATTGAGCGCTTTCCCGATCGAGGTTTCAGAGGTCGCACTGGTCAACTCTGCAGTATAGGCGTCGTCGACAGTTGCCGCGTCGAGAAACGGCCGGACGGCTTCGAGGACTGCATCGCCAGTTACCACACCGACGACCCGGCCGTCGGCGTCAAGTACGGGGAGGGTTTTGGCGTCGCTACCGATCATGAGCCGCGCGACCTCGCGGACGTCCTCGGTGCGGTCGACCGTCGGGACGTGCTGTACCTGTGAGCCGACCTTCGCAGACGGCTGGTTGGACGAGGACGCCAGCTGTCGGCGGCTGACGACACCGCGGTACTCGTCGCCGTCCGTCACGACGACAGCATCGAGTTCCTGATTCTCGAACGCCCCAGCGACTTTCGAGAGCGGGGTTCCGATGTCGAATTCGGTGAACTCCGTTGAGAGAATCTCTGAGATATCCATGGGTAACTCTCTAGTGGGAGGGGTGCTGGACGGGTATACCTGTCCCACCCCCGATTGCCAAGGACCGAATCGCAACTTCCTTTCTTGATGACAGAGCTTCCGTTCTGGGTTAGATGGAACCAATACACTCGCACGTTGGGCGTTAATGAGAATGATTCGCACAGCTGTCTCGATCGTTTCCCGGTGGGTGGCCGTGAACCGATGGGGAGTTACAACGGGGGAAAGAACGTTGATTCAGTTAATCAAAACAGAATATGTGGTGAAATTACGTGGGATATATGCATTCTCCAGACCCGTCGTAACACGTGTTTGAACAGGTCAAGAGCAAGCTCACAGCACTTCAAGAGAATTCCGCCACCAAAGGCCACTCAACGACCGAGCCGGGGAATGGTGATGGAAACGGAGCATCACCCGATCAGCAGACGTCTTCACATCTCTTCCGGTGTCCGTCCTGTGAGGCGGTGTATATCGCTCAAATCAAGGAAACGTGCGGCACGTGTGGCACTGAGGTGACGCGGGTCCGGTCAACGCTTCAGAACCGATCGCACCCCTGGGCCAGATAACTCCGTCCGCTGGAACGGTGTTGGTCGTGATCAAGAGCGACGTTCACAAGTTCGATACGAACCAGCGTCACCGAGCGGATAGATTACTGTTCGAGGGAGTGTGCTCGGACGACGACATCGCCACGGCTGTGAACCGTGACCTGGCGGTCGGCAACCACGAACGAGACGGTGACGTCGTTTGCAGTCGCTGGAGAGCCGTTCGACCGAAGAAGTGCATC
>Ga0207732_100134_pt1 | contig 34261 bp, 36 predicted proteins | sample A23P1SouthBayCA_FD_187733 | JGI IMG/M metagenome (GOLD analysis project Ga0207732, IMG submission 187733) | Aerobic enrichment media microbial communities from Eden Landing Ponds, California, USA - A23 P3 (4) (SPAdes) | ecosystem: Environmental > Aquatic > Marine > Unclassified | place... | reverse complement strand
TCCCTCTTCTCCCGTTCATCCTCATCCTCGTCGTCATCCCACTCATCCCTCTTCTCCCGTTCATCCTCATCCTCGTCGTCATCCCACTCATCCCTCTTCTCCCGCTTCTTCTGCTTCTTCCCCTTCTTCTTCCCCCTCCCACGCTCCTTCCCCTTCCCCCTCCCACGCTCCTTCCCCTTCCCCCTCCCACGCTCCTTCCCCTTCCCCCTCCCACGCTCCTTCCCCTTCTTCTTCCCCCTCCCACGCTCCTTCTCCCTGTCGGGTTCCGTGGAATCCACGGAGTCGTCGTTCTGCGTGCCGCCGGATGCGGACCGGACGCGGATTGGGTCGTTGCGGGAGAGTTCGATGCGGTCGGGGTCGAGGATGTCGCCAGAGAGGAAGTGCCAAGCCTCGACTGTCCCTTCGTAGTGCTCGTTCCAAAGGGCCGCAGCCTCGTTGAACGCGGGGTCGACGGCGATGTCCATCGGGTTGTCGAGGTAGCCGAGGACGCCACCGTCGCCGTGGCGATACGACCACGTCCAGTCGACGCGATGGGTGGTGCCGTCCGTGGACCAGCGATCGAAGTTCACCTGCTCGCGGGTCTCCAGGTCGAGATATTGGTCGTCTCGGACGAACCAGTCGGCGTCCCCGATGGTGCCGGTGAAGCGCATGGTCGCGGAGCCACCGTCACCGCCGGCCTTGTCGTGCACGACGACCAGACTGAGCCCATTCGGTCCATCGTAGAGGAACGTGAGGGTGGTGGATTCGCGCTTGAGATAGCGGGTACCTGCCGACTCGTAGTAGGGGCCGTCGCCCGGATCTGTGGCACCGATCGTGCCGGTATAGTGGTCGAAGGGGATGCGGTAATCGTAGAACACCTCGACGGGTTGGTCGCCGCTGAGCGGCCGAATCCGGTGTTCTCGCCCGCCCTGCTGGAGGACGAAGTCGTGATCGCTAGCCGCGGCGCCGACGCCCGTGAGGGCGGCACCGACCGAACTTGTGGCGATCGCGCGCAGGAGTGTTCGTCGGTAGACTCCTGGGGTCTCGTCGGTAGTCATACAGAGGGGTCGTCGGCCAAGGGTATCGTAACCACATCCATACTGTGCGTCAGGGTCGCCTATCGGTATCGGCGTGACGAATACGTGGTCAGCATCATGACACCAGTCTGTCGGTGACTCAATCCTGGTCGGCCGGGGGCACTTGTTCGTACCGGACGATCTCGTCGTAGTGCTCGATGGCGAATCGGTCGCCGTCGGTGATTCCTCTGGCTTCGTCGTCCTCGAGTTCCTGGTGGACGAATCGCTGTGCGACGGCGGTCGTGCGTCCGCGTCCTTCGTCGAGTCCGTCCTGGGCTTCGGCGAGGAGGAGTGCGGCGGTGTGGACGTCGAAGACGTAGTGGGCGAGCGTCTTGGCCTGGAGCTGGGCGTACTCGTCGTCCTGGCTGGCGACCTCCATGAGCGCGGCGCCGAGCTGGCCGAACTCGCGTTCGACGACTGCCTTGGCGTCCTGGAGGTCGTCGTGGGTGACGGCGTCGAGGCGGTCCTGCACGAGGTCGATGAACGGTTCGTGGGCGTCCTCGCGGTCGAGGGCGCGGAGGACGTCTAGGGCGAGGATGTTCTCGGTGCCCTCCCAGATGGGGAGGACCTGGGCGTCGCGGAGCATGCGGTTGGTGACGAAGTCGTTCACGTAGCCGTTGCCGCCCTGGACCTCCATCGCGTAGGAGGCGGTATCGATGGCCATGCGGGCGGTGCGGAGCTTCGCGATCGGGGTGAGGAGGCGCATCAGGCGGTAGGCCCTGGATGTAGATTCGGAGTCGCCGTCGCCGTTCCGGATGGCGGCCTGTCGTTCCGAGAGCAGGCGGCCGGCGTCGAAGGTGAACGCGGTGGCGGCCTCGTAATCGACGGCCATGTCGACGAGGTCGGCCTGCATGAGCGGGAAGTCGGCGATCGGTTGGCCGAAGGCCTCGCGGTTCGCGGTGTGGATCTTGCTCTCGAGGAGGCAGCGACCCACGATCCCGCAGGCCGCGGCGGCGTTCGAGAGGCGTTCGAGGTTGAGCATCTCCGCCATCTGCTTGAACCCGTTCTCGGCGTCGCCGACGAGGAGGGCGGGCGTGTCGTCGAGTTCCACCTCGCCGGTCGGGACGGAGGTGGTGCCGAGCTTGTCCTTCAGGCGGCGATACCGCTGGTCGTTGACGGCGTCCGGTGGTGGCCGTGCGCCGTCGAAGTCCCGGCGGCGGCCCTTCGTGAGCACGCCGTTCTCGGGGTGGCCGTGGGGGACGAGGAACATCGAAAGGCCGGCGGTGCCGTCGGGGGCGTCGGGCGTGCGGGCGAGCGCGAGGGTGCCCTCGGCGTCGATGTTCGAGCAGAACCACTTCTCCCCGGTCAGGTGCCAGAACCCCGAGTCCTCGTCGTATTCGGCGACGGTCTCGCTGGCGCCGACGTCGCTCCCGCCCTGCTCCTCGGTGAGGAACATCGCGCCCTCGACGAGGTCGTCGTGGCTCCGGCTGACGAGCGCGTCGTAGTAGTCGTCGAGGCGGCCGTCGTCGAACGTCTGGAGGACGTGGGCGGCGCCGGCGGTCATGGCGACGGGGCACGTGAAGCCGGCGCCCTCGGCGTACGCGAGGAGGGCGAGCAAGCCGAGGTAGTGCGTGAACGGCATCGGGTCGTCGCGGCCCGGTGGCGCCTCGAAGACGTCGGCGACGATGCCGGCCTCGTATGCGAGCCGTTCGTTCTCGTGTTGTTCGGCCGGATACCGGACGAGGTTCTGGACGTCGCCGTGTTCGGTGTAGGTGTGGAGTTCGGGTCCGTGGTCGTCGATGTAGTCGGCGTTGTCGGCGATACTGTCCCCGACGACGGCGCCGAAGTCCGTGAGCCGGGGTGCCGCCCAGTCGTGCTCGTCGGTCGTGGAGACCCGCTGGAGTTCTCGCTGGAGGGTCCGGTCGAGGGTCCAGTAGTTCACGCGGCGACCCTCGTCGAACCGGCTGTAGTCGAATCCGTCGCCCATGCGCGACTCGTTCGCTCGCGGCGTCAATGAAGCAGTGTGGTTTCAACGGATGGACAGTTCACGCCGGTTGTCCACCCGTTCCGTCGGACGTGTCGTCGACCAGGAACTCGAAGCAGGCCCCGCCGCAGTCGGCGTCCGTCACGGCGACGTCCCACCCGTGGGCGTCCGCGATCTGCTGGACGATGCTGAGGCCGAAGCCGGTGCCGTCGGCCCGGGTGGTGAAACCGTGGTCGAGGACGTCGGGTTTGTCCGCGTCGGGGATGCCCGAACCGTCGTCGGCGACACGGAACCCGGCGCCGTCGGGGAGCGTGTCGACCGTGATGGTGGCAGTGTCGCTGCCGTGGTCGACGGCGTTCGTGAAGAGGTTCTCGAGGAGGGTGCGGAGCCGTTCCGGGTCGGCCTCGAGGGTGGCGTCGGCGACGACGTCGAGGGTCGCGTCGGGCGCCTGGATGGACTCCCAGGCGTCAGCCGCGACCGCGGAGAGGGAGACGGGTTCGGTGTCGTCGATCGACTGGCCCTCGCGGGCGAGCACGAGCACGTCGTCGATGATCTCCTCCATGCGGTCGAACGCCTGGAGGAGGCGGTCGGCGTACTGGACGCCGTCGTCCTCGAGCATGGTCGCGTACCCGCGCGCGACCGTCAATGGGTTCCGGAGGTCGTGGCTGACCGTGCCCGCGAACTGCTCGAGCTGGGCGTTCTGGCGCTGGAGCTGTTCGGTCTGCCGTCGGAGCTGGTCGGTCTGTCGTTCGAGCTGGTCGCGCTGCGCGGCGAACTCCGGGATGCCCTCCAGCACGACGGTCGTGGCGAGTCCGTCGTCGGCGCCGACGTGGACGGTGGACGTCGAGATGCGGTAGGTCTCCACGTCGCCAGCGTCGAGTTCGATGACGGTCGAGGCGTCGGGCGCGCGACCGACGTGGTCACTGACGGGCGTGGGGAGGACGTCGGCGCAGTGGGCGCCGACGAGGCGGTCCTCCGGGGTGTCGAACAGTTCGGTCGCGGCGGTGTTCGCCAACGCGATTCGGCCGCCGGTGTCGACCACGACGATGGCGCTGCTGACCTCGTCGAACACGTGCGAGTACGCGACGGGCGTGATCTCGAAGAGGTGGTAGTGGTAGATGGCGACGGTCGCCGCGATGGCGAACCCGAGGAGGCCGAGCGGGGTGGTATCGACCGGCGTCACGCCGGCGTGGTACGCGAGGTTCCCGATCGCGGCACTGAACACGCCGACGACCAGGAACGTCGTCTGCCGTCGGATGAACCGGTTCGAGCGGGCGGCGTGCCAGACGAGCTGGCCGACGGCGATGGCGGTGCCGGTGTACCCCGCGACGTACGCGAGGACGAAGACGGGGCCACGGTCGTACGCGAGATGCGGGAAGGGGACGGTCTGGAGGGTGTACCCACTCCAGACGAGCCCGTGGAGGGGGTTCGTGAGGATGGCGAGCTCCGTGAGGACGCCGACGGCGAGCAGTGCGACGACGAGTGGGTGGCGGAGGCGGTCGCGGGCGTTCGTGAACGCGAAGGCGAACAGGATGGTGGTGATCCAGAGGGCGTGGTTCGCGAGATTGCTGGCGTACAGCGTGAGGACCTGGACCGAGTGGTCGTTGGCGAAGGCGAGCTGGATCGTGATGGTGGTCGCCCACGCCGTCGTCGTGAGCAGGATCGCGAGGAACTCGCGGGCGGCGTTCGCGTCCTGGTTCCGGGCCGATCGGGTGGCGAGCCACGCGAGCAGGATGCTGGAGACCGCGAAGAGTGAGAGGTAGGTGAGGTGTACGGAGTCCATGTGAACCTGCGTTCGGCCGCGCTATGCGTGGCTGGGACGGGCCGGTTGTTGGAACTCTCAGGGGACGAGCAGTGAAGTACTCGCGGGTCGGAGATGCGGGGCGGACGCGAACCGGTCCGCCTGGTCGTGTCAGCGACAGGTCTCGTCGTTGTTCGCCAGTCGAACGTCGGACGAGTCCTCGAGCACGATCTGGGGGCCGGCAGCGTTGTCACACACGGTGTTCCCGACGACGAGCGAGTCGTCGGAGTCGCCGAGTCTGATGCCCACGCGATCGTTCCCGGTAACCACGTTCGCCCGAACCGTGGCGCGTGGAGTCTGCAGGACAGCGACCCCTTCAGCGCCGTTCCCTCGGACGCGGTTCGCCAGGATGACGGCGTCGTCGCCGACGTCCTCCAGGTGGACGCCGGCGCCTTCGTTGTTCCGCACGTCGTTGTCTCGCACGGTAATCCCGGTGCTCTCGTCGAGGTCGAGGCCGTTCCGACCGTTCGACGCGACGAGGTTCCGGGCGATGGTGACGTCGGTGTCGTCGTTCGACGTCCCGATGCCCCCGCGGTCGTTACCGGTCACCGTGTTGTCGGTGATGGCGAGCCCGTTCCCACCCTCGAACGCGATGACGCCGTAGCCCCCATTGTCGGTGATGGTGCTCTCGGTGAGGACGTTGTTCTGATCGAGTTCCCAGAGACTGACGCCGGTCAATCCGGAGTCGACGACGGTGAGGCCGCGTAGCCGACTCTCTGTGGCGTCGTCGAGTGAGACGCCTGTCCGGGCGTTCGACCGGGCGGTCACGTCCCGCAGGACGAAGGACGACACCGCCACGCGGTCGCGGACGCTGCCGGCGTCGATGCCCGTCTCCCAGTCCGAGACGACCACGTCGCGGACGACCACGTCACGCACCGTGGCGCCACGAGGCCCGGTGACGGCGATACCGACCGTGTCCTCGTCGTCCCGGCCGTCGATTCGGTGACCGTCGCCGTCGAACGTCACCTCGTCGGCCGTGATGGAGATGCAGGTGGGAGCCCGGGAGTTCCTGACGTCCTCAGTCAGCCGGTACCGTCCGGGTTCGTCGATCACGGTGCAGTCGTCGACCGTCCTCACTTGCCTCGGGTTGTCCGTGCCCTCGTCGGGTGGGCTGGTTCCGAACGACCCGGGGTCGACCTGGAGGCCGTCGAGGAGTACGAGGTAGCCCGAGTCGCCGCCGGTTCGACGGAAACTGGTGATGCGGCCCTCGATGCGGTAGGCGTCGCCTGCTTCGTTCCCGGTCACCCCCCGGACGGTGACGAGTCCGTCTCGCGTCGAGATGTCGTCGGTATCGCCCGCCGCGATGTCGTCGGCGGTCCGGGTTCGCGCGACGCGGCCCCGAACCGTGAACGTGTATCGGACCTCCTCGTCGGCGTCCGTGGAGACGACCTCGAGGAGGTCCGCAGTGAGGAGGGTGTCGATGGATACGGAACGGCCGTTCAGGAGCGGCTGGCCACCCGACTCACCGTGGAGTTTCCGGAACGACCGTACGGTCCCACGGATCGCGTAGAGGTCGCTCTGCTCGTTCCCGGTCGTCCCGACGACCGTGATCGTGCCGTCGCCATTCCGGGTCAGTTCGTCGTTGTGTTCGGCTTTCAACTGGTCGCTGACCCGGGTGCGCTGGACGTAGCCATCGACGGTGAACTGGTACGCGTACTCGCCCGACCCGGTGGAGCGAACCTCCAGGAGGTCGATGCGATCCGGTGACCGGTAGGAAAGTTCGGACGCGGCCAACGCCGTCCGTTCGGCGTCGACCGTTCCGGCGGGACGCTCATCGGCGACCGTCGTGGCCAGTCCCGCGCGGTCGGACGACAATGCGTCGGTGCCAGCAATCGGGGCGGATGGCGAAGCACCGATGTCGGGTGGTGCGGAGAGGGGACGGGCGGTCGCCGACTCAGTGAATGGCAGTACCACGATGGCGCTCACGGCCCCGAGTCCGACGAGCAGTGCGAGCGTAATGGCGATGGTTCGGTCACGCATCTGAGGACCGGCGTCCGCCGGCCACAATGTTATGCGGGCGTCGAGATCGAGTAATCCCCTCGTACGACCGGAACGGGTACCCTAGCGGGTCGAATCGGTCCGCGCCACCACTTGTTTCCGTCCGGCGCCAGAACACGGTGGGCGTGAGGACATCCAGTTACGCGATTGCGGGCGGTACGGTACTGTTCGCGCTCCCGGTCCCTGGGACGTTCATCACCGGTGGGCTCGCGATAGCAGGCGGCGTCGCGGGCCGGGCGCTCGGCCACTAGCGACCTGTTCTCGTGGGGAATCGGTCCGGTTCGAACTACGCCGGTAGCCGCGCTCGAATCAAGGCTTTCGGGTTCGCCCAGGAGACGACCGTCCCGGCGGCATCGAACGCGACATCGAATCGGTCCTGCGCCCCGGGCGGGGCGTCGCAGAATCGGCGCTGGAGTTCGGCGAGGTCGTCGGGTGGGACGTTCGTCCGGTCGACCCAGTCGTCGAAGTCGAGGATGATGCTCGCAGTTTCGGTTTCGTCGACCCGGAGGCCGGCCGCCTCGAACCAGTCCGTCCACTGTGCGATGCTGTGAAGCGCGACGTGGCTCGGGTCCCGGAGGCGTTCGACGCCGTTCAGCCAGTCCGCGAGCGCGGGGTCGGCCGGCGCGACGTTGTCCTCGAAGGCGAGGACGCCACCGGGTTCGAGAACGCGGACGGCCTCGTCGACGAACGACGCCGGGTCGGGGAAGTGGTGGGCGGCTATGCGACAGGTGACGGCGTCGAAGGCCGCGTCACAGAACGGGAGGCGTTCGGCGTCCGCCACGACGCCCGTGGGGCCGTAGGCATCGACCGCGGTCTCGACCATCGCCGGGGCGGCGTCGCTCGCCACGACGTCGTCGAAACCCGCCGCGAGGAGCGCGCCGGCGGTGTGGCCAGCGCCAGTGGCGACGTCCAGCGCGCGGGTGGCGTCCGCGTCCGTGCACCAGCGGGCGAGCGTCTCGAGGTCGGGGCTATCCCGGTGGACCGCGCTCTCGAAGTACGCATCGGCGGCGTCACCGAACTGCCGTGCCGTCTCGCGCTTGTCGTTCGACACGGACGCTGGTTCGCCACCCGGCGGCATAAACATCACAATTCGGCAGCCACGAAAGTTATTTAATTGCGTGTACCTTGTTTTCGATATAATGCACCTGTTCGACGAGCAGCAACACATCCTCATCGAGGTCGCAGGCACCCTCGTCTTCCTGGTCGGCACCGCCAACATCCTCGGCGCCGGAATCCCCGGGCTCGGACTCAGCCTCGGCGTCCCGATGGGCGCGCTCGCCGTCGCGGTGGGGCTCGTGCTCATGGGTTACAAGAAGCTCGGGCGCGCCATCGGCAACATCCCTCGCTGAACGAGTACGGCACGCGCGCGCCGCACCCGCCGGTCCACCCTGCGAGCGCCACCGCTGGCGGTCGGTGGATGCCCATGCCGAAATTCGGCCAAAATCAGCCACGGTTCGGTGAAACGGAGTCACACCTACTTCCCCATCCAGTCCCGAGACCCGGCCATCGAACCATGGCCAGTACGACAGTCAAGACCGCCGTCGTCGGTGTCGTCGTCGTGATCGGTATCGCCGCGCTCGTCACCGGCGCTGGCTCGATGCTGGGAGGCGGCGGGAACGGGGAGGACATCGACTCGTTCCCGACAGAGACGCCGGCCGGGAGCGATGGTGGCGACGGAAGCGGCGACGACGGGGGTGCGACAGGCGGTGACGGGAGTTCGGCCGGCGGTGACGGTGGCTCGACGACCTCGACCCCGCCGTTCACGTTCACGATCGACTCCATCGAGAACTGTGGAACCACGTGCCGGGACGTTACGGTCATCCTCACAAACGAACAGCCGGCGGCCGCCTCGGACGTCACGGTCTACACCCGCATCTACGCCGGGAACACCACGAGTGAGGACGCGATCGTATGGCAGGGGAAGGAGCCCGTCGGCGGACTCGCTGCCGGCGGCTCTGTCGAGCGAACCCAGCGGGTGTCCCTCTCATACGGGGAGGCGTACGAGGTGAAACAGCACGACGGCTGGATCACGGTCGTCACGACCGTCCAGTCCGCGAACGAGACGGTGACGTTCGAGAGCCGTCGCGACGTGGCCTGACGTCGCGTCCTATCCGGAGTCGGCGTCGGCGTCCAGGGGGTCCTCGACTTCGCCGACGATCTCCTCCATGGCGTCCGTGACGGTGACGAGGCCCTGGACCTCGCCGTCGCCGACGACGAGCGCGAGCTCCTGTCGTTCGGCCTGGAACCGGTCGATGAGGTCGCTGACGCTGGTTTCGGGGGAGACGGTCATGGGCGGTGCGGCGATGGCTGCCAGGTCGAGGTCGTCCTCGCCCTCGAGCTGGTCGATGAGCGCCGGCGTGTAGACCACGCCCCGGAAGTCCGCAAGCGTCTCCCCGACGAGCGGGAAGCGGACGTGCGGCGACTGCCGGATGCGTTCGACGTTTGTCGCGTCCTCGTCCACCGTCGAGAGCGCGATTACGTCGTCGGCGTCGACCATGATGTCGGCGACCGTCTCGTCACCGATCTCGAGGGCCTTCATCACCTCGCGGCGGCGCTCGGTCGGGAGTTCGGCGCGAAGCAGGGTCTCCCCCATCTGTGCCTGGAGTTCCGTCCGGGAGGCCGGTGGCCCCTCCCCGCCTTCGCCCTCCTCGCCGTCCGCCCAGGAGCGCGTGATGTCGACGTCGAAGAGCCGGAGAATCCCCTTTGCGACGCGGTCGGCGAGGACGATGAACGGCCACATGAGCCGCGTCCACCAGTAGAGCACGGGTGCACCGTATCGGGCGATGGTCTTCGTGCGCTCGATGCCGAGATACGTCGGGACCTGCTCGCCGATGACGACGTGGAGGAAGTTGATGAGGGCGAGCGACAGGACGACGGCGGTGGCGGTGTGGCCGGCCTGCCCGATCGTGTTCCCGATGCCGACCATCCGGACGAATGGGTCGAGGACCGCGGCGACAGCCGGTTCGGCGACGACACCGAGGCTGACGCTCGCGACGGTGATGCCGATCTGGCAGCCGGAGAGAAATATCTCGAGGCGGTCCGTCATCTCCCACGCACGCGCGAGGCCGCCGTCGCCGTCGAACTCGTCCTTCGAGAACTGACGGACCCGGGTGAGCGCGAACTCCGTCGTGACGAAGAACCCGTTCGCGAGCAAGAGGACAAGTCCACCGACGAGACGCGCCGCGGTCACCAGCTCCGCCATACCCCCGTGGTCGGCGAGTCGGACCAAGAACCTACTGGCGTCTGCACCGGCCCGGGTCCGGCGCACGCCTCGCACGGGACCGTGGACGCTGGGGACGTGGCGGTCGACGACCCCGACACCCACGCCGAGTGAAACTGGCGTAGCAATCCGCAGCGCTGCTCCCGAACTCTCTCAATCATTCTTCCACCGTGATCCATCGGCGGAACTGTGCGCTGTCGTCACACGGAAGGGTTATCTGTCATGCCCTTCTCCATTAGGTTGCAATGGCAACTGGTAAGGTTGATTTCTTCAACGACACAGGCGGTTACGGTTTCATCTCTACTGAGGACGCGGACGAGGACGTTTTCTTCCACATGGAGGACGTTGGCGGTCCGGACCTCGAGGAGGGGCAGGAAGTCGAATTCGAGATCGAGCAGGCCGCGAAGGGCCCGCGCGCGAAGAACCTCACCCGCCTCTAAGGCCGTAGGTTCTCGATCCAGGACGTAGCGACAACGAACAATACTGTTATCTTCACCCGCCGAGCCACTGCTCGGTGCGTGGAGCCAGTTTCACTCGGTGAGCGACGGCACCGTCGCCAGACGGCGCGGGCTCAGGACGGCCGCCACTGGCCGCCGAGTTCGCCGCCCTCGTGTGGGTCCTCGTCGGCGAGCAGGCGGATTTGGCTCGTGCGGAACGCGTAGTTCCGGTCAGCGTCACGCACGAGGAGTTCGCGGGCGCGGAGCTCCTCGATGAGGCTCGTCGCGCGCTCCGTCGAGACGTGCGCGGCCGCCGCTAGCTCGTGGACGGTCCGGGGCTCCTCCGCGATGGCCGCGAGCAGGCGCTTCCCGTACTCGCGGTTGCACTGCGAGTCCCGCACCGCGGCGGCGAGCCGGTCCAGCACGGGTTTCGCGGAGAGCAGCCGTTCGAAGTCCGAGGGGAGTGGCGGGAGCGTGAACTCGGGCTCGTCCGGGTCCGAGTCGAGTATCTCGCCACCGGAGCCTTCGCCACCAGCCTCCTCGTCGCCGGACACCGCATCGCCGGACACCGCATCGCCGGAGGATGCGGTAGCTGGTTCGCCGGTCGTGCCGTCGACGATCACGGCGTCGTCGGGACCGGCTCCAGCGTCGGCGGATTCGTCGACCGGTGTTGCCGGTTCGAATGCACCCATAGCCTCGGTGTCGGCCCCGGCGTGCTGGCCATCGTCCGCTGTTGGTTCGTCGTCGGCGGTGACGGCCTCGAGTTCGGCGGCGGCGAGCTGTTCGCCGCGCTTCTTGAGGCGTTCCTGGAAGGCGTCGACGACGAGGTCGCTGACCTGCCGGGCCTCCTCGGCCACGTCCTCGACGTCGGCGTCCGTCTCACGCCGTGTGTCGTCGGTCGCGTCCTCGGACCCGTCCGGGTCGACGGTCTCGAGCTCCTCGATGGCGTCGATGGTCGACTCGAGGTCCTCGACGCGCTGTTTGAGCGCGCGAAGCTCCGGGAGTTCGGCCTGGACGGTCTCCTCGGAGTCGGGGGTGTCGGACGACTCCTGGGGTTCCGAGCCCGTGCCGACGCTGCCGTGCTGGAGGGCGTTCGCCATCTTCCGGGCGGCGGCGGAGACGTCACGGGCGTTGTCGAGCTCGCGCTCGAGTTCGGCGATGCGCTGCTCGCGGTTCTCGAGTTTGCGTTCGAGGTCCTTGATGCGGTCCTGGCGCTGCTCCTGTAGCTCCGTCACCGCCGCGAGGTCCTCGGTGAGCGTGTCGCTGACGGATTTGAGTTCGGGTCGCTCGAAGTCGTCGAGGCCCGGCGTCGCGCCCGCGTCGAACGTCCGCTTGCGCTTGAACTGGATGGTCTGAACGTCCGCCTCCGTCCAGTCCGACTGGACGAACGCCTGGCCGTCGTTCAGGTCCGAGACGCGATTGCCGTACTCGCTCCCGACGATACGACCCACGACCTTCGTGTCGTTCTCCCAGGTGAGCCGGTGCCAGGTGAGCCAGTTCGCCTGCGTGATGAAGTCCTTCTTCACGTCGGCGGGGCGCTGGCTGATGCCGACGATGCCGAGCCCGTGTTTTCGGCCACGCTTCCCGATCTGGACGAACATCCGGCCCGTCTCGTCCATCCCACCGCTCTCCGGGATGTACTCGTGGCACTCCTCCACGACGAGGAGGAAGGGCTTCTTCAGCTTCTTCTCCTTCGCGAAGAGGTGGCGGGCGGTCTCCCGGATGAGTTCGTCCGCATCAGATTTGTCGAGGAAGCCGGAGACGTCGAGGATGAGCGGGACGTTCTCCTCCAGCGCGAGGTTCGCGAGCTTCTCTGCGTGTTCGGAGCTGACCTGGACGTCGCACTCCTCGTCCGCGCCCGCGTGTAGGAGTTCGTAGGACTGCTTCAAGCCGTAGTACTCGCCGTCCGTGTCGATGATGCAGACCGGATACCCGGCCTCCAGAAGCTCCTCCACGACGACACTCGCGGTGTTCGACTTCCCACTTCCCGACTTCCCCGTGATGAAGCCACGGCCCGTGAGGACCTCGACGACGGGGAGTTCGACGGGGTCGCCGTCAGCGGTCTCCCCCACGTGGATCGTCCGGGTTCCGTCCGCGTCGGCGTCGGCCTGCGACATGGTAGTTGGTTCGTGGAACGGCAGCGGGGCGGAAGAACGTTGCCGTTACCCGAGGCCGGCTGCTGGATTCGGCGACGTCTCGGTACCCGACAGACCCGTGTGAGCACGGCTCAACGTACGATTATCTCCACAGCCGCCCAATTGGGGGTATGTCCCAGCTACAACCAGAGTTCACGGAGCGTGTCGGCGACCTCGACTACGCGGTCGACTACCGGCCGTCGTTCGCCCTCCTCACCGTCGGCCTCGACGCCGGCGCGTCGATCCGGGCGGAGGCCGGTGCGATGGTCAGCCACAGCGACGGCATCGAGGTCGAGACGCAGGCCAGCGGCGGGCTCCTCGGCTCCCTGAAGCGCTCCGTCATGGGCGGCGAGAGCTTCTTCCAGAACACGTTCACGGCCAACCAGGAGGGACACGTCACGCTCGCCCCACCGCTCCCCGGTGACGTCGTCGCCCACGAACTCGGGGACGAGACGTTCTACGTGCAGTCCGGGTCCTATCTCGCGTCCGACCCCGGTATCGACCTCGACACCGAGTTCGGGGGTGCGAAGACGTTCTTCGGTGGGGAAGGTCTCTTTCTACTGAAGCTGACCGGGACGGGGCCGACCTTCCTCTCAAGCTACGGCGCCATCCACGACGTCGAACTCGACGCCGGTGAGACGTACACCGTCGACACCGGCCACATCGTCGCGTTCGAGGGAACGGTCGACTTCGACGTCTCGCGCGTCGGCGGCCTGAAGTCCACGCTCTTCAGCGGCGAGGGCCTCGTCGCCACCTTTCAGGGGCCTGGTCGCGTCTGGCTCCAGACCCGGAGCGAGGACGCCTTCCTGGCGTGGCTCATCCCCAAGATCCCATCGAACTCGTCGACCAGCGGGAACTGAGTCGGCACCCGCGAAGAACGACGAACGCGCGAGTCTGTGTTTTTCAGTACCGACGCGCCACTGCATCGAACGTCTCGAATTCGACGTCCGCGTGTGCCTGCATCGTCTCGAGCAGTGCATCCAGCTGGCGGAGCCGTGGTGGTTGCGCGATGACCTGCGGGTGGAACGTGAGCGAGAACACGCCCGACGCCAGGTGGTCGCGCATCCAGTCGAACTGTGACGCCCAGAGGTCGAAGGCCGCCGTCTCCTGGAGGCCAGCGAGGGGCATCGACTCGCCCGGCACGAACTGGAACGCGGGCCAATCGTCGCGGTGCCAGGAGACGGGGAACTCGAGGATGTCGGTCTCCGCACCCGATTCGTACGGCTGGGCGGGGTCCACCTCGCGGGTCTCGTGGAGATAGTACGGCTCGAAGTCGTGCCCCATCAGGCTGGAGTCCCAGTCGAACCCGAGGGCCTGGAGGAGTTCGAGCGTGTGCGGCGAAAAGTCCCAGGACGGGGACCGATACCCCGTCGGCGTGTGGCCGGTGAGCGCCTGGATGGCGTCGATGCCGCGTTCGATGTCGGCGCGTTCCTCGGCCCGCGAGTCGAACTCGCGTGGGCTCGTGTGCGTCCAGCCGTGGTGCTGGATGGAGTGGCCGGCGTCGACGATGTCGCCGCACACGTCGGGAAAGCTCTCGATGGTGTGTCCCGGGGTGAAGAACGTCGCGGTGACGTCGACGCGGTCGAGCAAATCGAGGAGTCGGGGGACGCCGACCCGTGCGCCGTACGTACCCCGGGAGAGTTTCGTGGGGCTATCGGTCGCGCCGTAGCCGTGGATCCACCCGGAGACGGCGTCGAAGTCGAAGCCGAGGCAGACGGTGTGGGACATGACGGGGTATCTGCGAGCAGCGAGTTAAGCCCACCGTCGGTCGCTCAGTGTAACCGGCACCTTATCAGCGAGGACCGCCTGTACGTCGCATGGACCACGACTACGACGCCGGCCTCAAGCGGGCGATGAAACAGACGCCCGACTTCACCGGTAGCGAATCACGGCTCTCGGTTCCCGACCCCAACGCCCAGCGCGACGGTGCGTTCACGCGATTCACGAACCTCGGGAACGTCGCGGACGCCCTCAGCCGGAAGCCCGACCACCTCCACAGCATCATCCAGCGCGTGCTCGGTACCGCTGGTCAGTTCGAGGGCGACTGGGCGCGCTACAACGGGAACTTCACGGACGACGACTTCCAGGCCGCCCTGGACGACTACGTCGCCGAGTACGTCACCTGCAGTGAGTGTGGCCTCCCCGACACCAAACTCACGACCGAGGGCCGCAACCAGATGCTCCGGTGTGAGGCGTGTGGTGCGTTCCGCCCGGTCTCCAAGCGCCCCAAGTCGACGAACACCCGACAGCAGCAGGCCGTCGAGGAAGGCGAGACCTACGAGCTCGAGCTCACCGGGACCGGCCGGAAGGGCGACGGAACAGTCCAGAAGGGCGACTACACCATCTTCGTGGAGGGCGCGAACGAGGGGCAGACCGTCAACGCCCGCGTCCACAAGGTCACCGGGAACCTCGCGTTCGCGCGACGCGTCGACTAACGCCAGACCGACCAGCCGCCGACGTCGTCTCGATCCCCCGTTATTCGCGCGCTCCGGACGGCGATTCCGTCGACGATTCGGCCCGGATAAGGGTTTTGCTCGTTTCTCCAGCCTCCGACTGTACTTCCCGAAAACGGACGTAACAGACGCGAACTAAGCGAAATACACCCGGACGGCCACCCCGTTTATTCTTCCATTCGGTCGATGCCTCGGATGCAGCGTCCCCATGACACGAACCACAATCGCGGCGATGGCCCTCGCAGTACTGGTCGTCGCCTCCGGTGGCGTGGCGGCGTACCACGCCGGCCCAGCAAGCATCGACTACGACGAAGAAGACCTCCACGACGGCGCGGACGTCGGGTACGAGGAACGCGCCGAGGAACTCGAAGACGCCGAGAACGACAGCGACGACAGCGACGATGCCGACGATGTGGACGCAGACGATGTGGACGCAGACGACGACAGTGACGACAGTGACGATGCCGACGCTGACGACCCGGAGACGGGCGACAGCGACAACGCGGACGACTCCGACGACTCCGACAACGCGGACGACTCCGACGACTCCGACAACACGGACGACTCCGACGACTCCGACAACACGGGGAGTTCGGACGGCCCGTCAGCTGACGACTTCAGCGCCCACTTCACGACCGACGTGGTCGCTGGCGAGTCCGCGACCCTGAAGGTCGTCGATAACTCGGGCGCCCCCGTTCAGGGCGTCACCGTCGAGGTCGACGGCACGGGCGTCGGCACGACGAGCACCGACGGCACCGTGACGTTCCAGGTCCCCGACGCCGACGACGGCATCGAGGTGCAGTACAGCCTCAACGGCGACGAGAAGGAGTTCACGCAGTCCGTCGAGGGCGCGTCGTCCTCCGACGACAGCAGCCAGACGAACTCCGACATGTCCTTCAGCGCGCAGTTCACGACTGACGTCGTCGCCGGCGAGGACGCCACCCTCGAGGTGACGTACAGTAACGGCGAGCCCGTCGAAGGCGCCACCGTCGAGGTCAACGGCGACCAGGTCGGCACCACGAACGCCCAGGGGACCGTCACCTTCCAGGTTCCCAAGGACGACGACGGCATCGAAGTCCAGGTCGCCCACACCGGCGACGAGCAGGAGTTCACGCAGAGCGTGCAGGACGCCTAACTTCCGTTCCACGCCGTATCCCTCCCGTTTTTCGACTGAAAATATGGACAGAGACTCTGCAGCCGTAGCTATAACGCTTCCGCCAGGATACAATGAACATCACGCGACCGAGCGGCTCGAATGAGCCCGAGGTCGCGTGTTCCCCGGACGCGAAGCGTCCGGCCGCCGCGCGGACCGCAGGGAGCACGGCGGTTTTGTCGTCAGAAACCGTTGGTTTCTGACTGAACGGCCAGAATCTTCGATTCTGGCAGTGGTGGAGATTTTGCCAGAGCGCGCCGAAGGCGTGCTCGTGGTTCGAGAGACGGCGTTGCCGCCTCTCGTCATTGTCGGACTACGTCCGACAGGCAGCGAGAAGTCTCCGACTTCTCGCGGCATCTCGAGAGAGTGGAGCTCTCTCGGTGACAGCAAAAGGTCCGCGGTGAGAAGTCCAACGCGAGTCAGAACCCTTAAACGCTCGCTGATTCTGAGTTTACTGTAGTAACCATGTCCGACAATCCGGCTTCAATGTACCGGGACATCAGCAAGCCCGCGTACACGCGACGGGACTACGTCACGGGCATTCCCGGCTCGAAGATCGCGCAGTTCCAGATGGGTGACCTGCAGGCTGACACCGACGACTACGACGTCCAGATCAGTCTGGTCACCGAGGAGGAGTGCCAGATCGGCCACGGGAGCCTGGAGTCGTCCCGGCTGTCCGCGAACCGCCACCTGATCAAGAACCTGGGCGAGGGGAACTATCGGATGGTGCTCCGGAAGCACCCCCACCAGATCATCCGGGAGAACAAGCAGGCGACGGGCGCGGGCGCGGACCGTGTGTCCGACGGGATGCGGCAGGCGTTCGGGGTGCCGGTCAGCACTGCGGCGCGCGTGTATCCCGGTGACCGACTGTTCACGGCGTGGTGCAGTGTGGAGCAGGCGGCTGTCGTGAAGGACGCGTTCCGCCGTGCGTACAACAAGATCACGCCGCCGTGCAAGATCAAGGTCGAGCGCGGCGAGGAACTGATCACGCAGCAGGCCTAAGTTCACGGCCATCTTCTTCGCGGGCATGTTGTCGCTCGCAGTCGCGAATCGAACCGAGAGTTTCGAGCGACTGCGTTCGCCGCTGGCGGAGCGCGGGATCGAGCTGCGGCACGTCTCGCTTTCTCGGACAGCGACGGTGCTGGCGGAGCCGCCGTTCGATCCGGACGCGTTCGACGTGGGGTACGTGTTTCCGGGCCGGATCATGGAGGGCGGGACGCTGGACGCGCTGCTGGATATCCCGTGGGTGAACGACCGGGAGGGGGTCCTGTGTTCGCGGAACAAGGCGGGGGCGCTGGCGCGGCTCGACCGGGCGGGCGTGCCGACGCCGGATTCGGTACTGGTGTCGAACCCCGTCGACGGCGAGGCGCTGCAGGCGGCGTTCGAGCGGTTCGAGCCGCCGGTGGTGGTGAAGCCGAACTCGACGACGCGGGGGATCGGGGTGACGAAGGTGCACGACCCGGATTCGTTCCTCGGCGTCACCGATTATCTCGACCTCGTGCACGATTATCGGGCGACGGCGGACAAGTCGTTCCTCGTGCAGGAGTACCTCCCGGACGCAACCGACTATCGGGTGATGGTCGTCGACGGCGAGGTGGTCGGCGCGGTGGAGCGCAGCCTCCCCGACGGCGAGCGCGAGGCGGGTCGGTGGAAGCACAACGTCCACCGCGGGGCGGAGGCCTCGGGCGTCGAACTCCCCGCAGAACTCCGAATCTTGGCCGAGGAGGCCGCCGCTGCGATGGGCATCCGGTATCTCGGCGTCGACCTCCTCGTGACCGACGATCGGGCGGTCGTCGCGGAGACGAATGCCCGCCCGACCGTGGACGAGGCGACGAAGTACGAGGAGGGGTTCTACGACCGGCTCGCCGCGCTCGTTCGAGCGACAGCGGACGGCGAGCGATGACCGACGCCGAGGACGTGGTCGGTGGCCACACCCGGAGCGAACTCGCCCGAATCGCACGGGAGGAGATCCCTGGTGACGCGAATCCGGGGTTTGCGGCGGTCTCGGGGAGCCATCGCTACGGGTGGGCCGACGAGTCGAGCGACGTCGACCTCCGGGGCTTCCACGTCGCCGACGGCCGCCGGTACGCGCTCCTCGACACGCCCGCCGAACAGGTGACGGCGACGTTCGGGAGTCCGGGCCGGGACGTGGCCGACGTCGACTTCGTGAGCTACGAGCTCCGGAAGTTCGGGATGCTCGTCGCGGACCGGAACTTCAACGCCCTGGAGACGCTGTTCGATGGGGGCGTCGTCCTGGAGGAGAAGCCTCGACGACTCGACGACCTCCGGGGTCTCGTGGCGGACCGGTTGCCGATGGACGTCCCCGCTCGCTATGCGGGCATGGCGCGCTCGAATCGGGATGCCGCAGCGCCGGGCGGCAGCGTGAAACGGTGCCTGTACGCAGTTCGGGGACTGCTCGCCGCGAACTACGTCGCCGAGCACGGCGAGATCGAGGCGGACGTCCGGGTGCTCTCCGAGGCGGTCATCGGGGATACCGGGCTCGTGGACGACCTGATCGTGGCGAAACAGTCCGAGTCGGACGCGAGGCTCGACCGTGGGCTCGCGAATCGGGCGAACGCGGTCCTCGACGACCTCGAGCGCTCCGAATGGCCGGCGCGCGACGAACCAGGGTCGTTCCGGCGTGCCGTCGACGAGTGGATGCGGGTGACGCGGGACTGGGCGTAAACACTGGTTCGGGGAGCGGTAGCGGTCGCGAGAGACGAGTCGGGTTGCGAGAATCGAGCCGGGTCGTTATTCGACGTTGATCTGGGTGGAGTCGGTGGTGGCGTCGAACGTGACCTCGAGGATGCCGTTGTTGTAGGACGCGGAGCCGGAACGGGGGTCGACGCTGGTCGGGAGGTCGATGCGTTCGTCGTACTCGCGGGTGTCCGTGGCGGCGGTGATGGTGACGCGGTCGCCGTCGCACTGGACGCCGATGTCCTCCTTCTTCACGCCGGGGAGGTCGGCGATGACGCGGACCTCGTCGTCGGCGACGTGGACGTCGACGTGGGTCTCGGACCCGAAGCCGGTCGGGTCGTTGCCCGCGTTCGCGGCGGGGTTACCCTGCATCATGTCGTCCATCATGCGCTCGATCTCGCGGAAGATATCGTCGAAGGGGTCGTCCCGGTCGTCACGGCGCATACCCGCTGGTAACGGTCGGGTGGGGATAAGCGTTCGGCCTCGTGCAGAATCCTGAGACGGCGTCACAATCCGGGACAGCGAAACATCGTCAGCGGCGGTCGGCCAGTTCGTCGAGGAGGTCGTCGAGCGGGACGTCGTTCATCGCGAGGACGACGAGGAGGTGGTAGACGAGGTCGGCGGATTCGGCCGTGAGTTCCTCGTGGTCGTCGTCTTTCGCCGCGAGGACGACCTCGACGGCCTCTTCGCCGATCTTCTCGAGGGCCGCGTTCTCGCCCTTCTCGTGGGTGAAGAGGCTCGCGGTGTAGGAGTCCTCCGGCAGGGTTTCCTTGCGGTTCTCGATAACGTCGGCGAGTTCGCGGAGTACGTCTGCGTCCGTCATATCTCGGCCACCTCCCGGATGTCGTCCAGGGTCTCGAAGTCCTCGAAGGGACGGCGCCCGTCCTCGAAGACCTCCTCGGAGACCTCGATGGGGGCGTTGGTGCGGGAGACGAGCGCGATGGAGTCGCTGGGGCGGGCGTCCACGACGACGTCGTTCCGCGGCGTGTTCAGGTGGAGGTCGGCGATGTAGGTGGCTTCCCGGACGTCCGAGATGACGACCTTGTCGACCCGGCCGCCGAGCTCCTCGACGACGTCGAGCAGGAGGTCGTGCGTGAGCGGGCGGCCGATTCCCTCGGCGTCCATGCCGCGGGCGATGCTCACCGCTTCGTCGAAGCCGATGAAGATCGGGAGCACGTCCGCCTCGCCCTCGACGCCGAGGAGGACGATGGGGAGTGGGCCCTCCGGAGTGCCCGCCACCCGCACCCCTTCGATGTGCGCGTCCATACCCGCCTTCTCGGGATGGTCGCTCAAAAGGTTGCCTTCTGTGTGCGGAAGAACGCGAGGTCGTGGATCCGGGAGTCCTCGGTGAGTTCGGGGTGGAAGCTCGTGCCGATGACGGGGCCGTCCTGGACCGCGACGGGGCGGCCGTCCCACTCTGCGAGCACCTCGACGTCCCCGCCAACCTCGCGAATCAGCGGTGCCCGGATGAACACCGCCGGGAACGGGTCGTCGAGGCCGTCGACGTCGAGTGGCGCCTCGAAGGAGTCGACCTGCCGGCCGAACGCGTTCCGGTCGACCGTCGCATCCAGGATGTCGAGCGTCTCGACGCGCTCGTCCCCGGCGTCCCAAGAGGCGACGATGAGGCCCGCACACGTCGCCAGCACGGGTTTCTCCGCCGCGACGTGGGCCTTGATCTCCTCGTCGATGCCCTCCCGGGAGAGCAGTCGCGAGATGGTCGTCGACTCGCCGCCCGGCATGAGCAGGAGGTCGCACTCCGGGACGATACCGGCGTCACGAATCTCGACGACCTCCGCGGTCTCGCCGTGGTTCTCGGCTGCGTGCCGGATGGCGTCGGCGTGCTCGGAGACGTCACCCTGGACCGCGATGACGCCCGCCTTCAGGGTCATAGTGGGAGGTTGGGGTGGGATGGGTTTAGAAAGCGCGGTTCCGAGCGATAGCGAGGAACCACGGTACTGCGAACGGGGAGCGAAACGACCCGTGAGCAGCGCGGCGGCGCGGTCGCGGTGGCGGCGCGGTGGCGGCGCGGTCGCGGTCGCGGTGGCGGCGCGGAGTTCCGGATTTCAACAGCCGGCAGGCGCCGCTGAACCACCCAGCCGGCAACCTCAGCCAAAACCACCCAGCCGCCAACCCGCGCTGAACCACCCAGCCGGCATGCGGTCCTGGTGGATTGAAAGGGCGAGAGCGTGACGCCGTAGGCGTCACGGAAATGCGAACGGCGAAGTCGTTCGAGAGAGCGAAGCTCTCTCGTGATGACGAGACGCCATAGGCGTCTCGAACCACCGTGAGCGCCGTTCGCGGTCGCCGAAGGCGACTGAATGCGTTCAGCGACCCCTATCCGAGCGGAGCGAGGATATGTCGCTGAGCGTGCGCGAGAGGGACGAGGGCTTTCCAGAAGAGGCGGAAGCTGAACGCTGAAGACTGCCGATTAAACGAAACGTACCAGTCTAGACGAACAGCCGAAGCATCCAGACGAGGATGCCGAAGAAGGCGCCGGACGCGATGATGGTCTTGGGGCTGATGCGGATCGCGTTGGGGTCCTCGGAGTCGAAGTATCGAACGAGGCCGGCACTCGACATCAGGCCGCCCTGGTTCTGGCCACTGCTCATGGAGTGAGATGGTGGGCACGCGCACGTAACACTTTCGGCACGTGGCGAGCGGACGGAGTCTGGATGGATGACGTGCCGCCAATTCGCCCGAGGGCGGGCCGTACCGGCAAGCCGCGTCCCGTAGGAAACCCTTATGCGCGACCCGGAACAACACCCGATAGACCGATGACTGTCACCCTCAAGGACTTCTACGCTGACTGGTGTGGCCCCTGCAAGACCCAGGACCCGATCCTGGAGGAACTCGAGGAGGAGTGGGACGAACGTGTGGAATTCGAGAAGATCGACGTCGACGAGGAACAGGACACCGCGAACGAGTACCAGGTTCGCTCCATCCCGACCATCGTCATCGAGAACGACGACGGCATCGTCGAGCGCTTCGTCGGCGTGACGCAGAAGGAGAAGCTGCAGGAAGCCTTCGAGAAGGCGGGCGCGTAAGACGGATTTTGTTGCGGATTGCATTTTTGTGGGCAGGACGGTGAACCCTTGAGCTTCGGTGCTCGTACATCCGATATCTTTTGAAAACGGTCGATATTTCTCGAAATCGCCCCATAACTTCTGAGACTGACCAATATCTTTTATAATCGTTGTCTTCACACTGAGTTCCCGGATTTCGGGAGATGTCGTATTTGGTTCGTCTTGCTTCGTATATCCGTTTGAAAGCCCGCCGGGGCTCTCGTGGCCTGCGGCTCGCTGCGCGCTTCGCTCCCTCCGGTCGCTCCAGTGCTTAGCTGGCGAGACGCTTCGCGTCTCGCTGCTTCCCGTTCGCTTCGCTCACGGGAACGTCGCTTCGGCTCACGAGAGCCCCGCCCCCTTTCAGTCCTCCCACTGCCCCAGCCTCCGCCACAACCAACGCAACCAACGCAACCACACCACCAACCGCGGGCCGCGCCACGGAGGGCGCGGCGACCGCAACGCCGCTGGATCGTAGGGCGGTACTCCTGGTGACTCGGTCGTCGGTCACAAAATCGAGCAACACAACATCTAACTACTTGGTGGTATCACTAGGTGATATGCCATCGTTCGATGGATTCAGCGACGCCGGCGAAGCACAGGTCACGCGAGCAATCACGGACTCCTGGGTCGAGGAGTTCCGCGACCACACCGACACCGACGTCATCATCGTCGGCGGCGGCCCATCCGGCCTCATGGCCGCGAAGGAGCTCGCCGAGCGCGGCGTGAAGACGATGATCGTCGAGAAGAACAACTACCTCGGCGGCGGGTTCTGGCTCGGCGGCTTCCTCATGAACAAGCTCACCGTCCGCGAACCAGCCCAGCACGTCCTCGACGACCTCGACGTCCCCTACGAGGAAGCCGGCGAGACGCCGGGCCTCCACGTCGCCGACGGCCCGCACGCCTGCAGCGCGCTCATCCGCGCCGCCTGCGACGCCGGTGCGAAGATCCAGAACATGACCGAGTTCACGGACGTCGTCGTCCGCGACGGCCACAGCGTGAACGGCGTCGTCATGAACTGGACGCCCGTCCACGCCCTCCCCCGAGAACTCACGTGCGTCGACCCCATCGCCGTCGAGAGCGGCCTCGTCATCGACGCCACAGGGCACGACGCCGTCGTCGTCTCGAAATTACAGGAACGCGGTGTCCTGGATGCGCCTGGTATCGAGCACGCCAGCGAACACAACACCGGGATGGACAAGACCGCCGACGGCGAGTACGGCGCCCCCGGGCACGACTCTCCGGGCCACGACTCCATGTGGATCCAGGACTCCGAGGACAAGGTCGTCGAACACACCGGCGTCGTCCACGACGGCCTCATCGCCGCCGGCCTCGCCACCGCCACGACCTACGGCCTCACGCGCATGGGCCCGACCTTCGGCGCGATGCTCCTCTCCGGGAAGGCCGCCGCCCAGGCCGCCATCGAGGAGCTCGGCGTCGACGCCCCCACCGTCGAACTCCCGAGCCGCGTCGCCCCATCGGCGGACGACTAAGATGCCACCCGACCCCGCCGCCGACGGCCCGGAGGCCGTGGCCGGCCAGGAGACCACCCTGCCCGTCGCGCTTACCGTCGCCGGGTCCGACAGCGGCGGCGGTGCGGGCATCCAGGCCGACCTGAAGACCTTCGAAGCACGCGACGTCTTCGGCACGAGTGCAGTCACCGCCATCACCGCGCAGAACACCACCGGCGTCACCGCGAGCCAGCCACTTGACCCCGAAACCGTCCGTGAGCAGATTCGCGCTGTCGTCGACGATTTCCCCATTGGCGCGGTGAAGACCGGGATGCTCGCCAACGCCGACATCGTCGACGCCGTCGCCACGGCGTTCGAGGCGTTGCGGGACAGACCGCATGCCGACCCGGTGCCGGTGGTCGTCGACCCGGTCATCGTCGCCGAGTCCGGCGACCCGCTCCTCGACGACGGCGCCATCGACACCATCACCGACCAGCTCCTCCCGCTCGCGACGCTCGTCACGCCGAACGTCCACGAAGCCGAACGCCTCACGGCCCACGACATTCAGACCAACGCTGACGTGACGGACGCCGCCCACACGCTCGTCGACATGGGCGCGACCGCGGCACTCGTCACCGGCGGCCACCTCGGCGGCGACCCGGTCGACGTGCTCGTCGCCCGTGAACCGGGGACAAACGACGAGCCAGCGACAGCCGACGAGCTGACGGTCACCGAGTTCGAGCACAACCGCATCCCCACTGACGCGACCCACGGGAGTGGCTGCACGCTCTCCGCCGCCATCACGGCGGAACTCGCCTCGGGCGCCCGGCTGGTCGACGCCGTCGAGGCGGCGACCGAGTTCGTCACGCGGGCGATCCGATTCGGCTACGGGTTCGGCGACGGCGCCGGTCCAGTCCACCATCTCGCCGAAGTCCGGAGCCGTGCCGACGTCCCCGCACGCATCCGCGAAGTCCGCGATGCGGTCGCCGAGCTCTCCAGCCCGCAGTACGCCCCGCTCGTTCCCGAGGTCGGGATGAACGTAACTGCAGCGCCCCGGTATGCGACGAGCCCGGAGGAGGTCGTGGCGGTCGAGGGTCGTCTCCACCGGACCTCATCCGGCGTCCGGGCGACCGGTGGTGTCGCCCCGGGTGCGTCGAGCCACGTCGCTCGCTTCCTTCTCGGCGTTCGTGAGGCCGACCCGTCGGTCCAGACCGCGTGCAACGTCCGGCACTCCAGCGAAATTGGGTCGATCATCCGCGAACAGTGGGACGTCGAGGTCATCGACCGGACCCAGGAACCCGAGGACGTATCGGGAACGATGGACTGGGCGGCCCGGACGGCGATGCAGGAGCGGGCTGGTGTCGACGGAAGGACACCCGGCAGCGCGCCCGACGCGGTGCTCGACGACGGCGCAGTCGGGAAGGAGGCGATGGTCCGCGTGCTCGCAGGGTCCGTGAACGAACTGCTGGAGAAACTCCGGGAGATCAGTGACTTACTTGAACTCGACGCCGACGTCGTGGAGCCCTTCGTTGTTGATGGCGAGGTTGATGAGGAGCGGCGTGAGTGACTCGACCTCGGCGGCCGTCGAGACGGGGCCGGCGTCGAAGGTCCGGATGCCGTCGATGCCCTCGGCGAGCTGGCGGACGGTCTCCTTCGCGTCGTAGTCGTCGCCGACGAGGAGGGTGTCGACGTCGAGGTCGACGTCGATGTTCGCGAGGCGGTCCGCGGCGAGATTATGGAATGCACCAACCACGGGGTTCGGCTCGGGGGCGGCGTTCGCGACGAGCTCCGTGACGCTGCCGACGCCGGGTGGGTTGTAGTGCATGCCGTCGTCGTCGCGCTTCATCCCGACGGCGGGTGTGACGAGGACGGTGTCGTGGTCGAGGCGGTCGGCGATGTGCTCGACGAGGTCCTTCACGTGGTAGGCGGGGACGGCGAGGACCACGATGTCGGCGCGGTCGGCCGCCATCGCGTTCTCGAAGCCGTTGACCTTCACGTCCTGCCCGCGGCTGTCGAGCTCGTTCTCGTACTCCTCGGCCTTCTCGCGGGCCTTCTCGGGTTTCCGGGAGCCGATGACGACCTCGTGGTTCGTGTGGAATGCCCACCGGAGGGCGAGCCCCTCCCCGATGTCGCCGGTCCCGCCGAGTAGCGCGATTCGCATACCAGTGCGTGCTCTCGGCGCGTGGTTAAGCGTTGCGTGACTCCGAAGACGGCGGCTCCAGAATTACCCGCCCCGCCCGGTTCGCTACTTCAGGGAGGCGTCCGTGACCGCACCGATCGCCTCCCACTCGGCGTCGCGGGCGTGACGGGGTTCGAGCGTGATCGGGAGCTCCGCCGATTTTGGGGTCGTGAATCGGAAGCGCGCGTCGTCGGCCATCCGGTCGTGGGCTTCGGCGTAGAAGCCGTCCTCGCGCTCCTCGGCCTCGTCGAGCAGCAGGCGGTCATCCCGTACCTGACGCTCTGAGCACGGCTCAGTCTGGGCAGCACGGAGTCAGCCGAATCGTACGGCGGCGACAGCACCGACGAGCACCGCTACGCCCACCACCGCCACGCGGCCCACCTGCCCCAGGTCAAGCGCGTTCACCGCGACGCTTCCGAGCACGGTGGTCAGGAGAACCACACCGTAGAAGACGAAGAGCCGCCGAGCGCTCGTCGCATCGGCGACGGTCACGTACGCTGCTGGCACGAAGAGGGCGAAGCCGACCGCCACGTAGAGAAGCTGGGAGAACGGGTCCGGCGGCCCCACGAACGCGCCGACGAGGAAGGCCAGGGGCGCGCCGTACGCGAACGCCCGCGAGAGCCGGACGATGGTCATTCGAGTACCGATGGGAGGTCGTTCACCGACTCGAGGACGAGGTCCGCGCCGTGGGCCTCGTACTTCTCGCGGCCCGCTTCGCCCGTGATGCCGCCGGTCAGGACGCCACAGCCGTAGTAGGTGCGTTCGGGGTCGGCCTCGCGGGCGTTCAGGGCGGTCTCGATGTCGTCGAGCGTGTCGCCGACGAACACGAGACGGTCGGCGTCGAGTCGGTCCGCGAGCGCGATGAGGGCCCGCGGGTGGGGTTTGCCCTCCGCCCAGTCGTCCATCGTGAACCGGTGTTCGGGCGGGATGACGAGGCCGACGCGGTCCATCGCGATGTCGGCCTCCGCTGCGGGACGGCCGGTCACGACGCCCACGGCCCAGTTCTCGAGGAGGGTGTCGACGGTCTCCGAGTCGACGAGGATGGGTTCGTCGTTGATGTAACCGCGCGTATCCATCGTCGGCTCGGCGTCCTCGAGCTCCGCGTAGAGCTCGCTCCCGAGGTAGAGCTGCTGGAACGTCTCGCGGAGCTCGTCCGGCCGCCAGCGCTCCATCACCGCGTCCGTCTCAGGCCTGGGGAGGGCGTTCGCTACGACCGCTTCGGCACCGGCGAGGCCGCCGCCGTGCTTCCGGATCTCGTCCGTGAAATCGTCGAGGTCCATCGACAGCCCGGCGTCGCGTGCGAGGACGAACAGCGCCGCGGCGTCCGTGAGCGTCCAGTCGTTGTTGAACCCGCCGGCGTCCTTGAAGAGCTGGACGCCCGCCTTCGGGATGGTCTCGCCGTAGACGGACTCGATGGACTCGACGATGGCGCGCCGATAGGAGTCCGCGACGTCCACCAGCACCCCATCGATGTCGAGTACGACGGCGTCGACGTGCATACCAGGACGTGCTCCCCCGACCGCAAAACGTGTTGCGCAAGCCGCCTCAGTCCCGGGCGACGAACACCGTTCCGGACGCCACCGTCAGGGGCGTCACCGGCACCACGGCCGGATCACCGCCCAGCGTCGTGAAGTAGCAGGCCGCATCGATCGAAGTCGCGAGGTCGACGAGCGGCCGCTGGAGCTCCGGCGGGAGACGTTGCGCGTAGATGGCGTCCGCACCCTCGTACACAGCGCGCTCGGGGTCCGTCACGTCGTCCAGAACGAACTCGACCCCCGACGGCAGCTCGCGCTCCACGACGTCCGTGGCGACCACGGACACCCCCGCCTCGGCGAGCCGGCCCGCCAGCTCGGGGCGTCGCCCCACCCCGACCTCCACGACCGAGTCGTACCCCGAAAGGACCCCGAATATCGTCTCTGCCACGGGCGGGATATTTATGGCTCGACGCGGTATAGTAGTTCCCATGCGGGTCGATATCGTCCCCGTCGGCGACGTGCCGGCGCGGGTCAAACGCGAGGCCTCAACCGGCCTCCGTTCTATCTACGAGTGCGAGGTCTCGGTCACCGCGGAACAACCACCCCCGGAGAACGCCTACGACGAGAGCCGGGGCCAGTACCGCGCCGAGGAGTTCATCGACCTCGCATCCAGGATCGGGAACGGCGAGAAGACCATCGCCATCACCCCCGAAGACCTCTTCTACCGACGCCGCAACTACGTCTTCGGCCTCGCGTACCTCGACGGCCGCGGTTGCGTCGTCTCAACCTACCGCCTCCAGACCTCCAGCGACGGCGGCTTCAGCCAGCGCCCCGCCGCCGACGTGTTCGCCGACCGCGTCCGGAAGGAGGTCGTCCACGAGATCGGGCACACGCTCGGCCTCGAACACTGCGAGAACAACCGCTGCGCCATGAACTTCTCCCCCACCGTCCGCGAGGTCGACCGGAAGGAGGAGACGCTCTGCGGGACGTGCCAGCGGACGGTCCTGTGATTCCTTCGGCGTAGACAACGGTTGTTTTCTGCGTAGTTTCAAGTGCGATAGCGAGGCGAAGAAGTGGTGTGACGTAACTGTCGCGCCAGGGGGTCACAGCGGGAGCGGGGTGCCGTAGGCACCTCGGAAATGCGAACGGTGACCGCCGTGAGCACGTGCAGCGCGCCCCCTGGCGTATGCCGATGTGCTGCCTGTTCGCTAGCCGTCTAGCTGTGCCACTCGTCCCTCGGCCTGTGCGACGACCTCGGGTCGTGCCTCGAAGTCCACAGTCACCGAGGCCCCGTAGGTGACGTCGTGGACGGTGCCGTGGTCGTAGCACCAGGAGACGAAGGACTGCGTCTCGCCAGAGTTCGGGAGGTCGAACGTGACGCGTTCCCGGTCTGGCAGGGCGTCGTCGAGCGTGGTGGCGAGTTCGTCGAGTCCCGTCGGTTCGAGCGCACTCACGACGACCGGATCGGAGTGCGTTTCGCCCCGGGCGTCCGCCACGAGCTCCGCGAAGAGCGACCGCTTTCGGTCGATATCGATCGCCACGTCGGCCTTGTTCAGCACCGGGAGGATCGGCCCGTCGCGGAACTCGGTGATGACGTCGAGGCTCGTCTCGACCTTGCGTTCGAGGTCGTCGACGGAATCGCTCGCGTCCGCGACGAGGCAGACGACGTCCGCCTGGTAGGATTCGGCGAGTGTCGTCTCGAACGACGTCACGAGCCAGTGTGGGAGGTCGGAGATGAAGCCGACGGTATCGGTGAGGAGGACACGGCGGTCGTCGAGGCTCGCGCGTCGCGTGGTCGTTCCGAGCGTCTCGAAGAGGCGGTCCTCGACCGACGCCTCGTCGGCCAGGTCGTCGTGCCGGGCGTCGTCGACGCTGAGGCCGTCTGCAAGACGTCGGAGGAGTGTCGATTTGCCGGCGTTCGTGTAGCCTGCGAGTGCGACGAGGTCGAATCCAGCGTTTCGTCGTTCTGCTCGGCGGTCGTCGGCCTGAGCGCCAACCTGGTCGAGCTCCTGCTGGAGCTGCTTGATCTCGCGTCGATAAGCGGCTCGAACCTGGGACGCCTCGGATTCGCCCGCGCTCTTGAATCCCTGACGGCCCTCGGTCTCACCCCGCTTCGCGGCGGCTTCGGCTCGTGGGAGGTCGTAGCGGCGTTCGGCGAGTTCGACCTCGAGTCGGGCGCGTTTCGTCTCAGCGCGTTCGGCGAAGATATCGAGGACGAGTCGTTTGCGGTCGATGACCTCGACGCCGATGGCGTCCGCGAGGTCGTACGCCTGGTGGGGGTCGAGGTCGTTGTCACAGATGACGACGTCCGCGTTCGTCCCGTCGACGCGTTCGGCGATGGTCTCGACCTTCCCCGGACCGAACTCGTATCGCGGGTGTGGGTCGCGGGCCTGGATGACTGTGTCGGCGACGTCGTAGCCGGCTGAGTCAGCGAGTGCCTCGAGCTCAGTGGTGGTGATCGGTCGGTCGGTGCGTCTGGCGGCGATGAGTGCTGTCGAACCGCGTCGTGGCATTCCTGGGTACGTGGCTGCAGGTATTCGAGAACTGGACCGGCAGGCCTGCCCGCCGTCGAACCGGCGGGTTCGTCACCAGGAGCTGGTCTCCATGCGGAGAATCGATGGCCAGGAACGGGAAGAAGCTATCCGTGGTGTGTGATGTGGTACCGCACTGACCGTGCCGCGGTCTAGAAGAAGCCGTCGGTGATCCCGGTGACCGTGACGTTGATCCCGGAGTCAGTGATCGAGACGTTCAGACCGGGGGTATCGTTCCCGTTGCCGTTACCTGGGAACCCGTTTCCGGGTCCAGAGCTGTTCCCCGGTGAGTCGTTCCCCGGAAACCTGGGGCCGTCAGACCAATTCCCAAGTCCGGGGGAACCATTTCCCGGCGTTCCGAGGGTGATATTCGTCCCGTTACCCACGCCAGGCATATCCACGGAGCCATTCCCAGGGAGGCCGTTCGAGCCGTTCCCCAGGGAGCCGGGGAGCCCGATGGAGATGTTCCCCTTCAGTCCAGGTGGCGAGGTACCGTTCCCGACGTTCGCGCCCGCGATCTCGACAGCGATCCGGGAGACGGCGGGGCCGGTGAGGGCCTTCGCGTTAGACCGGAGCGTGGTGAGGGCCTCCACGTTCACGCCCTTCGACCGGAGGGTGTCGTCGGGAATCGTGGCCGCGGTTTCTGAGGTCGAGCCGAGGAGGCGCTGGATCGTGCGGGCCTCGGCGACGAGGTGAGCGGTCCTGGCCTTGTACTGGCCACGGGAGATGGTGCCGTTCTCGTAGCGCTGCTCGAGCGTCTGCTGTTTCGCCTGGATCTCGGAGAGTCGGGACTCGAGCGTGGACGTCTGCCCGGCGACGATCTCGGCTTTCGCGCTCGCGGAGTTCGCCGCGGCGATTCGCTGGCCGAAGGCTCGTTGTTCGACCTCACCGGAGACCTCGGCTGCCTGGACGTTCACGACGCCCGCGAGCTTCGCGCCGGGGGAGACCGAGTCGTTGTCAGTCGAGTTGTTCTGTTCGGCCGTCGCGAGTTGGAGGCTCGCTGTGGGAGCCGTCCCATCGCTCGGGGCGGTGTTCGACCCGAGCGAAGCGGCCGCAGCGGGTGCCGCCAACGCGACGGCGAGCACCACGACCAGGGCCAGGACGGGGCTACGTTCCATCATCACGCCACCCTACTGTCGCGACCCTCTTATACAGTCCACACCGTCCCCATCGATTAAGCCGGATTAACCGGGTTTGGGGCCTGAAACGGTCGTTGTTGGCGCCTTGCACCGTTCGAGAGACCGGTTCTAGGTCCCGGTTAACCGATCGTGGAGGGGAACGCGCCATGGGCCGAGTATTATTGCGTGAGTGGCCAGTGTTGGATTATTCGCTGTAGTAGTACTCGCCGGCCTTCTTCATCTTCTTGTCCTTCTGGCTCCCTGGTTTGTTGATCCGGGGGCGTCCGACTCGTTCGTCGCGGCGGAAGGTCACGTTCAGGTTCTGCAGGAACTCGTTCATGCCGGCGCGCATCTCCTGTGGCGGGCTGGCGCGGCCGTGTTCGGCGGGTTCGCCGTCGAAGACCATCAGGCGGTCGCTGACGAGGTCGATCATGTAGATGTCGTGGTCGATGACCATGACCGTCGACTCGTGGTTCTCCGCATACCGTCGGATGGCCTTCGTCGCGAGGACGCGCTGTTCGACGTCGAGGTGGGCGCTCGGTTCGTCGAGGAGGTAGAGGTCGGCGTCGCGGCTGAGGGTGGCGGCGATAGCGACGCGCTGGCGCTCCCCGCCGGAGAGGTCTGGGAGCGTCTGCTCCATGATGCGTTCGAGCTGGAGGGGGTTCGCGATCTCGGTCTCCCAGTAGCTCGTGCCGAAGTCGTCCGTGATGGAGGAGAGGAAGGCGTCGACGCGGACGTGCTGGTCGGCCTCGACGTACTGTGGTTTGTACGCGATGTCGAGGTTGAGGTCGAGCTCACCGTCTCCGTCCTCGCCGCCGACGGTCGTCGGGTCGATGCGGCCGGCGAGGAGTTTCGCGAACGTCGACTTCCCGATGCCGTTGGGGCCGACGACGCCCAGGACCTCGTTCCGGTTGATCGTTCCGGCTTCGACCTCGAGGGAGAACTCGCCGTCGCCGTAGGACTTCGTCATATCAGGGTACTCGACGATGGTCTCGGCCTTGCTGGTGGCGCGTGGAGCGTGCTCCTCGAACGTGATGGCTTCGGGCCGGATGCGCATGTTCTCGTTCGCGAGGTAGCCCTCGAGGTACTCGTTGATGCCCTTCCGAACGCTCTTCGGAGGCGTGATGACACCGAAGGCTGCGGGTTCACCGTAGGCGACGTGGATGGTGTCGGCGAGGAGGTCGAGGACGGCGAGGTCGTGTTCGACGACGAGCATCGCGCGGTCGTGCTCCTCCGCGAGTTCGCGGATGATGCGGGCGACGGTCACGCGCTGGCTGATGTCGAGATAGGGCGTGATCTCGTCGAGGAAGTAGAAGTCGGCGTCGCGCGCGAGACACGCGATGATGGCGACGCGCTGGAGCTCCCCGCCGGAGAGGGAGTCGAGGGACTGGTCCATGACGGGCCCGATCTCGAGGCGTTCGACGAGGTCGTCGAGGACGCCTCGCTCGTCGGTGCGCTCGAGGAGGTCGCGGGTGACGCCGTCGAACTGCGCGGGAATCTGGTCGACGTACTGGGGTTTCCGGGCGACGCCGACGTCGCCGGTCTGCACGGCCTCGAGGTAGTCCTGGAGTTCGGTGCCGCGGTACTGGTCGATGACCTCCTCCCAGCCGGGCGGGTCGGCGTACTGGCCGAGGTTCGGCGTCATCTCGCCGGAGAGCGCCTGCACGGCCGTCGACTTCCCGATACCGTTCGGCCCCAGAAGACCGGTGACCTTCCCGGGTTCGGGGATGGGGAGCCCGTAGAGTGAGAACGCGTTCTCGCCCCAGCGGTGGGTTGGTTCGTCCTCCAGCTCCTGTGGGAGGTTGATGATCTCGATGGCGTCGAACGGGCACTTCTCGACGCAGATGCCGCAGGTCTCGCCGAGGCAGACCTCCTCGCTGATGCGGATCTGGTCGGGTTTTCCCTCCTCGGCGTCCTCGCCACGGAGCGTGATGCACTCCTTGCCCGTGCGGTTCGGGGGACAGAAGTTGCTGCACTCGTAGTTGCAGCGGTCGGGCTGGCAGCGGTCGAGGTCGACGACGGCGATACTGTCCTGAGCCATGTTAGACGCTCTGGCTGGTGAGGAGGATGCCCCAGGTGACGAACCAGAGGGCGAAGGTCATGAAGCCGACGTAGAGGTGGTCCTTCGTCGAGAACTCGCTCACGTCGACGCCGAGCGCACGCATGATGCCGAGTTCGGCGAATGTCGCGGCGAACACGATGGCGAGGCCGAGCGTGTCGCTCGGGCCGCTCGCGATGACGGCCGAGGCCACGCCGGCGACGACGCCGCCGAGGGACGCCACCGACGTGACGGCGATGGAGCGTCGGTGTTGCGCCTGGCGGTCGAGCGTTTCGGTCATGCGTAGCCCTGCGAGACGCGCAATCAAAAGGTGTTCGCTCCACGGCCAGGAAGTGTGCGAGTGGTTCCCGCAGGTTTATACTCGTGGAGTGTTTCGAAACGTAACGATGGCTGGAGACGAGCATCTCGAGGACCTCCCGCCGAGCGCCAAACTCGTCTTCAAGGTTCTCGAGTACGACGGTCCGCTGACCCAGAAACGCATCGTCGAGGAGACCATGCTGTCGGCCCGCACGGTTCGATACGCCCTCGAACGACTGCAGGACATCGGTGTCGTCCAGGAGGACGTCTACTTCGCCGACGCACGCCAGAGTCTCTACAGTCTCACCTGCGACGACGCAGAGGCCGACGCCACCGAGGCCGACGCCGAAGTCGCGTAACTACGTTCTCGCCTCCGTCCCCCGTCGCGGCGGTACGTCCCCATTGCTGCAGACCCTGTCGTGCCAGCGCGCCGAACACGCACCGAGCCGACGCTACGTCGTCTCGCCACCCGGATTTCGGTGCGTTCCGACCCTTTCACTCGAAATCGACCGTAACAGACGCCAAGAGCCCGGAATCCGGCACCACGGTCACGCCCTCCTATTTGTAGGGCGGTCCAGCGTCCGGATGCGGAGCACCCAGCATGACACGCAGCCACTCGCGGCGATGGCCTTCGCGGTACTGGTCATCGTCTCCGGCGGTGCGATGGCTTTCCAGGCCGGCCCGAATGGTATCGACTTCGATGACGACGACGTCGACGACGAGGCGGAAGTCGGCTACGCGGAGGACGCCGAGGATCTCGCGTGCGATGACGACGACGATGACACGGACGACACCGACGCCGACGACACTGATTCGGACGACACCGACGCCGACAGCGACGACACCGACGCGAACGAGTCGGGCGACGATGACTCCGACAACGCTGACGACCAGAACGACAGCGACGCCGACGACAGCGACGACGACTGTGACGTCGACGACAGCGACGACGACTCGGACGAAGATGACACCGATAGCGACGACACCGACGCCGACGACACTGATTCGGACGACACCGACGCCGACGACTCGGACGAAGATGACGACAGCGACGCTGACAGCGACGCTGACAGCGACGCCGACAGCGACGACGATAACGTGAACGTCAACGATAACGACAACACCAACGACAACACCAACGACAACACCAACGACAACACCAACGACAACACCAACGACAACACCAACGACAACACCAACGACAACACCAACGACAACA
>Ga0207732_100105_pt1 | contig 45897 bp, 34 predicted proteins | sample A23P1SouthBayCA_FD_187733 | JGI IMG/M metagenome (GOLD analysis project Ga0207732, IMG submission 187733) | Aerobic enrichment media microbial communities from Eden Landing Ponds, California, USA - A23 P3 (4) (SPAdes) | ecosystem: Environmental > Aquatic > Marine > Unclassified | place... | reverse complement strand
CCCGCCGGATCCAGTGACCGAGTTCGATCTCGCGTTCGAGGTCGTCGCGCCAGGCGCGCTCGTAGCCGGACAGCGTGGCCGGGTCGCGGGGGTCGATCTGCCGGGCGGCGTGGTCGGCGGCGGTCATGCCGTAGCGGATGCCGCCGCCGGTGAACGGCTTGGTCTGGGCGGCGGCGTCACCGATCAGGAACGCCCGGCGACTCGTCACCGAGTCGGGCGGGCCGACGGGGATGAGCCCCGAACACCGGCGGTCGGTCTCGACGCCGTAGTCGGCGGTGAACCGGTCGAACCGCTCGCGCACGTCCGCGCTCGGCGGGGTCGCGAGACCGTACTCGACGCCCGCCTCCCCGCGGGGGATCCGCCAGGCGAAAAACTCCGGGACGGTGAGGTGGACGTCGACGAAGTCGGTGTCGTCGTCCTCGTCGCTGAACCCGAGGACGCCGTGGAGCAGTTCGTCGGGTTCGGACATGTCGAGTTCGCGTCGAACCCGGGATTTCGGTCCGTCGCAGCCGGCGACCATCCGCGCCTCGTGAGTCTCGACGCCGTCCGGTCCCCGCGCTTCGACCTCGACGCGGTCGCGGGACTCGGAGACGCCGACGACGGTGTGGTTCTCCCGGAGGTCGACCCCCGCCTCGCGGGCGGCGTCGGCGAGTTCCCGGTCGAGGCCGACGCGGTCGATGACGTTCGACACCTGTTCGTCCTTGTAGAAGGGGTAGGACGTGGCCGGGAACTCGCCGTCGCGGTCGGCACCGTTCGACCCGTCGCGACCCGCAGGGCGGTCCCGGGGGGTGTGACCGTTCGAACGGGGATCTCCCGGCGGGTCGCCGCGGGGGCCGCCGAGGTGAAAGCGGGCGCCGTGGACGACGTTCTGCAGGAGCCGGTCGCGGGCGCCGTCCGGCGTGAACTCCCAGACGTCGGTGGAGACGTGGCCCGAGCAGGCCAGGGGCTCGCCGACCTCGCCCTGCTCGAAGGCGAGCACGTCGTACCCCTCCTCGGCGGCGCGGCGGGCGAACCGCGAGCCCGCGGGACCGCATCCGACGACGACGAAATCGTGCATACCCGCTCTGTAGCGCGTCGCGATAAAGTATCTTTCAGTCCGACCGGCGCCGTCCCGCCCGACGGGGATTGCCCCCGGTCTCGTTCTCCTCCACGCGTGGGTTTATCGCCGCGGTCCGCGTATCGCCGTCATGGAGTGGCTCAACGAACCGGCGTCCTGGGACCGGTCGGCGGACCGGCTCACCGTCGAGGCGGACGGAGAGACCGACTTCTGGCGAGTCACGAAACACGACTTCGTCGCGGACGACGGGCACTTCTTCCACCGCGACGTCGCCGGGGACTTCACCGCGACGGTCGAAGTCGCCGGCGAGTACGACACGCTGTACGACCAGGCGGGACTCATGGTCCGCGAGGACGCCGAGACCTGGCTGAAGTGCGGCGTCGAGTACGTCGACGGCGTCCAGCAGGCCGGTGCCGTCGTGACGAGGGGCGTCTCCGACTGGTCGAAGTCGCCCCTGGACGACGATCCCGAGTCGGTGTGGCTCCGGGTCGAACGGGCCGGATCGACCGTCGAGGTCTCCCTCTCGAGGGACGGCGACGCGTACACGATGATCCGGCAGGCCACGCTGAGCGACGCCGACCGACTGCGCGTCGGCCCGATGGCGGCCGCGCCGACCGGCGAGGGGTTCCGGAGCACCTTCGAGGGGTTCACCGTCGAGACCGGGTGACCCCTCGCGGGTCGCACGCGCGACCGAGCGCGAGTGTCCGTCCGCGGGGCCGGCGTCGACGCCGTTTGCCGGCGGTACCGACGCTGTTTGATCGTATGCTTTTACCGGCCTGTCTCCCACTCTCGGCGACGGGGGAGTATCAACCGGGCGTCTGCAACATCGGGCGGAACGAGCGATGCAAGCGACGGACACTGGGTGCGGCCTCGTTCCTCGCGGCGGCGTACGTCGGTGTCGTCCTCGCGACTGGCCGGCCCGCCGGGCTTCCGCGTCCGGGTCGCGAGTCGCGTCCTGGCTCCCTCCCGGTCGCTCGTGGGGATCGGACCCGGGACGGTTACGGTCGATCGTCGACGGCCGCGGCGAGCGGTGTCGCCCCCGTTCGGTGTTCGTCGATGGTCCGGTCGGCCCACTCGACCACGTCGGGGTGGGTGGTCCTGATGACGTCGAACCCGTTGCCGCCCTCTCTATCGACCGTCAGGAACACCGTCTCGCCGTCGTGGACGGCGACGCCGCAGGGGACGCGCTCGTCGACCCGGTGGTAGACGGGACCGTCGGTGATGGACTCGATCCCCTGCCATCGCTCCCGGAGGTTCGGGTCGTCGAGCATCGTCTCCGCCACGTCCGCGTCGAAGATGACGACGCCGTCGGGCTCCTCACCGGTCCGCAGCGACTCCTCGAAGGTGTGCAGCGGCAGCGAGAGGAACGTCCCGAGCAGCGCCTTCCGCGACGTGGCGTCCCGGACGGCGTTGGCGACGAAGCGGGCGGCCGACATCGGGTCGGCCTCGTCGCCGGACACCAGCTCGCCGTCGGCGAGACAGCGCAGGTCGAAGTCGAACCACTCGGCCGGGAGCCGCTCGACGACGCCGGGGTACGCCCGCCCGATCGAGACCGTCCCGAACAGGCGGTCGAGGTCCCGGTAGACGAGATCGCCGTATCGGGTCAGTTCGTAGGTGGTCGCCGTCGGGTCGCGTGCGATCAGGTCCCGGTCCTCCAGGTCGCCGAAGATCCGGCTGAGCGTGACCCGCGTCGCTTCGACCCGTTCGGTAATCTCGTCTCGACTCCGCGGACCGTCCGCCAGCAGCGACAGCACTCGGACGCGGTGCTCCGAGCGAGCGAGAAACGCCACCGTCTCGACCGCGTCGCCGTACGGGCCCGCGCCGTCGTCGACTGTCCGCTCCATCGAGTTCGCAGTGGTCATCGGCGGACAGTTGTTTAGGCTCGCCTAAACAAGTTCCTACTCCGCAGGGCGTCGGGGGTGTCGACGGCACCGGTCAGTCACCGTCGTGGGCGGCGTCGACGCCGCTACGGCGAGCGACGGCCCGCCACTTCCCGCTCCGGAACCGGGCGGCGTTGACGGCGGCCTGGAGGTAGAAGTCGGCGAGGACAGCGGTGTAGACGGCGACCATGCCGGCGCCGCGGCCCGGCGCGACCGCCAGCCCGCCGACCCCGACCGCCAGCCCGACCGGCAGCGACAGCGACGCGACCGACAGCCGCGCCGCCAGCCCGAGGACCTTCCCGTAGAGCGGCCAGACGGTGTCGCCGGAGCCACGGAGCGCCCCCCGCATCGTGCGTGCGACGCTAAACCCGCCGACGGCGAGCGCGAACACCCGGACGAACTCCACAGTGACCGACGGGGCCTCCGCGGTGAACACCGCCGCGATGGGGCGGGCGAAGGCGGCCACGGCGGCGGCGATCAGTAGTTGCGTGACCAGCGCGAGTCGGGTCGTGTCCCATCCGTACGCGGTCGCTTCCGTCTCGTCCCCAGCGCCCAGTGCCTGCCCGACGAGGGCGCTCGACGCCGTCGAGTACCCCCACGCCGGCATCATCGCGAGCATGACGACTCGCCGCCCGATGGAGTAGGCCGCGACGACGGGCGTCCCCAGCGTCGCGAGCACGAACAGGAACGGGAACCGCCCGAACGTCCCGACGAGGCGGCTCCCGGCCAACGGCGCGCCCACGCGGACGATGTCGGCGGCGAGTTCGGCGTCCCACTGCCTCCCGCCGAGACGCAGGCGGACGCCCCTGTCGCCGGCCAGCAGCAGGTAGCCGAAGACGACGGCCGAGAGCGTCTCGGCGACGGTCGTCCCCCAGGCGGCGCCGGCGATGCCCAGCCGCGGGAACGGCCCCAGCCCGAAGATCAGCGCCGCGTTCAAGCCGATGTTCGTCGGGATCGTGATCAGGTTGACGTACATCGGCGTCCGCGTGTCGCCGCTCCCCTGAAGCGCCCGCGCGGCGACCATCGACCAGAACCGAGCCACCAGCCCGTAGGTGACGACCCGAAGGTAGGTCGCCCCCTGCTCGACGGCCGCGGGGTCGTCCGTCAGCAGCTCGACCAGCGGCGCCGCGTACAGCTGCGCGACCGCGATCAACGGCACGGAGAGGACCACGGACAGCCACAGCGACTGCTTGATCGCCAGGTCCGCGCGGTCGTGTCGCCCGGCGCCCTGACACCGGGAGACGACGCTGATCGTCCCGCTGGACAGCGCCAGCGCCAGCCCGAAGCCGACGAAGTAGTACTGGAAGGCGAACTCCATGCCCGCGAGCGCGGCGGCCGGCAGCGCCAGCCCGACCATGAAGAAATCGGCCGTCCGCAGGACCGTCCGGACGGTCCCGGTCACCATCACCGGCAGCGCCAGTTCGAACGCCTCCTCGCCGCGCCGCCGGTCGACGAGCCCGAGTCGCCCCAGCGTCGCCGGAAACAAGAACAGGAGTCGCCGGACCCCTCGGCGGAGGCCGCCAGTCCCGAACATCGCTACGGCTTCACCCCCGCCGGTCGCCTACCGGGTCGGAGTCGAGTCGGTGCGCGTTTCCCGGCAACGGGTCGAGGCGTTCGCTGACCCCGCTCGCGGTCGAGCCCGCGGCGTCGGACCGGTCGGCGTCTGCGCGACATACCGTTTGGACGGCCCCACACGGGGATAGTGATTCCCGGGTTAGGAAACGACAGGTGCTGCAAGCTGTTCACGGCGTGTTACGACGGTCCGGGAGCGCACGTTCGCGGTCTCGTCGCCGGCGGCGAGTCCTCGGACTCGAACCGACGCTGTTTGCTGGTGTGTTTTTACCGGACGACCACCCACTCACCGCTATGACCGAGTACCAGCCGGGCGTCTGCAACATCGGGCGGAACGAGCGACGCAAGCGACGGACGCTGGGTGCGGCCTCGTTCCTCGCGGCGGCGGCGTACGTCGGTGTCGTCCTCGCGACTGGCCGGCCCGCGGGCCTGTTGCTGGGGTCGTTCCCGCTGCTGTTCGGCGGGTTCATGGGCGTCGTGCAGGACCGGATGGGGTTCTGTGCGGGCTTCGGCGCGCTGGCGCGCTACGACCTCTCGGGGTCGGGCGGCGGGTCGGGGTCGGTCGCCGAGGCCGAAGCCGTCAAACGGGACCGGATCAAGGCGTTCCAGGTGGTCGCCGTCGCGGCCGCCGCGGCCGTCGTGACGACGATGGCCGTCTACGGCGTCGGCGCGGCGCTGTGACCACCGCGACGGGAGTGTGACGGGCGCTCAGACCGCGGCCAGCCCGTGCGGGGTCTGGTCCTCGTAGGCGTCGGGCCACGCCAGGGGGACCCGCTCCCACGAGGCGCCGGCGTCGGCCGAGCGGTACAGCCCGCGGTTGTTCAGGGCGAACAGGACCGAACCGCCGGCCGCAGCGAACACGGACCGGACCGTCCCCTCGGGGTCAGGCAGTCCGTCCATCGCCAGTCCCCACTCCGTCGGGTCGTCCTGGCTCGCGTTCGTGGTGCGGTAGACGTAGGCCTCGGCGGCCGAGACGCTGTGTGCGCTCCGGGCGCCGCTGGCGGCGGAGACGACGACGGTGTCTGGCTCGGCGCGCGGGACGGCGATCCCCCAGACGTAGCCGTGGCCCAGCCCGTCCTGCGGGGTGGTCCAGGTGTCGCCCCCGTCTTCGGACTGTGCGTAGCCGTCGCCGGCGGCGGCGTACACGCGCCCCTCCGCGTCGGGGTGAGTGGCGAGCGTGTGGTTGTCGTAGCGAGCGCCCGCCGAGCGGTCCTGCCAGAACTCGGCGCCGTCAACGCCGTCGGCCGCCGCGGCCGCGAGGGCGTCGTCGGTCCGGACGAGCGCGCCCGCTTCGATGGCGACGGAGAGGCGCTCGGGGTCGTGGGGGTCGGGCTCCAGCCAGCGGACGTGGTGGGTGTGCGGTCGCGGCGGGAACGACCACTCGGACTCCGAGGGGAGGTCGGTCAGCGGCGGCAGGGGTCCCCACGAGTCGCCGGCGTCGCGTGAGCGGTAGACGACCGAGGGTTCGGTCCCGGCCCACACGGTGTCGGGGTCGTGCGGGCTGACAGCCACCGCGGTGACGCGGTCGTCGATATCGGGCGCGACGCGTTCCCAGGTCGCTCCCCCGTCGGCCGTCCGCTGGACCCCGGACTCGACGGTGCCGACGAACGCTCGATCCGGTCGCGCCGCGCTCGCCGCGACCGACTGGAGCGATCGCCCCACGAGGTGCTCGCGAGCGGTCCAGTCGTCGCCGTCGCCGCGGACGACGAGCAGGCGGTCGTCGAGCGCGGCGTAGGCGGTCGTCCCGGTCATACCCGATCGGACGGTCGGGACGCCCTTAACGGATCGCTGAAACCGATTTCGGGAACCGCCGCCGTGGATCGATCGAGTTCGCGCCCGCCGGCGGCGACCCGACTCACCGCGAGGTGTCGTCCCAGACGGTCAGGTCCGCCAGGCTCTCGACGGCGTCGCTCCGCGTGACCGCCGTCCACAGCCCGTCGAACGCCGGGCGCGCGATGTCGGCCTCAGTGGTCTGCCCGTCCCAGGCGTCCAGGCGCTGTCGTTCGGCCGCCGACCGGGCCGACTCGGCCACCGCTCTCGCCGGACGTTGGGCGCCGTCGGCCCCGTTCGATCCGCCATCGGACCCTCCGCTACCCGGTCCACCGATGTCGCCACTGCCGCCCGCTCCGCTTGCGACACCGTCGCCACCGCCACCACCCCCATCGTTACCACCGCTACCACCCCCATCGTCACCACCGCTACCACCGCCGCTCCCGGCGACGAAGCGCTGCTCGTCGTCTCCCGCGCCGACCCCACCCTCGGCGGGCTCACCGATACCGTCGTCGGTCCCGACGTCGACCCCGTCGGTAGCCGGGTCGGTAGGCGGCCCGTCTCCGGGCCCCGCCCCGCTGGACACTTCCGCGCCGCCGGGCGGAGCCGGGCTACCGCCGGATCGGTCGGCTCCGTCAGGCGGGGATAGTCCACCGAGCCCGTCGTCGCCATCGGTGGTGAAGTCGCCCGTGACTCCCGGTTCTTCGGAGTCCGACGCGCGTTCGTCCTCCACGCCGAGTTTCGCTCGGAGGTCATCGCCGTCGAGGACGGTCACGTCGTGGGCCGCGGCGGCGGACTCGGCGACGCCGCCGGCGCCGACGGTCAGGCAGGTGGCCGAGTCGGCGCCCGTCTTCTCGGCGAGCGCGCGGAGCTGTTCGAGGTGGGCGGACTCGACCGCCCGTTCGCCGGCGATCCAGACGATCTCGCCGCGGACCGCGCCGTCGACGCGCCGCTTGGCGAAGACGAAGACGTGCGAGCCGTGTTCCTTGACCGTCGTCCGGTAGTCGTCGTCCGCCCAGGCCTCCGCGACGAGGTCGGCCAGGTCGGCGTCGCTCGCGTCGGTCAGGTCGGCCGGGACGACCGGGGACTCGTCGCCGCGGTCGTCGCCGGGCGGGTCGGGATCAGCGGCCATTCGTGTGCGGCGCCACTCGTTCGCGGGTCGGTTCGTCGACGACGGTGTAGCTGTTCTCGGCGGCCACGTCGTCGAGCCGGTCGACGAGCGCGTCGAAGTCGGCTTCGAGCCGGTCCTCCTCGAAGTACATCGAGTGTTTCGCGCCGAGGGTGACGAGCAACTCCGTCGAGGACTCGGCGGCCGAGACGGCCGGCTCGTGGTGGACGACCCCCTCGCCGGGCGGTTCGCCGTCGTGGACCGCCGCCGTCGGCGTGTAGACGGTGCCCTCCTCGATGCAGTACAGCTCGGCCCACTGGCGCGTCCGGCGGACGTAGTCGTACAGGAAGGCGACGGCGCCGACCAGCAACAGCGGGACGCCGGCCACCTGCGGGCCGGTCACGAGCAGGGAGACGCCGACGGCGACCAGCGACAGGCTGGCCGTCGTGAGGTTCACGACCTCGGCCATCGGCGAGTCCTCGGGCAGCGGACTGAGCGACGACTCGAACGGCCGCTTGCGAACTTTGAACCCGCCCTTCGAGAGGTACACCTCCTCGTCGAAGGCGGCGGGGGAGCCGCCCCGGCCGGGCGAGGTGTCGCTGGTCGGGACGTATCCCAGGTCCTCTGCGATCTGCCGGAGGTGAACGTGAAAGGAGTGCAGCGAGAAGAGGTCGGGGATGCGGACCGACACGCGGTGGGTGTAGTCCGCGGCGATCTCCTCGCCGTCGGTCCGCGAGGTCACCACGATCGCCAGCCCCAGCAGGATCGCACCGAACCACAGCGCGGTCATGGCGGCGCCGAACTCGCCGCTCAGTCCCTCGGCGTTCCCGAAGGCGACCGAGACGATCAGCGCGACCGTCCCCGCGACGGCCAGCGCGACGCCCAGCGAGCGCCGCAACCGGATCCAGTTGAGCCGCTTCCAGTTGGTCGCCTCGACGATCTCGTAGCGGTTCAGCGGGACGGCGCCCGACCCGCCCAGCACGCCGCCGACGCCGTCGCCGCGCCCGCCGATCAGTCGCTGGACGGTCCCGCGGTCGACCAGGTAGAGGACGACCGCGAGGACGACCAGCGGCACGGAGAGGTCGACCAGCGCGGTCACCCAGCCCGGCCTGCTGGCGAACCGGCTCGTCGGCGGCGGGAGTATCTGTCCCAACAGCCCGAACCCGATACCCGCGAGCCCCGAGAGCACGGCGCCCGTGCGTGCGAGTCCCATATCGACTGGGTCACTCTCCTGTCGGTAGTTATAGCTGTCCGCGCAGATCTCAGATATGATATCTGTCTGGTTCGAACGGGTGGTTCGGGGCCGGTCCGCCGACGGGAGCGGGGGTCAGTCGTCGTCGGCCCGCGGCGCCTGCTCGGCCTCGCCGTCGGCGTCGGCGGTAACGACGCGGTCGCCCCGGGGGCCCTCCATATCCACGTCCGGGAGCAGGTCCCGCAGGTACTTGCCGGTGTAGGACCCCTCCGTGCGGGCGACCTGTTCGGGGGTGCCCTCGGCGACCAACTGGCCGCCGGCCTCGCCGCCCTCGGGGCCGAGGTCGACGATGTGGTCGGCGTTCTTCACGAGGTCGAGCTCGTGCTCGATGACGACGACCGTGTTGCCGTCGTCGGTGAGCCGGTGGAGCACGTCGATGAGCTTGCGCTCGTCGTGAGGGTGCAGGCCGGTGGTCGGCTCGTCGAGCAGATACAGCGTCTCGCCCGAATCCTTCTTCCCGAGTTCCTCGGCGAGCTTGACGCGCTGGGCCTCCCCGCCCGAGAGCGTCGTCGAGGGCTGGCCCAGTTGCATGTAGTCCAGGCCGACATCCTTCAGGAGTTTCAGCCGGCGCCGGATCTGGCTGTGGCCCTCGAAGAAGTCGTAGGCCTCGTCGATGCTCATGTCGAGCACGTCGGCGATGGTGGCGTCCTTGTAGGTCACGTCGAGCGTCTCGCGGTTGTAGCGGGCGCCGCCGCACTCCTCGCAGGGCACCTGCACGTCCGAGAGGAAGTTCATCTCGATGGTGACCGTCCCCTGGCCGCCACACTCCTCGCAACGGCCGCCCTTGACGTTGAAGGAGAACCGCCCCTTCTCGTAGCCCCGCTGCTTGGCGAGGTTCGTCTCGGCGAACAGCTCGCGGATGTGGTCGAAGACGTTGGTGTACGTCGCGGGATTGGAGCGGGGCGTCCGACCGATGGGCGACTGGTCGATCAGCCGCACGGTCTCGACGTCGTCCAGCCCCGAGAGGCCGTCGTGCTCGCCGGGGTTCACGTCGGAGTTGCCGTGCATCTCGCGAGCCAGCGCCTTGTACAGCACGTCGTGCATCAGGGTGGACTTGCCCGAGCCCGAGACACCCGTGATCGCCGTGAAACAGCCGATCGGGAGGCCCACGTCCAGGTCCTTCAGGTTGTGCTGGCGTGCGCCCTCTATTGTGAGGTGGCCGTCGGGCTCCCGTCGCTCGGCGGGGACGGGGATGGCCTTCTCGCCGGAGAGGTAGTCGCCGGTGGTGGACTCGTCGGTGTCGAGCACCTCGTCGAAGTCGCCGTTGACGACGATCTCCCCGCCCCGTTTCCCGGGACCCGGCCCCATGTCGATTATGTTGTCGGCGCGGCGCATCGTCTCGGTGTCGTGTTCGACGACGAGGAGCGTGTTTCCGAGGTCGCGCAGTTCGGCGAGCGTGTTCAGCAGGCGGTCGTTGTCGCGCTGGTGGAGCCCGATGGAGGGCTCGTCGAGCACGTAGAGCACGCCCACGAGCCCGCTGCCGATCTGGGTCGCCAGACGGATGCGCTGGCTCTCGCCGCCCGAGAGCGTGGCGGCCTCCCGGTCGAGTGTGAGGTAGTCCAGCCCGACCTCGCACATGAACCCGAGCCGTGCGCGGATCTCCTTGAGGATCTCCTCGGCGATCTTCGTGTCCCGGGGACCGAGGTTCCGTTCGAGGTTCTCGAAGTGCTCCAGGGCGTCGCCGATCGACAGCTCGTTGACCGCGGTGATGGCGGTGCCGTCGACGAGGACGGCGCGCGATTCCGCCTTCAGGCGGGTCCCCTCGCAGGCGGGGCAGGTGGTGGTCGCCATGTACTCCTCGATGTGCTCGCGGGCGCGGTCGGAGTCGGTCTCGACGTGGCGCCGTTCGAGGTTCGGGATGACGCCTTCGAAGCGTTCGGTCTTCTCCCGCGTGCCGTTTTTCGTGCGCCACTCGAAGTGGACCCGCGAGTCCGTGCCGTAGAGGAACTGCCGCCGGATTGACTCGTCCAGATCCTCGAAGGGCGTCGACAGCGAGACGCCGAAGTGCTCGGCGACGTTGTCCAGTTGGCGGGAGTAGTAGGTCCGGTCGTAGCTCCAGGGCTCGAAGACGTGCTTGAGCTGCTTCGAGGGGTCCTGGATCACCAGGTCCTCGCTGACCTCCTTGGTCTCGCCGAGCCCCTCGCACTCCGGACAGGCACCGTAGGGGCTGTTGAACGAGAACGATCGGGTCTCGATCTCGCTGATGTCGACGTTGCAGTGCGTACACGCGAGATCCTCGGAGAACTCGACGACGAGGCGGTCGGCGTCGCCGTCGTCTCCGTCACCGCTGGCGTCCTCGTCGGCGTCCCCCAGGTCACCGACCGACCGCGACTCGGCGCCGCCCAGTTCCACGTCCTCGGGCGGGTCGGGGACGGCGACCTTGATGATGCCGTCGCTCTCTTCCAGCGCCGTCTCGACGGAGTCGGTGATCCGGGAGCGGGCCTCCGGACTCACTTTCACGCGGTCGACGACCACGTCGATGGTGTGGTCGTAGTTCTCGTCCAGCTCCGGCCGGTCGAGCGAGAGGTCGTGTTGCTCGCCGTCGACCTCGACGCGGGCGTACCCCTCGGCGACGAGTTCGTCGAAGAGATCCTCGAAGGCGCCTTTCTGGTCGCGGACGACCGGTGCGAGGACCTTCGCGCGGGTGCCCTCCGGGAGTTCGAGCACGCGGTCGACCATGTGCTGGGCGGACTGCTCGCCCACTTCGCGCCCGCACTCCGGGCAGTGGGGGACGCCGACGCGGGCGTACAGCAGGCGGAGGTAGTCGTGGAGTTCGGTGACGGTGCCGACCGTCGACCGGGGGTTGTTGGCGGCGTTCTTCTGGTCGATGGAGATCGCGGGCGACAGCCCCTCGACGTTCTCGACTTTCGGCTTGTCCATCTGCCCGAGGAAGTTCCGGGCGTAGGCCGAGAGCGACTCGATGTACCGGCGCTGGCCCTCCGCGTAGACGGTGTCGAACGCGAGCGAGGACTTCCCCGACCCCGACAGCCCCGTGACGACCGTCAGTTCCTCCCGTGGGATCGTTACGTCGACGTCCTTGAGGTTGTGTTCCTCTGCCCCGCGGACCTCGATGACGTCTTTGCTCATCTATCCTTCGTCAAGGCCCGGTGGTGTGAAACGCTGTCGGTTTCTCGGTCCGCCGGAGCACCCGTTTCCCGGCCCGCCGACCCGCCCGATCAATCCCCGGACTCGCCCCCCAGGTTCGCCCGGATCCGCGCGACAGCGTGGTCGGCTTCGTCGTCGGTCAGACACATCGGGCTCACGGTGAAGGTCCCGCCGTCGACCCCGTCGGCGCCGACGAACACGCGGGGGTCCTCCCGCCGGAGCGCCAGGACCAGGTCGGCGGCCGAGCGGCCGGCACGCTCGGCGTCGACGGCGACCGCCACCGTCGGCGCGACAGACTTGGCGCCGTCCTCGATCGTCGTCGAGAGCCCCTCGACCGCGTCGAGGCCCGCGGCGACTCGCTCGGCGCGCTCGCGCCACTCCCGAGCGAGCGCGTCGTGGTCCTCCGCCAGGAAGGCGTCCAGCGCGGCCAGCAGGCCGACGAGTTCCTCTTTGCCGACCTTGAGCGGTCGGCCGACGCCCTGTCGGGGCACCCCGTCGAACCGGCCGGCGTCGAGCAGGCGCTCGGGCGGGTCCCAGACCGACGCGGTGGCGTGGGTGTCGAGGTGCTGGGCGGCGACCGATTCGATAAGGGCCGCGCGACCGGCGAGGATACCCGTGGTCTGTGGCCCGCGGATCGCCTTGCCGCCGCTGAACGCGACCAGATCCGCACCCTGGTCGGTGAACCACGAGAGGTTCGCTTTCGGGGGCAGCTCCGCCGCGGCGTCGACGATCACGGGCACGTCGTGGTCGTGGGCGACCTCGCAGACCTCGGCCAGCGGCGGTCCCTCGTAGGCCTTGTAGACGTGGGCGACTGCGGCGGTGTCCTCGCCGATGGCGTCGGCGTACTCCCAGGGCTCGACGTTGCGGGCGCCCGTCCCGAGGGTCGCGTCGTTGGTCCCCACGTCGACGATCGTCGCGCCGGCGGTCCGGAGCGCGTGGTCGTAGCCGGTGCGGTGGGTGCGGGGCATCACGACCTCGTCCGCGACATCGTCGGTGTTAGGCAGCCGGGCCATCGTCCCGGGATCGGTGCCGGCGATACTCGCGGCAGCGGCCAGCAGGAGCGCGCCCGCCGCGCCGTTCGTGACGTACCCGGCTTCCGCGCCCGTGACCTCGGTGATGCGGTCGCTCGCGGCCGCCTGCAGGTCCGAGAGGCGGACGAACGCCTCGGCGGCCCGGTCCATCGCCTCGCGAGCCTCGGGGCGGATGCGACTCCCCCCGATCCGCGTCTTGGTCCCCGCGGCGTTGACGACCGTCGGGACGCCCAGTTCCTCGTAGACGGAGCCGTCTGTCATGGTATCGGGTTCGCGGCTGTCCGGGTTAAAGCCGCGGACAGCGGTTCGCAGTCCGGTCGCGGAGCGGACGTGCGGGTCCGCAACCGTTTCCCGCTCGCGGAGCGACCTGCGGACGTGACCGACCCGAGTCTCCTCGTCGTCGGCGCCCACCCCGACGACTGTGCGATCAAGGCCGGCGGCATCGCCGCGAAGTACGTCGAAGCCGACCGCGCCGTGACCTTTCTGTCCGTGACCGACGGGAGCGCGGGCCACCACGAGGGGGACCGCGAGACCGTCGCCGCGCGCCGGAAGCGCGAGACGGAGGCCGTCGCCGAGACGCTCGGGATCGACTACGAGGTGTTCGACGTCCCCGACGGCGAACTCGAACCCACGCTCGACCACCGGCATCGGCTGACCCGCTTCGTCCGCGAGGTCGACCCCGATCTGGTGCTCGGCCCGCGTCCCAACGACTACCACCCGGACCACCGCTACACCGCCGAGTTGCTCCGCGATACCGCCTACATGCTCATCGTCCCGAACGTCTGTCCCGACACGCCGCCGATGGACGAGAATCCCGTGTTCGGCTACGTCGCCGACGGCTTCCGCAAGCCCGCACCGTTCGAACCGGACGTAGTGCTGGACGTCTCCGACGCGGTCGACCGAAAGCTCGACGCGCTCGACTGCCACGAGTCGCAGGTCTACGAGTGGCTTCCCTACACGTTCGGCGTCCTCGACGAGGTGCCCGACGGCGACGCCGCCCGACGCGAGTGGCTCGCCGAGGCGGGCCTCGACCACTTCTCGGCGAACACCGAGGTGAACGTCGCCGACCGCTTCCGGGCGGAGCTGCGAGCCCGCTACGGCGACGAGCGAGGCGCGGCGGTCGAGCACGCCGAGGCCGTCGAAATCTCGGAGTACGGCGCTCCGTTGACCGACGAGCGTCGCGAGCGGCTGTTCTGCTTCTGATCCGGCGAGCGCGGCGGCTGGACGGGCGGGCGGCGACCTACTGACGCCGAGATTTAAATACCAGGGGCGGAACAGTTAGGGCGCACATGGCTGGGAGATACGATATCACGGGGATCGAACTGGGTGACGACAGCTACACGGTCGAACAGTCGCTGATCCGGAACAAGTACAAGGCGATGGACGCGGCGGGCAACGTGGTCCTGCGGGGCAAGCAGAAGATGCTGAAGATGAAAGAGGAGTTCCCGTTCACGGACGGGAACGACAACGACGTGTTCACCGTCAAGGCCGGCGGCATCATCGACGTCGCCGGCAACTACGTCCTCACGGACGCCCAGACGGGCGAGGACCTGGTCGTCCTCGACAACGACTACTCGCTCCTGCAAGACACCTGGACGATCCGCGACGCGCGCGACGAGTCGAAGATCGCCGAGATCAACTCCCGCGGGGCGCTGGTGACGCTCGCCCGCCACTACGTGCCGTTCGGCGCTTTCATCCCGCACAAGTACGAGATAACCGATCTCGACGGCGACCACGTCGGCTCCATCGAGGGGCAGTTCTCGCTGAAAGACCGCTACGAGATCGTCATCGACGACGCCAGCAGCGTCCCGAAAGAGCCCATCGTCGCCGCGGCGATGGTCATCGACGCGATCCAGAACAACTGATACGGATTGTCGCACGCGTTTCCCGGGTCGACCGCGAACCGCGTGCGGTCGATCCCGGGATGTCTCGCAATACTCCGTCTGGGACCCGCTCTTCCCGCGTGGTTCGGGATTCGCCCGCCCGGCGTGGCGCGGCGGGTGACGCCGTCGAGCGGTGCGACCGAACGGTCGTTCGGCTTCGGCCCCGGTCGGATCACTCCGAGTCGGCGTCGCGCTTCCACTCCTGCTCCTGCCGGCGCTCGGCGACGTGGTGGCGGCCGTCGGCCAGATCGGTGCGCGCGCGGTCGGTCAGGCCGCTCACGTCGGCCATGAAATCGCGCTCGAACGACGACAGCACGTCGTAGGACCAGCGGTCCTCGTCGACGACGCCGCGGGGGAGGTGCTCGTCGCGGATCTCGTCGGCGAACTCCTCGTGGCCGCTCTCGCGGAGCAGCTGTTCGGCCTCGGCGAGGTGTTCCATCGCGTGGCCGGTGTTGTGGTGAAAGGCGACGAGCTTGCCGTGGGCCCGGCGGAGCCACTCCACTCCGAGTTCGACCTCGTGGAGCGCGTCGACTTCCCGCTCGGTCAGGTCGTCGCCCGGCCGGTCGCCGTCGGTTGCCATGCGACTGACTAGCGATCGAGCGGAGAAAGGCCTGTTGCCGGCAGTCGTCAGGCGTAGGCGGCGAACTCCTCGCCGAAGACGACGAAGTACGCGACCCCGACGACGCCGACGACGGTGGCGACCGAGAAGGCCAGTTCCGGACCGGCGGCCAGCGCCTCCAGCGGCCCGACGGGCAGGTCGACCGTCCAGTCGCTGTCGTAGAGGTACCCCCCCAAGGCGGCGCTGGGGATCACGATCGCGTTCCGGAGGAGGTAGTACGCGCCGGTGACGCGGCCGCCGGCGTCGCGCTCGGCGGGGCCGACGATGAGCGCCTTGTGCGAGGGGAGGCCGGCGAAGCGCAGCCCGGAGAACGCGAACAGGGCGGTGACGACCAGCGGGTCGGCCGGCGCGAAGATCAACAGGACCGGGAAGACCGCGTAGACGGCGAACCCGAGCGCGACGACGGGCTTGAGGCCGACGCGCTCGGCGGCGACGGCGGCGGGCGCCATCGAGACCAGCGCGACGACCATCTCGACGCCCAGCAGGACGCCGAAGAACACGGCCGGGTTGAGGTAGAACCCGAAGAGGGTCACGTCGAGTTCCCAGATGCGGGTGATCACGAGGATGAAGAAGCCGTACACCATCCCGTTGGCGAAGCGGACGAGCGTGTCGGCGACGAGCAACGGCCGGAGCGGCTCGGGCAACTCGGCCAGATCCTCGCGGATCTGGGAGACGCCCTCGAACTCCGTTCCGAACGAATCGGCGTCGGCCTCGTAGCTGACGTGCTGGATCGCCGTGGCGACGACGCCGAAGGCGACCGCGACGCCGAGGACGTACAGGAAGCCCGGGAGGATGTCCGACTCGGTGCCGCCGCCGACGAGAAAGAGGAGCCCGGCCGCCAGCAGCGGGCCGATCAGGAAGGCGCTCCGGCGGAACGTCTCCGTGCTGGCGAACCCGCGGGCCAGCCGGTCGTCGGGCACGCTCTGCTTGACGATGGCGAAGGTCGCCCCCAGCCCGAACGACTTCCACGCCTGGGCGAGCACGAGGCCGACGAAGATCCACAGCCACGGTTCGAGGACGACCGCGCCGAGGTCGATCGGACCGACGAGCGGCGCGACCAGCCAGAACAGGAAGCCCAGCGTCGACAGCAGTCCGAACAGCGTCAGGGCGTACCGGGAGCCGACGCGGTCGGAGAAGACGCCGCCGGCGTAGGGGTAGACCGCGCTGATGATATTGCCGAACGAGCCGTAGAGGCCCACGACGAACGGGGAGGCGCCGAGGACGACCAGGTACTCCGAGAGGTAGCGGCCGGTCATCTGGAAGCCGAGGCTGAAGGCGAACATCGCCAGCGAGAGGACGAGCACGTCCCGCTCGAGCGAGAAGAACTGCCGCACCGTCGACCGGACGCTCGGCGACTCCGTGGCCATGGTCGGGGGTTCACCCCCCGGAACCTAAACTTCGGCGACGCGGCGGCGATTTCCGGTATCCGCTCCCCTGCGTGACGTTCTCGACCGATCGGCTATATAGCCCGTCGGGACGGGTCGGCGGCGGTCCGACGCCGGTCGCGGCCCGGGCGGAGTCAGACGGTCACTCGCCCCGGCGCCGCGCGAGCAGGGCGCCGACGAGGAGCGCGACGAGCGCGCCCGCGACGCCGAAGCCCGGACCGAAGCCGCCCGAGGTTTCGGTCGGCGTGCCGGTGGTCGTGGGCGAGGCGCCCGCGGTGGCCGTCGCGGTCGCGGTCGGCGCGCCGCCCGATCCGACGCCCTCGACGGTGATCTCGGCCGTTCGTCCGTCGGCCTCGGCCGAGATACTGACGTTCCCGGCGCTCTCGACGGGGACGCTGCGGACGCCGTCGTCGTCGGTCTCCCCGACCGTCGTGCCCGCTCGGCTGACGGCCGCACCGGGGACGGGGTTGCCGTACTCGTCGGTGACGGTCACCCGGACGGGCTCGCCGACGACCACCCTATCGTTGTCGGCGCGGAGGCTGATAGCGGGCGTCCGCTGGATGGTCGCGTTCAGCGCGGTCTCGGACTCGCGGACGCTGAGCCGCTCGGTGACGGAGTCGTAGCCCGGCTTCGTGACCGTGACCTCGTAGGCGTCGTTGACGGGCATGCTCACGCTGACGGTGCCGGTCCCCTGGGTGGTCACGTCGGCGACGCCCGGAACAGTGACGTTCGCGTTCGTCACCGCCCGCGGCGGGTCGAAGTGGTCGTCGCTGACGGCGAACGTGACCAGCACCGACTCCTGGCGGATCTCCATCGTCTCGCTGACCTCGCCGTCGACGGTCAGCGTCGTCCGGTTGCGCAGGTACCCCTCCTTGAACGTGACGAGCGTGTAGTTGCCCTGTTCGATCTCGGGCGTCGCGAACGTCCCATCGGCGGCCGTCCGCTCGTTGAGGACCGGCTGGCCGTCGTGGAACATGCGGACGATGGCGTTACCGAGCGGCCCGTCGGCCCCTTCGACCGTGACCGTCGCCTGGCCCGCCCGGGCGACCTCGATCGCCACGTCCCCCTCGCTGGCGTTCTCGACGACGTAGGGCTGGTTGCGGACGTAGCGTGGGTGGTCGACGCGGATGGTCACGTCGGCCCCCTCGGCCACGTCGACGAACGCCTTGCCGTTGCCGGCGGTGGTGCGATTGACCGGGCCACCGTCGTCCCACGTGGCCGACAGCTCCGCGTCGCTCAGCGGGTTGCCAGCCTCGTCGACGACGGTGACCGTGAGTGTGACGCTGTCCGACGACTGCGCGCCGACGCCCCCGACGAACGACGCGCTGGCGACGAACACCGCGAACGCGACCGTGACCGCCTTCGTGCGTGCCCGTGACATGGCTGGACCCTCGACTGGCGTCCCCATATCTCTGTCGGCATCTCAGCGCCGTCCGGCGCATCCCCGCGCTCCCGGCCCAGCCCCCTCCCGACCGCCGCTCGCGTCCGCCGGCGAAACCGCGGTCAGCGACCGCTTTCGAGGTCCGCGGCCAGCGACTCGACCTCCGCGCGGTTCGCGGTCGTCATCGCGCCGGGGATCGTCCGCGCCAGCGTCGCGCTCGCGACGCCGTGGGTCAGCGCCTCGCTCGCGCCCGCACCCGAGAGGACCCGCTCGAGGAAGGCGCCCGTGAAGGCCTCGTGTTGGCCGGCCGGGTCGACCGCGTCGACCTCGATGCCGTCCTGTTCGTGGATCACGCCGTCGCTGCAGACCAGCGCCCCGCGTTCGCTCTTCGTTATCACGACCGTGTCGAACGACCGCTTCGAGGCGAGGGCGTGGGCGAACGTCCGCGGTTCGTCGGTCCGGTCGAATATCGTCCGGGCCTGATCCTCGTTGGCGATCAGCACGTCGACGGCGTCGAACACGCCGTCCAGCGTCTCGCGGGCCGCCTCGACCGACCAGAGACCGGGCCGGAAGTCCAGATCCATCGCCACGAGGCCGTTACCCGCCGCCCGGAGGACCGCCTCGGCGGTCTCGACGATGTCGCCCGACAGCGAAAGCGTGCTCCCGGCGACGAACGTGGCGTCGGCCCGCTGGATCCGGTCCATCGGTAACTCGCCGGGCGTCACCGACGCCGCGGCGGCCCGGTCGCGGTCCTGGAGCAGCCGGTCCGCCCGCGGCGTCGGCGCCTGCTCGGCGAACTGCAGCCCCTGTCGGCCCTCGTCGGCCCACGCGATCTCCGTGTCGACGCCGTGGGCGTGCAGCGTCCGCTCGACCCGACGACCCAGGGGCGAGTCGGGGAGTTTCGACAGCCACGTCGCGTCGGCGCCCATCGCGCTCGCCGCCACCGCGACGTTGCTCTCCGTGCCCGATACCCGCATCCGCACGTCCTCGGCCGTCTCCAGTCGCTCGTCCCCGACCGGCGACAGCCGCAACGAGGTCTCGCCGAACGTCACCAGCTCTGTCATACCCCGTTCATGAACAGCATCCGGTATAGTTCATTGGGCAGTCGAGGGTCGTCGGCCGCTCCGGGAGTGGGCGTCGAAGCGAGTCACACATCGCCGCGAACGGCCACGGAGACGGGCACTCAGTCCCGCCGGCCGCCGTGACCGGGGTAGTCCCGTTCGAATCGGGCCTCGATCTCGTCGCGGTCGAACTCGACGACGACGGGGCGGCCGTGGGGGCAGGCCCACGGGTTCTCGCAGTCGTCGAGCCGTTCGAGGAGATCCGTCACCGACCCCTCTGTCAGCGAGGTGTTGCCAGTGATCGACGGGTAACACGCCAGGTCCGACAGCAACTCGTCGGCGGCGGCCTCGACGGTCTCGGCGGCGCTGCCCTCGCCGTCGACGAACGCGGCCAGCGCGTCCCGCAGCAGGTCGGGGTCGGCCGTGTCGGCCACCAGCGAGGGGACGGTGCGCACTTCGACCGTCCGGTCGCCGACGCGCTCGGCGCGGAAGCCCAGCGTCGACAGCGCCTCGCCGTAGGTCTCGAACAGCTCGGCCTCCCGCGCGGTCAGCGAGAGCTCGACCGGCTGTGCGAGCGCCTGCGTCGTCGTCTCGCCGGCGAACTCGGAGCGCAACCGCTCGTAGTTGATCCGCTCGTCGGCGGCGTGCTGGTCGACCATGACCAGCCCCTCGTCGGTCTCGGCGAGGACGTACGTCCCGTGGAGCTGCCCGAGCACCCGCATCGACGGCAACGCGTCGAACGTCGACGCCTCGTCGGCGGCCGCCTCGACCGGCTCCCCGTCGCCGAGTCGCGCCTGGTCGTGGCCGCCGGCGAACTTGCGGCCGCGGTCGTCTCGCCCCGGCCGCGCCGTCGGTTCGGCGGCCGATTCGCCGCCGGCGACCGACTCCGAGGGCGATCCGGCATCGTCCGGGTCGCCGGGCGTTCCCCCGTCGTCCGTCGCGGGCCTCGCGCCCGCGTCCGCAGTAGTCGCGCCCACGTCGGTCGTCTCCTCGCCGCTGTCGGTACTGGACCCCTTCGAGCGGTCCCGGCCGGACGCGGGCGTCGAACGGGGCGACGGCTCGGACGGGTCCGAGGAGAACGTCGGTCCCGTCGTCGAGGCGGCGGTCTGACCGACCGGCTCGTCGGCGCCCGGGTCGCGCGCTTCGGCGGTCGCTTCGCCGTCGCTCGACGACCCCGCCGGGTCCGGCGGTTCGCTCCCAGAGGGCGACTCGCCCGGGTCGGCCGGGTCGGCACCGTCTGCGTTCGCCGTTCCGGCGTCCGCCTCGGTCGTCGCGCCGGGACCGCCGTCGTCGGATTCGCCGCGCTCGGGGGCGATCTCGGCCTGTTCGGGGGCGGACTTGCCGCGGGGGGCGCCGCTACGGAGCAGGCCCTCGTCGAGCAGCGCGGACTCGACGGCGGTCTCGATCTGCTCGCGGACGCCTTCCTCGTCGGCGAATCGGACTTCCAGTTTCCGGGGGTGAACGTTCACGTCCACGTCGCCGGCGGGCACGTCGAGAAAGAGGACGGCGAAGGGGTAGCGGTCGGGCGCGAGCTGGTGGCCGTAGGCCTCGACGACGGCGTCGCGGACCGCGCCCGCGGTGACGTACCGGCCGTTGACGTACGTCGACAGGTACTCGCGGGTGCTCCGGGTGGTCTCGGGGTGGCTCACCAGCCCGGACACGCCGTCCAGCGGCCCGTCGGGCAGATCGCCGCCGCCCTCGTCGCTCCCGGCGGAAACGCCGACCATCGACTCGGCGACCTCGCGGCCGTAGACGGACAAGACGGCCTCGCGGCGGTCGTTCTGCCCCGTGGTCGCGAACGTCTCGCGGCCGTCGTGGGTCAGCGAGACGGCGATACCGGGGTTCGCGAGCGCGTAGCTCGTGACGACCGTGTTGACGTGGGCGAACTCGGTGCCGTCCTGCTTGAGGTACTTCCGGCGGGCGGGGACGTTGTAGAACAGGTCGTCGACTTCGATCGTCGTGCCCTCCGGGCAGCCCGCGGGTTCGACGCCGGTGACCTCGCCGCCCTCGACGGTGAGTTTCGTCCCGCGACGGCTGTCCACGTCGCGGTCGCTCCGCGGGCGGGTCGTGATCGTCAGCCGCGAGACGGCGCCGACGGCGTGCAGCGCCTCGCCGCGGAAGCCCAGGGTCCCGACGCCCGATTCGAGGTCGTCGATGTCGCGGATCTTCGAGGTGGTGTGTTCCTCGACGGCGCGACGGACCTCGGTCTCGGTCATGCCGACGCCGTCGTCGGTGACGGTGATCCCGTCTTTGCCGCCGCGCTCGACGGTCACGTCGACGCGGCCGGCGTCGGCGTCGAGGCTGTTCTCGACGAGTTCCTTCACGACCGACGAGGGGCGCTCGACCACCTCGCCCGCGGCGATGCGCTCGACGGTCGCCTCGTCGAGCCGGCGTATGTCGACCATCACCACCCCGTCCGTGCGGGCCCCTCAAAACAGTCCCGGAGCGTCGACCGCGGTCGCATCGGCCGTCGGCGCGCCGACTGCCGGACGGCCGTTCACTCGTCGTCGGGGTCCTCGGTCTCGGCGGTCCACTCGGCGGTCTCGTGGTTCGCCACCGCGCGCTCGACGGCCGTCTCCAGCGACTTGAAGTGCATCTCCTCGACGGCGCCGTCGGGGGTGTACCAGCAGAAGTCGTCGTGTTCCGCGCCCAGCTCCACGTCGCGGCTGCGAGCCTGCACGCGGTACAGCACCGCGTACACCGGTTCGCCGCCGCTCCCCCAGATGTCGGTCACGGTCTTGACCGGTTCCTCGACGGTCGTGTGGAGGCCGACCCGCTCGTAGAGCGTCCGCCGGAGCGCCGCTTCCGGGTCCGCCTCCGCTTCGATCCGTCCCCCCGGGAACGTCCACGGACGCAGGCCGCTCGTCACGAGCAACACGTCACCCCGCGGGCCGAAGACGATCCCCCGCTGGGTCACGTGCCCCCTGAAGTACGATTCGCCCATGCTGTGGGGATTTGGTCGTACCACCGTCAACGTTTCCCTCGGGGCTATCCCGGCCGCGAGCCGCCCGCCCCGCTCGCGGCCGCCGTCGGCGCCGAGTGCCCTCCGAAACTGTGTAAGAATTCGGTAACGAGTTCGGATTGGTACTCGATCGTACAGTACGTCGGGCGAGCGGCGTCGCGGTGGGCGGGGCGGTGACCAAAACCCATACGTCGGTCCGCTCGGAGGGTCGGCTATGGACGACGACGCCCCCCGCATGGACATCGGACTCGTCGGGCTCGGCGAACACGGGGAGACCCACGCGGAGTTCCTGGAGGAGCTGGATCACACGGTCCACGCGGTGGACCTGGACCCGCGGGCGAAAGAGCGCTTTCGCGAGCGGTACGACGCGACGATGTACGAGGGGCTGGACGAGCTGTTCGCGGCGGGCATCGACGCCGCGATCATCTCGACGCCGAACAAGTTCCACGAGACCGCGGCGCTGAAGGCCTTCGACGCCGGGCTGGACGTGCTGATCGAGAAGCCACTGGCCCACGACCTGGCGAGCGCCGAGCGCATCGTCGAGCGGGCCGAGGAGACCGACAGCATCTGCATGTGCGGCTACTTCCACCGCTTTCGCAACCGCTGCCGGCTGGCCAAAGCCTACGTCGAGAGCGGCCGTCTCGGCGAGGTCACGCACGTCGACGCGCGCTACATGCGCAGACGCGGGGTTCCGGGACTCGGGACGTGGTACACCTCCCGGGAGATCGCCGGCGGCGGCGCGCTCATCGACGTGGGGTCGTTCGTCGTCGACCTCGTGCTCGACTTCTACGACTGGCCGGAGCTGGAGGCGGTGATCGCGACCACTCGCTCGGACTTCGGCGACCGCGAGGACTACGCCTACCTCGAGATGTGGGGCGAGGACGACGAGGCGAAGATGTACGACGTCGAGGACTCGGTGACCGCCTTCTGCGAGTTCGAGGGCGGTCGGACCGCGCACCTCGAAGTCGCGTGGGCCGCCAACGCCCGGCGGCGCCACGAGTACAACATCCGCGGCACCGAGGCCGGCGTCTCGCTGGACATCACGACGCCGCTGGAGTCGGTCGACCCGTCGGGTCGCAACCACCGCGACTTCCGGCTGTACGAGGCGCGCAGCGACGTGGTCGACCACTACGTCGACAGCGAACTCGTCCCGCCCGCGAACGACCCGTTCCGGGACGAACTCGCCACCTTCCTCGCGGCCGTCGAGACCGGCCAGTCGCCCGACCGGTGCACCGCCGAGGAGGCGCTCGCGGTCCAGCGCGTGCTCGACCGGATCTACGAGGCCGCCGACCGCGGGCGGGTCTGACCGCGGCGGGACACGGTTAAGTGCCGGCCGCGTCAGTGACGGACATGAGCGACGGTGACACCGGACGGGGCGGTGACCGGATCGCCTCGGTCGGCACGGCGTTTCGGATCCTCGAAGCGGTGCGCGAGCGCGACAGCGTCGGCGTGACGGAACTCGCCGAGGCGCTCGAGCTCCCGAAGAGCACCGTCCACCACTACCTCGCCACGCTGGCCGACGACGGCTACCTCGCCGCCGAAGACGGTCGCTATCGGCTCGGACTCGGCCTGTTCACGCTCGGCGCGACCGCGCGGACGGGCGAACGGATCTTCCACGTGGCCAAGCCCAACGTCGACCGACTCGCCGACGCGACCGGCGAGCAGGCGCGGCTGGTCGTCGAGCGCGACGGCCGCGGGATCACCCTCTACCAGGCGACCGGCGACGAGGTCGACGACCCGCCCACTCACGCCGGCGACGTCGAGGAGCTGCACTGCTCGGCCGCGGGGAAGGCCTTCCTCGCGGAACTGCCCGCGGACCGACTCGACGCCTTCCTCGCCGACCGCGCCCTCGAAGCCCGGACGCCGAACACGATAACCGACCCCGACGAGCTTCGCGACGCCCTCTCGACCGTCCGCGACCGCGGCGTCGCCTTCGACGACGAGGAGCGCGACGAGGGCGTCCGCTGCGTCGCCTCGGCCGTCTCCGACCGCTCGGGGGAGCTACTCGGCGCCATCAGCGTCTCCGCCCCGCTCGACCGCATGCCCGACGAGCGTTTCCGCTCGGAGATCCCTTCGCGGCTCCACAACGTCGTCGGCGTCGTCGAGTTCAACACCACCTACTCCGAGTGGTCCGACGCACTGTAACCGCGTTCGCACCCGCGGCGGCCCCCGACCGTCTAGCCGGTGCCGTCTCCCCGATCATGTCGTATTTCGATGTATAATTTGTATCTGTTACATCTGCCCAGACCGGACCGGCGACACCGCTCCGAGTCGGGTCGTCGCGGCGGCGTCGAGAGAGGGGAGAACCGCAGGTGTGGCAGGCGATCCGTGACGCATGGTCGTGCTTCCGAGTGACGTGTGGGGATGTCGTCCTACGAGGGGATGTAGGAGTCGTTCAGTCTGACAGTGGTCGACTACGCGCCTGCCGACAGAGAATCGAACCCACCATCACTTATATCTTTTCTAGAGATAGTTATGATTGGGCCGGGCGTGACCCCGTAGCGATAACTAATAAGAAATATTCCATAATATACTTGTATTGTGTTTTCGATGTGCGTGCCGTATGGGTAGCGATCCCGAGGATCGCGGGCGAGCGAGGAGCACCGGCAGCGAATCGAGCGGACTGTCGCGGCGGCGGTTCATGGCCCTGCAGGCGGCGGTGGTAGCCGGCGCGGGAACGGGGTCGGTCGCGAGTGCGTCCCCGACGAGCGGAACCGACGCGAGCGCCGACAACACCGTCTCTCTGAACCCCGACGATCGAACGGAGGAAGCGGTCTCCGACGGGCTGTTCGGCCGGCTCTCCGAGCACTACGAGTCGGGGACGATCTATCCGGGCGTGTACTCCGAGCACGTCAAGAACCCCGCGTTCTACCCGCGGTCGTGGTCGGAGGACGACTTCTTCGGCCCGCGGACGTTCTACCCGGAGTCCGACATCGAGCGCGCCGACGGGGTCCCGTTCCCCTGGGAGCCGGTCGGCGATGATAGCGTCACCTTCGAACAGCGCTCCGGCGGCGTCGCGGCCGTCGACACGACCGACTACCAGCGGGTCGCCCTCGACGGTGTGCGCGGCGGCGTCTCACAGAAGGTCGTCCTGCCGGACTTCCGGACCCACGGCTACGACCTGTCCGTGTCGGTCCGCGGCGACGGCCCCGAGACCGTCCGGGCCGCGCTGACGACCCTCGACGGCGAGACGCTGGCGGCGACCGACCTGGACGTGACGGAGGAGTGGTCCCGCCGGGAGGTCCACCTCGAGCTCGACGCGGCCAGCGGCGACCAGTACGTCGCCGGCGCCGTCGCCGACGTGGACACCCCGTACGGCAGGTACGTCCTGGAGTTCGCCGCGGAGGGCGAGGGCCACGTCGACCTCGACTGGGTGAACCTCGCGGCAGACGACGCGATCCGCGGGAAGTTCAACCCCAGCACGGTCGAGTTGATGCGCGAGCAGGACACCACCTGGCTGAAGTGGCCGGGCGGCAACTTCACCAGCCAGTACAGCTGGCGCGACGGGGTCGGCCCCATCGAGGAGCGGCCCGTCCGGTTCAACCACGCCTGGGGCGGTATCGATCCCAACTACTTCGGGACCGCCGAGTACCTCGAACTCTGCGAGGTCGCGGACCTCACCCCCAGGATCACGATCGGGTGGTGGGACGATCCGCCGGAGTGGGCCTCCGAGCGCCAGATCCTGCCCGAGGACGCCGCCGACTGGGTCGAGTACGTCAACGGCTCGACGGACACCGAGATGGGCGCGCTCCGGGCCGAACACGGCTACGAGGAACCGTGGGACGTGACCCACTGGGAGGTCGGCAACGAGGTGTGGGGCCCCTGGCAGCGCGGCTCGACCCAGGACCCCTCGGAGTACGCCAGCGGCTCCGACGCGCGGGTCGGATTCACGAGCTTCTACGACGCGATGACGGCCGTCGACGACGACATCACCGTCTACGCGGACGCGATGGACCCGGGCTACGACGAGGCGAACACCCCCGACCCGGACACCTGGAACGGCACGCTGTTCGCGGAGGCGGGCGACCGCCTCGACGGCGTCGACCTGCACCGATACAACTGGGGCATCGAGAGCCAGGCGGACCGGGACGCCTGGTACCAGCGCAACGACGCCACCCCCATCGACTACAACGAGGTGCTGGTGATGTTCCCGACGGAGTTCGACCGGTTGATGGCGAGCCTCTCCGAGCGGGCGGCCGACGCGGGCATCGACGATTTCCGGATCAACGTCGGCGAGTACGGGCTGTTCCCGACAGTCGACGCCGGCGCGCCGTACCCCGGCCCGGAGACGATGCCCGGCGGCGCGTACATCGCGGGGATGCTCAACGCGTTCATCCGCCGCAGCGACACCGTCAAAGAGGCCTCCCAGACGTGGTGGCCGGTGCGGATGTTCCCGCCGATCAACGAGGACTTCCCGCCGGACCCGAACCCGCTCGCGCCCGCGGGGACGGTCACCGCGCTCTACGGGGCGGTCTTCGACGACCGGTCGGAGTGGCACGCCGTCGACGTGGGGATAGACGGCGACTCGCGGACTATCCCCGAGACGGGCCCGCGGGTCGACCGCATGGAGGACGTGCCCTACGTCGACGCCGCGGGGATGGTGAACCGCCGCGGACAGGAGCTGGCCGTCTTCCTCACCAACCGGAACCTCAGCGAGGCCGCCGAGACGACCGTCGAGGTCGGCGAGCGCTACGCCGGCAGCTCCGTCGAGGTGGTCGCGGTGGTCCCGACCGCCGACGAACGGCCGCTGCCCCACGCGTTCACGACCTCGTGGTCGACGCCCGACAACTACGTCGCCGAGACGACCGTCGAGACCGTCGGCGACGACGGGACGCTCTCGCTCGACCTCCCGCCGGCTGCGGTCGTCAGGTGCTACGTCGACAACGACCGCGGCCGCCCGGACAGAGTCGGCGACGACGGCGTCTGGCACGGCATCGAGGTCGCGCCCGACGGCGAACCGTATCACGAGGATTTCTGCGGCGGCGGCCACGAACGCGGCGGTCCCGGAAACGGCAAGAGCTCCGGGAACGGGGACGAGGGCCGCGGTGACGACGATCACGACGAGGGCGACGAGCACGACGAAGAGGAAGAGCGAGACGAAGACGACGAAGGCGGCGACGACTGAGCGGCCGGCCGCCCGATCGGTCCGCGGCCCAGTGACGCCGACTCAGGCTCGGCGGTGCCAGACCGCCATCGCGCCCGGGTCGCGGTTGTCCCAGGCGTAGTACGGCACCAGTTCGAGGTCGGTTTCTTCCCGCTCGGTGTCCTCGACCGGGCGATACAGCTTCCCCTCCCAGCCGTCGCGGTCCGACACCGTCGCCTCGGCCTCGAGGACGGTCGCGCCGTCCAGCGCGTCCGCCTCGCCGGCCGTGCGGACCGTCGCGTCGTCGTCCAGCGCGTAGTCGTGCAGCGGCCGCTCGTTGTCGACGGCCTCGGCGCAGTAGACGAGCGGACCGCGGCGGACGGCCACCCGACCCGCGTCGGCCTCGACCGCGGGATGGGCCGCGACTAACTCGGCTTCCATCTCGAAGGTCAGTTCGACTCGCTGGCCGTCCCACTCGCGTTCGACGCGGACGAACCCGGTCCCGTCGTGGGACACGTCTTCGCCGTCGACGGTGACTGTCGCTTCGGCGGCCCACTCGGGGATCCGGAGGTTGACCGGGACGGCCCCGTCGGCGTCGACGTCGATGGCCACCTGGCCGTCCCACGGGAGGGCGCTCTCCTGATCGAGTTCGACCGCGGTCCCGTCGACCGTCGTCGACATGTTACTACCGACGTACTGGGTGACGTAGAGTTCGTCGCCGGTCGTCGAGTAGCAGTACTGGCCGAGCGAGGCGAACAGCCGGGCGGCGTTGGGCGGGCAACAGGCGCAGGTGAACCAGCCGCTGCGGTGGTGGTCGCCGTCGCTGGCGAGGGGGTTGACGTAGAAGAACGCCTCGCCGTCCATCCCGACGCCGGCGAGGAAGCCGTTGTAGAGGGTTCGCTCGATCAGGTCGGCGTAGGCGGGGTCGGGTTCCAGCTCGAACAGTCGCTGGGTCCAGAAGACGCTCCCGACCGCCGCGCAGGTCTCGGCGTAGGCCGACTCGTTGGGCAGGTCGTAGTCCTCGGTGAACCCCTCGTGTCCGTGTGCGGAACCGATCCCGCCGGTGACGTACGTGCGCTTCTCGGTCATGTTCGCCCACAGTCGGTCCAGTGCGGCGCGTAGCTCCTCGTCGCCGCGCTCGGCGACCAGGTCGGCGACGCCGGCGTAGAGGTACATCGCGCGCACCGAGTGGCCCTCGACGGCCTCCTGCTCGCGCACGGGCGCCTGGGCCTGCGCGTACGTTCCGACGTACTCGCCGTCCTCGTCGAGGAACAGGCTCCCGCCGCCCTCGGCGGGGACGAGCGCTCCGTCGTCCCACGAGGCGCCGCCGATCTCCTCGGAGTTCGCGAGTTCCCACGCCAGCCGGTCGTCGTGACCCCGGAGGTCGACGAAGTACTGAGCGCGGTCGAGGTAGCGCTCCTCGCCCGTGACACGGAACAGTCGTACGAGCGCGAGTTCGATGCCCTCGTGACCCGGAACGCCGTCGATCTCGTCGCCGAAGACCTCGTCGACGTGGTCGGCGAAGTCGACGGCCACGTCGAGCAGCGACCGATCGCCGGTGGCCTCGAAGTGGGCGACGGCGGCCTCGATCAGGTGGCCGGCGCAGTACAGCTCGTGCATGATGTTGAGGTTCGTCCACTCGTTCCCGGGCTCGACGAGCTGGAAGTACGTGTCGAGGTAGCCCGACGCCTCCTGAGCGCCGGCGACCAGGTCGATCACCTCGTCGACCCGCTCGCGCAGGTCGGGGTCGTCGGCCTTCGCGAGTTCGTAGCTCGCCGCCTCGATCCACTTGTAGGCGTCCGTGTCCTGGAACCACATCCCCTGGAAGCCGCCCGACTTCCCGTCGGCCGCTCGGCGGAAGTTCTCCAGCGTCCCCGACTCTTCCAGCTGCTCGTACTGGTACTCGACGGTCACGTCGCGGTTGCGGTCGATCCACGGCGACCAGAACGCGTCGTCGACGGCGACTTCGTCGACGCCGACGGTGTACTGACTGGGCATGAACGTCTCGGGAGTTGCGCCACCGCGAGAATAACTCTACTGGTCGCCCCGTCGGCCGTCACCGGGCTTTATCCGAGCGTCTCCCGTGAATCCGGACGACGATGGCAGATCTGTTCACCCACACCAGCGGCGAGTCCGCCGACCGCGCGACCGTTCGGCTCGACCCCGACCGGACCGGCGAACCCGTCCCCGAGGAGCTGTTCGGCAAGTTCGGCGAGCACCTCTACTCGCCGTACAACGTCGACAACGTGCTCGAGGCGCAGGCGTTGTACAACCCGACGCTGGCCTCCTGGCAGTTCCAGGAGTACGACTACGACGCCGACGGCGGCCGCGGCGGCGTCCGCGACCCCGAGGCGATCGAGGAGCGCGTCGAGTCCTACGTCGAGCACCAGGGCGTCCCCGCGGCCGACCGGCTGCTGGACGCCTACCGGGACGGCACCGCGCTGTGGTGGTTCCCGTACGGCGAGGACGGCACGGACGCGACGGAGACCGTCCGGACCAGCCCGGACGTGGGCACCGCCGGCGACCGCGCCCAGCGGATCGAAGCGCTCGGTGACGAGACCACGGGCCACCGCGGCATCGCCCAGTGGACGCACCTCCCGGTCCACCGCACGCTCGGCTTCGAGGGACTGGTCACGCTTCGGGCGCGCGAGGAGACGCCCGTCCGGGTCGCCGTCCACCCCGTCGACGGGAGCGGCGACCTCGGCGACACGCTCGCCGAGACCACCGTCACCGCTCGCCGCGACGACCGGACCGTCGAGTTCGACCTCGCGCTGCCCGAGGCGGTCCGGCCGGACGGCGACCCCGACGACCGCCTGTTCGGGGTGAGCGTGACCACGCCCGCGGCCGACGCGAACGTCGTCGTCGACCGCGCGCTCCTGCGGCCGGACGACCACGTTCACACCGCCGACCCGGAGATCGTCGAGTTGCTCCGCGAGATGGACCTCTCGGTGCTGCGGTGGCCCGGCGGCAACTTCGCCTCCGGCTATCACTGGGAGGACGGGATCGGCCCGGTCACCGAGCGGCCGACGAGGCCTAACCCCGCCTGGGACGCCGTCGAGTCCAACCTGTTCGGCACCGACGAGTTCGTCGCGCTCTGCGAGGCGGTCGGCTGCGAGCCGATGATCTGCGTCAACGCCGGCGACGGCACCCCCGAGGAAGCCGCCCGCTGGGTGGAGTACTGCAACGGCGACCCCGAAGAGACCGAGATGGGACGACTGCGCGCCGAGCACGGCCATCCCGAACCGTACGACGTACGCTACTGGGAGATCGGCAACGAGATCTACGGCCCCTGGCAGGTCACGTGGACGACCCCCGGCGGCAACGCCGACCGGTTCGACCGCTTCCGGGCGGCGATGACCGCGGTCGACGAAGACCTCGAGGTGTTCGCCTGCGGCAACCGCCTGACCGACTGGAACGAGCCGGTGATCGAGGAGCTATCCGACGGCGACTGGCTCACCGACCACGTCCTCGTGGAGTGTCACGCCGACCGCTCGACCGACCCGGTCGAGCTGTTCAACGCCCACTCCGGGTTCGCCTCGAAGCTCGGCGAGCAGTACGACGCGGTGGCCCGACAGTGTCGCGAGGCCGGCCTGACGGACGTGCGACAGGCGATCACCGAACTCCAGCTATTCACCCGCTTCGACGATCCGGGGGAGGGCGCCGAGGGCGACCGGCCGGCCGATGGCGAGGACGGGACGAGCGAGGACGGAGGCGCCCGCCTGACCCGCGAGACGCTGCCGACCAACAAGTCGGTCGCGGAGGTCGTCTTCGACGCGACGGTGTTCCACGAGGCGCTCCGCAGCGACGCGGTCGAGATGGTCACCCACTCCGGCGTCGGCAACCACGGCGGCGGCATCAGGAAGTCCCGCGGGCAGGTGTGGGCCGACCCCTGCTACTACGGCCAGGCCCTCGAAGCGGGCCTCGCCGGCGGGACGCCCGTCGGCGTCGACGTGAGCTGCGACACGTTCTCGACGGCGACGACGTGGGGGACGGACACCACGCAGTGGTTCGGCGAACTCGAACCGGTCGAGGCGGCGCCGGCCGTCGACGCCGTCGCGGTGACCGACGCCGACGGGGGCGATCTGGTCGTCGCGCTCGTCCACTGCGACGCCGGCGCGCCGGAGATCGAGGTGACCGTCGACGGCGGCGGCCTGCTCGCGGGCGTCGACGCTGTCACCGTCGACACGCTCGCGGCCGAGGCGATGCACGCCGAGAACACCATCGACGACCCCGAGCGAGTGACGCCCGAGACCACGACCGAACCGGTCGAGGACGGGGCGGTCACCGTCTCGCTGCCGCCGTACGCGCTGGTCCGACTGACCGTCGACGACCGGTAGCGGCCGGTTCGCGATTCGCCGACCGCGCGGTTCACACTGTGAAACGCAGGCGTGGCGCCGGCGGAACTCAGTTCTCGTCGAACAGCGGGGCCAGCGGGTCCCACTCGAAGTGCAGTCCGGCGGCGCCGACCAGCACCATCACGACCTGGACGACCAGCGAGAGGACCGTGACGACGTAGCCGGCGGTCCCCGGCGTCTGGAGCGCGAACAGTCCCGCCGTGAGCACGAGCAGCGCCAGGCCGACGGCCAGCAGCGTGCGGAAGACCCCTTGGCTCGCGTTCATCGACTGTTCGTTACCGGGTACGGGGTAAAGAACTACTGGACGGTGGCGCCGACGGCGCGGCGTCGTCCGCCCGGCGACCCGGGCGGTCGACGACTGACAGCAGTCGGCGGCGTCAGTCCGCCGTGGACTCGTCGGCGGTTCCGGTCAGTTCGTCGCCCTCGTCGGCGAGTTCGGGGCTCGACCAGTAGTCGTGGCCGTCGTCGGCGCGGTAACAGGCGACCTCGTGGCCGTTCCCGAGGTCCGTGGCGTCTGGCATCTCGCCGGTGCAGGCCTCCCGCGCCTCGGGACAGCGGGTGTGGAACTTGCAGCCGGTCGGGGGGTTGCGCGGGTCCGGCACGTCGATCTTCCGCAGCGGCGAGCTCCCCCCGTCGTCGGCCTTCGGGTTCAGGTTCGGCGTCGCCCACATCAGCGCCTTCGTGTAGGGGTGCTGGGGGTCGTTCAGCACCTCGTCGATCGGGCCGATCTCGACGAGTTCGCCGAGGTACATGATGCCGATGCGGCCGTCGGCCTTGCCGGCGATGTAGCTGGCGTTCGAGAGGTTGTGGCTGATGAACAGGAAGGAGGTGTCGAAGGTGTCCTGCAGGTCGAGCATGAGGTCCATCATGTCGATCCGCAGGGACACGTCCAGCGCGCTGACGGCCTCGTCGGCGAGGATGAGGTCGGGGTTCATCAGCAGCGCGCGGATGAGCGCGACGCGCTGTTGCTCGCCGCCCGAGAGCTGGTGGGGGAACCGCTTGGCGTAGTCCTCGGGCGGTTCCATCCCGACCCGCGAGAGCATCTCGTGGATGCGCTCGCGTCGCTCGAAGGTGTCCATCTCGCCGTGGCGCAGTTTCAGCGGCGCCTCCAGGGAGTGCTGGACCGTCTTGTTCGGGTTCAGCGACGCGCCGGGGTCCTGGTGGATGATCTGCAGCGACTGGCGGATCTCCTCGAAGGGGATCTCGACGTCGCCCTCGCCGTCGTTGGCCTTCCACACGTCCTGGCCCTTGTACTTGACCGCCCCGCCCGTGGGGCGCTGGGTGCCGATAGCGGTCTTGCCGAGCGTCGTCTTCCCGCAGCCGGACTCGCCGACCAGCGCGACCACGTCGTTCTCGGGGATGTCCAGCGAGACGCCGTCGACGGCCTGGACCACCTCGCTGTCGCCGCCGAACGGCAGGATCGACCCCTCGGACTCGAAGTGGACCTCGACGTTCTCCAGGGAGACGACGGTCTCGTCACTCATCGACGGTCACCTCCTGGAGCGTCAGGGGCACCTCCTCGGCCACGCGGTCGACGTAGTGGCAGGCGGCCGCGTGGTCGTCGCCGTCGTCGGTCAGCGGCGGGTCCTCGCGGATACAGGTGTCGTCGGCCAGCGGACACCGCGGGTGGTACGAACACCCCTCGGGGACGTTGACGGGGTCCGGCGCCGACCCTTCGATCGGCCGCATCTCCTCCCGCGGCGTGTCGAGGTTCGGCGTCGCGTTCAGCAGCGCCCTGGTGTAGGGGTGTTTCGCCCCCGTCAGCACCTCGTCCGACGGCCCGACTTCGACGAACTCGAAGGCGTACAGCACGGCGAGGCGGTCGGCGAGGTTGGCGACCAGCGGCAGGTCGTGGGTGATGAACACGATGGTGAGGTCGCGCTCGTCGGCGATCTCCCGGATGAGCTCGATGATAGAGCGCTGCATCAGGAGATCCAGCGCGGCGGTCGGCTCGTCCATCACGAGCACCTCGGGTTCGAGCACGAGCGCCAGCGCGATGAGCGCGCGCTGGCTCATCCCGCCCGACAGCTCGTGGGGGTGCGAGCCGAGCACCTGGTCGGCCTCCAGGTAGAGGTCCGAGAGGAGCTGGCGGGCGCGTTCCATCCCCGCCTCGACGTCGTAGTCGTGGACGGAGAGGGTCTCGCGGAAGTGCGCCTCGATGGTCATCGTCGGGTTGAACGAGCTCATCGCGCCCTGGAACACCATGGCGATCTGGCGCCAGCGGATGTCCTTGATGTCGGTCTCGTCGCGGTCGAGCAGGTCGATCCGACGGCCGTCTTCCGGGTCAAACGTGATGTCGCCGGTCAGGACGCCGGGGTCGACGACGGCGTCGAGCAGGGCCGAGGCGAACATCGACTTGCCCGAGCCCGACTCGCCGACCACGCCGAGGATCTCGCCGCGCTCGATGTCCATGTCGACGCGGTCGAGCACGCGCGATTCCCCGCGGTCCATGTCGAAGGAGACGGAGACGTCGCGCACTTCGAAGATCGGGTCGTCGACTGCGGCAGTGTGTGTCTGTTGCATCGTCATTCTTGGTAGGGTGCGGTGTCGTCTTCGACGGTCTCGGCGTGGCGCGCCCGGATGCGCGGGTTGAACAGCTTCTCGGTCCCCTGGGCGAACAGCACGAAGCCGAAGGAGATACCGATGATGGCGATCATCGGGACGAACAGCCAGTGGATCACCTGCAGCGAGTAGATGGCGCCGCCGTTGTAGGCGCCGTCGAGCATGATCCCCCAGTTCTCGTGGGTGCCGCCGAGCAGGCCGAGGTAGTACAGCGCGACCGACCCGAAGATCACGTTCCGGGCCGAGTTGACGAAGTTGATCAGGACGTACGGCATGATGTTCGGCAGCACGTCGTCCACGAGGATGCGCCGCGTCGGCGCGCCCATGATGCGCGAGGCCTCCACGTAGGAGTGGTCGCGCAGCGACAGCACCTGCGAGCGGATCGACCGGGCGAGCCCGGCCCAGGCGTTGATCGTGATGAGGATCCCGATCAGCGCCGGATTGGACGGGTCGAACAGCGCGGCCAGCAGGATGATCAGCGGCAGCCCCGGGATCGTCATCGCGATGTCGGTGAACGTCGTCAGGACCCGGTCGGTGAGCCCGCCCTTGTAGCCCGAGACGGTACCGATGACCGTCGCGATGGCGGTCGAGAACACCGCCCCGGCGGCGATCATCTGGAGCATCGGGGGCGTCGCGTGGACGGTCGCCGAGAGGATGCTCGTGCCGATATCGTTCGTCCCCAGCGGCACGGACCAGTCCTGGAACGCGGGGGTGAGCCGCGGTCCCTGGCCCTGGGTGGGCGGCTCGACCAGCGCGACGCCGACGGTGCCCATCAACAGGTAAAAGGCGATGATGATCGACCCGACCTGCGTGCGCCAGTCGTCCCAGGCGACGCGGATCGGCGTGAGCAGGGCCATGTCGATCCACTCGCGGTAGAGGTCGGCCCGCGAAGCGCCCTGACCGCCGGCCGACCCGTCGGACTGACTGAACGAAGAGTTCTGCTCGGCCATGTCAGTACGCCTCCCGCGAGCCCTGGTCGCTGATGCGCGGGTCGATCTTGCTGTAGGTCAGGTCGGCGATCAGGATACACACCAGCACCGCCAGCGAGATGATGAGGAACGTCCCCATCATCAGCGGGTAGTCCCGGGCTTCGATCGCCTGCAGGAGATACAGTCCGAGCCCTTCGTAGGCGAAGATCTCCTCCAGGATGACCGACCCGCCGAACATGAACCCGACGGCGATCATGAAGTTCGTGTACATCGGGAGGACGGCGTTACGGCCGACGTAGCGGGTGGCGATCCGTTTGCCGGGGACGCCACGGAGGTGCGCCACGCGGATGTAGTCCTCGCCGATCTCCTGGACCGCGTTGCCCCGCATCGTGATGGCGACGCCGCCGAAGCCGGTGACGACCAGCGACACGATGGGGAGGATCGCGTGGCGGAGCACGCTGGCGATGAACTCGACGTTCAGTCCCGGGTCCAGCCCGGACGTAAACCGGCCGGACTGGGGGAGCATCCCCAGCTGGATCGAGACGACGTACACCAGGAAGATCGCGGCGATGTAGTACGGCACGGAGTTCAGGAACATCGAGAGGACGGTCGAGCCGCTGTCGAAGCGGGTCCCTTCGAGGTACGCCATGACCGCACCGAGGACGATCCCCAGCCCGAAGGTGAGCAGGATCGAGATGCTCAACAGGAAAATCGTCCACGGCGCGGCGTCGACGATGATGTCCGCGACCGGTCTGCTGTACCAGACCGACTGTCCGAGGTCCCCCTGGAGGACGCTGGTGAGGTAGTTGAAATACTGGACGTGCAGCGGTGTCGACGGGTCGACGTTCGTGTACGACTCGACGAGCGCGTTGATCTCGCTCATGCTGACCTCGTCGGCACCGCCACTCTGCATCACCTGCGCCCTGATGAAGTCGGCCGGGCCACCCGGGATCGCCCGCACCAGCGCGAACGTGATGGTGACGACAGACACGAACGTGACGAGCGCCTGTGCCACTCGTTTGACTACGTACATCGATTATCGAAAATGGTGGTATGAGATATCATAACTGTTTCGCTCGATTCGTCCCCGTAGCGCGGTGACCGCTCAGGCGGACTTGGCCTGCAGTTCGCCCAGTCGCGGGAGCCACCACAGCGGGAACTTCGCCTGGTAGACGGGGTCGTCCGTCGGCGGGATCTCCCAGTTGTCGGTGCGGTACCAGGTGGCGTCGTTGATCTCGTGGATCTGCAGCATCGGCAGCGTCTGGTTGGTGATCCACGCGAGCTGGTCGGTCAGATCCTGGTAGCGGTCGCCGCGGGCGACCAGCAGTTCGGACTGCAGTTCCGTGACGTCGTGTTCCTGGAGTTCGCCGTCGGGTTCGCCGACCGGCGGGGCCATCACGCTGGTCGGGTCGATGCCCAGGAAGTTCACGTCGACGTTGTAGTACTGGTCCCAGACGTAGTAGGGGGACGACCGCTGAAGCGTCCAGCCGGTCGCAGCGACCTTGTACTCGTTGGCGAGGTAGTGGTCCGACCAGTAGGTCGACGCCTCGATGGTCTGCATCTGGGAGTCGATGCCCTCGCTGGAGAGGTTGTCGGCGAACGTCTGGTAGAGCGGGTGCCAGTCGTTGTACGTCGGCACCTTGATCGTGAGCTCGAAGGGGTCGCCGTTGGGCTTGTACCACGTGCCGTCGTCCTTCTGGTAGCCCTCCTCGCGGAGCAGCCGGCGGCCGCGCTCGGGGTCGCGGTAGCGGTGGAGCATCTCGGCCATCTCGTCGGAGACCTTGTTCCGCCAGCGGTCGCTCTGCTCGTTCTGGCCGTCGATGTTGCCGACGAGGCCGCTCGGCGCTTCGACGGGCTGGCCCCAGCGACCGTAGTTGTTCGCCGCGGCCCCGCGGTCGACGAACTCGGAGATCGCCTGCCGGACGCGGACGTTGCCGAAGTCCTCGTCGTTGTGGTTGAACGGGAGCGACTGGCCCCACAGCGCGGGCAGTGCCGCCGACTCCATGGCATCGGGGACGTTCTCGAAGACGGACTGGGGCGGGTTGTAGTTGCGGAACGCGTCGACCTCCATCCCGACCAGGACGCTCGCGGTGTCGGTCGACACCCGCTCCAGGTCCCAGTAGTCCCAGTTGATGTTGTCCGCCTGGGGGTGGTGTTCGTACTTCTCCATCCGGAGGCGGCTGCCGGAGATGTCCGTGACCTGGAACGGCCCGTTACCGTGCGGTTCGTCGAAGGTCGCGCCCCGGAGGTCGGTGCGGATGTCGTCGACCGCGGTGGCCGTCGTCGTGTCCTCCCAGCGCTCCACGTACTCGCTGTACTTGCGCCAGGGCGCCTCGAGCTGGTAGTAGTTCAGCCCGTCGTTGAACAGCTCGCGGCTGATCGTCCCGTCGAGAGCGAGTTCGACGGACTTGTCGCCGACGCGGTTGATATCGGTCCACAGCGAGCCGATCGTACCGTTGGTGACCGTGTCGGCGACGAGCATCGCGTAGAGGTCGTCGGCGGTCACGGGGTCGCCGGGGTCGCCGTTGTGCCAGGTGAGGCCGTCCCGGACTTTCAGTGTCGCCGACTGTCCCTCGAAGCTCGTGACTTCGACCGCGGAGGGCGTGATCTCCTCGTTGGCGATGTTGTACCGCTGGAACCAGTCGTTCTGCATGTCGTGACTGAACGGCTGGGTCAGGTTGAACGAGTTGAACTGGTAGTTGGTCGGGTTGACGGTCACCCCTTCGGTCATGGCGTTGTCGGCCGGCTCGAAGTTCCCGCCGTCGCCGCCACCGTCGCCGCCGTCGCCACCACCATCGCCGCCGTCACCACCGTCGCCGCCACCACCGTCGCCGCCGTCGCCACCGCTGTCGTTCGAACACCCCGCGAGCGCGAGGGCACCACCCATCGCACTCGCCCGAAGCAGGTGCCGTCGCGACACCCGTCGTCGATCCACTGCACTGTCCGTTGGCTTGCCATCAGATGGCATGGGCTATCGTTGTAAAGTAACCATACATAAATCATTTGGTTCCCACGACTTTCGGGCGCGCTTTCGGCTGCCGATCAGGCCCGACGTATCGGTCCGTTCACCTATGTCCGACCGCCCGGTACGCGATGGCGCACCGGCGTTCGGTTGAACGCAATTACCGTTCACGATAGATGGACTAAAGTTCAGGATAGGGGAGCCTCGACGGGACCGGATCGCTACCGCGCGGTGGGCCTTCGGGTGCCGACGGGTCCCTCGCCGCCGGACGGACGACCGGTCGCCGGCCGACACGCCGAGGGCTAGACGGACGCCGGAGCCGGGGAGAACTGCGGAACGGCGTGGTCGCCCGACCGGGCGACCGGGCACAGACACGTCAGGAAGCGACTGGTGGTCTCACTCGACGGAGATACCGGCGACCGTTCCCGGTTCGAGTTCGGCGGTAACGGTGCCGTCGCCGTCGACGCTCACGTCGAGGTCGTCGGCGGCGAAGGCGTCGGCGTTGTCGGCGTCGACGACGAGATCCGCGTCCTGGCCCTCGAAGAGGACGGCGGCGTCGACGTCGTCGCCGGTCGCGTCCTCGACGGTGAACTCGACGGTGTGGGCCGCGCGGGTGTCGAGGTTGGTCGCGGTGACGTACACCTCGCCGTCGTCGTCGACAGACGCGGAGGCGCCGACCAGCGGCAGCTCCTCGTCGTCGACCTCGCGGGTCGGCGTCTCGATGGACGTGGTGACGGCCTCGTTGCCCTTGTGGGGAGCGTACAGGTCGTAGACGCGGTAGGTCGGTCGCTTGAACGCGTCGTCGCCCTGCGTCTCGACGAGACACTGCAGGACGTTCACGGTCTGGGCGATGTTGGACATCGTCATCACGTCGGCGTGGTCGTTGAAGATGTCCAGCACCGCGGCGGACGACAGCGCGTCGAGGACGGTCCCGGGCTGTTCGAGGCCGCTCCCGCCCTGGGCCTCGGGGTGCCACGAGCCCCACTCGTCGATGATGACGCCGATGTCACGGGTCGTCGAGAAGGCGTTGATCGCGGAGGCGAGCCGTTCGATGTGGTGGTCCATCTCCAGGGCTTCGAGGAAGAACTCGTCGTAGTCGTCCTCGTCGGCCTCGGGGACGGACATCGTGCGGCCGTAGTAGTGGTGCAGGGTCAGGTGGTCCAGCGGGAACTCGACGCCCCACTTGGGGTCGGACACCTCCTCCATGAAGCGGTGGTTCCACTCGTGGTTCTCGAACCCGCAGGCGATGAGGTCCAGATCGTAGTCGAGCATGTGGGCGCTCTGGGTGCCGACGTAGGTGGCGAACCGGCGGTACTCGCGGGCGTACTGCTCGGGGGACATCTGGCCGCCACAGCCCCAGTTCTCGTTGCCCAGGCCCCAGTATTTCACGTCGTAGGGCTCCTCGCGACCGTTGGCGCGGCGGCGGTCGGCCAGTTCCGTGTCGCCGTCGTAGTTGCAGTACTCGACCCAGTTGGCGGCCTCCTGGGGGTCGCCCGAGCCGACGTTGGCGGCGAGGTACGGCTCGGTGCCGATGCGCTCGCAGAGTTCGAGGAACTCGTCGGTGCCGAAGGCGTTGGACTCCTCGGGGATCATCTCGCGGCCCTGCCCCCAGAAGAGATTCCGACGCCGCGGTCGGTCCTCACGGGGTCCGACGCCGTCCTCCCAGTGGTAGTCGTCGGCGAAACAGCCGCCGGGCCAGCGGAGGACGGGCAGTTCGAGGTCGGCGAGCAGTTCGACGACGTCGTCGCGGAACCCCTCCTCGTCGACGCTGTCGTCCGTCCAGACCCCGTCGTAGATGCAGCGACCGAGGTGCTCGGCGAAGTGGCCGTGGACCTCGGGTTCGATACGGTCGATACCGGCTTCTGTGTGTACTGTAACGCGAGCGTCCGTCATGCAGTCGTATGGTATTCGATAGCGGTATTATAAAACGATCGGTCGCTCGGGCGGAGGGTCGGGGGCAGACCCGGCGCTGGGCGGTCGTCGGTCGGCGAGCGCGGCCGCCTCCGAGACGCCCCTGCGGGCGTTCGACGGGGTCGGTCGCTTACAGGCGTTCGACGGGGTCGGTCGCTTACAGGCGTTCGACGGGGTTGGTCAGCGTCCCGATGTCCTCGATCTCGATGTCGATGCGGTCGTCCTCTCGGAGGGTCACGTCGTCGGGGACCATGATCGACGTGCCGGTCAGCAGGACGCTCGCCTCGGGGACCTCGTTGTAGCGGGTGAAGTAGTCGACCAGTTCCTCGCAGGTCCGGACCATCTCGGCCGTCGAGGTCGACTCGGAGAAGATAGTCTCGCCGTCGCGGGCGATCTCCATGCGCATCTCCAGGTCGAGCGGGTCGCCGACCGCGTCGTCGGTCGCGATGCAGGGGCCGATGGCGCAGCTCTTCGAGTAGATCTTGCTCTGGGGGAGATACAGCAGGTTGTCGCGTTCGATGGAGCGGCTACACATGTCGTTGCCGACGGTGTAGCCCACGATCTCCCCGTCGTAGATGACGATGGACATCTCCGGCTCGGGGGCGTCCCACTCGGAGTCGCCGCGGATCCCGACCGATTCGTTCGGGCCGACGGTGCGGCTCGGCGTCGCCTTGAAGTACACTTCCGGCCGGTCGGCCTCGTAGGCGTCGAGGTAGGACTCCGCGAGTCCGCCCTCCTCCTGGCGGGCTTCCTGGCTGATCGCGTAGGTGACGCCCGCGCCCCACACCTCGTCGGGGTCGATCGGGCGAACGAGGTCGTCCTCGACCGACGCGAGTTCGACCGTCGGCGCCTCCGGTATCAGCCCGCGGGCCACGTCGTCGACGGTTCCGTCTGTCAGCGACGCGGCCGACGCGAGTTCGAGGAACGACGTCGGTTCGGCCTCGGTCGCCGAGAGGTCGTACGCGGCCGAGTCGTCAGCTGCGATCAGTGAGATGGACCCGCCTCCATCACTGCGATAGTAACGCATACTCCCCCATCGTGAGTTCGAGATTATAAACTTTGTTATCGTATCGGTTTCACGTCCGACGAATCGTCGCCGCCGGGTCGGGCGACCGTCCCTCGCCGGCCCGGCCGTCGTGTCCGCCCCACCGGACCGCATCCGACGATCTCGGATAGGCGTGCGGCGCCGTGACACGCGTCGGGACGGGTCGCTCAGGTGTGCTGGAGGTTGACTTCGATGATGTTCGCGGTGCTGAGCACCTCGGAGGGGATCGCCTCCTCGAAGCGCTGTCCGTTCATCCGACTTTTCGGCGCGGAGACGCTGACACCGCCGACCACCCGGTCGTCGGTGGTGATAGGGGCGGCGACGCAGCGGACGCCGTCGACGCGCTCCTCGTCGTCGATCGCGTAGCCGCGGCCGCGGATCTCGTCGAGTTCCGCCTCCAGCGTGTCGCGGTCGGTGATCGTCTCGGCGGTCACCGGTTCGAGGCCGTGCTCGTCGACGATGGCGTCCCGCTTCTCCGGCGACAGCTCCGCGAGGATCGCCTTGCCCATCGCCGTCGTGTGCAGGTCGACCTCCATCCCCTCGTACGTGTCCAGATACACCGACTGCGAGCCCTTGACCTTGTAGAGGAAGATGCCTCGCCCGTTCTCCTCGACCATCAGGTTCGCGTGCTCGCCGGTGTCGCTCGCCAGCTCCCTGACTTCGGCTTCGGCCACCTGAAACAGTTGTGAGCGCGCGCGTGCGCGACCCCCGAGGTTGAGAAAGCGGACGCTCACGCGGAACTCCCGACCGTCCTTGACCAGGTACCCCGCGTCCGTGAGCGTCTTCAGGTGGTCGTGGACCGTGCTCTGGGGCTTCTCGAACTGCTCGACGACCTCCGAGAGCGTCGCGCCGCCCATACCGTGGACCGCCTCGATGACGTCGAGGCTCATCGCGGTCGATTTGATGGGCGGGTCGCGTTCGGCGTGCATACCGATCCTACGGAACCGGGACCTCATTAATCGTCCGGCATCGTCGGACGGCCCGCGAGGCGTGGTGACGCGTCACGGACCGGTGGATTTAATATATTGCTCGGGAGCTACCCAACCATGTCGGACGTAGAAATCACCGACGTCGAGACGCACCTGGTAGCCAACCCGTGGAAGCCCTGGGTCTTCGTCCGCCTGCACACCGACGCGGGCGTGACGGGGCTGGCCGAGGCGACGACACACGACAAGCCCCGGACCGTCGCCGCGGCCATCGAGGAGATGTCCGACTTCTTCATCGGGCGCGACCCCTTCGACACGGAGTCGCTCTGGCTGGAGATGTACCGCGACGAGTGGTTCTCGAAGAACGTCATCAACACCACCGTCGTCTCGGCGGTCGACATGGCCTGCTGGGACATCAAGGGCAAAGTGCTGGACACGCCGGTCTACGACCTGCTGGGCGGGCCGGTCCACGGCAAAGAACTGCGCGCGTACGCCAACGGCTGGTACACCGACGCCGACGGCGAGCCGGAAGGGTTCGCCCGGGCCGCCGAGCGCGTCGTCGACGACGGCTACGACGCCATGAAGTTCGACCCGTTCGGGACCGCCTGGCAGTCGATGACCACCGAGGAGAAGAACCACGCCGTCGACATCGTGGGTGCGGTCCGCGAGGCCGTCGGTCCGGACGTCGACCTCCTCATCGAGTGCCACGGCCGCTTCTCCGCCGCGCAGGCCGTCGACATCGCCAAGAAGCTCGACCAGTTCGACCCGGCGTGGTACGAGGAGCCGTGCCCGCCGGACTCGATCAACAGCCTCGCCGAGGTCGCCCGGAAGTCCCCCATCCCGGTCGTCACCGGCGAGCGCCACATGACCAAGTACGACTTCTTCGAACTGGTCACGCGCACCGACATCGACGTGTTCCAGCCCGACCTGATGAACACGGGCGGGATCACCGAAGGCAAGAAGATCGCCGGCCTCGCCGAGGCCGACCACGTCGACATCGCGCCGCACAACCCCCAGGGGCCGGTCGCCGGCGCCATCTACTCGCACTTCTGCACCTCCATCCCGAACTTCCGCATCCAGGAGATGTTCCAGACCTACGACGAGCCGTGGGTCGACGAGCTGCTGGAGGACCCGCTCGTCGTCGACGACGGGTACATCCAGGTCCCCGACGGCCCCGGATTCGGTATCGAACTCGACATGGACGTCGTCGAGGAGCACGAGTACACCGAGGACGCGGTCCACACCATCGACCTCTGGGAGGACGACTGGGAGAAGCGCGCCGACGAACTGCGGTAACTCGCGGTTCTCCGGCTCGCTCTCGGATACATCGGGTGTCCGTCCCGGTTCCGTAGAAAACTGCGGAACTCGCTTTTACTCGACGTTCACCGTCTCGCCCGATTCGGCGGCCTCGTGGATCGCGGCGACCGCCTTCAGGTCCACGAGCCCGTGCTGGCCGTCCGCGTACAGCGGTTCGTCGGCGAGTACGCGCTGGGCGAAGTACTCGAACTCCTCGGCCATCTGGTCGACGCCCTCGGTGTCGAACGAGACCGTGTCGCCGCCGCGTTCGACGGTCAGCTGCGTCTCCATGTGGAAGGCGGGTTCGAGGACGACCCGCCCGTCGGTGCCGACGACCTCCAGGCGCGTGTGGTCGGCGCCGTGCTGCGAGGACGAGCAGGCGGCGTGGGTGCCGTCGTCGAAGACGACCGAGAACGTCGCCACCTGGTCGGGCACCTCGTCGAACGCCTCGTGGGTGGAATCCATCGTCGACTGGACGCGGACGGGGTCGGCGTCGAGGACGAATCGCGCGGTGTTGAGCGGGTAGATCCCGAGGTCCATCACGGAGGTCCCGTAGCCGGTGAGGTCGGGGTTCAGCCGCCACTGGTCCGGGTCTTCGATCATCTCCAGGAGCGGCTGGGAGTTCTCCCCGTGGACGAGGACGGGGTCGCCGATGGCGCCGTCGCGGATCAACTCGCGGGCCCGGCGGACCGCGGGCTCGGTGTGCATCCGGTAGGCGACCATCAACGGCACGTCCCCGCAGGCGGCGACGAGCCGCTCGGCGCGCTCGACGGTCGCTTCCATCGGTTTCTCGCAGAGGACGGCCTTCCCGTGCTCGGCGGCCGCCTCGACGTGTTCGAGGTGGGTCGCGTTGGGCGTGCACACGTAGACGGCGTCGTAGGCGTCGACCGCCTCGCCGTCGGCGAACTCGTCGTACGTCACCCCGTGAGCGACGGAGTCGTACTCGGCGCGCACCCGATCGGTCTTCTCGGTCGAACTGCTGACGACGGTCGTCGTCACGCAGCCGTCGGTCGTCTCGATGGCGGGCAGAACGAACTCGGTCGTCCACCACCCGACGCCGACGAGCGCGAACCGCAGTTGTCCGTCGGCGTCCGTTCGCCAGTCTCTCGGCTCGTAGTCGAAGAGCGAACTCGACATGACGTGCGAGCATCCCCCGCGAGCCGACATAACTGTGTCCCTCCTCGTTCGCCCGTCCTTCCCCCCGCGCTGTTCCGGTTTCACCCAGTTGTCCGGTAATAGCGGACGGACTGTTCTCGTTCGTGGCGCGAGTTTTGATATTACACGAATAAGACTGTAATCGCGACGGCGAGTCGGAGCAGGACGGACCGATAGCACGCGAATCGTCTCGTCCCGAACCCGTTCTCGACGGTCGCTCATCGGTAGTCGCGCGGCGTCCTCCCGATGACGGACGCTCCGTTCGGTTGCACACATGGGAGCGGACTATCTCTGAGACGACTGAGAGACGGCGTCTCGTGCTAATTTACGCCTATTCCGGCAATATCGGATCGGCGATCGTCGGTCGGAACGACGCTCGGAGGGCCGGCAATCCGCCCGAACGTTTCAGACTATGAAACACACTGTGTCACAACCGGTAGGAGCGGTCGGACCAGACGCGAGGGAATTACAGACATAGGATCGGAATCGTAGGCTGTCCGCTGTGGTCGGGAACTCGCGCGCGGTCCGCCTGGACTGGATCGATGCGATCGACATCCCGATTTCGTTTCACAGTCTGGAACAACCCGGATCGGACCGGACGCGCTTTCGGTGGACCGGACCAGTCGTTCGACGCGACCGAGCAGCGTTGTGTGCAAAAGTTTATGTACTATCCGGGGAACCGTGGGACGTATGCGGGATAGTACCAACCTGCGTGACCAGCTGACACGTCGTCAGTACGCACAGTTACTGGCCGGAATGGGCGCGGTGGGCCTGGCCGGGTGTCCGTCGGGGAGCGGCGAGGACTCGACGGACGAGCCGGGGGGAACGGACGACCCCGCGGCGACACCGACCGCCACGCCGACCGGCGGGGCGGCGGAGACGGAGGCGCCGGGCGACACCGAGACCGACAGCCCGACGCCGCTGGGCGAGCCTGCCACCGACGTGATCCGGGTGTTCCAGGCCAACTCGCCGGACGTCTTCGACGCGAACGTCTGGGCGCCCCAGGACAACACGACGGGAGTCGCGTTCATGACGGACCTCCAGGCGGTCCGGAACGTCCACACTCGCCAGATGGCCTACAGCGGCGTCGAGTTCGAGACGCCGTGGAAACCCCGAACCGACAGCGCCTCGGTCATGACGTGGTACAGCGGGTACGAGGTCGACGCGCCCTACGACGTCTACGAGTCCCACGACGACAGGGCGACGTACTGGAACGGTGACCCGCTCGACGCCGAGGCCCGAGAGACGCACTTCCACGTCGACTACTTCCAGTCGGGCAACAAGTTCACCGAGGACACCGCCTTCACGCAGGAGGCGGCCGGCCAGTGGGAGTACCACTGGTGGAACACCGACGGGAGCGACGGGCTCCCGGACGACGCGCAGGCGGAGCACATCCTGGCGTCGCAAGCGGCACCCAACGACGGGGACATGCCGATCCACCCCGACTTCACGGAGCCGTACCTCGAACAGTATCGGGACGCCGGGACCGCGGACGCCGCCTCGGCGGTGACCGACGACCTGGTGAGCGACCGGATCTCGCTGCAGCGGCTGATGGAGAACGGCTGGGGGAGCGGCCCGTACGAGATCCGCTCCGAGGACGGCATCGG
>Ga0207732_100094_pt1 | contig 54282 bp, 51 predicted proteins | sample A23P1SouthBayCA_FD_187733 | JGI IMG/M metagenome (GOLD analysis project Ga0207732, IMG submission 187733) | Aerobic enrichment media microbial communities from Eden Landing Ponds, California, USA - A23 P3 (4) (SPAdes) | ecosystem: Environmental > Aquatic > Marine > Unclassified | place... | reverse complement strand
CCGCGCTACCGCTTCAGTTGAACAGCACCGTTCTCGACGCTGCAGAGAAGGTACGCCGACTTCGTACCTAGGTCAGGACTCCGTGGGCTCCAGCATGGCTGGCTCGACGTTGATCCGGAGGCGATACGTACTGTCGGTCGACCCGGTGTCGGGCCGCGTCGGGTCCAGCAGCGAGTAGCCACTCGTGAACGACGCGACGAGTTCCTCGCGGGCGGGGAGGTCGATGCCGAGCTGGTCGGCGAGGTAGACGATCCGCTTGGTCGCAGCGCCGTTGTCGAGGCGCTCGAGGTACTCGCCGACAGTGTCCCACTCGCAACCCCGTTCGTCGGCAGTACGCATCGCGGTCGCAAGTTCCCGAAGGCCACCACAGAACTCGGGGTGGTCCGCACAGTCGACCAGCGTCTTTTCTAGGTCGCTGACCTGAACGGTCGTGCCCTCGATCGATGTCGGCTCAAAGCCGAAGAATTTCCGCTCGGTGACTGTCGTGACGCGGTACGGGACACCGTGGATCTCCCTGCTTTGCGCTCGGGTCGGCGTAACGACGTACACCGTCCGGGGGACCTGTTCGGTCAGCCCGTGGTGGCTGAGGGCGCTGTAGTAGCCGATGTACATCGGCTCGGCGACGTGGGCGGCGATGAGGTACTCGTGGGTCGTGTACACGGCCTCCTCGCCGGCGGTGAGTGGAATGATGAGATACGTGCCCGGGAAGAGCCGGTCGAGCCAGCCCTTCTCGGTGAGCCGGGAGGCGATCTCGCGGGCGGTGTTTGGGGGGACCTCCAGCGTCGTCTCGATGTCGTCGACGGAGATGATCTGGTGACCCGCGCCAGCGAGTCGGGCAAGGAGTCGACTTTCTCGAGTCGAGAGACCCTGGCGTATATTTTGCGTTTGTTCTATGGCACTCATACCTGCGTTTCTTACATAGAGTATAAACACGGGCCTGCTTTAGCCTTGCGACTACCGCGGACGACGGAGACGCGCAGATTTAACCAACGGAATTGGGGGCGTAGAATCGAGTGTTGGTTAAGGATTCAAGCGCCGTCTTCGAGCACGTCGATGAGCTCTTCTACTGTGGAACTGATCCGGTCGAGACGGTCGCGAACGATCTCGGGATCGTCCGACTCCCACGCAGCGAGGTAGAACGCCGATCCGCTAGTGTCGAGCCCGCAGTAGCGCCCGACGACGTACGCGACGGCTTCGGCCTCGACTTCGCGTTTCGCCCGCTCGGTGTCGTCGTCGACATCGAAGTGGAGCAGGGCGTGTGCGTACTCGTGAATTAGTGTCCGCGCAAGGTCGGCCTCATTCTCCCGATCACGCACCTCAACCCGCGGTTGCATATCGACGAGACTCAGCTGCTCGCAGATGCCCTTCGCCTCGCCGTGGGTCCACTCCTCGGCTGGAACGATTCGCACCGTCACACCGAGTTCATCAGCGGCGGCAGTCAACTGTTCGACGAGGTCGTCGGGGTCCCCGGTCGCTTCCGTGTCTAGGTCGGGAAGCGGCTCACCTTCGGTCTGGGAGACGTCGAACACCGGCGCAGGCTTGAACCCGACGAGGCCCTCTGACCACTTCTCGGGCGGCGTCTCGTCGTACTCACAGTCACTGTCCTCGTGGTAGCTCGGCGAGTTCTCGCACTCCGGGCACTGCGTGGTGATGATCGGCGCCCAGATCCAGATGGCCGACTCCCCCTCCGTGACGTGGCGGTCGAACTCTTCCTGCCACGTCCGGTAGCCCGCCACCCGAGTCGCCTCGGGACACTGCCGCTTGATCAGGAGCGTGTTCCGGTAGGAGTAGTCGTGGAAACGACTCTGGACATCGAGCCACTCTTGGAACTCTTCGCTGGCCTGCGCGTCGTCGACGTCGGCAACGAGGTCGTCGATCCACTGTTCGATCGTACTGTTCATCTCGTCGGATCGTGTGTCGGTCTGCTCGAAGGAGACCGACGAGTCACTAGTCGTAGCCATTGTGTTCACCGAATCAAGGTCACGGCGACTGCGTCTGTTCAGACCGCGCCGCACCCCTCAGGGGCGTCCAAAAAACCGAGTCTGTCGGTTAGCGGAGTTCGTGGCGTTCGTCAGCGAAGCCGACCGTAACGAGGTACTCGAGGAACTCGTCGAACTGCTCGACATCGCTGGGCGTGTCGGTCGCAAGGTGGCGTGCCCACTCGATGGCCCACTGGAAGGCGGGATCTGTTCCGCCCTTGCCGTGTAGATACCACCACCGGGCCGCTTTGAGAACCACTATGGGATTCGTCGGCGGCTGCCCACCGGCGAGCCCACGGGTGATGGACTCGATTTCGTCGGGGACATCGGCGGAATCGACCTCTGCTGATTGCGTGTTGTCGATATCGACCGGGATCTCGTCGACCGAGACGTTGTCGGGACTCTGTTGTTGACTCACTGGAAGTCACCTCTGAGAGCTTTCGAAGGAGCCCTCGCCCTCTCTGGGGGCACGAAAAACAGGTCGCGAAGTCACGCCGGCGGGAGGTAGACGCTCTGTTCGCCGGCCACAAATTCTGACCGTATCATAGTGACATTTTCAAACGATTAGAGCGATAGGGATAATTCCCCGCAAATTGCAGTATGCTGGATTAGTTGAACAGTTCGTTTGGAGACTCTCTCATCGCTATCAAGACGTTTCGCTTCAACCCATCCAGAACAGTTCAGCCGCTGCAATCGCGACGGTGACGGCTGTCAATAGTAATATTACGATGGTCAAGTAGTTGGTCGCTCGCTGCTGGCGGAGAGTAGCGGTCGTAGCGCGGACATTGATTTTGTCTTGGATGTAGTTCGACACCTCATCTAACTTGGAACCGATTCGATCGAGATCAGACGTTATTTGCTCTGTCTGTGTCGCCAATTGTTGGTCGTAGATATCCAAGAGTGAGTGTACAGGAGATCCTTGTGTGATTTCATTGATTTTCACTGGCTCGAGTTGTTGCCTGCGAGAACGCCTGAGAGGGGGTCTTGACTTCAGATCCGCAATTTCATCCACGGTTTTGGTATAGCGGTTGGTCCAAGTCTCTCGAATGTCATCTAATTCGTTCTCGATTTCCAATACCGCTTGAAACTGACCCGTCTCACCTGAACCATTTCGCATGAGCCGCTCAATGCCGTGTGTCTCTTGATCCAACTCAGCGAGGAGGCTTACTCGGTGGTTGAACCATAGATATGCTCGAAGATATTCGTGAAGTGGTCTGAGTCGACGAAGCCATATTGGCTCGAAATCTGTCTCAGACTCTGGTGGGGAAGTCAAATTGAAAACAGTCAGTTTACCCCAAGGAAATGCCGTCCCTTGGGGTGCGATCAGATCCTCTCCGTTGAGTAGCGACTGTTGATGATCTACTCCGTAGTGAATCTTACTCAGTTCTTCCCTATTTTCCTCGAGAAACTGGGCTAACAACTCGTCTGACACGTCTCCACTATCACCGAATACTTGCTGTGCTTCTGGCGGCTCAACGTAGAATTGGACGGGTTGCCGATTGAAATCGGTCGGTGCAACCGTGGGAATTTTTTCAGCTACTCCACTGAGCTGCTCAGCGAGATCGTCGATGACATATTGGGTTCTGTTCGCCTCCTCTTCTTCGATCTCTTTGACTTGCTCTTCGCTCAACTCGGCGACTGTTACAGCATCGATAAGATGTCGAGTCTCGAAGCTGACGAATGTCTTCACTGAGTCGAATACACCAAGCGAATCATCAGTGAGTTGTAGGTCTCCTTCGAATCGGTAACGTTCCCATTGCTGACCGCCTAGAACCTGTTCACCAAATTGCTCCCCCTCATTATTGTACAGTCTTTGGAGGCTGCTCAGGAGTAAATCGCTCTCTGACTCGTGGCAAAGGTCATAACGAATCAAAGCAGCAGTATCAATCTCCATTTGTCACCGGTTTTGATTTACTACTCACCTAAAGACTGTTCAACCTGAAGGATTCGCAGAACGTGACTTAGTTCTACAATTTTTCGCATCTGCATACAGTTTCATCACTATTCAATACTGAACACACGCATGTATTCAGTATCTGACTTCTGTCAGCCCCTAATGAGATTGTGAGGTACTGACCGGAATCTGTATTCGTCAGATCACTCAACTACTGGCTGGACTGGCATCCGCTCTATGCGCCGATGACACGGAATACAGAGAGTCAGCAGGTTACTCGGGACATCTGCATCGTCGACAGACCGATCTGGATCGTTATAGAACCGGCGTCGAGGAATCCGGTGGTGAACCGGGAGATCACGACCGAATTTCTCGCGGTGAGCTTCGCGGCCCATACCGCAGCGCAGACAGGACTCGTTGTCACGGGTGATGATCTCCTCACGAATCTGTGGCCAGTTCGAGCCAAACGGAACTGTCTCAGTATCTGATTGACGGTAGTTTTCTAGATAGTCCGGGTCGGCCGCCTGCAGGGCTGTTCGCCACGTACCGAATACGCGCTGATACGGCTGGGTCGTGAATTTCCCGTGTTCAAGCATCTCACTCGTTGTCGGCGGGTGGCCCAACTCTTTTGCGAGTTCTCGCAATTCGGTCAACAAATCCTCCCGCGGAATCCGCCACCGCTCGTTCGGCTCGAAGCCAGCGGCTGTCAGGGCTTCGTTCCAGGAACCGAACCGCTTTTGATAGATCGATCCGCTCCATCTTCCCTGATCCCGCATCTCACTCTTACGGGGAACGTGTCCCAACTCTTCGTTGAGCCTCTTGAGTTCGGCTATCAGATCTTCCTTGCTCACACCCCACGCAGAGTGGACTCCCAGTCCAACTTGCTCAAGAGCTCGATTCCACGTTCCGAATACTCGCTTGTATGGAGACGCTGTGTATGGACCATTCTGGTCCATTTCATCAGATGTCGGTGCTTGACCCAGTTCCTCAGCGAACTCCTGAAGAGCAGTAATAAGCGTCTCTTCGGAGAGGTTGATTTCAACGCTCGGTTCAAAACCAGCCGCCTGTAGCGCCGAATTCCACCCCCCGAACCGCTTGCAGTATGTTTTCACCGAATACTCCCCGTGCTGCCTGTAGGTCCGCTCTGATGGAGCCTCTCCGACAATTTCGGCAACCGCCTTGAGGTCCGCAAGGAGGTCCTCCTTTGGGGTCGGTGGTCGCCCATCCGGTTCGTTTGTGCCCGTCTCTAGGCCAGCTGTCTTGAGTGCTTCATTCCACGACCCGAACCGGGCTGCGTAGGTTGCTGCAGCATGAGGTCCAGAGTCGTTCATCTCATTCTGAGACGGAGGTCGTCCGAGTTCCGCAGCGAACTCCTGGAGGCGGTTGAGGAGCTCTTCGTCTGAGTACAGCTTCTTGCCCATAATTAGCGATGTGAATGAATCACTCAGTTTGGTCCCGGCTTGGTATTTGAATGTTAGTCCCGGCGTCTGTTCGCTGGCGTCTATAACCACTGAACTCGCGAGGGGGGTGCTGGTCGCCCTGCACCCATTCAGGGGCCCGAAAAACGGGATACTCTCACCGTTAACCAACACGAGGTGTTGGCTGACTCCGAATGTTGGTTAAGACTGATCGCTACTCCTTATCCTCACGCAACTCTTCAGCCTTCCACTGGAGCCGCCGCAGAATCTGCGTCCGATTCTGGTGGGCGTTCTCGTAGGCAACACACTCACGGAGTGTCTCCATATCGGGGATCGTCGCGATCCCGGCCTTGATCAGTCGGTAGTTCGGTGCTTCGAGGCGCTTCTCGGGTGGGAATTCATCGTTATTGCCGCTGCTGTCCGCGGAATTCTTCATCTCTATCGCCCTCCACCCCTGAAGGGCGAGAAAGACAGAACAGACGACTACGTCACCGTCGCGGCGTCAGGCCATCGCGTCCTGGAACCGCTCACGAAGCGCGTCCTCACGCTCCTCGAACTGGTCGACCTTCTCCTGTAGATCGTCGCTGACGCGCTCGATGCTCGCGAGCGCCCGCTCGCCGGCGAGCGACGCCTGCGACCCGTCGTCGCCGTCCCCCTCCAGCTCCTCCTCGTAGGCTCGCTCGACCCGCTCGATGGTACCCTCGGGGTTGAACAGGATGTCGTTGGCCGTGCGAACGTAGCCGTCCAGCGACGCGCCTTCCTTGCCCTGGAAGAAGTGAGTGAGCGCGTACGTCGCGCCGGAATGCAGCGTCCACATATCGATCTCGACGGGTGAGGCCGCGTTGGCCTCGGCATCGCTCGCAGCGCGCTCGGCCAGGTAGTCCGGGAAGCCCAGCAGACTGTAGAACTCCGTGACGGTGAACGGGAGATCGGAGAAGTCGAGTTCGATGTCCTGGGCGTCACGGATGAACTCGAAGAGGTCGTCAGCCACGAGTTCGACCTGTGCGAGAATCTCTTCCCACCAGGTTCGGAAATTCCGCACGTCGCCGACGTGCTTGATTACCTCCTTGTCGGTGAGCGAGCGCATCGTGTTCGAACAGTAGCCGTCCTGAGCGAAGCCCTCCACGTAGACGGCGTGCTCGCCGAAGAAGTCGTAGCCCGACGTGACGCCCATCGTGATCGGGTCCGACCGGCCGGGGAGGCGCACCTCGAGGCCGTCGAACATGATGTCCATATGGACCTCGCCGCCGCCCCGGTAGCGACGAATCTCGCCGAACATCACGTCACCCAGCGGCGTTCCGTCGATAGTCTCCTCCCGAAGGACCTCCTCTAGAGGGCCGTAGACGTCGACCGGGTTGATGATCGAGTACGAGTCGGTCGGAATATGGAACAAGGAATCCGTTTCGGCGTCCTCCTCACGGGCCTGCTCTCGAGCGCGACTCGGCTCGACGAGCGCGTTGAACCGCTCCGTCTCGACCCACTCATCGGTGTACGGATTCTTGTAGGCCACGGTCGACTCGACGGCCTGCGGGAGGTCGCGGATCGCCTCAGCGAAGCTCACGGTGTCTTTGCCGCCGTGACGCTGACGATACCACTCGGGTAGTTCGGTGTCGGTACGTCCATCGACGCCAGCGAAGATGGTTCTCGACTCTGGGTCTTTCATCGTAGTCACCTCGACGCAGGAACGCTCATCGACGGCTGCCTGCATCGTCTCGCGCCCTGCGCCCCTCTGCCGGGCGCAACAACAACACCACGTTAACCAACATTGACCCAGGAAACAGCCGATTGTTGGTTAATAACCAACCGGCGGCGACACATCTTACTGTCGTTACTCAGTACTTGAGCGACGAAGTCGTACCTGCTACGGGTTCGGAATCCACGGATGTCTCTCCCAGGGGAGATGGCTCAATCCGATTCTACTATATCCCGCAAAAGCTTATGTCGGACACGTAAATCTCCTGCTGTCCAATCGCTCTCCGTGTCGTTACTCATTGAGTGAACAAGCGGGTTATAGTGAGCAACAGCATCTCGAAGGTCTTTCACATCCCATATTGTTGCCCCATATGATTCTAGATCTACCGGTAGCTGCTGCATCTCATCGGCCTCAGACAGGATGTCAAGTAGTTTCCCTACGGTACCCCCGGCTAGCTTGTCAGGTGCGAGATCGCCGACATAGGTCGTGCGGATGTGAATGTCGGTCTCAGTTTCCCAGTCCGGGATGTGTTCACGGATGATCTTTCGTAGTCGAATTTCAAACTGAGCGAGAAGCACGTACAGGTACTGGTAGACGGGAATCTTGTTCAGGTCGAATCGGGTCACGATTCCCTCCGGATCATTTGGCTGGCCGACGAAACAGAACCGTTCTCCGTCTCTTCCTAGTCGTTCAATTACCGTCCCGACTTCTTCTCCGGGAGCGACGCAATCTGAGTCCGTTAGCGGCAGTACGTGTTCGGTGACGGGCTCTTCACCTCGTATCTCCATCTCTGCTCTGGAGACGTAGCCACGAAGTCCCTCTAGTTGCTCCGGATCATCGAAGACGAATGCAGCGTCGTAGTCCTCATAGTAGAGATCTAAGTAGACGAAGGCAGCGTCATCCTCAGCACTATATACATCCAACTCAGGGAAACATGTCGCTGTATGGCGAGCAGGCTCGCTGATTGTCGGTGAGGTTGCACTCGCCATGAGTTGGGACTCAACTTCTGATGGGTCTGGTCGGATTGATGATACCGCTGGGTCGAACTCCTCTGACTCCGGACTATTGACTTTGAGGAGCATGTGGGGAATATCGGCCTCAAAATGGTCGCGATCAACCGATTCAACATCTGCAACTTTCGGAGCCAAGTAACTGCGGAAGGGGCCCTTTGTCTCTTCTGTTTTGAATCCTCTCGTAGTCAAGAATACACCGTTTCCGTCCTCTGTTAGGACGTGTAGCGACCGTTCGAGAAACAGCAGGCCGGTATGGATACGGGCTGTATCCGGAGATATCTGAGCAAAGGAGGTAGCATACTCGCGCTGCTTTTCCTCACTCAGGTCAATCCACTGGACGGTTGGCGGATAGCTAAGCACGAACTCAAACGAGTCAAGGCGTGCGTCCGCACTCAGATAGTCTCCTTTCCGAACCTCTACTTGGTCAGTGTAGTTCTCTCGAACCGTCTCGACATACTCGTCCTCTGTATCGATCGCAACCCCAGATGGTGGGTCATGCACCGAGTCCTCGAAATATCGTTCCACAGCAGAAATTAATTCACCTTTCCCACATCCCGGATACAGGATTCGCTTCCCGTACGTGGAGCTGATATCCTCGAAGAGGAGTTCAGCCATCCGATCAGCAACCGTCTCAGGAACACGAAATGGAGGCATAATCTCCCGTTTCGCATCCAACCTAATGACGTTATGCCGGGAGAGAGTGGTTCACTCATCTGAGTCGGTGGTCTCTGATTGGACTGTTTCGTGAACATTCTCCAGTTCCTCTCGGCGAGCCGACGCTCTGGTGGACGCTGATGTCGTGCTTTTTACAGAGCATTCGTTTGACTGTGAAGGTCATCTCGTCAAAATCGGCCGTCGTGATGCCGATGTCCTCCGGTGATAGCGTCTCATCAGCCGTTGATGTCTCGAAAACAGGTATCGGCCGCGATGTCGCTAGTGGGGAGCCGTCACTCGTCGCCTTCGAACCCCTTACGCGCGTAATGACGCGCGCAAATTCGCGCACGCTATTCGCGCGTAATTGGCGTCCTCAAGCGCTCTAACGCCAGATTTATGGATTATGGGTGTATCTGTCCTGATAGAATGTCATCAGATCACTCTCGACTCAGGCTTGCCACCATGTTTAGTCGATTTCAGAGCCAGCCAGAGGAGGGTCGTTGAATATGCCGACGATCAACGCATACAAACACGATCCTGGTTACTACATCCGCGCTTGGACAACCGACCTCGGAAACATCAATTACAAGCTTCGCTCCCGGGGTAACACGATCATCGAACGCTTCGGATTGGAAGATGGTGACGAGATTTCGTGGGATACAATCCACGCTTTGAAATCGATTGGAGAAATCTACACCGAGGGATCCGGAACGCTCGGTCGCGATGACTTCGCCCCTCTTGATGGTGATACGAAAACTCTGTCAGAAGAGGAAGCGAAAAGACTGCTCGATTCAATTTTGGACGAGAAGAATCCGTCCGAGCAACGGATCAAGGAGCTCTGTGACATCTTAGACATAGAGCGTCCCGAGTCGAACATTGAGCGACTGGAGCAGGAGTTAGCATCCCGAATCGCCGGCATCACCAGTCGCGAGAGTTTCCAAACGGAGGTGACATTGAATGGTCCCGCCGATCAGGCAAGCATCTCTGTCAATATAGAGCCCTCGGAAGAATCCACAGAGCCACCTCTGGATTCCACGATCAATCTTCTGCTGTTGGGCGATACGTCCCTCGATGATCCCGGGATTGCTCGACATGATATCTATCTCTGCGAGGAACATGGTCTCGAAGGATGGTCGTTTGCTTATTCGGGTTCGTGGGAGACCCATGCGGAGATGGCACGTCAGAAGGCAGAACTCATGCCAATCGTGATTCAGTGGTTCGACGATCTGAATATTGACTACGGCATTCCGAAGGAGAGTTTCGGCGGCGCTCAACGAGATCTCCTTGGATAGCATCCGCCCACACAGCCTTCGTCGCGGTATGCTCGGCTAGCGGTTATTGGAACTCACCTTCCCGGTGTCCCAGGCCTCGTGGTCGTTCCGGGGGCTGGCGGGGAAAGGAATCCGACGGCCGACGGGCGGTGTCTGGACCGCGTCCGGCTTCTTGATTGCTCGCACTCGCGGTCCCGGTTGGTCGGGATCCGACGTACATCGGCTTTCGCGCTTGGCTCCGCTCCGTGACGACCTCCCGATGGAGCAGCGTACAGAGCTCCATGACGCTCTCGGCGAGCGCGAATGCTGCCTCTCGAGACCGGAGGTCGTGCTGGCTGAAGAGGATCGTCCCATCGGCTCGATCGACCCGGACCAGCCAGTCCGAGGATTGCTGGACGTGGCAGAGGACGGATTTCGAGAACTCGTAGGCGAACACGAAATGGTCGTCATCTGTTCGGCGTTGCAACCACCAGTTGTCGGGGGCGCTCTCGCTGTTGCTCTCAGAACTCATCGGTAATCCGGGACGAATGTGTCGTCCCGCACCCCTTGCGGGACGAACAACAACACCAGCGCTCACGTCGTCGCGACTTCGTCGCCACCGTCGGCAACGTATATAGTCATAGCAAGATACTGTCCAATTACATTCGGATGGCTGTACTGGACGACCTCTCGGGATTCGAGTTCGAGGACTTGATGGAGGACGTCTTCCGGAACCTCGGCTACGAAAACGTCCGCCAGGCCGAGCGGACGGCCGACGAGGGGCGCGACGTCATCATGGAGGAGGTCGTTGACGGCACGCGACGGGCGATCATCGTCGAGTGCAAGCACACCGGGACGGTCGGCCGGCCGGTCGTCCAGAAGCTGCACTCGGCCATCGCGACGTTCGACTTCGACGGTCCAAAGCGTGGGATGGTCGCCACCACAGGTCGATTTACGAACCCTGCCGAGGAGTACGCTGACCGGCTCCAGCGGAACGACGATCCCTATCCCATCGAGCTGATCGACGGCGAGGACCTTCGGGAGATCGCCGACGAAATCGGTCTCGATCTCTACAACGGGCGCATCGAGATCCTCTGTGACGAGACGCTCCGACCGTACGATCCGGCGGCGGATGTCGACGCACCTGTCCAGGAGGCGTTCCGCGACATTGAGAACATCGAGGCCGCGGATCTGCCGGTGCCGCACTCGCAAGTGACGTTCCGACCAGTGGTTGCGATCACCGCCGACACGAACGCTGTCTTCGAGACCTCAGTCGGTGTCATCCACCGGATCAACGACCGCACACAGTTCGTTGTCCACGCTGAGCGCGGCCATCCGAAGGTGGCCGACGACGAAGTCGCGACGCTGGTCACCGAGAACTTCCACGCGACGGTCTCCCTCGATACCGGGCAGTTTACCGAGGTATTCGACGACGTCGACGAACGACGGTTCGGCCAGACCCAAACGGAGTACAAGGAGTGGGCTGTTGACCGCCTCCAGGATTACCACACGACGACGGTGACCTACACCGGCGACAATAACGTCACGTACAACAAGACGTGTGAGCCCAATCTCTCGGACATCTCAGTGCAATCGATTGAGCCGGTGTATCTACCTGAGGTTCGGCAGACGACAGAGATACTGGAGTACTCGTATCCGTACGAATACTATGCTGCTGGCCCCTCACGGGTCACTCTGGAGGACGGGATTCATCGCTGCGTCCACTGCGAAACGAGCGGCGTCGACGAGACGTACACCTACTGTCCGAACTGCGGGGCGATCGCCTGCGACACCCACATCAAGACCGAACGGCTCGAAGGGGAGCCGGTCTGTACCGGCTGTGCGGTGACCGAACGGTTCGCGCTGAAGAGGAAGTACTTCTACGACGAGGAGAACCTCGGCGCGTTCCGCAAGGAGTACGCCGAGATGCCCCTCCACGAGAAGGCGATGGAGAACAAGCTGCTTGCTGGAGGGAGCGTGGTTGCGACGCTGCTGCTCGTCGTCGGACTACTCGTGATCGGCGGCATCATCTAACCCATCGCAATTTTCCGCCAGACTGCGTGGTTGGTGTTACGCGACTCCGTACTGGTCTTTGAGTGCCATATATTCGTTCTTTTTTGGGAGGATGACTGGCAGATCATCTGTTCTGTCGAAGTCGCCCTGAAGTGGCCGATACAACGCTTTCACAGTGGGTTCCAGGTCGTACCACTGTGCGGTCTCGACGAGTGTCTCCTGATCGATATCCTCCGCTTCGATCAGCAGCATCGAATAGCTGACCCGCCTAGATCCGCTATCCAGAAGGAGCGTATGGCATACGACTTCAGCAGGCGTTAGGTCTTCGTCCGGAGCATACCAGAACGGAGGCTCGCCGGCGAGGAAAAACTGTAGACCATACGCTGTAAACCGACCCAGTCCGGTCATCTCCCAGTCCGGAGCTGCTTGGAGTGCGTCCGTATCCTCGTCGGTCTGCAGGCGAACGAGTGCTCGCTTCGGATCGCACCACGCGATCGTGGCACTGGGAGCGATTTCCCGGACTCGGGCTCGATGTTCGTGCTCTACAGTAGCCCGGGCGAACGCCAAAAGCGGCGAGACTTCGTCATGAAGGGCGTACTTCGAATCGGATCTGGAGAGTAGTGCTCGGTGCTTGAGCGGTGATAACGCGCTGTGGACACCTTGTCGAGTGATTCCGAGCCGGTCTGCGATATCAGCGATGTAACGTGGTCTATCGAGATACCAACACACGCGGAGTGTGGCTGGGGAGAGCAGTTCCGTCCAGTCTACGTGGCTGAACTCCGACTGCAGCGTTCGATACGCTTCGGTAACTGGATGTTCCGCGATGCGGACACGACGCTGATTGCTGGACCCACGGGTTTCTGTGAGCAATCCCGCTGCGAGCAATTCGTCGAGTACGTCGTACAGATGTTCCTGTGAATATCCGGTTTCGGCCGCGAGTTCCGCCGGTGTTGCTTTACGGCCGGTACTCAGCGCGTCAAGCACGGCGAGTCCGGCCTTCGAAATCATCTGGGTCTTTCTAAACCCCAACTATATAAATACGATTTGGGATTTTACTTGACGACTGCTTCGTCCCGGACCAGTTCTGCGAGCGCGTCCTCGAGCGACCCGTGGAACTGCCAGCTCGCCTGCTCGAAGGCCTCGTCGGTCGGGCCGTCCCAGCGGGGGAACGCGGAGTGACCGCTCACTTTGACTGTCCACTCGGTCGGCTCGTCGAACGGGTTCTCCGTCGGGAGTTCGACGACGTAGAGGTACTCCTCGTCGCCGTGGATGCCGTCGGCCGGATTCTCGACGCCGTGGCCCAGCAGGAACAGCGGCTGGTCGAGGTGCTCTATGTTGGACGGCTCGAGGAGATCCGCTGGCTGAGCCGCGTCGATCGTTCGCTCTGGGTCGCCATCCAGATAGAGGTCGACCGTCGAGAGCTTGTCGAGGAACACGAACGTCGCCGCCGTGTAACCCGGTCCGCGCTCGGCCCGGGTCGCATCGAGAAGCTCTTTCAGCTGTGCGAGATCCCGGAGGACGCTCCCCGGGTAGCCGTCCGAATGCCGGTACACCTGCGCGACGCGGTCGGCGCTGCCATCTGTCTCATCGGTCTGTTCGACTCGTTGGACGAATCGGAGTTGACTACGTGTCGACATCGGTACTCGCCGGCGCGTGTGCGCCGGCACCCATCGCCGGCGCAGAAACAAGACCACACAGTCGTAGCGGGATTACAATCCGCTACGCGAGATGTGACACCTCGTCTGGTTCCTCGTCGTCGTCGAACTCGCCCCGCTCGACCGGCTGCCAATCCTCCCCAGGTGCTGGACTCCACCAGTCGACCTTGTAGGCACCTGGTGCGCCGAGAATCTTCACCCGTGCCGATCCGTTAGGGAGGTTGCGTCGAAGCTTCTCGTCGACGTGAAGGTTCCACGTCGAGTCGGTGTCGAAGCACGCGAGCACAGCCTCCTCGTAGCCACGGTCTTCTCGGGACTCTCGGAGGACAACTTGCGTGTTACAGTTCTTGCAGAACACGCCCTCGAAGGGAATGTGACTGAACACCCCGTGCCCGCAGACGGGACACCAGAGGAACTCGAACAGTGCCTCACTGTGGCGGTTGAGTACTTCAAGGCTCATCGTTGGACTGACCCGGTTCGACCGGGTCACTCTCTCCGCCCCGGCCGAAAAACACCCTGCGTGTGTACGTTCTCAGCGTTCAGGGCCGTAGACGATGCGCGAGGGGGCTTCGTACCCACAGTCCGGACAGTCGTACCAGCGCTGTACCTTCGCTCCATCAGCTGCCTTCTCACCGACGAGGACGTCGTCGTTTGGACACTCCGGACAGTTCAGTTCGGGCGCTGGCCGCTCCCGAAGCGCATCCCGGAACGTTGTCGCCTCCTTCGTCTCGAAGCCTCGCGACCAGATTGGGTAGCCATCGACGAGGATCGCCCCGCGCCACTTGTACCGGTATGAATCCGGCGCCCGGTGTAGCACGGCTCGCGCTCCAGTCTCGGTGTTTCGATACGCGAGTGTTGGTGTACGACTCTCCCGGGACCAGTTTGTGATTCTGGGCATTGTCAATCAGAAGTGGACGTCTGCGGGGACAATCCAGAGTGTCTGGCTGTCTTCCTCTTCCTTGAGGACACGATCGAGCTGATCGCGATGGCGAATCCCCATCGCGTGCTGGTCGTACATCGGGACTGATGGCCCTTCGTAGGCGCCGACCTGATGGAACGCGTGGCGGGCGAGGTCCTCGTCGCGCATGATCGCCTCGTCGCTGAGCTCGTCGAGCGCCTCCTTCACGCGGTCGAGATTCCGCTGGAACTCTTCTTTTGTGGCGTTCCAGGCTCGATCGAGCAGTTCCCCGCCCTCCTCTGAGTTGATGGGGGCTGCCGTCGGCAGGTCACCCCAGCGCGCCTTCCCGGCGACCGTCGTATCGTCTTCGTCGAACGTGATGTAGTAGTCGAACACGGCGCAGCCGTGGGGATTCGCGCCGACGAGACGGTCGAAGACCGCTTTCCCCTCGACTAATGCGTCGTGCTGTGTCGGTGCTTCAACCAGCGCGTAGATGACCATATGCATCTGGTTCACCTCGGAGCGCCGACTCACCGGGCACTGCTCAGCTTTGTCTGCTCGGTGCGCCGGCACCCATTGCCGGCGCTCGAAAAAATCGCTTCGCGAGATCGCGTTCAGGAGTCGCGTGTCCGCTCGACGGTGATCGTCAGATTGCCCGACTCGTAGTCGGCCTCGAAATCGACGCTGAACGCGCCGGATTCGTAGGCGGCGTGGTAGGCACGGTGCAGTTCGAGCGACCCGGTCGCCTTGAAGTGGAAGAACGCAGCCGAGGTGTAGGGCTTGCTCTGGGTTTCGACCTGCGTCTCGACAGAGGCCGGGAGCGCGATTTGTGGTGTGTCCGTGTCGATACTCGCTGCGAACGCCTTCGCTTCCTTGACGTTCGCCTGCGAATGTGCGGGCGTCTCGCCGGTTAGCACGTTCACGGGCGTCTCCGTGTCGTCGGTGAACAGGACATCGTGGTAGGTGCACATCCCGAGGACTGCGTCGGGACCTAACTCGCAATCGTGGAATGGGTCGTCGTCTGGTTTCTCGGGCATCCAATCACGAGCCTACGCTGGGGCTCAGCCCTTTCTGCCCCCTGAAAAACAGGCAGCACGACCACGTGGCTATCCTCTCGCAAACACTTACCTCAAACAGACTTCAAAAATAGTCCAACATAGAGTTCGATGCTCCACGAACATATCCACGACGCACTCGATGCCATAGAAGACCGGGACGGTCAATCAAGACTCACTCCGCAGGACGACCAATTCGATGTCTTGGTCAGCATCATCGCTGACGAAACTTCGCTCAGCCCTGACGAACTACGGATCTCAGAACAAAAATTCAAAGACGAAATCGAGGAGATCCTCGAAGATATTTCCGAATCGAATGACCCAATATCCGATTTTCATTCCAGGCTCCACAAACTCAAAGCTGACGTCGAAGACAGATACCAAGAATACACGATCCTCTTCCCCTGGAACTTTCGAGAGAAAGACGCCGAAGGATTCACTCACCCCGTTGATATTCTCGGCGTCGAATTCCGTTTAACAGCGAAACAAGTCTGGGACGACTACGTCGAACAGGCATCAGAGGAAAGCACGTTCGACAAATTCCTCGAAGAAGTCCCTACTAAGCGCCACCACGAATCGCCTTTTAGTCATCATCGGTACTGGGAGGCAGAAGTTGAAGCAGCCGATCCACAATACGCCGTGAACCGTGTGGAAACAGCGTTGAAGACCCTGATGGGGAAGATCACGTACTCGGCATACTTCGCATCCACTCCTAATACGTTCCGTTCAACGACGTGGAAGTACGGGATTACAGAACTACAAGCACCAGTCTGCTACATCGCTTTGGAAGACAGTGAATACCTTCACTACTACGTCTCATACGACTACCGGCCCCGCCAAACATTCAAATTCAGGGCAGGGCTAGGGTACGCCTTCGAAGAACTCTACAACGACCTCCCCGACTTCCACGGAGAGCTTTCCACAATCGAGGAACACCTCGGCACAGCATTGCGAGCCTTCCAATCCGGTATGTCGAAATCCAGGCCGACACAGTCATTCCTTGAGTTCTGGCGGGCCTTAGAAGCCGCCACACTTTCCCAAGAGGAGGACTACTCAGCAGCCGCCCCACTTGAACGAAGTACGGCAGCCTTGCTACCGGAGGACCGTGACCTCGCTGAGAAACGGATCGAGCTCTTGGCCGACAAACGCAACGACCTGATCCACGGCGGCAAAGAAGTCGAAGTCACAGAAGGCGACCGAGTCTACCTGAAAAACCTCTGTGAAGCGTCTATCCGATTCGTCGCCAATGAAAGGGAGAATCACTCATTCGAGGAGTTACAGTTCTTGTTCGAGTACGGAGCAAAATCTGACGACAACATCCTACAGGCACAGGCAGAGCGTGAACGTCAGATCACGGAAAAGCGGGGAGAGATCGAGGGGCACGAACACGACCTCAAACTGCTGGAGAAACTGGAAGAAATGAGAGAAAACGCCGGATCTCAGGAATAATTGGTGCCAGACAAGTCAACTTGACCCTCCCTCCTCGTTTATTATCTCCCTCATCAACTCGACGTACTCTTCATCTCACGAGGGATCCACGACTGGATCGCCCCGTACTCCTATCGGGGGCGATAAACCAACGCGAGAGGTACCTCCCGAGGCGTGGCCGGCGACTCCAGTTAGGAGTCTGGGTGGGCGTCCGCCCCGGCTCCGTCGCCCGGCGGCGTGAGAAGGCTCACTTCTTCCAGGAGGTTTCTTGCAGTCTCGACTCGCTCTCGATCCGCGTCGTCCAACTGGTCGACATTGAGCCGGCTGAGATTGCTGAGCACACAATGCATCCGGTAGCCTTGTTCGACTTGCTGATTCATCGGAAGCGCCTCACCACTCGCCGGCGCAGAAAGACTCCTTACGAAACTGTCGTCGGCGCATCAGAGTCGCCACAAGTGCTCGTCGCGACGCGTTGCCGCCAGGATGTCACTCTCACACCCGTCGTCCAGCATCGTGTCCGGGATGTGGGATGCCTCGCCGGTCGGCCGTAGTTCTACAAAGTCAAAATATCGGTCGTACATCGGTTGATTCACAACTTCTGTCGGTATCGAATTTCAACGTCCGGACGGCTTCACTCGCAAGACACTCTTGATTATGCGAGACAGTACAAACATATATGGGAGTAAGGCGCGAACACTGCCCCAAGAGGTGCCAACCATGACCGAATCCTCGCGAGATGGGGTCCAATCGTGGACTGAGTCGATGAGCGCCCGCGACCGCATTCGGGCGGTCGCCGAGTCACTTCGCGAACCCCGCTCAGTTAACTGGATCAGCGAGCAGGCCGACGCCGCCTGGAGCACGACCAACGAGGAACTTCAGGATCTCGTCGACCAGGGCCAGCTGCGTCGCGTCGAGGCCGGCGAGACCACGCGCTACCAGCCGGACTACACGCGACTGCTCTTCGAGGAGATCCGCACGCTCATCGAGGAGAATACCCGCGAGGAGCTGCGGAGTGAATTGGCCGCGATTACCGAGGAGATCGAGGAGTGGCAGGCGACCTACGACGTCGAGACGTGGGAAGAGCTCGAACAGTCGCTCGCCGACGGCGACCTCACAAGTGCGGAGCTCCGGGACCGCCGCGACGTCATCGCGTTCTGGCGCGAGAACGAGGAGGATCGCCGCCTCATCAAGCACGCACTGGAACTCTACTCCGACGTCGAAGCCGCCCGCGAGCAGCTGACCGACGTGGCTGACCGCGCCACGAGCTAATCCTCATCTCTCATAGAATGATCTTTCTTGCCGGTCGCGACCGCTATACACAGCGGACCCTCCTCCGCGACGTTCACGACCGATTGACGAACCAGCCAGGGTGTGTGGAGGTCCGCTATCGCCCGTCTCGACGCCGACCCCGGTACGTCATCGCGGATGTCGATCCGACGACGTTCCTGAGTGACTCGTACGACGCGGCGACTGCACGACTGGAGATTCGCTTCTGGTACCCCGCCGGCGTCGACCACGAATACTACCGCATCAACTGGGTCGAACCGGACCGCAATCTGATGCTCGGCTTCCACCAAGACGCCGACCATCCGGACCTTGGGCCCTGTCATATCCAACTCAATCACGAAGACACGCCGGTTGATCGGCACGAGGCGACGTTTCTCGATGCGCATCCACTCGCCGTTCTCGATGACCGACTACAGCAGTTGCCGGCGGCGTTAGATGCGATTCACTGGAAGAATGGAGCGCCCTCGCTCCCGACCTGGCCCGTCTAGACAGCGAGTTCATCGAGCGTCTGGTGATGCGTCCGTGCCGTGGTCGGCGTGACGTTCCGGACTCGTCGATGTCACGGTGCGTTACCCACTCCCCCTGTTCCCGCCCCGCTTTGTAGAGACAGGCCGCTGCGAACCCTGCCGAATGAACGCCCGCCGTGACTGCCGTCGGACTTGCGGGTACTCACCGTGTTAACCAACAGAAGCCATCTCTGTCGGAGACTGTTGGTTAATCGGCGAAATTCCTCCTGCCCTATTTGGGAGCAGGTCCGTAGCGACCCGTGCCGCACACTTGGCACTCCCAGATTGGTTGGCCCGTCCAGGTCTCGTCAGAGAGCGACTCGCGTGTCCTGAACCGATGTTCTGTTTCTCTCGTACAGTCCTGGCACTCGAGGGCTGTCACGGTCGGAATTTCAGCTCCGGTACTGGTGGATTCCGTTTCGCGGGGTACTGTTTCCACAGCGATTGCTGGGACGATCCACAGCTGATCGCTGTCGTCGAGCGTGTGCTCGAGGGACGACTCATCGCGAATTCCCTGGCCACGCTCGTCATAGACGCGTGGAATCTCCGTCTGAGAACGATCGCTCCTCTCGTCCCACGCTGTCCGCTCACGGGCCGCTGTTAGTAACGCGTCGCCAGCCGCTGCGGTCACCTCAGTAGCAGCGGACAGCGTAGGCCAGCGCTCGGTTAGCTGGGGTGCGGGCTCGTCGTCGAGATCGTAGATGAGCGTACAGTCGTCGATGGGCTGGTCGTGACCTGACGAGAGAAGCGTCGCTGCTGCTGCTCCCTTTGCCACGGCGCCGTAGAACGTCCCCGATTCGACGAGGAAGTGGATCACACCACGCAGTGTCTGCTCGGAACTCGCAGCATCCGACGCTGAGGCGGCGTCGAGTTCGTGTTCGAGACAGAACCGGCATTTTCGTTGCGACGCCGGGATCGATGCGCCACAGGAGACACAGGCTCGGTCTGTGTCGGTTGTTCCGTCCGGATACCCACCCGAATGCGAGGCTTCACGCTGGCGGGTTGGCTGGCCGTCTGCTGGCTGATCCAGCGCTGGGTCCGGCACCAGAGCGCCCTCCCCGACAGGTTGGAACGCCTCTCGGTCTGAGTTGTGGTCAGTCATCGATTCGCTCCGCGTTTCCCCCGGTTTGGTATTTAAACTCAGGGGTGAGGAAATGCGGGGACGGATTCGGCGACCACGAAATAAATCCGGTTGCCTGCGATGGAGTCAGTCACGGAGCTCGGCGACCGCTCGACCGACCTCGCGAACGTGCTCACTCCGCTCGATATCGAGTTCTGTCGACAGATACTCGACAGTCTCGTCCAGATCCATACCGGTGGATAGACTCTCCATCTGTATGTAGGTACTCCTCTACCGGATGCGTCTCAGATCGCTTGGAGTTCGTCTCGCCGGCTTCGGAGCGTCACGACTGACACCTCTGCTGCCGACGCGACGGTGGATTGGGTAATCAACGCGCCCTGCTCTTGGGCAGCCAGATAGACGCAGGCGGCCGCGACGCCTGATGGCTGACAGCCGTTCGTGAGGGCTGTCCCCTCGGCGCGTTCTGCGAGTTCGTTCGCGCGTCGACGAATGTCGTGGTCTAACCCCAGCGCCGAGATCAGCCGCGGAACGAACGACGTCGGGCGCATTGGTGGTGCCGGAAGCTCCAATTCGCGATTCAGTGTTCGGTAGGCGTTGGTGATACGAGTGGACTCGACTCGGGCGGCGTCGACGACATCCTCGAGGAGGAGCGGGTGTTGGTTACACCGGCAGGTACCGTAGATGCTCGCTGCACCGATGGCTTCGATGGATCTGCCACGAAGCAGATCCTCGCTCTGAGCGCTCCGGAAGAGCTGACAGGCTTGGTCACGAATCGACTCGGAGAGTTCGAGCGTACTCGCCAGCCGGCGTACCTCGCCCAACCCGTGTGCGAGATTCCGTTCCGCTTTGGATTGCCAGCGACCACGGGTCTGCTCACGTCGCATCCGGGCCAGCCGCTGGCGTTTCTGGCTGGAGAGTTCGTTCCCGTGTGCATCGGTTCCGTGGCCGATCTCCGTCGAGAGGCCTCGATCGTGGCGGGCCGCTGTTAACGGTGCGCCTGTTCGCTCGCGCTCGTCTGCATCGTATGCTCGCCACTCCGGCCCGTGATCGATACGTTGCTCTTCGATGACGAGGCCACAGTCCTCACAGACCGTTTCCTTGACGTTCGTAGTGACGTGCCCGTTGCACTCGGGACACTGGTTCGCGCTCGATTCCGTTTGGACGTCTTCGTCGAAGCCAGTTTCGTAGATGTCTCTGATTGCCATTGTTCTCACCGTATTCAGGAACTCGCCAGTACGGCGAACCCCTCATCCATTAAGGGGATAATAGAAACTATTGCAGTACTACCTACGGTAGGGATGGGTGAGTCTTCACCGAGTTCATCATCGTCGAAGTAGCCTTGGATCGGCTGGCTACGAGTTGAGTGACCGGCGTGACAGACTCCAGGTTTCGAACTCTCCTGGGTCATTTCCTTCTTCTAAGAATTCTACTCCCTGCTTGAACGTCTCAATCGTGTGTATTTCCCACTCCTCTAACTCATCTGTATCCAACTCAGCGAGACGTTCCTCAACCGTCGAGAGATCCAAGAATGGCTCAAGCCATCGTGGATCGATGTAATCGATACTGCCGCGTTCAGCGACGGACGCATAATTTCCTTGACGGATGAATTGATTCACAAACTGTAGCAGATCGGAATCCGATTGGGTGGCATCTTCTGCCCAGTCCTGTGGTCGGTCTGTTTCTGACCATTCCTCCCACCGCGACAGTACAGTATCCATGTGCGGTGTTGTCAATAATTCGCCACCATCTGCTGTTTCATCAAATTTCTCTACCGCAACTTCCTGCAATTTTTCAATCTCCTCATATTTAAGGAGCTGCTGATCTTCGTCAACCCCGTCAGCTCCGTACTCACCATGTTCCTGCATGAGGACTCCGATAGTGTGGCTAGCAAGGTAGGGTGAATTTCCGTCAGCAACCGCTTGCTGCAGTAGCGAACACCGATCATCTTGGTCGACTCGACGCAACAGCTCCCGCAGGATACCAAGAAGGAATCGCCTGCTCCCGTTGTCTAACATGCTCTCTGACGGATCAACTGCACAGAGCTGATCACCTGTATCGAACAGTGCCACGATGACATCCTCAACATCCTCATCCGGAAGATCATCTAAATACTCAGAGAACCGCTGAAGGAACGTATTCGCTTTCGATCGCCCAGCTTTCCCCTCCTCTTCAGATAAGCGACGTAATTCGTCCGCAAACGACTCAGTATCATCAGTGAAACGAAGAATACTGTCAAGCTCAGCAGCACTAAGTTCACCACGTGGAACTGTCTCGCGGAAGTAGAAAGGAAACATATCTGGATGACAAATACGCCGCCGCTTCCGGAAGGTATCTCTATTCTCACGATACTGCCGTGCCTTCCGGAACTCCTCGCCAACACGTGGAAACAGATAAGAAAGCAACTCCTTCACTACCTCTGTCTCTGCATCATCTGATAGAACTTTGTCAAGAAATGTAGCATAGTCCTCATCGTCCTCACGTCGCCGTGAACGATATGCCCGGTTGTTCACGAACCGGGCTGGTTCACTTCGAACTTCTTCGTAGACATCGCGGTGGAACACACGAAGGGTTTCGATCGCAACTAAGTCAACGAAGTTGATATTCTCCTCTAACGACGCAAAGCTGGTCTCAATCGCATTACAGAGCCGCACAGCATCCCGTGGGGTTTCCAGTGACGGCAGAATACCCTGCTGGTACACAGTCTGCCAATGCTGCGGGTCAAAGACTGGGTCGCTTTCAAGCAGTAATCGCTCAAGACGCGTCGCAAAAAAATCCTCTAAGGCACCCTGTTCAGGAATCGGTACATGTTTCGGTAATTGAATGATTTTATCCAGATACTCTTCCCCACTATACATCCCTTGTTCGCCTTCCAGAGCGTTGATCACGACGTTCTGGTCAAAAGCTAAGATGTAGGTGATATTCGGGAAGTCAGCCACACTCTTAACCAGGCGAAACATCTGCTTGATCTCATCCTGGGTAAGCCGATCGATATCGTCAATCATGATGACTATCCGCCGATCAGCATCACGCAACTCCTGCGAGATCTCCTCCTTCAATCTATCAAGGTCCTCTCCATCAGTCGCTAGAGCCTCACCGGCCAACGCCAAGACTTGTTCTGCCGGGACACCGGCTGCCATCGACACTGGGATATTCGACAACGAGGACGCGAAGTCCGAGAGCTTGTTCCGAACATCCTCAAACCGGCTATCTGCCCCGAGTCCGGACTCCAGCTGGTCGAAAAATTTTCTGAGGAGATCTGCCTGCCCAGAGAACCACCACGGATTGAACCGGATGATCAAGGGTGACACATCCTGCTCCTCAAGATAATATTCGACGAAATTCAGAATCGAACTTTTTCCTGATCCCCACTGACCATAGATCCCGACGACAAAATCCTGCCGAGGGATACGCCTCTCGATCGTCTCGGCCAAGTTCTCAGCAAAATCAGCGTACCCTAACTGATCCTGCTCCGGATCTTCAAGTGAGGAATCTGAAAGGAGGACGAAGTCTGCGTCATCTGACGTCATACATCCACGTGGGGCGAAAAACATCTTAATGGTACGCCACCCATCGCCAGTCCGCTCAGCCTTCAATCACGGCGTGAGCAGAAATTTAACGATACAATCCTCAGTAACCGGTAATATGCATCTCTTTTCGGACATCAAGTTCCACGACTACAAGCGCCAACGGGTTGAGGAAATGGAAGACGAAATAGACGAGCTGTCTTCCGACGAACTTGAGAACAGTACCGATGCCTTGGCGCTGATCTTCGCCGAAAAGTACGGCCACTCTCAGCTCCGGGTTCATGACCCGATCAAGGAGGACGGCGGCGAGGTTGAGAAAGATGTCAGTGATGATCCCCGTCGCATGATCATCGATAGGAGCACCCCGACATACAAGACGGCGCAACGCATCTCGGTCAAGCTCCCGTACGAGGGACCGAAGCAGATGCTCAAAGTCCTCCCGAAATCACATACCATGAGCCTACCAGAGGCGGACCGCGTCACCAACTCTTATATCATCTTCAATGTCGACTTCTTCAGCGACGAGACAGACGCCGACGAGGTCCAGGACAAAATCGACAAACGGATCTCAGAGATCAAGTCCTACGTCTCGAAGGCCAACGGTAGTATCCGCTCTCTCAACGACCACTTAGAGACGAAGGCACGGGCAGCGATCGACCGCCGCCGCGAGCAGGTCGAAGCCGCCGCCGACATTATGGACGAACTTGGTGTCGACCGTGATACCGAGACACCGACGGGTTACATCAAGCCAGAGAAAAAACGGGACATCGACATCACGACCACTACCGATGATGGGATGTCTCACGACGTGCTGCCGGACACCACGTTTCGGAATATTCTTGAGATTGTCGACGAGTTCGGCGTCAGTTTAGAGCGGAGCGCACCGACGGTCCGCAGCCTCGATGAAGAGTCCCTCCGCGACCTCTTCTTGAACGCTATCAACACGCACTACGGTGGCCTTGCCACCGGTGAGACCTTCAACCACAATGGGAAAACCGACATCCACCTCCGCCACAACAACGAGAACCTGTTCATCGCCGAATGCAAATTCTGGAAAGGACCACAAGGCTACCGTGACACCATCGACCAGCTCCTCAGCAACCTTACCGTCCGGGACACCCACGCCGCCGCCATCATCTTCTCCCGCCGCCAGAACTTCGCCGCCGTCCAAGACAAGATTCAGCAAACCATTACAGACCACGACAACTACGGTACCACCCTCACCACCTTCACCGACCACGATGTCTACCGCTTCGAACAAACCTCCGGCACACCAGTCAAAATCGCAGTCAAAGCCTTCGACCTTTTCACGTGATTTATGACCGCATCCTTACCCACCCTGCAACAAAAGACACAGTAGAGCCTATGAGTCAGGATCGTCAGCCAACCAAAGAATTCGAGGGATTCTCGACAACAGAGGAAGCACGGAAACAGATCTGGAACATCAAGGATATTGCGATTACTGCGTTCCTCTTGGCGTTGGCTGTCAGCCTGATCGCCGCCGGTATCCCAGCACTTCTTGAGGCATACCTCGGTCCCGTACTTACCTTTGATACGTCCTGGATCACGGCCGGTCTCGGCGTTTTTATCCTCATTGTGGCAGGGGTGTTCATTTTTGAGCAGTACCGGCCGCAGACCACGTTGACAAAGCGGATCCACGCCCCGTTGTTCTACCTCGTCGGGGAGGGCGCCGCCTTCCCAATGACAACACAGTATTACCCTCAGCAGATGGCCAAGATTGCGTTCCCCGCCCTCGTCGAGACAGACCCGGAACTAAAAGAACAGATGCAGGACGTCAACCCCACGTTCCGGAGGGACCGTAGCGTCTTCGCTGAATTCTACGAGTTCCTCCTCATCTTCTGGCTCCACACCAACCTCCACACGCACGACTATCGAGACGGCATGCAGGACATCCAGAAAGTTAAACCGTCGGATTTTGACGAACGGCTACAGGAGAACACGTTTATCGACTTCTTCACCGACTTCGACGGCGACGATATGTCTGCCAGGCAGTTTACCCAACTCCAGCCCCGCCTCCCCGAGGATGTCGACCTGGTTTACCGCGGGCCTGACGACCTAAATCAATCCGGTACTACCACGAATTCCTTCGCCATCGAACTCGACGCCGACTGGTGCTCACTCGAAATTCTCGTCACCTGTATCCCTGGCCACACAGTCTCAGCTATCGGCGGCGACGGCTACCAAGGAATGCCGCTCGACCCACTTGATGTCCGCAAAATCCAGCATTACTCGTTCAATGACCAAGGACCAGTGGCACGGGTCAACACCCACGTCGATGTCACCGTCGACTACACCTTCCGCCACCTCCTTTTCAGCCGTCGCTATCCCTACGATCCGAACGCCTACATTTCTTGGTTGGAAGCCACCGCACAACGACTCACTGGTGGCCACATTATGAGTGGCTGGAGCTGGAACGCCACCGCCCAAGGACTCCAAGACGACCAACTCGACGACATCCACCAAGCTATCACAACCATTCAACGCTCGATCGACCAAGTACCAGACCCCGACACGATCGACGAGGACTTCTTTCACGACCACCTCACCGCCATCGAAGAACAATGGCAAAGATGGCAACTAAACAACGACCCAGATACTGAGAGGTGAATAGATCTCCAACGACTCCCTCCAACACTTATCACGTGTCGTAGACTATCTTGTATCGACTGTCTGGCCCGCACCAGTATCCGAACGTTCGGCCTTCGATATTCTCCACCAAGGCCCTGTTTTCCAAAGCGTTGAGTCGTTCAAAGAGATAATTAGATGACTTCTATGAACTGAGTATCTGTGTCTACTGGTTCCGTCGTATCCTGGCTCGCTGCATAGATCGCTCGTAACCGTTCACTGTGCAGGATCTCGATACCCTTCTCCTCAAACTCACTTACCACATCGTCATTTAGCTCCTCCGGCTTCTGAGGAGTAGCCACACATGGAACCGTTTGCAGAGGTTGGATTAACCCAATATCCGTCGGGATATGATAATCGTCAATCACCGAACTGATTGCCTCTGTCCGGTCCAGAACCTGCTCCTTCTCAGAGATATCCTGGTTAGTACATTCGATAAAGAGGATCTGTGTATTCTCCGGGTGATACGCTATGACATCAATCTCCTGGTACTGAGCTCTTGGAACATCTTCGGAGAAACTGGGGATAACGAACGAATCATCCCCGTACCACTGGACAAGCCAGCCTGCCGTACTCAAGGCGTTCACCACCGCCACCTCGAAGTAATCGGCATTGTGTCCCTCCAGATATCCCTCTAAGTTGTTGTCTTGGTCGAACGCCTGTATAATCTCGTAGCGAGGGTTCTCTGGGACTACATCGCCCGTGTTGTGTTCGACCATATTGATCCTCCCATCCTCAAGATACAGGACTGCGTAGAGCTCATCGATATCATCTAAGTCCAGCTCCTCGGTGTACCGTGACCGGCCATCTTCCATCGACACCAATTGTTCCTTATCCAGCTCAATCTGCCAACCCTTGTGTTCGTCGTACGGCTTCTGGGGAAGCACGCTGACGAACAAGTTCTCGAACAGGTTTGTAGGGGAAACAACCTCAAGCGTACCTGAGTCATCAATGCTGAATTCCATCCCTGAATCAGCGAACAACAGGATGGCCGGGTTCTCACGGTCCGACCGGAAGATGTAGTCGAAGTAGTAGCCTTCGCAGCGTCCAAGATCGTAATACGGTTCTTCTGCCCGCATCAACTGGTCGTCTAACTCATCGACTACCTCAGAGTACTCGTCCTCAATTTCCTCTGGGATATCGATACTGACAGCGGCGTTGACCTCCATCCTGGGACGGGTTTCTCGGACACGGCCCTCCCGTACACCATCTTGGAAATAATTGCTGGGGTTATGTCGGCGGAGCTCGCTTTCAATCTCAGCTGTTCCCTCGTCCGTGAGTATCTCCCCGTTGATTATCTGCTCCAGCAGATCGAATGGAGAGGTGGAGTTAACCTTGTAGATCGAAAGAGCGCCCTCACGGTACAGGATTTCCGTACTCTCCTCGCCAAGCTCTCGGGAAAACTCGAGTTCTCCATTCGGGATTTGCACTCCGTCGATTTCGACACTTGAGAACGTGAGAGTGGCTGACTGCCAGATATCACCGAAGTGTTCCCGGTACCACAGTAGATCGTCGCGATCCTCGATGTACGGCATTGTTGAATCGTATTCGCTCATCCAGTATGATAAACGCCCAGCAAACACCGTTAGAACCGAAGGACACCGACCACTTACAGCCCAAAGCTTATGCAAGAATACGTGAAATATCGCTGGTAATTCAAGAAGAGATGTCGGGGAGTCTACTTGGCGATCTCTGGCAAACAGGAAAGTTCGCCGTCGGATACTACCGGGGAGACAAAGGTACCCTTATCTCACGAGGTATCGACGAAGTATCACCGCTCCTGTTCCTTCTCGTAGCGGCTCTAACCGTCGGCCACTACTACGGAGTCGTCCCAGCAGCTGATGTTCTCCGAGTACTCGGCATCACTGCCTTGATCGGGGCAGTCGACCTCGCCCTGATACTTGACTTCTCTATCCTCCTTGACCTCCTTATCGGAGACATTCTTGGCTTAGCTGGGCTGAGAAACCTGCTTACCGGGCTTGCAGTCTTCGGACTCGGCGGCCCAGTCGTGAACTACTTCAAAGCTATCCGCAACCAGTAACCTCTTGCTCTCCGCTCGGATCTAAAACAGTTTCACCCGACTAGACAACAGTACGGTCAAGAAAATGACCTCGTGTGTATCCGGCACTGACTAAGTCGTCTTCAAAGCTGTCGGCATCGCTGGGTAGACCCCGAAATGTGTCCTCCACCTGATTTATATCCCGGCGTCACAGCGTGCTCAAAACGATATCTGAGGATACCCGTCGTACAAAGCTTGATACTTGCCGATTAGAAAAACCACGGCTGAGTGACTCAGGGATGACCGGAGCAATTATCAAATCCGTATTCGTCAAAACAGTTCCCTCAGAAATCGAAGACGACGACAACCTAGGATATGAGCTACAGAAAGTCAGAGATGACTACGAACACGCTATCATCATCCAAGAAACGGAGATGCGGAACGCAAGAGGTAAACGATACACACTGGTCAGCAGTGGCCGAGTCTTTCCCGAAGACGTCCAAGCCACGATCAAACCGTACCTCGACCGGGCTGACTTCGATCATCATCTCAATCCGGGAACCTCCGACACTGTCGAAGAACAGGAAGTACGTGTTATGGTCGAAACAGCGGACGGAGAAGACTATCACATCCAGAAGCTTGACGAAAAACGGTACTATGTATCCCGCGAGAACAAACCAGTAAAACCGCCGCACGCCGTCGACCAGAAAGCAGAGCAGGTGTTCCCTGACTACGAACCGATGCTGTAATCCATTCTAGCACAGATCACGTCTCGGCTACCTTCTCTATAATCAGTTCGTGCCTCTCTTCCGTGGTTTTCTTCTGACCTTCCGGTATCTCTGTCTCGTCTAACAGGGTTTCTGCCGTCACTGGGACACTCTGTTCCCGGTAGAAATCGGCGGCCTCCTCGACGTACTCCTACAGTCACGCTCCGTATATACGATTACTCCTCTAACAGATGGTCTACTCACTCTGCGGAATTGTGAGGGGAAATGGCTTAGTGGAAATATTCTCCATTCGTTGATAATGGGTTCAGAGACCTCTTTTGAGGACCGTGCGAAACGGTTCATAAGTAGGACGCCAGGAGATCACGACCACGACCAGACGATACAGTTCATCAGCGAGATATTCAGAATAGAAAGCCAGCTCATTGCCTTAGAGAAGCGGTTGGACAATCTCAGTGCCGGAGTCTGGAGCAGCGAGCTCGCCAGAATAAATGACGAACTCTCGGCTCTCTCCTCTGACTTCTTTGAAGTACAGCGTGTGATCTCGTCGCCGGAAGACCATCTACACGAGCTTATTGATATACCTCGAGACGAGGTAAGTGAGAAAGCGGTCAGCGAGATACTGACCCAGCTCGGCTGGGAATGGTTCCCCAGAGAACTGAACAGGGTGTATTCCGTTCAGGAACGGGTCTACAGGAAGGCCGATGCGAAAAGCCAGCAGATGCTGACCAACCGGATCATCCTTCTGTCCTTCTTGGCGTTCGTTATCTCTGCATCCACCTTCGCCATCCAGTACATATAGATCAGTGAGATCGAATTGGAACCGTCTCTCCACCTGCACCAATTATCTTTCTTCAAAAGAAACGCACTTGACAGTCAATGAAAGCCGTATTTCAGGGAGAATTTCACATCTCTTCTACGGACAGAGAATCACTTGACTCGCACTTAGACGCAGATGCAGATGCATTGTTCGTGGAACAGAGAGAAGACCGTGTCAGCCCGGAAAACTGGTCAATCGGCTACCTCTCCTTCCTGATCGGGGCCCTCACACTGTACTGGCTGCAAGCAGCGCTCTACGAGGGGCCGGACATCAAAGAGAATGCAGAGATCCCTGTCTACGACGAAATCGACACCGATCTCCCAGAACTGTACCCCCGATTTCCTAAAAGCTGGATACTTGGCTCAGGGGTGATCTCCGGCTTAGTCTTCGCTGCCGGATTGTTTGTCCCGGTCTATCCGTTTCCATTTATTGATGCTCCAGCGGTTGCCTCCCTCGCATTCACGGCAGTGGTCAAACCAATAATGGTGATCGGGGCACCGCTTTTGTTCTCTTTCTTCTTGATCATCCTCGAGGAACGACGGCTTGGAACCCGTGACCAAGATATGGTGGAGGAAATCCACAGAAGCTCCAAAGAAAACGGGTACGATACTGTTGTCGTCTCCTGCGGTGATGCACACCTCGACAGTCTTCCGAACTTGTTAGAGGATAAAGGGTGGGAGACAGAAGTTAACGAGTCCGACCACAGCTGGGCAGCCAAAATCTGGCGCTGGTAACCCTAGGTTTAGTTCTCATACCAAGCATCTCAGAAAGGACTCTCGACCTCGTCAAATTGGACGACTATCTCTTCCGATTTTAATTTCTCAACCACATCTGCTTCGGAGATATCACCGGCTTCCAATCCACGAAGCATCTTAAACAACTCCAGCGAGGTAACCACTTGCAAACCGTTCCTATCCAGCATACCATACCGCTCTTGATCTAACTGGAACTCTCGCTTATTCGGCTCAGTTAGCCGACGATGGTTCACCACTAACAATCCCGTCACATCCCTTTCAAACTCGTCTCCATCTCTATCCACCCATTTAATCAGCTGAGAAATATTCTCCTCAGAAACATCTCCTTCCTGCCCTTTGATCTCCAGTAGGATTACGCGGTCATCCAATTCAATAGAACCGTCACGTCGATTTTTCACCTCTCCACCAACAGTCAACCCAGCATCCTTGAACGCCGAACGAACCGCATTTTCAAGCTCATCATCATACTCCCAGAGAAGATCCTTCCTCAGCCGTTCCTCCTCAAGTTCATCTTCTAGCTCCCGAATCTTCCCCAGTAATTCCTTTTCTCGAGGTGCAGCGTACTCGCTCAACCAATCCGGATGTCGACCTACCGTCTCCAGATCAACCTCAGGATAGAAATTGTCCACCACTTTTTCTGCAACATCATCGAAGCTATGACCTGTCTTCACCAGCGGAAGAAGATACACTGTTCCCTGATTAGACTCAGAGCCAGTGGGGAGCATCCCTCCCTTGCTTTTTACCATGATTTCCGCAGCTAACGCCTCACCATATCGATTGCTAACTAAGGAGTGGAACTGGTATTCAACGCTATCTTCATCGGGGATATGGTTCTTAAAAGAAATTTCCCAGCTAAATTGGCCGTCAAAGTACCACTTCCAGCCATCGTCGATACTCCCCTCGTCAACTGACTTTCCAGGCTCATCACTCACTTCCAGCCCGAATGGAAGCCACGAAAACAAATTGAGAATAGGCGTTCCTGGGCGTATCAACGCATCATCGGGTATCGGTTCCTCCGGTTCCCACTCTTGATCTTCCGAAGGCTTCACTGATGTAGTGGTTGGAAGACAAACAATCAGGTCCCCTCCAGATGTTAGAAGCCTCAGAACGTCTTTAGGAGTCGGGAGATTGTACTGACGTTTGTACCCCGCCGGAACGTAGGAATGTAGGAACTCATCCTTTCGCTTCTCCAAGTCCAGAAGGTCAACAAATACAACCTCGTAGTCTTTGATATTCGTCGTTTCATTCCAATCAACATAATCCGCAAACTCGAGTTCAGTACCAAGCGATAGGAGTTCAGACATTCTCTTGTTGACCGCTTTATCCTCTATTCCAATATACTTCTCCCAACTGGGTGACTGCCTATCCGATTGCCATTCAGTCAGCTACTCGTTCAACACCCGCCGGCTACGAGATTCACCGTATATCGAGTCGGAGCGGTGATGCCCGCTCCCAGAGATGATGGTGTTCGGCACACACCGTAACGAGGTTATCCAGCCGGTTGGCCCGCTCGAAATCCACCTCACTCTCGTCGTCGCCGAAGGCGCTTAGCGGTCGGATATGATGTACATGGAGTCCTCTTGTGAATGTCTCGAGATGCGCCTCCTGCGTCCACTCACAGCCCGGTGTTTGACAGGTGTAGTCGTCGCGTTCCAGCGCTTTTTGTCGTTGCTCGTCCCAGTTGTCCCCGTACTCGCGCCACTCGTGAACTGGTTGCTCCTTCCAGTTGTGATGGTCCGGGCCTGCAGGCCGCCCGACCGGTTCGTAGCCGGCGGCGCGAACGGCCGCCTGCCAGCCGTTCCACCGTCTGATGTAGGGTCTGTGCGAGAACTCGCCGTGGGCACGCATCTCCTTGGCAGTCGGGACTTTGCCAAGTTCCTCCGTGAGTCGACGGATCTCCTCGAGGAGTTCGCTGTTGGGAATCTCGATTCGCTGATGAGGGTCATATCCCGCCGCTCTCAGGGCATCGTTCCAGCTCCCGAATCGATCCTGTGCGAGGGTTACTGAATACTCGCCTTGTTCCTGCATCTGGGCCGAGGTTGGAGGTTCGCCCAGCTCTGTCGCGAGTCGAGTAATCTCATCGAGAATTTGGTCCGACGGAACGCGATATTCCTGTACTGGTTCAAACCCGACTTCGCGGAGGGCCGCAGTCCACGATCCGAAATGGTTCTTGTACGTGCCGGGCGAGTATTCCCCCTGTGTCCTCATCTCGGCTGCTGACGGTGGGCGACCAAGGTTCTCGCTGAGTCGAGTTATCTCCTGTAAGAGTAATTCGTCTGGGAGGCGTTCTGTATAGCCGTCTCGATACGTATCAGCAGGGGACGAAGTGGCACCATCACCGGTCATAGCTGAGGGTAGTGTCGGAAACGCGCCTGTATCCATACTGGCGCGAAACGACACGCTGATTCGCGCACCGATTCCCCCGGCTTCACTGATAAACGTTAGACCCGTCCCCGAGGTTGTGGCTGCGCGCGCAGCGACCGGAGGGAGCGAGCACGGAGCGGTGGGTGGGGCGGCGGGGCCTGGGCCGGTCCGGCACGCATCAAAAAAGAAGGGGGCATCGGCCCCTACGCTTCCCACCAGCGGTCGTCGCGATCCGGGAAGACGATTATACTGTCGTAGGTGACTGCGAGGGAACACCGGCCTTGGTACCAGTTCTTCTTGAGCGCGCGCATCCGCACCCGTTCACCCTCTCGGACGAACTTTGGCTCTGAGGCCACCCAGGACGTCCACTTGATTTTCCCGGTGTCATCGGCTATCAAGCCGACTTGAGCTATGGCTGGGTCGGAGGGATCCCACAGCTCGATCACCTCACCTTCGATGCTCACCTCGTCCGTCTGCACGTCCGGGATGTCCTCGATCGGGCAGATCGCGCCGGGGGCCGCCTTGAGCGCGTCCATCGTGTCGAACACTGCTTTGGTGATGTCCTGCCCCTTGGCGACCCGCTTTGCGAGTGCCCGCGAGACGGCCGCCCGACTGTGACCGGTGCGAAGCCGCTGTGCCATCCGGTCTGCTTCCTGGTTCACCTTCGCCAGCTCCATCCGCGAGAGGCGTTCACGCGGATCCGTCCGTTCGGGGGTGCGTTCTGCCCGCTTGCGCTGCCGCCGTTCGGTGACGACCTCGCGAGTCCGCTTCGCCCGGCCCTCCTGGGTGCCGAGTTCCGCCTGGGCGCTGATGTGCTCCAGTTCGGCCTCCCGGGCGCGAATCTTCTCTTCCTGCGCGAGGGGCAGGTGCGAGAAGTCCTGGACGATGCCGTCTGGGTGGTTGGAATCCACCTTCGCCTGCGTTTCCTGCTGGACCGTCGCCCGGAACTCCGGCTTGTCGTCGACGACCTTGAAGCCGTCCTCGTCGACACCGGCGTCTTCGGTTCGTTCGAATGCCTGTTCATCCACCGTAACGACCTTGCGACTCGAGTTGTTACTAGACATTGGAGTGCTGAACTCCTGAAGGCGCTCGCGCGCCGCCACCGCGATGTCCCAGCATCGCGGTTTTCCGACGATGTCGACGTCCGATAGCACCGACTGCGCGCTCTCGCTCGCGCCTTCGCGAGCGCCCTACCGGGCGCGAGCGAGAGCGCGCCCGAGTGCGGCGACCCCAACCAGCACCGCGCGCCGACCCGCCCGGAGCGAGCGGCCAGCGCATTCCCCGTTTCGCCCGCGACGCAACCACGTCCGTCGCGGGTCGGAGAGTCCCGGAAGCCTCCGGAAGTCCGGGACCGAAACGGGAGAAGCGCTGGCGCCGAGGGCACATTCACTTTAGCCCGGCAGTCCGCCCGCTACTGCAGGCAGACCGCCCGGAATGGTCGGTCGCGAGCGACGCGGAGGGCGGCAGCGGCGAGCGGGGCGGGCCGTCACGGACACACCTGTCCAGCCGGCCGCGCCGCTCGCCCGGCCATTCACCGTCCTGGCGGACTCAGAAAGGGCGAGGCCGTCTCGGCTGTCCCCCGACCCCGCAAGCACCGCAGGGACGAGGAGCGCAGCGGCGGTCGCAGGATGCCGAGCGGCCGAGGGCTTTCAGGGAACGTCGCTGTCGACGAATTCGATCGCGTTACTGATCCGGTGCTCCGGCTGGCTCGTCGAGAATGACGTCGACGCCGTCGTGGGTGACAGCGAGCTGAATCCCTTCCACAGTGAACCGGACCTCGACGTCGCCGGCTGAGGATGCGAGAAGCTGGTCGAGTGCCTCGACGTCGACGGCATCGTGGAGCTGATACGAATCACTCGCCAACCCGTGGGCTTCCAGTGTCTCGATGATTTTAACGAGTAGATCAGGGGATGTATCTGAATCTCTGGGGGTGCCGGGTGCCATTGTGGCCTTAGCGGGTACATAGGGCGAATAGGAGTTAAAAATGGGGATTCGACGAACCGTCGCTGCGGGCTTTCAACCGGTCCCTCAGTGGTCGTCCTGTGCGTTCAGCTCCTCGAGGAACCAGCTGGCTGCGGTCCCGATCCGAACCCCGTCGACGTTGCGCATCGCAAGGCCGTTCGTGGCGGTCCGAAACGGCTCGTCGTCGACGAGGATGCGGTGGATGACTGTCCGGACTGACTCCGGTCCGTACCTGTCGACGAGCGCCGCGACCGCCGTATCGAAATGTGCATCCTCGTGCTCGGCTCGCGGGTTCTGCGCTCGCTGGATCACGAGGTCAACCACATCATCGACCGATGCGTGGTCGGGATTCCCAGTTTGCTCACGAACGTTATAGTGGGGCTCAGCATCAGGCATTGCGAGTCACTCCGCCGCGTCGTCCGTATCGGTCCTCGCCGGGTCGGTTGCTCGTTGCCGACGGATCGCAGCCAGTGTCTCCTCAAGCGTACCCACACTCTCGATCGACGCGAGCTCGTCGGTAATCTCGTCGATGAGTGCGGCTCGATCGACGGCAGTCTCGTCGCCGGCGGTCGTGTCGATCGATGTGACGCGAAGCGCCCGCGTTTCGTGCCAGCCACAGTCCCAACAGTCACGGGTCACCTCGATCTGCTCGTCCTCTTCCGCTGCGAGGACGGCGTCGGACAGCGACGTTGAAAGCGGCCGGTCCGGTCCGACCTCGAGGGTGACTGGGGACCCGCACGCGGGGCAGTCCATAGTCATCCCGAGGAGCGCCCGTCTGTTGAAGATAGCGGAGCGACGGGACAGCGACACAACCAACGCTGCTGGGGCGTGGGGTGGGACAGTTACGGACAACTGTGATCCTCCCGCCGTGGGCGCCGTGCCACTCACGTTGACGACCGCTCGGCAGGTCAGTCAGAGACGATGTGCGCGTCGAGGTCGCGCGTCCAGTACGTTGCTGGCCCGCCTGGACTACACCGCGCACAGACCTGTATCGGGCCTTCGAGATGGCCGAGTTCGATCCGAAACCGGGTGAGCGCTGCGAGCGCGTCGACGACGAGGCCACAGCTGTCACAGGCGTAGTGATCACGCTCGTCGGGATCCGGCGTCTCCTGAATCGCACAGTCGACGCAAATCGGGTGGCTGACCCGCTCCTCTTTCCCCCACGTGTAGGCGATCCCGGTCTCTGTACCGGGTGGGGCTTCGCAGAAGGCACAGCCGGCCAGCGTCTGCTGCATCATTCGTCCGCCTCGCCGGCGTCGTGGGCGGCCATCCAGCCCGTGTGGAAGACGGCGAGCTGCTGCATCGATTCGAACGCTGTGTTGCTGGGCTCGTGAACGAGGAGCCGCTGGTCGACGACCGGTGTGACCGTCCCGGCATCGAGTAGCTCTCGAACCAGTTGGCGGGCCGTCTCGTCGTCGAGATCCGCCGTCGATGGTGACCGGGCATCCCGATCCTGCGCGAGCAATTCCGCTTCGAACTGTTCGTGATCGTCTGCCGTATCGTCGTATCTATCCGGACCAAACATACGAATCAGGGGCAGCGCACGAACCGCCCCACACCCCATTCCGGGGCAGAAAAATCAGTCACCACAGTCATCCTTCTCAGGCACGATGTCGACCTGCTCCCTCACCCTCCACGCCCCACGCCATCGTCCGGGTGGCAGCCTACTCTCGCTTGGCCTGCGGCCTGGCACTTCGGCCCTGTTGGCCGCGAACGCAACTTTGGGCGGCCACCCCCACCATATATCGGTTGATTTTCTTGCTGTCTAGTGGCCGGATTCACCATAAAATCGCAAGACAGCGGTACTTGACACCAAGAACCGAGATCTTCTCAAGGAGTGTCCGTCCCCTCAACTGCTGTCTAGTGCCGCAGTCTGGTGATTTCCGACAGAAAGAATATATTGGTCCGACTGGTGTCTAGTCCCGTACTAATTCTGCTCATAGGTCAAAGTATAATGTTGATACTGACCAGTCTGTGAGTGGTTATATTGGATAATTCACAAGGGCCCAACGCACTATTTTTTGTCTTGTGAGCTAAAATTGGATATCCGTGTGTCTAAACCCTCATACGAAGTACTCAATTTCCCTGCATAGCATACATCTGGACACGCTTAGAAACCACGAGCGCTGACGAACGCACCTCCTCATAATCGTTCGATTCACTAATGTTTTGATTGCTGTACTGATCTATACGCCGATGAAGGGCATCCAGTTCGACCCAAGTCTCCTCGAAATGGTCGTCGCTAAACTGTTCGCGAAGACGTGGCTCCCGTTGGTCCAATTCGACACGGAGAGTATCTACAGTCTGGTAATAGCCGTGCTCTTTAACGTCGTACTCCAGATATTGGAGTAATCGGAATGCCAGATTCGAGAGACGGTCGATATGCGAGCGCTGTGGCGCTGTCGTGTCAACGTTCTTTTCTCCTGACTCCGTCGTAGAATGGGGCTCAAGTACGCCGGCGGATACCAGTGTCTCGCGTGCTTCAGCCTGCACTGCGCCGGGTGCTTCTTTTGTGAGTTTTCGGAGTCGCTCAATGGCTGTCTCCGACAATTCCATTTCCTCACCTTCTGCGAGATGTCTGAGCGCAAGGATGGCATACAACTGAGTCTGCTCATCACCTTGGTCTAAGAGGAGTACGAACTGCTCAACTAAATCCTCAATCCGATCATGGTAGTCCGGAACTTGGGCAAAGTTGGCGAGCGTTTTTGTAGTGTACGGGACTTGGATGGAATTATCTTCATCCGTTCTGGCGATCGCTTGTTCAAGCATTCGCGGGAAGTACATGACAAAATCGCTCATCTCTCGAGGACGCTCCCCTGCTAGATTCGCAATAACGTGGGTGGCACTACGTTGATATGCTGGGTCTTGAATCCACGAATGGAACTCGATTGTATTCAGTAGGGTGTCTGGATCTATTTCGGCGAGCGTAGCAGCAACAGCAAACACATTCTCAATAATCCTCGAATCTAGTGTGGAAGAATCTGAATTTCGGTGGGACTCGAGCACCGAGTTCAGATGCTGTATGATGCTTCCAACGGTTTCGTCGTCGATATCACCAGCCTTTGAGACAAGGATCTGGTCGATTGCATAGAGGGTGTAAAACAAAACGTCGCTATCTTCGTCCGGATGAACGTTCTTAACCAAGATATCGACAGTAGATGTCGCAAGATGGTCGTCGGCTTGGTTTGTCTGGGAAGCAATACGTGAGATTAGACGGGCAAAGGCAAGTCGTACTTCGGGAGGCGAATCCTCGGAAGCAGCGTCTTCCAGCAGGTGAATATTCGACGCCACGAGGCTGGAATCGAGACGAACGAGTCTTTCAAAGACTTGGAGCACGTACTCTCGCAAATCCGTCCACTGACCGTCAGAAGTAGCCTCAGCGACCTGTCGGCAAAGACCTTTGATTGGGTACTGAAGAGAATCCACTGTTTCGGCAGCACGAGAGTCGTCAGCGGTAACCGATCGGATAAGAGCTCTCAGACAGATATTGATGACATCATCATCAAGTATACTGGTTCTCGGAGTGGTCGTATGACGGTCCAGAATCAACTGTTCGAGGGTATCCGTATGGTTTACAATCGCCTCAGGCGCGGCTTCTGCGATACGTTCGAGAATCTCCATCGCGTCTTGGAGGGTGTCGTCGTCGACAGATTCGGATGTAAAAACTTTGAAAATAGTATCTAGAGCGTCCTTGGCATCTGCAGGATCACGCCTCGCTAGCTTGAGTACGGGGTAGACTATTTGTGATAGTCGTCCATAGTTCTGTAGGGCTGCGATATAAGCGTCCGTAGAGGGGTTATCGGTATCTTCGTGACACAGGATCCTTCCCAGTATTTCGACGGTTGCCTCGGTGTCGAGTTGCTCGGTTGGAATCTGGCCTACGCCCTCTGTCTGGGTGAGATGTCGGTACAAAAGGTCAAGGCGTTCGTGACTGGGCGCCTGCCTGAAACCGACCGCATTAAGAAGCGGCTCAGGAAAGACGTAGCTACGGAGTAGTGCCAACGCGGAATCGATATCTTCGTGAGGTGGAAGCGTATCCGAAAGGGAAGTCCCGTAGACAGGAATTTCTTCGTCGGTCGCTTGTGAAAGACTCTCAATGAACTGCGTGAGCTTTTCAGTAAGTAAGAGGAGTTCGTCTGCTATCTCGTCTGGATGCACTTCGAATTCGAGGAACCACTCCCCTCGATCGGGAAGCTTCTCGACCGTCGAAAGGACTTCTTCTGCAATCCTACGATAAACATTTGCTTCCGCTGACGAGGACTGGACATCAGCAAGGATGTCTTCGAGTTCCCTCAGTCGATCCTTGGTCTTTCCGGACAGCGTGTAACCGAATCCGATGTCAGGTGTACTTTTAGCTGTCTCGTCGGCTGAAACCACTATTTCTCGTGACTCGGTCTGATAACAGTTCAGCGTGGTCGGTAGCTCAACTGCGAGTTCGTAGGTTCCAACGGGAACCTCTCGTTCGACAAGCTCAGATTCTCTTTTAGAGTTGGTGGTCTGGGTAAGTACGGTGCCGTCGTATCCGAGATCTTGGAGAAACTCATCAGAGTAGAGTTTGAACTGGAAATTCGGACACAGCTCACCCGAGACTCGCCCTTCTAGTGAAATTGTCCCTCTCTCCGGATCAAGAGGGATCTGCCGTTCCTCATAATGCTCGTCAACGGTGAGTTCGATATTGCTCTCGGAAATAAATCGGTCGTGGGTAATAGTCAGATCAATAGCTTCGATTTCACCCGGCGGAGCGACGACTACGTATCTCGACCCATCCTGAGCAGTAATACCAGAAAACTTCTCACCCTTTTCGTCTTGGAAACCAGGGTTCGGAAGCGGAGCGTCCCAAGGACTTTTTGCCAAGATGACAAGCACCGACAGTTGGTCTGATTGATTCTCGTGGGACTCGATTCTGCCCTCCGAGAGCAAACTCGCATACGTTCGGAGTCCTCCCGCTCGAACATCATCAGCGACCGACTCGGACCGACATGCTTCGAGTAAGTATGAACCGAGTGTATCCGGCACCTCCCCATCTACGGCACCAACCAATTCTACCAATTCATTGACTATGTTGGTCGGATCAGCCTCGGATTTCTCACCGATAGTTGAGAGATATATGGGAACAACGTTCTCCCCGGCTTCTTCTATTGCCAGTTCGTGTAGCCGGGTACGGGCATCTCGTCGTTCCTCGGGAGGGTACTCGGAGTCAGCTGATAGTTCCTTCAGATGTTTCGCGATGCCAACTAGTGTATCGACACGGCCTTCTGTGGGTTCCTGTGCTATCAGTTTTTTACCAACTTCGACGAGTTTTTCCCTGGCGTCTTCGCGGGTATCAGCCCTGTGAGACAGAAATTTGTGTGAATATTCCTTTTCTCGAGTTGCAGCTCTGAAACCTTCTACCGCTTCAGCAACTAACGATTGATGGAGTTCTGCTATATCATATAATTGCGCTCTGTTTTTTGACTCATCTAATTTATGAATGTGAGCCACTATCGCAGGGTGTGCTATGTCTTCATTTTCCGATTCTATCGCTAGTTGATATAGGAGGTCACGAGTATGAGCGCGTTCAGATGGCCGGTACTCGTCATCAGTAGCGAGGGTTTTCAGGTGATTTGCGACTTCTTCGAGCGTTTCTCCGCCGGCCTGCTTTCCCAACTTGACGAGTTTTTCCCTGGCGTCTTCGCGGGTATCAGCCCTGTGAGACAGAAACTTGTGCGAATATTCCTTTTCTCTAGTCTGTTCTTTTATTTCTTGTATCTCACTCATCTGTCGTTCACTCGGCTTCTCCTCTTTTGTTGTCGAACTGCTCTAACCGCATTAGGAGGCGCGATGCCATCATCATCTCCCAAAGCAACTCTCGGGACTCGTCAAACGAGCCGGCCTCGACATTCGGGGCGAACTGATCGTTATAGAGATGCTCGATAGTTTCCTCTACCGTTGCACGATGCTCTTCGACATCAGCATCTATATCGTCAAGTTGCGACTGGATATCGAGCAAGGCTTCCCCTACCTCGGCTCGTTCGTTCCCGAGGACATTCCGAAGCCGGAGTATCAGAGAGTCTAATTCATCAGTAAGATTCTCCAGCGTACCGAGCTCATTATAGAACTCTCCAGAAGATGTCGTCTCGTCCGTGAGTGTCTCTATAGTCTGTTGGGTGTCGATGAACGAACGGTTCATCGATTCACGTAGGTCGTCAATCGATTGCTGGGTATCAAGGAACGAACCTCCTAGCGAGACGCGGATGTCATGTAGCTCTCGCTGGAGATCTGCGATACCATCACTGGAATCAGATGCTTCCACAGCAGCCTCTAAGTCTGCAATTGATGCTTCTAAGTCACTTATTCGACTTGAGACTGTCTCCTCCAAGTCGGCTTCGAGACGTGTCCGTTCGGCTCGTATCTCGTCACAGGCCTCTTCAATTTCTCCTTTTACCTTGTCGTAACCGACCGAACGGCCATACGCGCCTATTGCGTCATCAAGTCTGTCGATACGGTGATCGTACGCCTCTAATAGGGCGAACTTGATACCCGGCCGACTGTCCTCGAACAGTTGCCGAAGGGTAGCCCGATCATCAGCATAGATGTCGTCGATGAACTCGGGAAGCCAGCCCTCACGCTGGAACTCGTCGGTCAACCGGTCTGCTGGGGTCGAATCGATCCAGCTGTTCTCGTCCAGCGCGAGGATTATGGCTATCTCTTTCTGTCGTGTCTGCTGGGGTCCGACCAAAACAGACTCAAGAGCGTCGGGAACGGTCTCATAGTGTTGCTCAAACGTAGCGAGGATTCGTCGTTTCGGATAGCCGAACCACTTGACCCGTTGATTCGGTTTGCTTAGCTTACCCCCAGCGCCGGTCGGCCGATGGTCAAAGTGGGCCTTCAGATGGTCGTTATCGACCGGAGGGTTGCGGAAAGCGTCCTCGTTCTCGTCCAACACTTGATACCATTCGACGAGTCGAGACTCCCCTTCCTCCGCAAGGTCTATCAGTGGACGAGGGGGGTTGCCGTCCCCTCCGAGAACCCTGCGGCGCGGCTCAAGCAGCTCGTCGATCCAATCGCTCGGATTCGTACTCATACGTGGTCACCCCGCTTGTTCGAGACTCTCCCTGAACGACTCCTTCAGGTGTTCGATTGATTCAGGACTCCCCTCGAAATAAATCTTGACTAACTGGTTCTTGTCTCCCGTCTCGAACCAGACTTCGACGCGCCCTTTTCTGCTGGTGATCTCATACCGACGTTCGCTCGGAGAGGTCATCCGCCCCCGGTGGTTCGTGATAATAAAATTCAACAAGTTGTCCAGATCCTCCTGTTGTTCATCGAACTCATACGCGAGCGAATCCTCAACAGCGGATCCCGTAATTTCCACCTCGTCCAATTCGAACAGATGTACTTTTTCGGATGGGAGGCGAGCTAACAACTCATCAGCCAGGCCGTTTACGTCCACATCTTGGTGGACCATTCGAACTGTTCCCTGAGGCCGTTCCAGCAAGTCGTTATTGTAGCTGTTGATGACCTGTGAGGCTCGGTTACGCTCGGCATCATCACTCCAGTTGACGACGAGAAGCCTCTCTGGTAGAGACCCATCGTCCATTTTGTACTCGTCCCCCTCGGCCGATTCCTCCGAAGGTGGCTCCGCTTCAGTCTCCATATCGAATGCTCTGTTTCCCGTGGGCAAATACCTTCTGTTCGTCTGTATAGATTTAGTGGAGTCAAGATGTACCGAGAATCTTCATTTCCGAATAATTTATATACTATCGCCCCGTGGGTTCAGGCAGTGCCAGTCGCCAACACCGGTCCCCCGCTGACACACACCACGGTGATAGCGGCCATCCCGACTGGCACGCCCCGGAACACGCAAACGAAGTGTTCCAGGTGATTCGAATGTCGATAGATAAGGACAACAGCCCGCCCGACTCCGACGCACAGAACACGACTGAGGCGCCACAGGGCGTCTTCAACCTCATCTTGACCGGCGGAGGTGAGTTCGGGAACCGCTTCCTCGCTCTCATTCTCCAACACCTCATCAGTAGCGGCGTCGTGACCGCGACGAAGAGCCCGGTCGGTGAGGTTTCCCTCGAAACGGTGGCCGACGAGGTCAACCTCGCGGCCCACTCGCTCGACGTCGACTTCACGGTCGCCGACGAACTCACCTACGTCATTGACGACCCCACCCTCCTGCAGTACGTCCAGACGAACCTCCTGACCCTCATCGGCGGCGGTGCGGGTCGGGAGTGGCGACGTATGCTCGGATACTTCGAGGAATACTCGGAACTCGACGAGTTCCTCACCGAGGCAGTCACCGCCGAGCCCCACACGCATTTCCAGATGGCATTCGCCGGCCTGACCGGCGCTACGGGAATGGGGAAGCTCCGACGGCAGCTGGACCGCATCCGGAATGGGGACTTGCCTGCGCCCTCGCAGCATCCCGGCGTCTTCCTCCCCGTTACCGTCGGCCCCAGCCTACGGATCCACGACCAGTACGTCAACGCCATCGACCCCGACCAGCAGCGGCGAGCCTTCGAGAACCTCTACGAGCACCTGCCGTTCCTCCGACACGCCATTCAGGACGGCATCGCCAGCGGCCAGGTGTTCGCGGACAACGCCCTGCTGAGCCTGCTCGAGCGCACTCACCGCCAGCGTGTCCCCTTCTCGGACCTCAAGCGTCTCCAAGTTCCGATCCGGACCGACGACAACTGGCGGCCGTTCATCGAGAACTACCGTTTCAGCGACGCATACGACCCTGTCGCTGACAACGGTTCGCGCAACGACGCGCTCGCCCGGTCGCTCCTGTTCCCGCTCTACGCTGGGATCCGGCCCCCGGAGCTGTACTTCGACCAGGGTGACGCCCACTTCGACCGGAACGATTACTTCGGTGAGCTTGAGGGCGTCTCGTGGCTCCCCGGCCACCTCTGGCTCGACAATATCACCGACATCGGCGGTCTCGTCCCCGACTTCGGCCAGCCGGCTAGCGTCGAGGACACGTTCTACCCCGCCGCTCGTTACGCGACCTACACCACTCCCGGTGGGTTCAACCTCGACAGCGTCGAGCGCGCGCTGGTGTTCGCCCACGTTCGGGACGGATCGCTCTCGTCGCGCGCCCACGGCACAATCAGCCGGACGGTCGCCGACGAGTTGGACATCCTCCCGGCGGATGTCAGCACCACGGAGATCACCGGCCTGGAGCCGCGGCACTTCCCCGTCTCCACCGACCCTGAGCTGGCGCTCAACGTCATGGTCGGTGTTAACGATCTTGAAGTCTCGTACCGCGAACTGGGTAAGCAGACCCTCGACGGGGGAGCGTGATCTACGATGGTCGATCGCAAGCCTACGCTGCAGAAGATGCGTGACGCACTCAGGGGTGACGCCTCGACCGCGGTGGCCGTGGCCTTCACCTTCCTCGTCATGGCGGGGTTGCTCTGGTCCGGAACGTCGCTCAACAAGGGCCATGAGGCCCCCGAAGTTGTCGTGATTCCGACGGTCTGGGCGGCCGCCATCATCGGTGGGGTCGCGCTCGCGACGGTGTTTACCTTCCTCCGGTACGTGAACGCCAGAACGGACGACGAGGAGGGGATGAAGCCGGAGAGCCGCACCCGCGACGACAGGAGAGAGAGTACGACCGAAAGTGGGCCGAGTGGGCCGGAATCGCAGCACGGCCGACATGTCGGTCAGACCGTCGACGTGTCCGGCGACGGGACCGCAGGCGAATCGGTCAAGAGCTCCGAGCACGCGGAGATGCGGGCAAAGGAGAACTTCCCGGGGTGGATGCAGAACGAGGGAAATGAGCAATCGGGGCAGTCTACCAACGGAGATTCGGGGGCTGTCCCGCCCACCCAGGCCGGCCGCGACCTGCCACCCGAACAGACTCGGACGCGCTCGTCGGGGCAGTCAAGGACTTCAGACCCCGACCCGCGGGGAGAGCAGCGGGAGAGCAAACCGGCGACCACCACCGACTACCGTGGTGCGAACGGTGGGTCGGCAGAGACACCGGAAGATGAGTCCCAGGCACATGGGCTAACGGAGTCGTACTTCCGGAACCTCCGTCAGAGCGTCGTTCGGAACGAATTTCGGCGGTAAACCCGCTGCTTCTCCTTTGTATTGACCTCATCTCGCTGGATGGATCGCCATACCATCAGCTCGTGACTGCTGCTCCAGCCTGCACACCATGCCCTCCTACGTCGTCCACCGTCGTCGAGCTCGACAGGCCGCTCGGACAATGCTTGTCGTCGTCTTCAGCGTGACGTGGCCTGTCATTGGAGTTCACTCGGCACAGATACTCGCCACCTCGGCTGCGATCGCTACCCTCGTTGGCGGGGTGCTCCCAGATCTCGATGCACAATCATCGCGCCCACGACGCCTCGTCGAGCGGCTGCTGACCGTTGGACTCTATCTAATCCTCGGATATTCTGCGGCAGTCATCTGGCTGGGGTGGCTCCGGATACACCTCGAGAGGCCCCGGAAACTGTTCACTGCTCTCAGTGTGACTGTCGTGGTACTCATCGTGGGCTACGTCCTGCTACCCCGGCTTGTGATGATAGTTCTGGATATCGTTATCCCGACGCACCGGGGGGTATTGCATGACTTCCGGTTCTGGAGTGGCTTAGTCGGGGGAGTGTTACTCCTTGTGGGGTCCCTCATCTGGGAGTACGAGATTAGGGTCGCAACTATGGTCGCGGTTGAGTGTGGAGTAACAGCTACTGGATTCCTTATAGGCGTAGCAGTTCATCTTCGCGACGACGACGTACCCCTCCTGCGACAGCGTACCGGAAAGTGAGATTTTTGCGTTCGTCGGGGGGTACGCGCAGAAATGTGAGCGTGTTCCGGTGACTTATAGAAGCTCTTCGTTGTTGGACCCACCCCGCCGTTCTGGCGAGAATATGCTGTAGAGCAGCCGTCTATGTGTCAAAAACGAGCTGCCGAAATCTAGTGAATAGTGACAGGTTTTCGTGCCCACCACCATCTATGTCGGTAGCGTCGTCAGAATCGAGTTGACGACTCTTCAGAACGGTCTTGATTCGATCGCGTTCGGATCGAACGGTATCCAACTCCGTCCGGAGCGATTCAATCTGATCTTCGAGTTCTAAGATCCGGTCATCCTTGGCCTCGACCGTCGCTTCCAGCTGCTCAATCTTCGCCTCAAGCAGGCGGATTCGTTCTCGGAGATGAGCGCTTTCCAAACCATCTCCAGATGCTTCGTTCATCGACTTGTCGGAGCCTGATACCCGTGTCTGATGACCGGCGTCCCCATAGGACATAACCGGCTCACGACCGTGCTCTAAACCCACATCCTCGATGGCTGCCAGCGTCTCGTTGTAGGTTTCGTAGCCGGGGAATCCCTGGTAGGTTCCATCTTCTCCCTCGCGATCGACGAATGCGTCCTCGGGACAGACTTCGAGCGCGACAGCTGCTTTCCGTACGGCCCAGAAGGGCATCTGGTCGTAAGTTCCGCCGTCGACGCGGTCTGACCCGGCCTCTGGAATCCACACTGGAATGTCGTAGCCGGCGTTCCGCAGTTCGTCGACGGCAGCCCAGTAGTCCTCCCCGTCGAGGTCCGCGTCGGCGTCGGAGAGAATCCCCGTCGCGAGCGCCATCAGTTTCGCCGGCCCGCCGCCGGCGTTCACCTTCGAATCGCCGAAGGTGTTGGCCTGTTCGTCGACGAAACAAGACTGCCCGCTTTCGCTGTGGCGCCAGCACGGGTCGAACTGCGGCCGCGGCTGGTTGGGATCCGTATCGTAGGCATCGCTCGCGTAGTGGCGGGCGATCTCGGCGATGTCGATGTCCTCGATGGTCTCGTAGACGTCTTCTTTGAAGGGCGTAATGGGGCGGCCTTCGAGGGTGCCATCGAGTTCTGCCAGCCGCACCTCACGTCGCTGGAGTGCCGCCTCACGCTGACGCTGTTGCCCCCGTTCGCGCTCGCGCTCCGCTTCGACCCAGGCCTCCAGCGTTGTCCGCCACCCGTCGTGGTCCTCGTAGAGGTCCGGCCAGAGCGTCGCGACCAGCGAGTCGACGCAGTCCGTGTGCTCAACCTGTGTGAACTCGTCGGCCCAGCTGACCGCCTGCTCGATGAGGGTATCGTCGACAGTCTCGAACGGACGGAGCTCATAGCGGACGTCGTCGGTCGCGATGGGCGTAACGACGGCATCGTGGTCGGCGTGCACCGACAGCGGCGGCTTGTACTGCCGATTCTTGTTATTCACCCAGTCGGGCTGGATGACGTCGCCGGCGCCGTCGACGCGTTCGTTCACGCGGGCCTCTGCCTCCTGGAGCCACGCGTTCGAGCGGTCGAGAAACTCGTCGAACACTCGTTCGAGCGCATCCGGATCATCGCTGAAGTGGTCCGCAATCGGGAGCGTGGCCTCCGGGGCCCCGAAGACGTACGCGCCCCCAACGGAGTCCAGCGCATACACCGCGTCCCGAGACCCATAGAGTGTGGCATACTCCTCGATGTAGGCGTCGAGCGTTCGCTCGACGAGCGCCTGCGTCTCGGCATCGAGGTCACCACGCTGAGGTTTGATGTCGTCAGCGAGGTCGATATCGCCCCAGGCTGGCACCGCCCGGAGGTCGGCATACCCGGGGGTCGGGGGCTCATCCTGCCAGACGGTCGTCCCCTCAGACTCGTCGTAGCGACAGGGTTCCCACCGCTGGAAGGCGGTCGGTGTCTTGTAGGTGGTGACAGCATAGAGGGTCCGTTCGAGGCGGTCGTGGATCTCGTCGTAGTCACGATCGAGGCGGGCAACCCGCCCGCGCTGCGGATATCCGGCCTTGATCGCCTCGACGTCGTCGTGGTCGCGTTTGATGTACCATCCGACGAAGTCGTTCAACCCGATGGTTGGATAGTCCTTGACGGTCGCCAGCGCCACGTAGACGGGTTTGGCACGACGGTAGTGCTCGCGGATAGCTGATTCGGAGAGCGTCATCTCGTGTGCTCCTGCACCTCCCGACCGGGAGCGAAACGACTACGCACTGGCATCGCTTGGTCCCTCCTGGTCGCCGGCGTCGGACAACTCGATTCCGACGTAACACCGCCGTGTCTGGCCGTCCAACCACTTCTTGTCACGCTCGAACTGAGCGTGGTCGCGAAGCGTCTGTGTGAATCGGTTTTTCGGCTTCACCTCGTATCCCCCGGCCGCCGCATACTGCTCGTACGCATCGTAGACCTCAGCGACCGCGACGACCCCGTCGTCGGATTCAGTGAGCCGGTCCTGGACGAATGCCTGAATGCCGTACGGGTCCACCTCGTCGTCTTCTTGCGCCTCGGAATCGGTCGAGTCATCCGGGGGTTCCCCTGCTGGATGGAGCGTCCCGTCCTGGATCGCGTCCACGAGTGCTGAAAAGCCGGTGGCCGTCTCCGTGTCTGGCGCGTAGATGTCGAGCGTCTGGTCGCCTCCGATTTTCGCAATCGCATACGAGCGCTCTGTGTAATCCGGAACAGGTAGGTCGGTACTGGGCACGAACGGGCGCTTGACAGGTACCCACTCCGCTTCGAACGCCTCGCGTGACTCGTAGGACTCGGGGAGTTCTCCCGGCCTGAAGACGGTGTATGTCTCGCTCTCGGCGTCGTAGCTGTATGTCGCCGGGAATTGGTCTTTCGACACGGCGTCGAAGGAGTCGATCCGGGCGTGCTGGTCCCCGGCACTATCCTCGAGGACGAACGCACCGTCGCGCTTGAACCAGCGGGTGTGGCGGCTGCCGCCAGTGGCCGGTCGAACGGCCGTTACCCCGTCCGCGGCTCGCGCACCGCCGTTGAATGTGACGTTGTGGTTCATCGTATACAGCCGCGTCTCTCCGGATGAGAGCTGATTTCGCGGCTCGCTGAGGATTTTCGCGAGCCGGTCGGCAATCTCGGCGGCTGGTTGATCGTCGTGGTCTGCGACGACGAACAGCGGGATTCGCTCCTGTTCCTGGGCTTTCCGGAGGTTCGAGAGGACCTTCGCCGGGCGAACATGGGTGGTGGTTTCGACTTCGACCTGGAGCTCCCAGTCGAGGTCAGAATGCGTCGCGATGGCATCGGGCCGAGACTCCCCGTTCTGATCGAGGACCTCCACGGAGAACCCCGAAGTTGCGAGCGACTGCTCGACGAATTCGAGGACTGAATCGTGGTGCTCGCCCCCGCCGGTCGGTGACGTCGACGTGTCGGGCGTGGCTGCCTCCTCACCCTCATCTGTGAGCCGACACTGAACCGATGATCTCCCGTCCGGGAGATCGACCTCGATGAGCGAGGACGCCTCCCGTACCTCCGGAAGCGTCTCGTAGCCCTGCGCCTCAATGGTTCCTTCCTCGATGCGCGAGAGCAGTTCCTCGTCGACGTCCTCGACAGATACCCAGCCGTTCATTTCGCGGACGTTGTTCGACAACTGGACAGCGCGGATCGCCCGGGCCATCGCGACCTCCAACGGCAGGTCGTCGGCGTTCTCCAGAGCGACGTCAGTCGCCGCGTCACGGCTCTCCACGGTCGTGCCGCCGGTGACCCCGTACTCCTCGCGGGTATGCTCGTGAACAGCCCCCAGGGCGTCTTGGAACCGTTCTTCTTCTGCCCCGGTTAGCGGCCGGTCGCTGTCGGGATGACCGGGTGGAATCGGGAGCGGCTCGATACTGAACGGATCCGGACCGGTTTCGCCGAACTCTGGACTCGGGAGCTGGGCGATCCACTCGCCACGCGGGAGCGAACTGATCCGATTCTTGAACTCGACGGGATCCATTGCCTCGTGTGAGAGTGCCTCGGCGATGTCGGCGTCGACGGCGATCTTCCCGACGAGCGGACTGCCGATGTTGTTCAGGACGTTCAGGTAGACCTCGCGGTTGCCGGCCTCCTTCATCTGCTCAGGGAACTGCGTCACGAGTTCGATGGATAGCCGGAACTCCCGCCCCTTTTCGAGCAGCGTCGTCAGTGTATCCGAGACGACGACCGACGACGCTTCGTCGATGAGCAGGTTCGCCACGTAGTCATCCGGCTTGCGGGCCAGCTTGTCCCCGTCGCGACGCTTGACAGCGTCGTAGAGCTGTGTCAGAATGACGCCAGTCATCACGCGGGCGGCTTCGTCGCGGAGGTCGCCCAGATCGAAGATGACTACCTTGTCCTCGTCGAGGAGATCGCGGAAGTCGAATTGCGACTGGGTATTGTTGAAGATCCGGCGGAGGTGGGCGTCCTGCGTGATGTAGTCCATCCGGTTGCTGATGCCGCTCACGACGTTCGAGAACGTCGCCGGGTTCGAGCGCAGGTGACGCTCCAGTTTCTCCGCGACTTGCGGGTCGCTAGCTCGCGGTGCATCTTCGGGTGTCGAATCTGGTGGCCCGGCGGCGTGGAACTGGGTCACCGCCTGCTCGAACTGGTCGTGGGTGAAGTAGTTCGTATCCTGCCGGAAATGTCCGTTTTCGAGGCCGTACTCCTCGTCGTACATCGCCTTGATGAGGTACTTGATGAGCGTCGGCGAGGCGATGGCGTCCTCGTACCGCTCCGGCCCCATCACGAGCTTGATGAGCTCCTCGTAGTGGTCGGCCTTGTCCTGGATCGCATCGACCCGGCGGACCCCATCCTCCAGCGCCGGCGTGATGTCGAAGAACGCGAAGCCAGGCAGGATGTCGGGCACCGAGAAGTGGAGGACGTTCTCTTCGAGATCCTCAGTTCCGAACCGCTTCCCGTGAGCCCGCATATAGTTCTCAGGGAGGTTCCCACCCTTGGAGTCGATGAGGAACACTGGGCCCGTGGTATGGTCGTACAGGGAGAGCGCGTCGTTGATTAGCGCGATTGATTTGCCGGCGCCGCTCTTCGCGAACCGGCCGACGTGGAACGGCAGCAGATGTGGAGGAATCCGCATCGGCTTCGGCGTGGGCGTGCCGTCCTCTCCGAGACCGCGGCCGATAGCCATCCCGGAGTCAGTAAACGCATCCATGTGGTCCTGCGCCGGGAGTGGCAGGGGCGTCCGGCTCTCGGGTTCGGCGTCGGACCCCCGCCCGCCCTCGGTCGTGAGGTCAGTCGCTGGCGGAACGACCACGAAGTTCGCCAACTCAGCCGGCCCGAGGACGAGATCGGGGCGGGTTTTCCGCCAGTCGCTCTTGGTAGCCAACGTAGCGTTGAGTACCCGGTCGGCGTGCTTCTTGGCCCGCCGCCCCTTTCGAAGCCCACGGCGGATGCGCTTCGGTCGGAGTCGATAGTGTGGCCCGTTCAGGTGGTCAAACACGGACCCGATATCGTCGAGACGATGGTCAACCCGCTCTCGTTGTCGGTCGGAGGTCACGAGCGAAAGTGCCCGCATATTTACCGTGAACGTGTGCTGTGGCTCCTTCTCGTCGATAGCCTCGACTCGCTCCCGCCCGCCGATGTCGAGATACCGACGCTGTCGCCCGGTGTTCGACGGGCTCTGTGGTTCGTTCTCCGTGTTTCCGAGGAGTTCTCCGAAGAACCAGTCGACGACTCGGTCTTCCCCTTCCCGGAGCTTTCGCTGGCGCTCTCGTGCATCGTGCGTCCAGTCCGATTTTCGTTGAAAGAGGACCTGGAAGGCGATTGGGTGTTCGGCCCGGGTCAGCTGATCGATGAGTGACGCGAGTGGGGCCCGAGCGTGATCGTCATCGTCGTCTTCCGTATTCGTGAATTGGGGTAGTGTCGTCATCCAGTCTTCCCGCCGGGTAGCCTGCCCGTGCCAGCTGATTCCGAGTGGGGTCGTCTCATCGACGGTCGGTTGCGTATGAGCCGGCTGGTGATCGGCATCGAGTTCGGAGTCGGACGGACCAGCCGCTGTGAACTCGTCACTCGAATCGGCCTCGAACAGATCCACGTCCTCGTCTAGCGACGTGGAGCTCTCCGACAGCACACTTCCGCCGTCACCGACCGGTTCCTCCCCCGTCGAATCGAAGAGAGTCACTGGCTCTGAATCCGAATTCGGGTCTCCGAAGGATTCCTCAGCTGTCCCGGGGTCCATTCCGTGGCTATCGTCACTCCCGGCACTGTGGTCCTGAGATGGGTCTGCTGTCGATGGGAGTAGCTTCGCTTCCAAGTCAAGGGTGACCCGCTCGAACGTGACGGTCGGTGGATACAGCGTCCGGAGGCGTTCCTCGAAGGCATCTAACCGGCGATCGGCTCCGTAATAGAACTCGACCGGCTCGTCTGCCCCCTCACTCACTGCGAGGAATTCGAACACCGGTGGCGGATCGCCGAAGGGACCGATACTTGCGAGAAATCCGTCGTTTCCAGCGTCAAGGCCGTGGAGGCCAGCCAGCTGACGGACGACGGTCTCCGGCGCGAGATCGCTTCGGGAGGGAGTGATCCGGATGTACTCGTCGCCGTTAGCCACTGCCGGGAGTTCTGACGGGGTCTGCTCAGTCATCCTCCTGAGAGGTAGTGCTAGTTGGTTCACCGCCGTCGGCACGCGTGCCGGCGGGTCGGCTATCTGGATTCGTCACGCTTGTCGTCGGTTCGGGCTCGAGCTCGGCCACGTCAGCAGCGCCGCCGTCGATGACGTGGGCCTCGTAGTCGCTCGCCCGAATTCGGAGTGGGAACCAGCCCTCCTGGTCGATGCCGACGAGCGCTTCCGAGTAGCCGTCCTCGTCCTCGCCGGCCTTCGCGGAGGTGACCCAGTTCACCTGGCGCTCGCTGAGGTCGAACCACTTGGCGATCTTCTCTTTCTCCTCGTTGACGCGGTGGAGGACAGTCAGCGAACAGAGGTTCGCGATGGTGCGTGCCTCCGGCGTCAGCGCGAATTCGCCCCCCGTTTGTGTAATAAATTCGAGGCTCAGATCGAAGTGGCGGCTGTGTCGGACGGCGGTCTCCAGGAAGTCCAGCGAGACGGCGTCGTTCATCAGGTAGTGCGCCTCGTCGATGCAGAAGACGACGCGCTTGTCGGTCTGCTTGACCCGCTCGTAGACGCTGTTGAACAGCACCTGCATCATCAGGCTGGTTTCCGCTCGGCCACGGGTGCCCTCCTCCTGGTGGAGATCGAGGTAGATGACCTTCGAATCGAGGTCGAACTCTGAGGGGCGGGCCAGATTCTCGAGTTCACCGCCTTCGCGGAACGACGGCCGGAGGTCCTTCAGCAGCGACTGGGCATCGGACTGGACGGCTTCCTGCTCCCCATCCGTGACGTAGCCGTACTCCTCGGGGTCTTCGACCATCTCTTCGAGGACCGTGATGACGTCGTGGATGGTGGGCGAGTCCCGAGTGTGTGTCTCCGGGTCGCGGGTGATACCCCGCTTCTCGTAGGCTTCCTGGACGGCCCGCCGGAGCGTCTGGTTGCGCTCGCCGAGGGGATGGTCTGCGACGTGCTCGAAGAACGTCGCGAAGAAGGTCATCACCCAGTTGATCTGCTCGCCCCACGGGTCGATGTCGTCGACCTCCTGCAGGACGTGGTCGGGCGTCGGTTTGATTTCCAGCGGGTTCAGGCCCCTCCGGCCACCGACCGTGATCCGCTCGCCATCGAGCGCCTCGTTGACGCCGGCGAACCCCCGCATCGGGTCGAGCATAATGACGACTGTATCCTCATCGAACATCGCCCGCCGCACCAACCGGAGTTTGGTCGCGAACGATTTGCCCGCGCCGAGCCGGCCGATAACCATCATACAGTAGCCGGTTTGCCGCTTGAATCGGTCGAGGATGAGCGGACTCGAATTCAGCGCGTACGTTCCGTACTCGATGCCGGGTTCCGCAAACGCACCGGAAACGAAGGGGAACATCGCGCCGACTGCCCCGCCGAGCATCGGCGTCTTGCTGTCGAGCGTCTCGTTGAACTGATCCAAGGCGATCGGGCTCGCTGAGGTGAACGTCTTCAGCTGTGACCACCGTGGCGTCACCGGCGTTAGATTCGCGGGGGCCTGTCGGGCTGTCGTCGACACCGACTCGGCGTCGATATTCTCGCGATCGTTGCCCCTGACCGTGAGATACATCGAGACGTCGAACGCCTGCATCGTCGTGTTCCGAAGGACGTCGTACATCTCCTGGTGGTCCTCGAGGTCTTTCTCGACGCCCCGGGCGCTCGCACGATGCTTCTCGGTCAGGTACTCGTAGTCGGCTTCGAGGTCCTCGATCTTGTTCTCCAGCGAATCCAACGTCTCTCGCGTATCACGAGGATCGATGTGGATGCTGACATCCGTCTGCTGGGTCTCGGCGGCCGCGTACAGTTTTTCGAGGAAGCCATCCATCGGCGCATCGGGATACTCACCGACCCACAGACTCTGCGCCCACTGGGTGTCAGTCCGGAGGGCGCTGGGCGTTCGCTCGATACTCGACGGCGAGACGACGGTCTGATGGATCTCGGGGATGCCGTCGACTGCCTCACCGTCGGCCTCGTAGTCCACGGTAAACTGTGACTCAGCATCTTCCCCCTCTTCGTCGGGGGCCTCGTCTGCCGTGGCCTCGTCGTCGGTTTCCGAACTATCCGAGCTGGTGAACGGAAGCAGGTTTCCAATCATGACTTGTTGATGACGGGGGACGTTCGAAGCACCTGTTCGGGGTCGCCGTACTCGATTTCCGTGCCGGTCCAGTATTCCGCGATGAGGCGGGTGAGTTCGGCCGCATCAACGGGGCGCGTGTCACACCCCTCGATGCCGCGGAGGCCGCGCTCGACCCGCCGGCGCCGCTCGTCCAGTTCCTCGAGCATCGCGGCTCGCTCTTCCTCCTCCGGCGGCGCCGTGACAATCTGGACGAGGATGCCCAGTACAGGAATCCCAGCGAGCTTTTCGAGGAGGCTGG
>Ga0207732_100093_pt1 | contig 54574 bp, 57 predicted proteins | sample A23P1SouthBayCA_FD_187733 | JGI IMG/M metagenome (GOLD analysis project Ga0207732, IMG submission 187733) | Aerobic enrichment media microbial communities from Eden Landing Ponds, California, USA - A23 P3 (4) (SPAdes) | ecosystem: Environmental > Aquatic > Marine > Unclassified | place... | reverse complement strand
CCCGTTCCCGCGCTCGGGGGAGCGTAGGAACCCCACCCTTTCGGCGCGTCGCAGTCGACGCGCCCCTGTCACTGCCAGTGCGTCCGCGCTCGTGTCACGGTTTCGGCGCGGCCGCCGCGTTTTCCCAGCGTCCCGAACCGACCGGTTCCGGGCCCGCTCACCACTCGGCGACGGTGCCGTCGCCGTGACGCCACACGGGGTTGTGCCAGTCGACCTCGGTCTCGGCCTGTTCGCGGACGTAGTCCTCGTCGACCGCGATCCCGAGGCCGGGACCGGTCGGCAGCGGGACGTAGCCGTCCTCGTACTCGAAGACCGCCGGGTCGATCAGGTACTCCAGCACGTCGCTGGTCTCGTTGTAGTGGATGTCGAGGCTCTGCTCCTGGATGAGCGCGTTCGGCGCGTTGGCGTCGACCTGGATGCACGACGCCAGCGCGATGGGGCCCAGCGGGCAGTGGGGCGCCAGCGCCACGTCGTAGGCCTCGGCCATCGCCGCTATCTTCGACACCTCGGTGATCCCGCCGGCGTGGGAGAGGTCGGGCTGGATCACGTCGACGGTTCCCTGCTCGAAGACCGCTTTGAAATCCCACCGCGAGTACATGCGCTCGCCCGTGGCGATGGGCGTGGTCGTGTGCTGGGCGATCTGCGGCAGGGCGTCGTTGTTCTCGGGCAGCACCGGCTCCTCGACGAAGAAGGGGTCGTGGGGCTCCAGCGCCGCGGCCAGCCGCTTGGCCATCGACTTGGCGACGCGCCCGTGGAAGTCGACGCCGACGTCGACCTCGTCGCCGACGGCCTCGCGGACGGCGCCGAGTCGGTCGGCGGCTTCGTCGACCGCCGCGGGCGTGTCCACCCGCCGAAGCTCCGGCGTGGCGTTCATCTTCAGCGCCGTGAAGCCCGCCTCGATCTTCTCGGCGGCCTGCTCGGCCACGTCGGCCGGCCGGTCGCCGCCGACCCACTGGTAGACCCGCACCCGCTCGCGGGCCGGTCCGCCCAGTAGCTCGTAGACGGGGACGCCAAGCTGTTTGCCCTTGATGTCCCACAGCGCCTGGTCGATGCCGGCGATGGCCGACATGAGGACGGGGCCGCCCCGGTAGAAGCCGCCGCGGTACATCCGCTGCCAGTGGTCCTCGATGCGCGTCGGGTCCTCGCCGAGGAGGTACGTCTCGAACAGCTCCTCGACGGCGGTCCGGACGGTCTTCGCGCGGCCCTCGACGACTGGCTCGCCCCAGCCGACGGTGCCGTCGCTCGTCTCCACCCGCAGGAACAGCCAACGCGGCGGCACCTCGAACAGTTCGTAATCGGTGATCTCGCTCACGATGTCGGCATTGCTCGGCGGACAGTGTTAGTTCTGCCTCGACGCGACTCGCGGTCGACGACCGCGAACTGCCGGGTCGAGCTACTCGTAGTAGCTGCGTCGTTCGACGACTTCGGCGAAGGCGACGTTCTCGCGCACGTCCGTGATCTCGACGGTGACGCGCTCGCCCTTGTCCGTGTCGGGCACGATGACGACGAACCCCCGCTCGACGCGGGTGATCCCGTCGCCCTGCTCGCCGATGTCCTCGATCTCGACGGTGCGTTCCTCCCCCTCCTCGACCGGCGGTGACCGACCCGAGCGGTCGTCTGCCCCCCGGTCGTCCCGCTCCGTCCGCGTCGCGTCGTCGCCGTCGGCGTCCGCCCGTTCACCGTCGCCACCGCTCGACGGCGACGGGACCAGCGCCACGCGATACGTGTCACCGGCCGCGAGCGACCCCGTCCGGACCTCTCGTTTCGGGACCTCGACCACGAAGGACCCGTCCCGTTCCTCGACCTGCGCGGAAAACAGACAGCGAAGCTGATCGGAAATCTCCATTCGTAGCGTCTATCTCCCACGCAAGCGGCCGTCGCACTTGGTTCTATCGTGTGGCGAGCGACACGACCGCCCGCAGACCTGGCCGAAGCCGCCGGTCGCACACCCCCGATCCGGCGCTGACCGGCACGACTCCCGGACGCGTCCGGTACGTATCCCGCCAGTGACCGGTCTACGTACCGGCCTATACGACCCAGTAGCAGTCCTAGAAACCGCTTTTATCGTCTCGGATGATCGTTCGGAACAGACTATGGCAACGACGTACACAGCCGACTCCGACCGTCGCGACCGACTGTTCAGGGCGCTCGCCGCTCGGCGGCGACGGACCGCGCTCCGCGTCCTCCGGGCGTCGACCGGGGCGACGACGGCCGCCCTCGCGGAGTCGGTCGGAGCGAGGGAGGCCGCGGCGGACGCGGGGACGGACCGCGACGCTCGCGTCGCCGCCGTCGAGACCGCTCTCCACCACCGCCATCTCCCGGTGCTGGTCGATGCGGGCCTGGTCGACCGCCGCGACGACGGATCGGTGACTCTCACCGCCGACGGCCGGGCCGCGGTCGCGTGGCTGGACGAGTCCGTCCCCTGACCGCCCCCGGTCCCTACTCGGAAGAGAGCGCCCGCTCGCGTCGGTGACGGCTCCGTACCGGGAGCGTTCGGAGCGTGTCGCCGGGCGCGCGCCGGAGCGAGCCCGACGCGGCCGCGGCTGACCGGTGCGAAAACGGACGGGCCCGGGCGAGGCCCGTCGCGAAACAACGAACGGCGAGCTGTGGGGCGGGTTCGGGGCGCCCCGAACGGAGTGGATGGCTTCGGTGTCCGTGTGTGCGGACGGAACGGGCTGCGGCCGTTCGCGGCATAAGCTTTGTCCCGACCGGGCCGCGGGTCCCGTCGCGTCCGGCTCGGTCGTGACCGACGACGTACCCGCGGGCGTCGCCATCGCAGGTAACCCTGCCGAAGTCGTGAAGGAACTGGAGGGCGCGTAACGGTCGCCGGACGATTTAAATCGAACACGGGAGTACGACGGCACCGAATGACGAACGCGGGAACCTTCGAAGTGTATCGGGACAGCGCCGACGAGTGGCGGTGGCGGCTCGTCGCCACCAACGGGAACATCATCGCCGACAGCGGCGAAGGGTACAGCTCCAAGCAGGGTGCCGAGCGCGGTATCGAAAGCGTCAGGCGCAACGCCGCCGACGCCGACGTCGAAGTCCTCCCCGACTCCTGAGACCGGGTCGACCGCACTGTCGCCACCGTTCGCGAGGCACTCGGACCGGGGTCGCCGCGGCCCGACCGCGCGGACTGAGCGCCGGTCCCCCGAAACCGGGAGTTTAACCTGCGACACCCCCCTCCCGGTCGGTATGTCGCTCGGTTCGTCGCTCGGTCGCTCCCTCCGACAGTGCGCCGCCGCGGTCGGGATCGGCGCGGAGACGCTCGGGCCGCTGGACGCCAACCCGGTCCCCGCCGACTGGCGCCACGTCACGAAGGTCGACCCGGAGACGGCGAAACTCCTCCCGGTCGCGTACCCCCTGTATCTCGGTCACACCGACGCCGTCTCCGTCGGCGGGTCGACGGCCGTCACCGCCGACAACACCGAGGAGACGTTCCGCCTGCTGGCGCGCGCGCCGGTGCCCGCCGTCCACGAGCCCAGCGAGGCGCGCCACGTCACCGAGGAGACTCGCGAACTGGCCGCCTTCCTCGCGCTCCCGGAGGTGCTCAACGGCGAGACCGAGGCGCTCGTCGGCACGCTCGGAGAGGGGGTAGCCTACCTCCACGACGAGATGGTCCCCGCGCTGCTCCGGGAGAAACTCCCCGGTCCCGTCTACCGGGCGGTCGGCGGCCCGCTCGTCGACTTCGCGACGAGCTGGCTGCTGGCGGAAGCGGTGTTCGAGGCGTATATCGTCCAGAACCCCGACAGCGCGGCGGCCCGCCGGAGCGGCGTCGACGAGTCGGACGTGCTCTCGCCCGCCACCGCGCGGGAGCGGGCGATGGTCGCCGACCGCCACCTCGACAGCGAGATCGTCTACGTCGAGTATTCGGGCACCTACGGCGGCGACGAGGCCGCCGACGTGCTCCGCGCCGTCTCGGCGTCGGTCAACGGCGCCCGCGTCTGGTACGGCGGCGGGATCGACGCCCGCGAGAAGACGGCCGAGATGCTCGACGCGGGCGCCGACACGGTCGTCGTCGGCGACTGCTTCCACGACGTGGCCGACGAGGAGGTCGAGCTCTGCGCCCGCGCGGTCGAGGCGCTCGGCGCCACCCCCGGCGCCGACGAGATCAGGTCGTGGTTCGACGCCGAGGTCGACCCCGCCGAGACGGCCGCCGCCCGTTACCTCCGGACAACGCCCCGGGTCGACGACCCCGAGGCCGCGGCCGAGCGCTCGCTGCTCGTCGCCCTCGCGCTCTGTTTCGGCGCGCTCCCCGCGGTGGTCGAGGGATCGGAGCCGTCCGCCGAGCGCACGCGCTCGCTCCTCTCGGTCGTCGACCCCGACGGCGCCGACCGCCTGGAAGCGGCGCTCTCGGCCGGCGGATACGACGGGGGCGGCGACCCGATCGACGACTACTGCGCTCGCGTCGCGACCGCCCTGTCCGACGCCGGCGCGGACCCGCGGCGGCTCCGCCACCTGAGTCTCTCGAAGCTCTCGGTGTCCCGGTGAACGCGACGGACGCGGGCCGCTGAGGACGTCAATCGTCGCGGCCCGAACTCCCGGGGAGGACGCCGGGGTCGCCGGAGAGGTAGATGTACTCGGCGGCGATCCCGGTCAGAATGGACTCGGAGTCGACGGCGTACTCGATCGCGCGATCGAGATACGTCGCGGAGACGTCGACGACGCGGTCGTACGCCTCGGCGTCGTCGTCGGCGACGATGTACTCGGCGGTCACGGGGGTCAGCTGGGTCTCCGCGCGGTCGGCCGCGAAGTCGTCCACGTCGTCGAGCCAGACCTGCGCCCCGATGATGGCCAGGACGACCGCGTGCTCGAACGCCGGCTCGATGGGGATGTCGGCCGCGCGGAACATCTCGATCATCCCCTCGTAGATGACGCCGACCCGCTCGTACTGGGTCTTGCAGTAGGGCCAGGCCTGCTCCTCCGCCGTCAGTGCCCCCGCTTCGCCCTCGAACGCGGCGTACTTGTACTCGTCCTCGATACGCTCGACGGCCTCGGCGGGCGTCTCGGTGTCCGAACGCCCGTCACCCTCCCCGAGCGCCGCCGCCATCAGCGCGCGGAAGTGCTCGTCGTCGGCCTGGTGGGTGTTCGACTCGGCGACGGCGGACTCGTAGGCCGCCCGGACCGCGTCGGGGAACCCCGCCATCTGCGCGTCGACGCGCTCGCGGAGCCGCGACTGGGCGATCCGGGCGGCCCGCTTGCGCTCCTCCTCGTCGAGCGGCGCGTCCGTCTCGAAGTCCTCGTACTCCTCGTCGTTGATCGCGTCGCGCATGTCGCCGTCGAGCAGCGCCTCCGTACAGAGGCGGGCGACCCGCTCGACGCGGCCGACGAACGCGACTTGCTCGCTCGCCTCGCGGCGCAGTCGCTCCCGTCGAGCCGGGTCGGTGCCGTCGACGAGCGACCGGATAGTTCCCCCGGCCGACCGCGTCGGTTCGTCGGTGATCGGGTTGTAGCCGTCGCAGTCGTCGAGCGCGCGGCGGTAGAGATAGCCCAGCGTCAGCTCGACGGGCAGCGTCAGCTTCGTCTCGTAGCGAAAGTCGATGTCGTCGTAGCCGAGCTCGCTCTCCAGTTCGGTCTCGATAGCGCCGTAGGCGTCGGCGAGGAACGAATCGAGGGTGTCGTCGACCCACGACTTGATCCGAAGCGCCGTGAGGTCGAGTTCGCCCGTCCGCGCGTAGAAGCGGGCGACGGCGCGGAGCGACAGCGGGAGCTGGCCCCGCTCCGACGCCCACCGCGCGGCCGAGCCGAGCGGGGCCGCGGGCGAGCCCGATCCGGAACTCATGGCGCGTCTGTTCCCCTGCGGTGTTTGTATAGCTGTTGAAACCGCCGGGCGGCGACCAATCGCCCGGTGCGCTACGGTGGTGTCACCTCGGCCGTCGGCCCGCTCACGGCCGGCCGACCGGCGACGCCGACCGTCGCTTCGCCGGACGGACTGATCAAACAGTAAGCTCCGGGACGCGGGACGGCCGGACCGGTTCGACCTCGGATACCGATTTACGACCGCACAGGGCGATCTCGGTACCCTCCGCTCTTCACCGTCGGCGTCCTCGATCGTTCGAGGGGGTTCGAGCTAACCGATCAGTTAGTTTTTCGTTCGACCGGTGCCTACGTTCGGGTATGGCGAGATCCGTCAGTCCGCCGCGACACGACGCGTCGAACACCGAGATGGCGACCGTCGGGTATCTGGTCGCGGTGCCGCTGTTCGCGCTGTTGCTCCCGGTCGCGCCCGTGCTGATCGTTCTCTGGCTGGCCGATCGGCTCTGAACGCCGCCGCCCGGGCGGCTCCCCGGTGGCCGCGACCTCGCGGTCACTCGTCCGTCTGGGCGTCGCCGAACCGACGAAGCGGCGACGCGTCGGCGCTCGACGGGAGCGCGGCGAGGGCTCGATGCCCCTCTTCCCGTCGGCGAGTCGCGCGCTCGTCGAGTCCCTCCGCGCGGAGTTCGGGGACGGCTACCATCGCCGAACCGGGCTCGCGGTCGCGCGCCCGTCGAACCGCTCGCGCCGCGGCGAAACAGCGGCCCGCCCGTGCGAGGGCGTCGATCTGGCGCTCGTCCGCGTCGGCCAACTGCGCGCCGAGGACGCCGGCGGCTTCGCCGAGCCGGCCGGCGGTCCGCTCGACGAACGCGACCCGGTCCGGAGGCGGCTCGGTCGCCTCGGCGTAGGTGGCCGCGAACGCCCCGGAGACGGCTTCGAGCGCGTCCGTGACCGTTTCGAAGCAGTCGCAGTCGGCGCCTTCGAGCGCCGAGTACGCCCCGGTGGAGAGGTGGTCGCCCGCGAGGAGGGCGGCGACCTCGTCGCGGGTGAACGCGTGCGGGTGTCGGTCGGTGAGCTGGACGAGCAGCTCGCTCCGGAGCCGGCAGTACCCCCGGATCAGCTCCACCGCCGCCGCGGCGGAGACGACTCGGTCGGTATTCGGACGGTTCGTCAGCGACCGGGAGGACCCGGCGACCAGCTGGCCGTACCAGCGGTCTTCGGCGGCTTCGACCGTCTCGCGAGCGAGCGCGAGGCCGTCACTGTCGGCGCCGCGGAGTGCCGATTCGAGCCGCGCCTCGATCGCCGAGCGCGGGACGACGGACGGCGCCACGAGTCAGTCGTCGCCCGCCGAGCTCTCGACGGCCGCCGGCTCGACGTTCTCCTCGGTCAGTTCGGTCCCCTTCCAGGTGCCGCGGCGGTACCACAGGACGGCGATGGCCGCGCCGACGACGTTCGAGACGGCGAAGGAGATCCAGATTCCCGACTCGCCGAGCGGTCCGGCGGCGAACCAGGCGATCGGGAAGCGGACGACGCCGAGCATCGCGACGGAGATGGCCGCGGCGGTGAGCGTCCGGCCGGCGCCGCGGAAGCTCCCGGTGTAGGCCCGCGTGATCCCGATGAAACCGAACGTCAGCGCGACGTAGCGGAGGAACTGCGCGCCGACCTCAACGACCCGGTCGGCGTTCTCCTGTCCGGCGCCGACGAACACGGAGACGATCGGCTCCGGCGCGAGGAAGACGACGATCCCAGCGAGGGTGAGGATGCCGAACAGCACTTTCGCGGCGAGGTTCGCCGCCGCCTCCGCCCGGTCGGGCTTGCCCGCGCCCACGTTCTGGCCGGTCATCGTCTCGACGCCGCGGGCGACGGCGATGGCCGGCAGGACGATGACCGAGAAGACGCGCGTCCCGATGCCGTACGCGGAGACGACGGGGTCGGAGAACGTGGCGACGACGAACAGCAGCAGGTTCATCGACAGCGCCCGGCCCATCCCCTCGACCGACGCCGGCAGGCCGATCCGGACGAGCCGGCGGAGATACGACAGGTCCGGGGCCATGTCGCGGAGGTGGATCTGGACGCCGCGGTCGCCTCGGAACATGATCGCCAGGCCGACCACCAGCGCGAGCCCGCGGGAGAACACCGTCGCGACGGCGGCCCCCTGGATCCCGAGTTCCGGGAAGCTGACCGTCCCGACCAGCGGCGCCGACTCCACGACGGTCCACCCGAAGATCAGGAACGGGTCGATGACGATGTTGACGACGACCGACCCGAACATCACGAGCATCGGCGTGATCGTGTCGCCGTAGCCCCGCATGAGCGCGATGAACACGAAGAAGCCGAACATGAAGAGGAGGCCCAGCGAGATGACCTCCATGTAGCTCGACGCCAGCGGCAACACGTCCTGAGAGGCGCCCATCAGCGAGAGGAACCGTTCGACGAGGAAGTAGCCGACGACGCCCAGGACGACCGAGACGATCGCCGCGAACGTGACCGTCTGGGAGGCGGCGTACTCGGCCTCACGGGCCTCGTCGGCCCCGGTGAACTGCGCGACGAGGACGCTCCCGGCGACGGAGATGCCGGTCCCGAAGGAGATGAGCAGGAACACCATCGGGAACGCGAAGCTGATCGCCGCCAGCGCGTCCGTGCTGTACTGGCCGAGCCAGAACGTGTCCGCCAGGTTGTACGCCGTCTGGAAGAGGTTCGTGACGACGATCGGCATCGCGAGGAAGAACAGCGGCTTGCCGATCCCGCCCGACGTGAGATCGAAGTCCTCGGGCCCCTTGAACAGGGCGTCGAGTCGACTGCGTAGCCCCATCAGCTGGGCACCTCCGTCGGCCCGTCGGCGACCAGGTGGCGCTCGGCGTACCGGGTCATCACGTCGGCGAGTCGGTCGGGGGACCGGTCGGCGGCCGCCCGCCGTGCGTGCGCCCCGTAGATCGCCGTCACGAAGAACTCGGCCGCGACCGCCGGGTCGACCTCGTCGTCGAACTCGCCGGCCTCGATGCCGTCGGCGATAGCCGACCGCACCCGCTCGTAGAGCAAGTCGTCGAACCGCGCCAGTCGCGCCCGGATCGCCTCGTCGTACGGCGCCTGAGCGTTCACTTCGAGCATCGCCGTTCGCAACTGCTCGCCGGTCGCCGACCCCTCGTCGGTGAGAACCGTCTCGAACAGCCCGGCGAGTCGCTCGCGGGCCGTCTCGCCCTCGACCGACTCGATCCGCGCCGTGTATCGGTCGTAGAGAAAGTCCAGAAACTCCGCGAACAGCGTCTCCTTGTCGTCGTAGTAGTAGTGGATCAACCCCTTGCTCGTGTCCGCCTCCGCGGCGATGTCCCCCAGGGTCACGTCGGCGTAGCCCCGGTCGCAGAGCGCTCGATACGTCGCCTCCAGAATCTCCGTCGCTGGGTCGTCGTCCATCGGTCGATATCGAACTTACTAACTAGTTAGTCAAAAACTTTCGGTCTCGGGTGTGGCCCGAAAACGTCGTCGGAGGGCGATTCTGCCGCTCGCGTGGGGTCGCTGGGCCGGTATCCGCGCGCGCCTCCTGACGGAGCGGTCACAACTGTTAACCCGGCGAGCGCGGAAGTGATAGCCGATGGCCGATCCAACGGAGGGGAGCTTCTCGGAGCCGGAAACGGAGATCATGCGGGCGACGTATCGGGCGCTCCGGGAGCACGGGTACGCCGACCTCACGATCAAGCGGATCGCCGCGGAGTACGGGAAGTCGACCGCCGCGGTCCACTACCACTACGACACGAAAGACGAACTGCTCGTCGCGTTTCTCGACTACCTGCTCGAACGCTTCGTCGACACGATCCGCGACGTGGAGACGACCGACCCCCACCAGCGGCTCGACCTGCTCCTCGACGAGTTGATATTCGCCCCCCGGGAGCACCGCGACCTGGCGGTCGCGATGCTGGAGATGCGCGCCCAGGCCCCCTACAAGGACGACTTCCGGGAGCGCTTCCGCGGCAACGACGAGTACGTCCGCTACATGCTCAAGGCGGTGATCAACCACGGGATCGACGAGGGCGAGTTCGCCGACGTCGACGCCGACCACGTGACGCGCGGCCTGATGACGATCGTCGACGGCGCCCGGACCCGGGCCGTCGTCCTCGACGAGCCCGGGGCGCTCGAAACCGCGAGACGGGCGGCCGACGAGTACGTCGACGCGGTGCTGACCTGACGGGGCCGGTCAGTCGTCCGAGTCCTCCGCCGCGTCGACCGGCTCGATATCCAGCCCCGAGAGGTCCGTCGTACACCAGTGACAGAAGTCGATGCTCGGGTCCAGCTCCCGACCGCAGTTCGGACAGTGCGTGACCTGTCCGTCCGGCGTCGCGGTGATCCGGGCGAGCGCGTTCTGAGCCCGCGCGACCAGGTACGCGTCGACCACGCTCAGGGCACCGACGACGACGACGGGCGCGACCGCGAGCGGGTCGACCGGGTCCCCGTTGACCAGCGCCGTCAGCGCCGCTCCGTCGACGAACAGGAAGCTCACGCCGAGCAGGACGGCCAGCCACCCCGCCGCGCGTCGCACCCGACGGAGGTAGACGTGTCCGAGTCCCGTCGCGACCACTGCGAGCACCGCGGCGAGCCACGGCCGCTTCCGCGAAACGGATCTGTCCATACAGTTACTAACTGGTTAGTCAGTTATAAGCCTTGTCGGGCTTCGCGACCGCCCTCGCCGGCCTCCGACTCCGCCGCCCGGAACCGGACGGTGAGCCCGTCGGGGTCGGTAACTGCGAAGCCGTCCTCGCGGTCGGACACCGGAACGTCGGCAGCCGAGAGTCGCTGGCGAGCGGTCGCGAGCGCCCCGGCGTCGGGAACCAGGAACTCGAACCACGCGAGGCCGCGGCCGCCGGCCGGGTCGGTCCGGCCGTTCCAGGTGTTGACCCCGACGTGGTGGTGGTAGTCGCCCGCCGCGAGGAACGACGCGCCGCGCGTCTCCGTCCGGACGCCCAGTCCCAGCCGGTCGGCGTAGAACGTCCGCGCCCGATCCAGCGACGACACTTCCAGGTGGACGTGGCCCAGATCGGTCCCGGGCGGCGCGTCGGCGGCGCCGTCGGACTGCGCGGCGAGGGCGTCCAGGTCGAGCGGGGCGGTCCCGATCTCGACCGACCCGTCGGCGGCGCGGGGCCACTCCTCGCGTGGCCTGTCCGCGTAGATCTCGACGCCGTTGCCTTCGGGACCGGTGCAGTACAGCGCCTCGCTGACGTAGTGGTCCGAAGCACCGTCGAGTGCCCCGCGGTCGCGGACCCGTTCGAGCGCGGCGCCGAGCGCGCCGCGCGAGGGGACCCTGAACGCGTTGTGGAACAGCCCCGTCTGTCCGCGGTCCCGGGGCGGCGCGTCTTCGTCCGCCAGTAGTTCGAGCACCGGCGATCCGCCGGCACCGAGCGTCGCCGCCGTCTCGCCCCGAGCCTGAACGGTCAGTCCGACCACGTCCCGGTAGAACGCGACCGTCGCGTCGAGGTCCGCGACGGTCAGCGCCGTCCGTCCCATCCGGGCCGTCCCGGGGACGGCGGGGTCGTCCGTCTCGTCGGTATCGTCCATATCAACGAGTTCGGGCCCCGAGCCCATGTATCTCAGGCGACATCGGTGTAACCGGACGGTCGACCCGGCCACTGCCGCCGAACCGGACCGCTCACCGACCCGAGAGCCCGACGCCGTCGGCGAGCAGCTCGTGGGAGGCCAACGCGTCCTCGTGGGTCGGCGCGGACTGCTGGATCATCACCTCGTCGACGCCCACGCGGTCGGCGAGCTGGTCGAGCAGGCCCGCCAGCGTCTCGGGACTGCCGGAGATCGCCCGCGGCCACTCCCCGTCGTCGAGCGTCGCCGGCGTGGGGTCGGGGACGCCGCCCAGTTCGTCGATCGCCTCGTCGACGGTCGGCGGCGTTCCGACCTCGCCGCGCTGCATCCGGCGGAAGATCGCTTCGGTGACCGCGCGTAATCGGGCGGCGTCCTCGTCGGTCTCGGCGCAGACCGCGTTGACGGCGACCATCCCCCGCGGTTCGTCGATCCCGCCGGTCAGCTCCGAGGGTTCGAACGCCTCGCGGTAGGTCTCGAAGGCGTGGGTGGCGAACTGCGGGCGGATGAACGCCGCGAAACAGTACGGCAGTCCGAGTTCGGCCGCGATCTCCGCGCTCGACGGGCTCGACCCGAGCACCCACGGGACGGCCGGCCCCTCGGCCGAGCCCGGGATCTCGATGTCGCCGTAGGGGTGGTCGTCGGGGAAGTCGTCGTAGAGGTGCGAAACGACCGCTTCGACCTTCTCGGCGTGGTCGCCGTCGGGGTCTTCGACGTGGCGCTCGGTCCCCAGCGCGCGGTCGACGGCCGGTGACCCGTTGGCCCGGCCGAGGCCCGCGTCGATCCGGCCCGGCGCGAGCGCGTCCAGCGCGCCGAACTGCTCGGCGACCTTGAGCGGGCTGTAGTGGTTGAGCAGGACGGCGCCCGAACCCAGCCGGATCGCGTCGGTCTCGGCCGCGAGGTGGCCGAGGAGCACCTCGGGCGTCGTGCCCGCGAGCGTCTCGGCGCGGCCGTGGTGCTCGGCCACCCAGAACCGGGTGTAGCCCAGCCGCTCGGCCTGTCTGGCGGCCTCGACGGTGTTCTGGTACGCCTCGGTCGCGGTGCCCGTCTCCGGGACCGGAGAGAGATCGACGACGGAGAGGTCCATACCGTCGCTGTGGGATGGCGGGGGAAAACGGTTCGGCTCGCGGCGATCCCCGGACGGGCTCCATCGCCGAACTGTCGGCGGCGAGGCACAGTACGCCCCGCTCGGCCGCGTCCGCCTCGACCGACGATGGCGACGACAGAACACTTCGAGCGCGATTTCGACGAACAGCAGGCCAACGCTATCTCGCATTCCCCGGCAGTTGCTCGGACGGTCCTGCCCCGGAGAACCGATCTACTCCACGGCGAATTCGACACCCGTAATCTCGAAGCGTGCGCCGCCTTCTGAACTCTCGGTGACGCGGATCTCCCAGCCGTGTGCCTCGGCGATCTGCTCGACGATGCTCAGTCCGAAGCCGGTGCCCGCCTCTTTCGTCGAGTACCCCGCGTCGAACACGTCCTCCCGTTCGGCCTCGGGGATGCCAGGCCCGTCGTCTTCGACGTAGAAGCCGTCTTCGAGTGCGCCGACGGTGACGACCACGTCCTCGTCGCCGTGTTCGAGCGCGTTTCTGAGGAGGTTCTCCAGCAGTTGATACAGTCGGTCGTCGTCCGCCTCGATCGTCGCCAGCGGGCCGCCGTCGCTCGCGTACCGTAACTCGGCGCGGGCCGCGTCGTCGGCCACGAGTTCCCACGAGCCGTCGACGGCGGCGTCGAGTACGACAGCACTCAGTGCTCCGATATCTCGCCCACCGCGGGCCAGCCAGAGCACGTCCGCAGTGATACGCTCGATCCGATGCAACGCGGTGGCGATCGTCTCGAGGTGCTCGCTCTCGCACTCCTCCCGGACGAACTCCAATCGACCCTGGGCGACGTTCAGCGGGTTGCGAAGGTCGTGACTGACGACGCTCGCGAACTCGTCGAGTCGGTCCCGTTCCCGTGTGAGCGCCCGCTCGCGGTCTTTCCGGTCCGTAATGTCACGGTACACCCACAGATGGCCGACCCCGTCCGTGAGCTCGATCGGCTCGTAACTCCGAGCGAACGTGCGGCCGTCCTGCAGCGCCAGCTCTTCGTCGCGGACGGAGTCGCGCTGGCCCACGAGGTCGGCGATCCGTGCCACGAATCGCTCTGGTTCGACGAACGTCTCGCTGAGATCCGCAGCCAGTCGCTCGCAGTCCGCTCCGATCACCCCGTCCGGAGAACTGGACACGTCGAACAGTTCGAGCAACCGCTCGTTGACTATCAAGACGTTCCGTGACTCGTCTTCGGCGAGGATACCGACGGGAAGCGTCTCGATGAGCGTCGACAGCAGCGCGTTCGTCTCTTCGAGTTCCCGCTCGCGCGCTATCCGCTCGGTGATGTCCCGGTTGTTCGTCACGACCCCCTCGATCGCGTCGTGGTCGAGCCGATTCGTCCCGCGGATCTCGAGCCAGCGCCACTCGTCGTCGGCAGTCCTGAACCGGCATTCGACGGTCACCGTCGACCCCGGCTCGGCGACGAGGTCCGCAAACGCCTCGAACGCTCGCTCCTCGTCGTCCGGATGGATGTAGTCGAACCCGTGTTGTCCGACGAGTGCGTCCGTCTCGTGCCCCAGAATCCGCTCGACTGCGGGACTCTGGTACGTGACCGTGCCGGATTCGTCGAGAACCGTGATGATGTCGGACGACCCCTCGAGATACGACTCGTACTGCTGCAGTTCGCGCTCCCGCTCTTTGCGTTCCGTGACATCTCGGCCGGAGACGAGCAGTGAGACGACCTCGCCGTCGTCGTTCGTCACCGGTCTGAAGACGCCCTCGACCGTGTACGGTTCACCGTTCGCGTGCACGAGATCCGCCTCGAATTCGACGTACTCCCCGTCTGCAGCACGATCGATCCACTCTCTGACGTCCCGTTGGACGGCCTCGGCGTGGTCGAACCACGGCGTCGCCCGGAACGGGTGGCCGCTGACCGACTCGCGCGTGGCAGCCACGTACTCCATCGCGGTGTCGTTGATATCGAGGACTGTCCCGTCCGTGTCGAGTAACCCGGCGAGGATGTTCGGGTCGTTGAACACGGCTCGGTAGCGCCGCTCGTTCCGTTCGAGTCGGCGTTCGCGTTCTTTCTCGGCGGTCACGTCCTGCTGAAACCCGATGTAGTTCGTGATCGAACCCTCGGGAGACCGAACGGGAGCGATCGAGACGCGGTTCCAGAACTCGGTCCCGTCCGTGCGACAGTTCCGCAGTTCGACAGTGACCGGTTCGCCAGCATCGATCGCCGACCGCATCGCCGCCACCGGCTCATCGGCAGTGTTCTCCCCCTGCAAGAACCGACAGTTCCGGCCGAGAACCTCGGCCTCCTCGTAGCCCGTGAGCTGTTCGAACCGCTCGTTGGCGTACACGAGCGGGTTATCGTCACGGGAGGGGTCCGAAATCGTGATGCCGATCGGTGCTTCGTTCATCGCCCGGGTCTTGAGCTCGCCGTCCGCTTCACGCCTGTTCCGCTCCGTGATATCTCGAAACTGCGAGAATATCGCGACCGTCTCGCCGGAGTCGTCGGTGACGACTCGGTTGTGCCACTCACAGACGACCCGCTCGCCGTCCTCGCGGACGTTCTCGTTGATACTGTGATAGCCGTCCTCGGCCGCTAACAGGTTCGAAACGACGTCAGCGACCTGTTCGCGGTCGGACTCGGGCACTATCTTCTCCCAGGAATCGCCGACCAGGTCGGCCTCGGCGTACCCGAGGATCGCCTCGGCTCGCTCGTTGACGCGGGCGATCTCGAAGTCCCCGTTCCATTCGATGACGCCGAGCGGTGACTGGTCGAAAAACAGGGCCAGTCGCTCGCGACTCGCTTCGAGTTCACGTTTCGACCGGTACTGCTCGACGGCATTCGTGATGCGATTGGCCAGGACCGCGTACTGGCTGGTGCCGCTCTCCTTCTGCAGGTAGTCGGTCACGCCGGCCGAGATCGCCTCGCTCGCGACTTCTTCGCTCCCCTTCCCGGTGTAGAGAATAAACGGCAGCTCCGGGTATTCCCCGCGGACGGTCTCGAGGAACGCGATCCCGTCCTGTCCGGGCATCTCGTAATCGGAGACGACACAGTCGAACGCCTCGTCAGCGAGCCGCTCTACCCCCTCGCTAGCACTCGCCGCCGTCTCGACGACGAACCGTTCGTCCTCGCGCTCGACGAACGTCGCAGCCACGTCGGCGAGGTCTGGTTCGTCGTCGACGTGAAGCACTCGAATCCGGGCATCCATCGAGTCCGCACGACGGGACGCCCCGAAATTGGTCATAGTACGAGCACTCTCGAGAGACGAAAAAGGTGTTTGGGGGTAATTCCCAACGTCGAGATCGAGGACCCACGTAAATTACTCCTCCGTCCCGCTCGCGTACTGACCGTGAATCGACTGATCCCGGAGAGATAGCATGCCGGATTCGGGTCCTGATTGATCCTCGTACAGATCTGATCAATCTGCGTACTGTTCCTCATCTCGATCGGGATGTCAAGATATCGGCTTTCAGACTCTGCGCGTTTCGACGCGGGCTCTCCCTCCAGTGGGTCGTTGAGCCCGGCGAGTACCTCGTGGGCCTTCGTGTTCGACATCGCACCACAGACGCGAATGTACATTCCATCACGTATAGGGGTTCGATCTCTCACGCGATCGTCGCTACAGGAGGAACTCAGTGAGGAGTTCCGGTGGAACATCTTCGGATTGTACGCGAGCGGTCTGCAGAAAGCCCTCTGGTGAGATTACGCCGATGTCGAGATGCGGGGAAACTACAGTGACATCTGGTTACTCTTACGAATCACATAGAATGGGTTACATTTGGTCCAATGGGCCCCTGTACAATCAGTCTCGGTGTCAGATAGATACATAGTCAGTCGTCGAGACGGCGGGCGACTGCGGTTTCGAGGTCATAGCCTTCGCGTATCGCGTTGACGAGCGCCTGAATCAGTGTGTTGTACGCGTCAGGCCGTTCGATCATCGCTACGTGACCGGTTCGCTCGAGCCGACAAAATACAGTATTTGGAATCCGGCTCGCCGTGTCTCGTCCGACCTCTACGGGGACGATCCCGTCCGCAGGGCCGTGGATGACGAGCGTCGGCACGTCGATCCGGTCCATAGTGCTCCGACCATCGTACCCCCAGAACGCCTCAGTGACGGTGGTCCATGCCGATCGGCGATGCGGTAACGGGTTCGATTGCAGGAAGTCCTCGACGACAGCTCGCGACGTCTCCTCGTGGAATCCCACAGTGTAGGCCAGTTGCCGAACGAGAGCGTCGTTTACGGGGACGCGATAGAGGCGAAGTGCGAGAAACAGACGTAACAGTGGTTTTTCCCACGCCGGCGTGAGATCGTGGTCGCCGCCGGCGTGGAGGACCACGCCCGCGGTCGAGTGGCGCTTGGCGTATTCGATGGCGACGGCGGTACCGTAACTGTGGCCGTGGACGATCGGCCGCTCGATCTGGAGTTCGTCGAGCAAGTGCCGAAGGTCAGAGACGTGGCCAGCAAGCGACTGTGTCGGTCTGATCGTCGAGTTTCCGTTCCCCGCGAGGGAATAGGTCACCAATTCGCGTTCGCCTTCGAAGGCTGCCAGTTGGGGATACGGGTTCCAAAGTGAGCCGAGGCCCCCGTGGACGAACACGATAGCCGGATCTGGCCCGGACGAGTGGACCGTCTCTAGCTCGACTGAGTCGGACACTGACACCTGATGTGGCGTCGGAAGCGATTGATGGACATCTTCGAACGGGACGTATCCAGGTGGGTACTGAGTAGCCGTCATACGTGTTCAGAAGGGAAATCTGTCGTGAGCCGACTGGACGGCGAGCCGAGACACCAGCCGCGAAGGCCCGCGTTTCGAGAGCTCTCGAAGGGTTTCGGCCGTCTCTGGTGGCTCGGCACCACCGATATGGATCTCCCAGCCAGTCTCGTCGGGGAAACGCTCGACGGCTTGCTCCGCTCGCTCCTGGACCGCGGTGACGTTCATCGTGGTCGGGACTCCGTCGCGCAGCAGGATGTCGCCGTCGACGAGGACCGTTCCGCGCTCGTACTCTTCGTCGGTCAGCTCGCCGCGGGCGTACGCGAGGCGGAGTTCCTCGAGCGCACTGTCGGTCCCGTCGCCGTCACGGCCGACGATCGCGCGATAGACGAGGTAGACACCGCCGACGAGCGCGACGAGAACGGCGAGTGCGATCCAGACGAGGCGTCCATCGGTAGGTGCCGAGGCCATGGTATCACTGGTCCACTGAGGTAGACCTGATCTAGACTACGACAGCACTCTTCAATGCGATTGTCGTTCATAATGCACAGCACGTCGGCGCCGAATATTTCGCATCGAAACCCGGGCGGCTGGTCTCTCTCAGCCCTTGTCGATCAGTCGAAATGACCGTCTCGGAGGGCGTGGTGCGTTTTCTCGGCCGAACCGTCGGGACCGGAGCTGTGTCTCCCCGGTAGCGATGGCCGGTCTGTTCGGCCGCCCGGTGTGGGCACAACGGGCCAGTGAGCTTCGGATCGAAAATATCGGCGGCTCTCAGGCCAACTTTGACAAGGGAAATCCGGTTGAAATATGGTTCCGTTGGTAGACGTGTGATGGCCACGGACCGGACCGGTGGCGCGCGCGCCACCACGGTAGACGAGGGATCGAGAGACGCGGTCCGAGCGACCGGCGTCGAGAAGACGTACGACTCGCGGCTGCCGTTCGCCCGGTCGGTCGAGGTCCTCGACGGCGCGGCCCTCCGCGTCGAGCGCGGGCAGATCGTCGGGATCATGGGCGAAAACGGCAGTGGCAAGTCGACGCTCATGGGGATCCTCGCGGGCGTCGTCGACCACGATGCCGGCGAGGTCGACCGGGCGGGCACGGTCGGCTGGTGTCCCCAAGAACCGCGGCTCTACGACCGCCTGACCGTCGACGAGACCTTCGAGTTGTTCGGGCGAGCGTACGGGATGACCGACGGCGAGATCGCCGAAGCGCGGGAGTGGCTGACCGACGTGCTCGATTTCGAGCGGTTCCGCGACCGCCAGATCCGCCACCTGAGCGGCGGCAACCGACAGAAGGTGAACCTCTCGGTCGCGCTAATGCACGAGCCCGACCTCCTCCTGCTGGACGAGCCGTACACCGGGTTCGACTGGGAGACCTTCCTGGCGTTCTGGGACCTGACCGAGGAGCTTCGAGCCCGTGGCGTCGGCGTCGCCATCATCTCACATATCATCAACGAACGCGACCGCTTCGACGTCGTCTACGAACTCCACGATGGGCACCTCCACAGACAGGAGATCGGCGACGATGACGACCTCGACCCAGCGCCGACGGCGGACGACGTGGCCTGTGAGCGGACCGCCTCGTTCGTCGACGACGGGGCCGGAAGCGGCCAGCGAGCGACCGCCGGGCAGGGGGAGAGCAAATGAGCGGTGTCACCCGGACCGTCGCGGGAATCCGGGCGAGCACGCGCTCGTTCGTGCGGGAACCGTTCACCGTCGTCCTCCTGGTCGCCCTGCCGGCACTGTCGATCCAGATCTACGGCGTCGGAATGGGACAGTTCCCCGACGTGGGGATCTTCGCGGTGAGCGGGTCGGTCGCGACGGTCGGGCGGATCACCGGCGCCGTGTTCGCCACCGGTGCGCTCGCGGGCGTCCTCGGGCTCTTCCAGATGATCAGCGCCGGGTACACCGACCGACGACTCGCGATCTGTGGGTTTCGCGGCGTCGAGCTCGTCGCGGCACGGTTCGCGACCGTCGCGGTCGCCAGCGCCGTCGTCGGCGTCGTCGCCACGCTCTCTCTTGTCATCCTCGTCGACGACCCGATCGGAGCACCGGTCGCCGCGTTCGGCGGCCTCGCGCTGGCCGGTGCCGTCTACGGCCTGCTCGGCATCGTCGTCGGCAGCGTCCTCCCACGGGAACTCGAGGGGTCGCTCCTGCTCGTCATCCTGGCCGACGTGGACAACGTCTTCGCGAGCGGGCTGTTCGGCATCGAAGAGAACATCACGCAGTTCGCACCGCTCGCACATCCCCACGCCATCGTAACCCAGGCCGTCGTCGAGGGGTCGCTGGCGACCGAGCATCTGGCCCCGGCCGCGGGCCACCTCGGGGTGTTCGCGCTGGCCGGCGTCGCCGTCTACACCTATCAGGTCGAGTCGGGGGGTGACGCCTGATGAACCGCCGCGTCGCGACCGCCGTGACGATGGGCGTCCGGACGTTTCGGCGGACGCCGGTCCTCGCGGCGCTGCTCGTGTTCCTGCCCGCGTACATCATCGGTGCCTTCGTCCTGCTCGTTCCGGACGTCGACGTTCCGATCACGCTCGGTGGGACGACGGTCGCCGTTCCGATGCCCGACTTCGCGGCCGCGTTCATGACGCCCGTGACGGTCGCCATCCCCTCCGGCATCGTCGGCCTGTTCCTCGTCCAGACGTCGCGGACGGCGGACGACAGGCTCCGTCTCGCCGGCTACGGGGCGGCCGACCTCGTCGTCTCGCGGGTCGGCACGCTCGGGATCGGGACTGTCGTCGCCACGGCGGCCTCCGCGTTCGTCGCCGTACTCGCGTTCTCCCCCGAATCCGTCGCCCCGTTCGTCGCTGCGACCCTGCTCGTCGGCCTCACGTACGGCCTGCTCGGCGTCGTCGTCGGCATCGTCCTCGGTCGGCTCGGTGGCGTCTACGTGATGCTGTTATCGCCGATGGTGGACGTCCTCATGTTCCAGAACCCGCTCGCGACTGACGCGCCCGAGTGGACGAAGCTACTGCCGAGCCACTACGCGACGAACGCGCTCTTCGACGCGGCGTTCACGGCGAGCGTCGACGCCTGGGATTTCGGTGCCGCCGTCGCGTACGCCGCCGCGCTCCTCGCTATCGGGGTCCTGGTCTTCCACCGGGCGACGGAGGTGGCGTGACCGCGCGACCGGCCCCCGCATCTGGCGGCGACGCTCTCGACTGCCACCCTCGATAGCTGCTACCTGTGATTGCGAGGGATAGGACGATTCTGACTTTGGGATCGAAGCAGAAACCGACAAAGAACGGGAACCCGTATATTCACGTGTATGAGCGAAACGCTCACCGTCGAAGGGATGACCTGCGAGCACTGCGAGCGGACCGTCGAGGAGGCGCTCGAAGGCGTCGACGGCGTCACCAGCGGGCGGGCCGATCGCGAGGCGGAGTCGGCGACTGTGGAGGGGGATGCAGACACCGACACACTCGTCAGTGCAGTCGACGAGGCCGGCTACGACGCCTCGGCGTAGCTCGACGGGGGAGCCTGTACTCAAACCGGCCGAGTGGCCATCGCTGGCTCGAACGCGCCTCGCAGCGCCCCCACATCGAGGCCCCCGTGACCGACGGTCGGAGTCACGCAAGCTCACCACAACGGGTACGTCGCCGCGTTTCGAACGACCATCTATGAACCATCGATCAATTCCACTCGGGCGAGCGAGATGAACCGCCGCCGAGCCGATGCCGTCGTCGGTGTCGTCGTCGGACTCGTCCTCGTACTCGGGAGCGCACTGACCTGGCAGGCCTATCGGCAACGGCGCGCCCTGGACCAGACGATGGGATCGATGATGGGGTCGTCCATGGGGTCAGTCCACGGGACGAGCCCGCTCTGGTACATATTCGGGACGCTCGCCGTTTCAGTCCTCGTCGGTGGCGGCTATCTGGTGGTCCGCGACGACCTCCTCGCATCCGAGCCAACTGCACGTGCTCACGAGGATCCGGCCGTCGAAACTGCCGGGGCGAGCGACGAACGACCGGTCGGCAGCGACCGACCGGACGACGAGGTCGATCCAGTGGCACAGTCTGGGACCCAGGTTCTCGACCTGTTGCCGGAAGACGAGCGCCGCGTCCTCGAACCGGTCCTCACCTCGCCGGGAATCACGCAGATCGAACTCCGCGACCGGTCAGACTTCTCGAAGAGCAAAGTGAGTCAGACGGTCAGCGCGCTGGAGAAGCGTGGCTTACTGTACCGCGAGCGACAGGGTCGGACATACCGTGTCTATCCCAGCGAGGACCTCGCCCAGGCCGAAACGTAGCGGGCGCCCAGAACCGTCTTTTCGACCGTCCGAACTGACGTAGGGTCGAGCGGCACCACTGGCCCACCAGTCGTCCCGGACGCCCCTTCGAGTTCGGCAGGCCTGAACGATCTCTTGAGAGAAGGACGTTTAGATCGCGCTATAAACGTTTTCGAACGTTCTCCTTCGCGAATTCACGCCCTCACGGATAACCATCGGAGCGCCCTACGAGTAGATGAGGAGAAATACGATGACCAACGTCAACGTCGGCCGCTGGCTGCTCGTAACGCTCGCTGTCGCCGCGCTCGCGATGGTTGCACCCGTCGTCGGCGCACACGGCACCGAACCGATCGCAGGCGACGCGCCCGGTGACAACGAAACGGCGGCCGAGTGGACCGCCTGGATGGCGAGCGACGTGACCGACCACATGGGTCCTGACGCCGTCGAATGGATGGAATCACACATGGGTGTGACCGTCGACGAGATGAGGCAGGACAGGACTGACGGCCACCACGGCAGTGGAACGCACGGAAACGGACAGGGACAAGGGCACGGAAACGGACAGGGACACGGCTGCTAAGGCTGCCCCCAGTTGCTCCGGACTGACGGACGGGCCGCCCGGTTCTCACCGTTCCGGCATCTCCGCGGGACAGGTGTCGGTTCGGCACGTCCGATACACGTGAACGAGTGCTCTACGAACCCGCCGGGAGGTCCTCGGAGCAGGCGGAGCCGTCAAAGGGCACGTTCCTGTGGCTACCATCGTGACCCCCCTCGACGACGCCGTCGGCCGGGACGCTGGCACCCGGCCGCACGAGGACGAGGTCATCCTCGGAGAGGCCACTTGCTGGCACCTCTTCAGTATCTCCTGATTCGGTGATTCGCTCCGCAGTGTCGGGTATCAACTTCGCGAGATCGTCGAGGGCGCTGGCGGCCCGCCGGACCGAGCGCATCTCGATCCGGTGGCCGAGCAACACGATGTCGATCAGCGTGACGAGTTCCCAGAAGAAGCCCGATGTCGTCGGAAAGACGACGCTCGCGAGGCAGGAAACGAACGCGACAGTGATCGCCATCGAGGTGAGCGTCATCCCCGGCACGCGGTCTTTCAGCTCCGGCACCGCCACCCGGAGGAACGGGCCCCCTCCGTACACAAAGACGACGACTGCGAAGACGGGGTTGATCCACTCGCTTCCCGGGAACGACGGCACAGAGAAGTTCAGCCACTCCTGGAGCGCCGGGCTGTACAGGAAGACGCGGTTCGAAAGCAGCGTCGAGACGAGCTGCTGGAGAACGCGAGGTCCCACACCCGCGACTGCGCACTCATGGGCCACTGCGTCGAGAGTGGATACGGCATCGTCACCGAGGACGACCGCGTGACGATGCTCGATCCCGAAGCGACGCCGCAGGTCGTGGACGTCGTCGAGGCCTCGGACAGAGACGAAGGAATCCGCCTTCGGGCGACTCGAGCGGAACGCGACGGTGCCATGGAACGACCGACGTCACCGAAGTCGAGTGAGTGTGTGCATGGATTTCAGGTTTCCTCAGCGGCCGCCTGTAACGTCTCGTACTCGTCTTTGAACATCGACTCACACGACGAACAGCAGAGATAGTATCGTCGCTCCTCGACCGTCACCGAGATCCCGTCTCCCGTAATCGGCTTTCCGCACTGGACGCATTCGATGGCGAGGTCGGCCTGGTCGATCCGCGGGTTCCGTACCGAATGGGAAATCTTCCGAATCTCGTAGCGCTCGATACGGTCTTCGTCGAGCGTCTCCGAGAACAGGCGTTCGAGTTCCCTGTCGTCCATGAACGCGTGGACGGTGATACGTGGCTCGAACGCCTGGAAGATGCATTCGACCGCGTCTACGTCGGCAAGCGACTCGACGACGGCGTCCGCCTCACCGAGTACGGTTCGTATCTCGATGAGAACCGCGTCCCCCGTCCGGAGCATCGAACGATCGATATCCAGGGTGAATCCCTGGATCACGCCGAGTTCCTCGAGTCGGCCCACGCGATTGGAGACGGTCGGCCCCGAGAGACCGACCTTCTCACCGATTTCAGTGTACGATCGCCGGGAATCGGCGAGGAGGAGACGGAGTATCCGCACGTCCGTATCGTCGAGTTCGACCATCGGCCTACCCTTCGGCCTTGAGACATTCGAATCTACGACTGGCAGTAGCAGGGTTCACTAGATCGATTTATAAGAGAGTGTCTGCAGTGTCGACACTCGGCCACCGAATATCCGCATATTCGAAGCGCAAAGGAAGAAAAATTTCACACCCCTCTAGTCGTGTGTGTCTCTTTCAGAGACCGCCGGCAGGATCACCAACCTGACCGACGAAGAACGTGCGTGTCTCGAGACCTGCGCGCGGCTCTGTCGAGACGTCGCCGACATCACCGCTACCCACGCCCGGTTCATGGAACGCGACTCGAACTACAGTCCCGAACTCCCCCGGATCGATGCCGGGGTCTGTGAGGAGTGCGCTGAAGAGTGCGAACGACACGACGCCGAGCACTGCCAGGTCTGTGCCGACCTGCGCGAGTGCGCCGAGAGTTGTCGCAACCTGCTGGCTTCGTAGGTGGCTTCACGTCGTTGCGGATACTCGTCCGCTTCGTCCCCGCAAATCGTCCCTCGAAATCCACCATGGATCTCTGGAAAAAACTCGCCACCGTCGTCGCCTTGTTGCTCATCGTCGTGGTCGCCGCACAGCCGCTCTACGTCGTCGCCCTGACCCTGTTCGACTACGGGCAGACCCCGCAGGGAACTTACGCGACGATGCAGACGAAAGACGTGACCCGATTCCCTGCAAACGAATCCGGTCAACTGAGCGCCGATACCGCCCAGGCCGCCAGACCGCCGGGAGCGAACGTCTCGTACGATACCGTCGTCCGCGTCCCCGGAGGTGACTGGCAGACGGCTCTGTCAGCATCCCGGTTACGCGCGGCGTCGGACGCGATCGTCCTCTACGGTGACGCACCCGTTCCCGGGGAAGGGAACGGAAGCACGGCTCCACGGAACGCGTCGACTGTCGATCTTTCTGGCGGCGATCCAGCGCAGAGCGCTGCTCGAATCGCCACCCGCGGAAACGCGAGTGACGAGGGAAGCTCGAACAACGTCATCATCGTCAGTAGTGAGGCACCCGAGTGGGCGCTCCCCGCCGCCGCCTGGAGCGCCTACAGTGGCGATCCGATCCTCTACGCCAACGAGGACGGAGTGCCGGAAGCGACACGACAGGCTATCGCGGAACTGAACGCCTCACACGCGTACGTCCTCGCCCCACCCGGACTCGTTAGTCAGGATGGGCTCTCGGGGCTCGACGTCGAGTGGACTCGCGTTGCGGGGTCGACGCCACAGGATCACGCCGTGGAGGTCGCGAAGTTCCGTGACGAGTCTCGGGACTTCGGCTGGGGCATCGACGAGCGGGACAAGGTGGGGTACGACAACTCGATGCTCGTCAACCCCGACCGGCCCGCACAGGCCGTCGCGAGTACGAACCTCCAGTGGGGCAAGGCCGGACCGATCCTCCTCGTCCACGAGGACGGAACGCTGCCCGCGATCACCGAGAACTACCTCTGGCGAACGCAGTCGGCGTGGTTCTCGACGCCCGCAGAGGGGCCGTTCAATCACGTGTTCGTCCTCGGGCCGCTCGAAGAGATCTCGTGGGTGTCTCAGGCACGGAGCGACTACGCCGTCGAGATTACCCCCTATCGGCTTCAAGGCGCCGGGATGAGCCCGCTTGACGCGCTCTCGGCGGCGTGGGCGGCGTTCAGCCTGCTCGGAGCGACGTTCGTGTACACGCACTCTCGCCACCGGATCCCCGAGATGAACGACTGGACGAAGCTCGTGTGGCCGCTGTTCACCTTGATCCTCGGGCCGATCGGATTCGCGTTCTACTGGCTTTCCTACCGTGGCCGAGAGATAGTCGAACGTGACGGGAAAAAACACGTCGTCCGGCCCTACTGGCTCAAGGCGGCATCCGCCACTGCGATGGGCATCGCCTTCGCTGCGAGTACGATGATCGCGGTCGCCTATGGACTCACGTACTTCGGCATGCCGCTCGTGGTGTTCTCCGGTCAGTTCTTCGCGCTCGGGAGTTCGATGGTGCTGACGATGGCTGTCGTCTACGTGGTGGCCTTCCTCGTCTCGTGGGTCGTCTTCCACGTCCCGATGTTCCAGGACTCGCTGGGCCTGGACCAGCAGGCCGCCGCTCGACGTGGTTTCCTCGCCGTCGGAGTGAGCATGACCAGCGTCTCGGTCGGGATGATGACGATGATGTACGTGCTGATGATGCTCAACTTACCCATGATGCCCGGTGACGACAACATCCTCTGGTTCGGCGTGATGGTGTTCGCGACCCTGGTCGGGTTCTGCATCGCCTGGCCGGTGAACGGACTGCTGGTTCGCAAGAACGTCAAGCCCGGAGGTGCGCTGTGACCGACCGGAGTCGCCGCGAGTTCCTCCGTGACCTCGCGACCGTGCCGGCGCTCGCGGGCCTCGGCGGCGCGGCGCTGTCCGTCGACAGTAACCTCTTCGCGGGCGACGGGGAGGAGTCGACGGCGCCCGCGACTGCCGACTTCGACGAGTGGACGGCCACGACGATGACGACGCGTCTCGCCGGCGAAACCATGTACGAAACCGCGGCCGCCTACAGTCAGAGCGTCTACACCGCGATCAACGAACACACGAGACCGGGCGCGCTGATCCTCGTGAACGACAGCGTCCTCGAAGCGGCGCTCCCGGGCGTCGGCGTGATCCACCATCCCATCGACGGCGCCGTGTTACTAACCCGTCGCGACGAACTCCCCCAGGCGACCCGTGACGAGATCGAACGTGCTCACCCCGAAGGCGTCGGCATGGACGGCAACGTCCAGGTGTACCTGATCGGGAGCGAGCGCTACATCAGCGATAGCGTCCGACAGGAAGTGGAATCGATGGGGATGAACGTCCGACGTATCCCCGGCGAGGACCCGGTGAGCGTCGCGGCCAACGTCGACCAGTACGTCAGTTCGATGCACGGCAACCACGAGGACGAGGTACTCGTCGCCAGTCTCGACGCGCCTGACCGTGCCGTCCCGATCCAGTCGTGGAACGCGCACGCGGGCGACGGTTTCCTCTGGGTCGAGGGTGACGCGATTCCCGAGGAGACGGCCGAGCAACTCGAAGCTCGCTACGACTACGCCTACATGTACCTCCTCGGTGACGAAGCGGCTATCACCTCCGAGGTGGCCAGGAATCTCGGGGCGTACGGCCACGTCACGCGCGTCCCCGACGCCGGAAATCCGTACAGTATCAGTGCGGCGTGGGCCGGGTACAAGGACATCGGTCGCAACCAGGGCTGGTGGTTCGGCGAATGGGAGAGAGGTATCGGCTGGGGACTGGCCGACCCTGGACACAACTTCATCTTCGCCAACCCGGACGACTGGCAGACCGCGATCCCCGCGAGCGTCGAAAGCCACCGCGGGAAACACGGGCCGATGCTCGCCGTCAGGCAGGACGAGCTCCCGACGCCCGTCGAGAACTACCTGAAGAAGTTCTTCGAACCGACGGAGGCGGCCCCCTACGACCGCAAGTACAACCACGGCTGGATCGCCGGCCCACCAGAGACCGTCAGCCGAGACGTCCAGGCGCAGGTCCACGGCATCCTCGAAGGAGATGGTCCGTCGTGAGACGCATCGTCGCCCGGTACGAGGACTCCGAGGACGCGAGAGAGGCCCAAGCGGAGCTCCGTGAGGCAGACTTCGACCCGGAGCGACCCGACATCGAGAACGCCTTCTTCGACCCGTCGGCCCGCCCACCGGAAGCACGTGGACTCGCGTGGGGTGGCTTCATCGGTGGACTCGTCGGCGTAGCGATTCTGCTGGCGATGGCGCTGGACATGATCTGGGTCCCGCGCCTGAGTCCGATCCTGTCGGCCGGGAGGCTCGCGCTCCTCACCTTCGGATTCACGATCGGCGTCGCTGTGGGCGGTTTCGTCGGTGGGATCTGGGGGACCCTGAAAGAGGTCCCCGAACCCGAGGGGCCGCGCGTCGCCGTCGAGGTGTCCGATGGGCGCGTCGACGACGTCAAGGACCGCCTGCGAAGGCACGACGCCACGACAGTCGACGACGCTGTGACGCATCACGGTGGACGGTGAGGAAAGAACGGGTTAGTAGAGCCCGGTGATGAATCCGAGGCCCATGAGGACGAGGACCGCGGCCGAGAAGAGCGGGAGATTCGGCGTGTACTGGTCGACGTTCTCCTCGTAACGGGTGTAACCCGCCACGAGAAGCATGGTCAGTCCGACGATTCCGAAAACGACGGTGGCCGCATAGGCACCCATCAGTTCGAGACAGTACTGCGAGCCTGCACATATCGCAATTCTTCGCAGAGGTCGATCTTCTCTACGGGTCCGAGAGGATGGGGTCGTCCTGCCAGGTTGAAAGTACGTCGAACACGAGGGTCTCGTCATCTTTGGGTCGCGTTCGGAGACGCTTGCCGAAGTCAGCAAACCGGAGCAACCAGGCTTGCTCTCCGTTGAGAATATTCGGGATGGAACAGATGGCTCTCAGGAGATCATCGACTTGAGCTTCTAACCCACCGCTCCCAAATGTCTCTTCGCACTGGCCATTCGAACCTGCTGGAGACACACTGATCGCTACCGTATCGGATCGGTGAACTCGATATTAATCTCGCACGGCTCAATCATAGGTAGCCGCTACATAGCCGTCCAATAGCGGCTATTTTTCCTCCTTTCCTCCGACGATATCGACTCGACCACTGGTGACTTGGATGTACGAACCGACATCGGTCCTCCCCTTCCATCCATGGCATCACCGTTCGCAACGGTAGCAACCAACCCGGAGGAACACGAATATCTCGTCCGAGGTGTCGACGGAATTCCCACGGCCTGAAGGCCGTGGTATTGCGCCTGTTCAGCGTATAATCGACACACGGTAGCAGCCAGCCACTCGTCGGTCGGTACCGGGATATCTGTCGTCCTTGCAGTCGCCACAGCGATAGAGGACTGTTTTCTGCTGTTACCGTATTCTGTCCGGAAAACAATCTCCAGTTAGCCTATTCTCAAGTAGGCTATTCTGCATTAGGCTATCCGAGAATTTTATCGGCCTGGGTGGCAATCAAAGGATATGGAGCGATTCGTGGATCGGGGAGATGAACTCAGTCGGCTTCGCGATTGTTATGAGTCGGACGACGCTGATATGGTCGTGATTTTCGGGCGTCGCCGTCTCGGGAAGACCGAACTCGTCCGAGAGTCACTATCAAACCGTGATGACGCCGTTCTGTACCAAGCGACCGAGACAACCCGGCAAATCCAACTAGACGCGTTCGTGGACGTAGCAGCTGAGTCGTTTCCGGGTATCGACCGGATCGAGAGCGAGTGGGAATCGCTACTCGGGTATCTCGCCGACCAGGATGCAGTCATCGTGCTGGACGAGTTCCCGTACCTGATTGACGCCGACGAAAGCCTTCCGTCGGTTATTCAGCGACTGTGGGATCAAGCGTTGCGCGAGACGGGCGTGACGCTCGTGCTCGTCGGCTCATCGATTAGTATGATGGAAGAGGCGACACTCCTCGGGAACAGTCCGTTGTATGGCCGATTCACCGAGAAGATCGATCTCCGCCAGCTCGACTTTGCTGCCGTGCGGACGTTCTTTCCCGAGAGCTATACCCCCGAACAACTGCTGTTCGCGTGGGGCGTGTTTGGCGGGACACCGTACTACTTGGATGGTATCGATCTTGATGGTGACCTCGGAACAGTCATCCAGCAGTCGCTGCTGTCACGGCAGGGATTCCTGCATGACGAACCGGAATACGTGCTCCGTACTGAGCTGACGGAGCCGAATCGATACTTTGCCATCCTGAAAGCGATCGCCGCCGGGAACACGACATCGAACGAGATCGCACAAACGGTCGGGATCGACGGCAAACAGATTTCGACATACACGCAGAAATTGGAGCGGCTGCGACTGGTCGAACGTGAGGTTCCGGTGACAGAGGACAAGACGAAGTCACGACGAGGGCGGTACCGGATTCTCGATCCGTTGTTCAGGTTTTGGTTCCGGTTTGTCTACGGCAACGAAGACCGCTACGAGCGATTGGGCATCGACGCCTACGAGACGGTCATCGAACCGGAACTAGCGGACTTCGTGAGTCAGGAGTTTGAAAACCGCTGTCAGGACATCCTCCCGGATCTCTATCCCGAGCTGATGTTCACAGATATCGGCCGCTGGTGGTACAACGAGTACGAAGTGGATGTAGTCGGGTTCGATGCAGACGGGACGATGGTAACGGGTGAGTGCAAGTTCACGTCCGCGCCACTCGATTACGGTGCGCTTGCCTCGCTTGAAGATCACACAGATGAGATTCGATGGTCGCCTGATGGTGGCGAAGTAGAGCACGAGTATGCGCTGTTCGCGCGAAACGGGTTCACGCAATCTGTTCGTGACGAAGCGGCTGACCGTGACGACCTGCAGTTATTCCCTCTCGAACGGATCGTCGACCCGGCCGCGGCGAAGTAGGGAGAATTGGCTCTATTAGAACTCAGAACTACGATCTGCTCTGACGAGCCGTTGTACCGACGGAAGTTCCGTACCGGCCTCGAAACCATCGTCAAGTATCTCGACGCCAACACCGTTAGCGAGTATCGCGATACGGGCGCGACCGGCCGCGAGGGATGGGAGTGATGCTGGGCGGATGGTTCCGCGCCCACGTCGGGCGGTCGGCCGAGCGCATCCACGACTGTCGCCACAGTGGCGACATCGCCGACGCCGGCTGAACCGTGGGGTCGACCTGCGGCCACGCGGACATCGGCCGTAATCCCGACGTTCACCACATCGTTCCTGTATGCCGGTCCATCGAATCAGACGACCACAAAAAACTAATGTCCACCTCGCTTGCATATCACTAGTACATCGTTCGCCCCTCGCAACGACATACCCGCCTTGATCCAATAGATATTCAATCAACCTGCGTATGATTCCTTGACCCGAACTGGATGACAAGATCTTGGCTTCCGGAGTCCGCATTTTAATTCAGAATTGTTACCGTTATTTAGACCCCAGTTCTGATCCCACTATTCGTATCCGAAGCAGTATCACCCGGTGAAGGTTTCGCCGGGAGATCAATGCTGACAAGTTTCGTACTATTCTATATAGGGGCACTAACCGTCGTTAGAATCCGGGGACACCCGTCGACATCTTCAAATATAGACGACGACGCCCTTTTCGAATCCAACCCCAGGAATCTATCGAAATGCCGGGAGTGAAGCGATGACGCGTTACTTTCCCGATGGTACAGAAGCAGCGACTCTCCGCTACAATGTTTGTGATGGTATCAAAGGCTCGCCTAAACAATCGTTCATGTGGGGGATGAGACCGGTCGGGGGACGACTGTGGCTGAACCCCGTGAAAACTCCCTTGAGCGTACCACCGACCGAAGCTGAGGCACCGAATGATACGCTCCCTGGAACATCGAAATCAGCAGTGAAACCCGGGGTGCAGGTTGGGTGGAGACACGATACTGAAACTCAGTAACTGAATACTGATAGGTATCTCGAAGACATTCGAATGCGAATACCGCCTCTGGTGCCCGCTCGACGGTCACATCTCTCGTTTCGACGCTGTAACCCCGTTCGAACATCCAACCAATATTCAGCATACACCACACCCTGCACTCCCGACTTCCCTATTGTAGCGGTATTCCGGCTGGGCTGTGGGCGCCAAATTTCGGAATCTGCACCGGGTGTTCCACCCGATCGACGCTCTCACGTGGGGTGGACGGGTGGCGAGGCCGCTCACGCACGCTCCTTGGACAGTTACGCTCACCACGCGTGCAGTCACAGTGTAACCCAAGAAATCCCCCTTCTATACGAATCCTGTCATTGTTGTCTCGTCCGGGTGTCGAACACCCTCACCCGATAGACTGTGAACCAGCGATGTACCCACATCCGATACCTATCACATCGTGTAGTAAAACCGATCGTCTCGGAATGCGATATTTACGTGTACGCAAATATGATTGAAATCAGAGAAGACTCCGCAAACGAGGTGGGTCTCACCCCGCCTGAAGTACCGGGTCAGGTAGGGGGTCGCGATAGTGTGTGACCAGAATGTCGGTTCTGGCTATCCGACCTTACCTGATAATCCGACGATAACCCAGCACGAATCCAAACTGATCGGGTACCGGTTCACAGCCACCGGGCGGGACGATGGCGGCTCCCAGACCGCGGCGATTACTCCTCGCCCGGACCGAGAATCTCGCTGCGCAGTTGCGCCAGCGTGTAGATGTCCGTACAGCCTGGCTCGTCGATCCGGAACGAACTCACCGGGGTCGAGTCCGCGTAGGTCTTTTCGACGCGGGGCTCGCCCTCTAACGGGTCGTTGAGCGCGGCGAGGACTTCGTGGGCCTCCGTGTTCGACATCGCCAGCCAGACTGCCTCGTCGGGTTCACAGGCAGCCATCTTGTCGTAGTCCTCGGGACGGCACGTCGAGTGTCGTGATCGTTCACTTACGTCTGGCGCAGCCAGCGGACGGCAACCTCGACGCCGAGGACTTGCTTGGCGGTCTCGTCGAGGTCGCCCCGGCCGTGGCCGTAGGCGACGCCGTGGCTGTGTGACTCCTGGAGATCATCCCGATCCTCGGGAGTCACCGAATAGAGCCTTTGCGCGTGGTTCGTGCCTTCGCGCAGCAGACCATCCTCGCGGGGGTTCGTCGATGGCCTCGTCTTCAAGGCCAACGTACTCTTGGATGCGGGCCATCGAACCGTGGACGATGTACGAGTCTCATGATGCAGGTACTGTTCAACGCTGTGTACGAACGCGCGAAAGGCACGGACAAGCGAGTTGTCTTCGCCATCAACGAAGCCCACTACCTGATGAACGACGCCACCTCACTGGAGTTCTTGGAGACAGCCGTCCGACACAATCGCCACTACGATCTATCCTTGCACTTCATTACCTAAACTGGCGGTAAGTTCTCGTTGACGCCCGAGGCACGGATAATCACGAATCTCTGTTCGCTCACGCTCGTCCATCAGGTTCAAGAAGAGACCGACAAGCTAGCCGAGTGATTCGGGTTGAGCGAGCGCGAAGTGAATGTCGAATGAGTCTACTACCGCGCTGAGCACGCCCACCGGTTCCATCCGGTGCTCACAGTTAGGGATGACGCAACCGCCTTCATCCCCAACTTGAGTCCGGACTAACGGGATTGTTCGGTTTTTCATCACGGAGAACACGAGCGACATCACCTGCAACACTCTCACTGAGTTCCACCCGGGACCGCTCAGAGTACCATCCGACATGCGGTGATAAAATGACATCGTCACGGTCGGATAGCGGCGAATCGCTCGGTGGCTCCTGTTCTCTGACATCGAGCCCAGCTGCATCAATCTCGCTCGATTCCAGCGCGTCGACGAGTGCCGTTTCGTCGACTATCGGGCCCCGGGCGGTGTTGATAAGAAGCGCGTTCTCCCGCATCGCTTGAAACGCTTCCTCGTCAAATGTTCCGCGAGTCCCATCGGTAAGCGGCGCGTGAATCGAGAGGATATCTGACCGAGCGAGCAACTGGTCGAAATCCACGCGTTCGACCCCGAGATCGGCCATGCGGTAGTCGGAAACGTACGGATCGTACGCGATCACGTCGACATCGAACCCCCGTAGCTTCGCCGCGAAGCGACGGGCAATCTTTCCGAACGCGAAGAGACCGACAGTCGACCCGGCAAACCGCGGGATCGGCCGGCCGATCGTCCACTCCCACGTTCCGCCCTTTACGGTGCTATCGAATACGTTGAGTCGTCGAAGACATCCGAACAGGAGCGCAATCGCGTGGGTCGACACCTCCTCGATGCAATAATCCGGAACGTTGACCACGACGATATCGTTGTCTGCGGCTACTTCCACCGCGACGTTGTCGAATCCAATACCCGCACGCCCGACCACCTGCAACTCGTCTAGAGACCTCAATACATCGCCTGTAACGGGCGTGTTAGCGTCCACGATGAGCGCCGATGCCCCGGTTGCTTCGGTCACCAGCGAATCCTCGTCGTGAGCGACGGTCGACTGAATCCGCACGTCAACCCCGCTACATGCCGATTCGATCGCCTTCTCGTCGGTCGTCTTCGCATCCGAGAGGAGGACCTTGTGAGTCATTCGCTCATAGTCCCAGACCGATTGCAATGAGATTTCCTCTCTCGGACGCAAATTCCGTCTTCGGTACCGATCTGACCCGTTAAAACATCAGTACGATCGAACCGAGATACAGTACCGGCGTGGCAGCGTGAAGCGGGCTGGTATTTAGATACGTTCGAAAGAGACGTTCCCGTTCGGAATGAAAGACCAGTCGGACTTCAGGGGTATTTCACGTTTAGTTCGATCACGTTCGCTGCGCTACAGACCAGCTCGGGAACTTCGTCTTTGAACCGGTTGTCGCTGGTGCGTCCTTTCGGGGCAGAAACACTGATCGCCCCCAGCACCTCGTCGTCTTTCTCTATCGGTGCGGCGACACAGTACAGTCCCTTGATTCGCTCTTCGTTGTCGATAGCGTATCCTCGTTCGTGGATTTGGTCGAGTTCTTTCTTTAATTCGACTGGGTCGGTAATCGTGTTGTCCGTCTCGGCGGGGAGTCCATGGTCTTCGATAATCTCGTCGACTCGAGATTCGGGCATATAGGCGAGGATCGCTTTACCCAGCGCGGTCGTGTGGAGATGCGTCCGTAAGCCGGCGTACGTATCTCCGTCGACCGCCTCTTCGCCTTTCGACCGGTACAAGTAGACCCCGTATCCCTGCTCGTGCGTCATCAGGGACGCTAATTCATTCGTCTTCTCGGCTAACTTCTGTACTTCCGGTTCCGCAATCTTGTATAGATCCATCCTGTTACGGGTGTACCCGCCGATATTGAGAAACTGTAACCCGAGTCTATATTCATCGCCCTCTTGGACGACATATCCCTGTTCTTCGAGGGTGGACAGGTGATTATGGACGACGCTTTTCGATGCGTCGAGATGGTCTGCGATCTCCGTCACTCGCCCCCCGTTTAGTTCCTTGAGTGTATGGATGATACGGAGCGACTTCTCCGTAGTTCGTACTGGGTTTGTGGCACTAGTTGGCATGGTCGCCGAGTTATTTGGCTCTGTGAATAAAACTTTCTAATACTGAAACGACCAGTGTGGGATATAATTCTCGACGGTGCCTTCTGGTGGGCTAATGTCTCTCCTAATTCAATCTCCTCGCTTCTCAGTTGATTCCATTATTTAGAACAAAGTGGTGACCAACTAACGGTGCGACTCGTGTGACTCGCTTATACCATTCATCTGGGCTGACAAACCGGGCGCGCTCTTCGCGCCCGAGATGGTTTTCGAGTGATCAGGGCACTATTGCGCCTATCTACATACCTGAGAGAACGACTCGGATCCTCGAGTTTAGCTCTCGAATGGGGAGCGATGTGGTTGTCCATGTTCTACCGCATCGCAGATCTCTCTCTAGGCCTCGGTCTCAAAGACTCCAAAGATACGTTCATCTGTTGTATGTTCGAAAATCTACTTTTTAGAGCTAACATCAAAAATTTGGTACTAAATTCACTTCCATCTGGACACAAGACCGACCAAGCACCGGGTATCACCGCGCGATCTCCACAGAACTGGTTGCTCACTGAAATGCCCGTGAATCTACTCTGTAGCCTTGAAATGGCAATCTTAGTTTCGACATCATACTGATCGGTTACGGCCGAGGGAACCACTCCACTATATTAGCAATGGGATAGAAATACGGATATGTAGGATAGCTACTTTCTGATTCTGCTGAATATCGTTCTCATCTCAATTTCAGCAATGGGACATTGCCGAATTTTCCCTTCGATCTCTATACCGAATTCCTATAACAATCTAATGCATAATATACAATTGGTATTTCACTCAGTCTAAACACTGTCAATCTCGTTGGAGCGATAGTCCAGGCCCGGCCCCTAACCGAACTCCAGTTCGAACATGGCATCTTCTGGCCTCCACCTGTGACCGATATCAGATGATGCCTGTCAAATCCTACCTGGCAATGGTTGTGACTGCCTTGTTGAATCCGCGGACTGCGTAGCGATCACTCCTTGATGGCTTGTTCGAGGTTGTAGACGGTGGCGGTCAGCACCAGTTCGTGGAACTGGCGGTACCAGGCGCTTGGCCCGACAGCGGACCCGTATCGGCGCTTGATGGCCGAGAATGCCGTCTCGGCCATCCATCGTTGCCCGTAGAGCCCGCTGTCCAACCGTGCGTTGTGGGCGTGGTCGTAGTGCGCGAATAGCCGGTGTCTGATGACTGGCCGGACGCCTTCTGAACGGAGGGCGTCCCGCAGTGATTGGTCGTCGTAGCCTTTGTCTCCGGCGAGACTCTCGATTTCGTCGGTGTTGCGTAGCGCCACCCGACGGCCCACCCGCGTGTCGTGGGGCCAGTGTGCCGAACAGTGGATGTCGAGGACGGCACACGAGTCGGTGTCAACGAGGGCCGTCGTTTTCAGCGTCCGTATGTGGCGATCCGAGCGATCGACATAGTGGCTGGATGCCGCTTGCCGGTCGAAGAACGTGGCATCCACAGCGCCATGGTCGCCGGGATCGCATCTGGCCGCCGACCGGTCGAGCAGTTGGCGCCAGATTCGGGTGGGCACCCGCTCGAACGACCGCCACAGCGTCGAGGGTGCCGGAAACGCGGGACGGGCCAACTGCAAGACGGCGCGAACTCGATCCATTTCGCTGGCCCAATCGACGATTTCGCGGTAGGTAGCACCCATGTGAACCCGTAGAAAATGCAGCGTCAGATGCTTCCAGCCAGCAAAACCGTTGCCAGCCGGGTCGCTCACCACCGCCGTGGGGCTGGCAGCACAGCGCTTTTGAGCGAGCGATGCGGCTTGTTTAACGAAGCGGAAGAGGACTTCAGGCACATTCACCCTCTCCGCTTCGCTTTCGCCTTCAGAGCGACGCTATCCTGCTGTCGTCACCGGATTCAACAGAGCAGTTGTGACAAAAATAGACGTGACTGCTATATATTCCATTTTTGTACCTGTAATCGTCACCGTAGGTGCTCCAAATCGTGATTACAGGTATAATTCCGTAATTTCTCTTCGGAGTAGGTGGTCAACGGGGCTTCCCGGCGTATCTTGCAGCCGTCCTTCACTCGAACGCTCGTGCCGGCGGCCGGATCCCCTCGTATCCGAGTGCCCCAGATCAAATTCGGCCGGGACTCAAAGTTGGTTTGTCCGACACTTCCGGCGCGGGTGGAGACGACGACGGGGATCGAGCCTCGATCGAGCGTTTGCCCGTCGGTTCGGTAGCTGTGTGGCCCAAAGCCGGGGCCACGTTCGTATAGCATTCCTTCTACGGTATGGTGAGAGTGAGATTACAACCATAATATTGTAATCATTGATTTGGAACCCGGACTGGTTCGTCAGTGTGGACAGCGCTCTCGTTCAGGAAGCCTCCGACTTTCGTCAAACGAACTCATTAGTGAGGCCATGTATCCCATCCGGCTGCTGGAGCCGATAGTATCGACTGCAGCGGGAGCCCCATGATCGCGTTCAACATCGTAGATACTTTGTCGACCAGACCGATGATCTGTCGTCATCTGCTCTCTGGCTCATAACGGATTCTATACGACTATCCGGTCCGCTATAGCTCGAGTTACTAGTCTCCGGGCTCTCGGCTTGCCGATCTCGGGCGGTAGTTCCCCCTTTTCGATGGGTTGTGGTGTTAGTTAACAAGGTTTGTATTTCGGGCCAACTCATCCCCGCGGTAGGTTGCATTCGATATGGTAGAACAGAAAGGCACAAGGAAACGGAGCAACCATCTTGTGGTATGCTACCCTCCAACGAAAATTCGAAAACTATCGGTGCGACGCAGACTGCATTCGATATCATTGAAACCGTCGCCCGGAAGGACTCACCGAATGTCTCCGAGATCACCCAGGAGGTGGACGCTTCCCGGAGTACCGTGTATTATCATCTCAGGACGCTCGAACAGGGTCGATACGTCTTCCGCGAGGAAGACGGCTATCGGCTGGGATTACGGATGGCACACTTCGGTGAGCGTTCGAAACGCCATCAGCCACTCCACGGGGTCACAGGTGATGTCGTCGCGGATCTCGCAGAGGAGACGGGAATGACAGCATTTGTCGGCGTAGAGGAGGGCGGCAAGCTGGTGTGTTTCTCCTGTTCAGCACCGGATTCTATCGAGGGACTCCACATTTACGTCGGGCAGGAGTACGGGCTGCACTGCCTTGCTCATGGGCAGGCGATCCTGTCGTATCTCGACGAGCGAGCTGTCGAAGACATCGCGACGGCGACCGAGCTCCCACAGCATACCGACGAAACACTTACCGAGAGCGAGGAGCTTCTGGACCGACTTGAGACGGTCGAGGAAGTCGGTATCGCGTACAGTGCAGGGGAGTACGACCCTGGTGTCAGCACAATTGCCGCGCCGATACTCCTGGAACCGACAGACAGCGTCGCAGGGGCGATCGGAATCGTCGGGCCTCACGACCAGATCGATAACCCCTACAAACAGGCGAAAGCACGCCGGTTCTCCGACGAATCACCGGAGCAGATCCGGCGAGCCGCCCGGATCCTCAGCAACCACCTGCACACTGACTAAATCATTGGCCCGTTGATACTGTTGATTGTCCCCTCGGTTCGCGGTCAGCGCTCGTCGGTGGGTTCGTCGACCAGTTCCGATAGTCGGGCAGCGCGCTGGTTGGCCTTGGTGCGTTCGCTGTCGAGCGCGTCGACGAGTCGGTTTGCCATCGACTCGAAGTTCGCGTCGGGATCGCCCTCGAGCTCTTCGAAGAAGTCCCGGTTAGCCTCTTCACACTTCGATTTCCACTCCTCACGGAGCGCATCCGCTCCGTGGATCGTTCCAGCGATGCTCCCCGCAAGTGTCGCGATACCGTCGCTGTCGCGTCCGTAGTTGACTCCCTCGATGATCGAGCGGTTGACCTCTCCCTCGCATGCCGACAGGATCGCCATGGCTACCGGAACGACCTCAAGCGGACTGGCGCTGAACACTTCACCGCGATAGTATTTCTCCCGGTTCCACTGTACTGCGGGCCACCGCCAGTCGAGGAATTCATCGTAGAGGGTATCGGTGAGCTCCTCGATTGTCTCGCTCTCGTCGGCTATCCCCATGGCCAGGTCGATGGCGCGGGCGACGGTACCAGTCGAGTGTTCCCGCATCGATTCGATCACGCCTTCGACCGTCGCCTCCGGCTGGACGGCGACCGCGGCTCCAGCAGCGACTGTCGCGGCCGCATAGCGCGCCTCTCCCTCCTGTAACACCGACGCGAGCGCGAATCCGTCTTGGTACGCCTGTGTCGGGTCGCCGGCGTTGATGATGCCGACCGGCGTGATCGCAGACGCGATCTTGTTGTCCGGGATCGTTCCGACTCCCGCCTCGCGCGCTTTGACGCCGGCACTGAGTTTCCGTAGGACCATCTCTCCGTTGATCCAGATTCGGTCCTCGTTGAGGTGGTTCACCAGTACGTCCGCGAACTCCCGTGGGGTGACCCGTCCGTCGTTCTCGACGATAGCCAGCGAGAGGTACTGACGTATCGCGGTGTCGCTCGTTATCGATCCGGGCTCGGTGTTGGAATACGGCATGTAGTACTCGCGGAAGGTCTCCACCGTTCCATACTCCTCGGCAATCTGGTCGTGGGTCCACCCCTCGACGGTTGCGCCGAGAGCGTCCCCGACCGCTCCTCCAATGAGGCAGCCGTATGCCCGGTCTGTGGTGTCCATACCTCACGTAGCAGTCTCGCACACAAAGGTACTGCTGGCTCCTGTAATATCGTCCACCGATCAGCATCTCCACGTCTAGACCGTTCTCGGAGTACTCTCGACATCCCGTCCCCACTGCAGACTGTATGATATAATACATATATGTCCTTCGAGTGACCAAAATTTATTAGAATGTTCCCTCCTGTCGAATTGTATGGAGGTTACAGCAGTTGAGCCGATCGTACTGGAGAGTGCAGTTGGAACTATCTCGTTGCCGGGCGGGAAGACGGACTTCGATGCGACTGTCCGACCGGTTCTCATCCGCGTGGAAACCGATGCGGGGATCGTCGGTCTCGGAGAGTCGTACCTTGACGATCCAACCGGAGAGAAGGCGGAATTCGTCGCCCAGGGAGTCCGTGCGCTCGCAAATCACGTTGTCGGAGAGGATCCTCGCAATGTCCGGAAGTTGTGGCACGATATGTACGTCCACACGAAACGCTCGGGGTCCTACCGTTCGCTGTCGGCCATCGACGAGGCACTCTGGGATATCAAGGGGAAAGACGCCGGCAAACCGGTCTATCAGTTACTCGGCGGGGCCGCAGAAGACGTGTGCGCCTATGCGACGTTCCCTCACAAGAAGCCTATCGACGAGCTAATCGAGTCCGGTCAGTGGCTTGCAGAGAAGGGCTTCGAGACGATGAAGATCGTCGTGGGTCACGACGTCGAAACCGACCGGCGACGCATCCGTGAGGTCTCGGAGGGCATCCCGGACGAACTCGGGCTCGCGATGGACGCAAACACCACGTTCGATTATCCGGACGCCCTCAAACTCGCCAAAACTGCGAGCGAGCACGAAATGGAATGGTTCGAGGAACCTATCGCACACACCGATGTCGAAGGGATGGCCCGGTTGAACGCCCAGACGGACGTTCCCATTTCGGCCTATCAGAACAACAAGACGCAGTATCCGGCCACCGAGTTGCTCGGCGCGAATGCGCTGGAGATCTACCAGCCCGCCTTCGACTACTGCGGCGGTATCACGCCGTCGGCGGCCGTCGCGACGATGTGCGAGGCTCACAATAAGCGGTTCGTCCCCCACGCGTTCGGACCGGTCGTCAACTACTCTGCGAGTCTCCACGTCGCGGCCGCCTCACCGGCCTGCTCGCTCATCGAATTCGCCATCTACGCCGAGGACATTGACGATCCCGGTCGGTACGTCGCTAGCCCCTACATCGAGAATCAGGAAGACATCTACGTCCAGGACGGCGGCCGGATCGAACCTCCGGAAGCTCCCGGTCTCGGGCTCGAAATCGACGAGGAAGAACTCGAAGCGTACCGCACTAACTGACCACCTGCCCGTCCTCGTAACCCGAGCCCGAGCGTTACAGTCAGCGGGTATTCCCGCGGCGAACACTCCCGTCGGCGCTGTGTCGCTGCCCCCCTTCAGCGATATGGAATCCCTCGGATCCGGCGGCGAGACACGGCATTCCGGGACCCAGTACGGCCGAAAATTCCGGTCCCTAACACATCTTCGTACACTTCTGGCTGGCAGTGGTCGCTGGATCGAGCATGCGGTTCTCGAATCGATTGGCTGGGGATTTCGCCTATCGAAGGCTGCCTACTGTGTAGCTTCCCCGAACAGTTCTTCGTCCCCTCAAATCGTTCTATATTTTAGAACGAGGTAGATTACGTCGGACCGGTGATCTCCTGCGTTACATGGCCTGTGGTAACTCTAGACATCATCCTAATCCGACGGCCGGTTTCATATGTTAGAACGGTACATACCCAGCCGAATCGGTAGTCTCGGGGGTTTCACCGGAGCACTTCCCCGTCGCGGCTCGCGAGCACATCTGATATTTAGAACAACAGGCGTCCGTGGACGAGACACCGCGATCGGGAGTACCGTCGGTGAGCGTCGCGATAGCAGACGTGCCTGGGTGGTGGCGACGAGTGGAACGGGAGGGCAAAATCGGCAGACCGAACCGGACCTGCGGCAGTCTATTCAGTTCTGCCGAGTAGTCGGGGCGGGCTACTCGAAAACGAGCGACGCGCGAGTCAAACTACGTTCCGCCGTCTGTTCGAGAGCGGCGTCGACATCGTCGATCTCGAACTCGGCGTCGAGCAACTGGTCGAAGGGATACTTGTCCTCGTGTCTGTCGAGGAACTCGAGCGCGTCCTGGAGATACCAGGGGTCGTACCGCATGACTGACGTGATGTCGATGGATTTTCTGGTCAGTTTACCCGGGTCGAAGTCCGTCTCCTTCCCGGGAATGATGTTCCCCATCTCCAGGTAGCGCCCCCCGTCCCGGAGAAGGTCGATTCCCTCCGAGAAGGCTGTCGGTACGCCAGTGACCTCGATCGCGACGTCAGCTCCGTGCCCATCGGTCAAGGACTGAACCCGCTCGGCTCGCTGTTCGACCGATGTCTGCTTCTGGAGATCGATGACGTGATCCGCACCGAATTCCGTCGCCTGTTCGAGCCGTGCGTCGACGCCGTCGATCACGATGGTCGTCGCACCTCGCTCGTTCGCGACGGCTGTCGCATTGAGCCCGAGTCCCCCGGCCCCCTGAATGACGACGGTATCGTCCCAGGTCACGTCGACGTTGTCCATGCCACAGAGAACCTGTGAGAGTGCGCAGTTGGCGCTGGCAGCGATTTCTTCGTTGAGGCCGTCCGGGACGCGGTAGAAGTACTGGTCGGGATGGATGTAGTAGTGAGTCGCGAAGGTCCCGTGGAAATGCGGCGCGTTCTCTGGGGCCTCCGACCAGTGTCGATACGCGTTCTCACAGAGTCGAAACTCTCCCGCCCCACAGTAGGTACACCTGCCACAGGTGGCGAAATACGTCGGAACGACGAGGTCACCGACTTCGATAGGCTCTCCAGCGTAATCCGTTTCGACACCCTCGCCGATCGAAGTAACGCGACAGATGGCCTCGTGACCGAGGACGTTCTGTTGAATCAGTGGGTGTTCTCCGCTCCAGATATGCAGTTCCGACCCACAGACGTTGGCACGGACTGTCTCGGTCAGAACGGCACCGGGCTCCGGTTCTGGCACTTCGTAACTTTGAATCTCGATGTCTTTTGGAGCGTTGAGGAAGGCAAGCCTGCCTGTCACTGGGTCCGTCATACTCTCAACTCCAATTTCTTCAACTTAAAATTTGTTGTAGTGGATCTATCGTCCGGCGCTCCCCGGTTCCGGTGTGGCTGAATCCGACCAACGGCGTGCGGGGACTGCGACACGAGTTCGATCGACAGGATCGGTACTTCGGAACACACCTGAAGGGGTCTGACAGTCCTCGGTTCTCCAAGCACTCGACTCACGATCCGTCTGGATCGGCACGGACAGAGGTGGGAACGGTTCGGCGAGTCGGAAAACGGACCCACGGGACCAGTGCAACTGGCACAGAGCGACTGGTCCAACGTCGAGCCCGAGCGTCATCTCCGGTCCGGAAGTGGACCGGAGCATTGCTCGGCCGGGATGGCTCCGGCCAATGTCTGACAGTGGCTTGGGAAGCCTGATCGGCAGTAACGCCAATCGATGACAGTGATGTCCCAGGTGGGTTGGTATGGGGTGGTGGATTCGGTTGGCGAACGGTACACGGCTGTCCCACGGCGGATTGGGACATCCTGTCATGCGTGTCTATCCTATATATATTTTTGGCTGAGGCTCAGGATCGTGTTTAGTTAAGCGTGAAAAGAGAGGCAGGCGAATTTCTTGCTGGTCTATGGCAGAAATCGTCCGCGTCAGCGGTCATAGAGACTGGATAGATTTGGATTTTGTGGAGCGCGAGCGGACACCCAAGCCGGCGATGGCGCAGGGTATTCAATCGCACGTTGCGGGCTTGTCGCTGTCGAATACCACCGATCTACTCGAAGACCTGGGTGTCGAACGGAGTCGCAAAGCGGTCCACGATTGGGTCCAGAAAGCCGATCTACAGCCCGAATCTGGCCGATCACCGAATCAGGTCGCGCTCGACGAAACAGTGATTCGGATCAACGACCAGCAGTTCTGGCTGTACGCCGCTGCAGACCCCGAAACAAATGATCTGCTTCACGTCCAGCTCTTTTCGACGACTACGAAAGCTCTCACCGAGATCTTCCTCCGCGAACTGCGGCAAAAACACAATGTCGAAAACGCCGTCTTTCTCGTCGACGGCGCTCAACACCTCCAAACCGCACTCCAACGAGCTGGACTCCGATTTCAGATGCGTCGCCACGGAAATCGGAACGCTGTCGAGCGGATCTTTCGAGAGCTGAAACGTCGAACGTCGTCGTTTTCGAACTGCTTCAGTCACGTTGAACCAGAAACCGCCGAATCATGGCTTCAAACCTTTGCTCGTTGGCATAATGCCACTAACTAAACACCACCAAGATCATCTATGAGAAAAATTCATATGAGCGGCTGGTTTCCTTGCTAGCGTGCTTTCCGGCCTGCATCACTTCGGACACCTCGCAGAGGACTACGACCAAGCGATGACCTACTACTGTGACGTTCTCGGCGGGACCGTCGAGGAATCGACTACAGTCGACGGCGCCGTCGACGTAGCGTTCGTCTCCTGGCCCGAGTTCAGAGTCGAGGTCGTCGGGCGTCGTGAGCGGGGAACGTACCTCGACGAGTTGCTCGACGAACTCGCCGAGCCCGCTCCCTATCATCTCGCAGTAACCGTTTCGGACATCGAGGTGACCATGGAAGCGCTGCAACAGGACGGGTACTCGATGTTCGATTCCGAACCCGTCGAGGGGCTCGGTCCGTACGTCCGAGCGTTCGTCGAACCGGCCGATGTTCCTGGGCTCCCTATCGAACTCATCGAGTTCGACGGGTGACGACAGGGGTGGGGCCTAGATTTAATTGATCCGGCGTTTGAGTGCCACCATGGACTTCAGTAGGCAGCGAGATGTCCACACCGACGGTGGTGATCTTCGGAACCGGTTCTGTCGCGGTCGACGACGGAATCGCCGCGGCCCCGATTCACGCTTCCGGACGGCATACACCGACCAGTCGTCTCGCTGGGGTGATGCCCGATGAGCGGTGAAATCCACCTCTCGGTCGTCGGTGCAGGTCAGATGGGGACCGGGTTCGCGGTTCATTTCAGGTTACACGACCAGACCGTCTCACTCGTCGACCACCGGCAGTCGAACCTGGACCGGGCTCGCGAACGGATCCGGGAGTCGGTGCAGTTCCTGAACGAGCAGGGTGTCACCACGATGTCCCCGAGCGCCGTCCTCGACGGTGTAACCTTCACCCTCGATACAGAGGTGGGGACAGCGGACGCGGATGTCGTGCTGGAAACGGTGTCGGAAGACCTCGAAGTGAAGCGGGAAGTGTTCCGAGAGCTGGCGGATGCGACCGATGAGGAGACGATCCTCGCGACGAATACGTCGAGTTTGCAGGTCTCGGATATCGCGGCGGGGTTCGAGTTCGCGAACCGGGTGGTCGGGTGTCACTGGCTCTATCCCCCGTATCTCCTCCCGACTGTCGAGGTCATCGCCGGCGAGGAGACCGACGACGAGGTGGTCGAGGAACTGGTCGCCCTCCTCGAAGCGGTTGATCGCAAGCCCATCGTCGTACAGAAGGACGTGCCCGGATTCGTCTGGAACCGGATTCAGTTCGCCGTTCTCCGGGAGTGCATGCACCTCGTCGATACCGGAGTTGCGTCACTCGAAGATGTCAATACTGCCATTAGGGACGGATACGCACGCCGGACAGCGGTGCTTGGCCCGTTCGAAACGGTCGACCTCGCCGGCCTCGACCTCTTTCGAACCGTCGCGAGCGGTATCTACCCCTCGTTGTCGGATCGCGACACCCCATCTCCAATGTACGACGACCGACTCGAGGCCGGAGAGACGGGCGTGGAGAGCGGGAAGGGGTTCTTCGAGTACGACCGGTCGGCCGACGAAGTGGCACGGATGCGTGACGAACAACTCGCCACTCTCCGTGTTATCTTCGAGACAGACGAAGAGTAGCGCCGGGTTCTACCGCTCCTGAATCATCGGAATGCCCATCTCTTCCGGTTCGCGAGTCAGTTCGAGTCCCTCGATCGGTCGGATAACGATCTCCATCAGCGCATGCACGACCGAGTCCGGTTCGAGGTGACCGGCTAACATGCGGCCCCCCTCGGCCTCGAACGCCGTGATGTGGAGGTGGGGCTCCCCGTCCGTGATCGCGCCCTGCAGCGATCCGACCTCCCAGGCACCTTCTTCGTGGAGAAATTCGTCCACGTCCTCGTCTTCGCCGGCGAGTTCCGGGAAGGAAGGATAGGGGACCACGTAGTGGATGTGAAGTTTGTTCAGTGACCCGATCCCGGAAACCACGACGCCGGTGTCGACGTCGTGGTCGTTGATGGCCGACTCGATCGATTCGAGCGCTTTATCGCCGGGTTGCAACTGGATGACGATGTGTCCGTCGTCGGATTCAAACGAGCGCATCGTACAGGCGTATTCAATGAACAATGATATTTGTTCCGGTGGGGCCCACTCACAAGGCCGACATACGGCACCGACAGGACGCGGATTAGTCAGACGACCCGGGCCGTTCAGTTTCGATGCGGTGGACGGTGAGCACTGTTGACCGTCCCTTTCCCGGCTCAGAATCGGTGGGGGTCTGTGCACCGAAGGACACAAATATTCCAACATCAAACAAAATTCCGATGCAAATAGGCATTATCGGTGTTGGCGTCATCGGGAAGCGTTTCGTGCGCAAACTCTGTGACGCCGGCCACGAAGCCGTGGTCTACGATATCAACGACGACCAGATCGAATGGGCGCGTGAACAAGGGGCATCCGGTGCGGATAGCCCACGCGGTGTCGCCGAGGAGTGCGACACCGTTCTCCTGGCGCTTCCGGGAACCCCGGAGGTCGAAGCCACGATGGAGGACGGTGGCCTGGTCGACGCCCTCACCGAGGATCACCTGATCGTTGACGTGACGACCACGCTCCCGGAGACGTCGATCGCCTGCGACGAATGGTGTGCGGAGCAGGGCGCATCCTTCCTGGAGGGCCCCATCACGGGGGCCGCTCCCCGCGAGGGGTTCCAGATCATGATCGGTGGGATACAGGCGGACTACGAGGCCGCCCAAGACGTGCTTGATGTCATCTGTGAGGGCCACACCCGGATCGGTGAGATGGGAGACGCGACGATATTCAAGCTCGGTCTGCAGATGCGGTACGCCGGCCACGCCGCGTTCGACGCCGAGGTCGTCGAATACCTCCGTGACCACGGTGTCGACCCCCGGCCGTTCAACGACTTTCTCGGGATGGACATCTGGGAGAAGTACTTCACCGGCGACTTCAGCCCGGTCATCGAGGGGCTCGGTGGCCTCGCCATCTGGCACAAGGACATTGGGTACGCCCACGAGGTCGCCCGGCAGAACGAGACGGCGATTCCGTTGACTACCGCCCTCCACGAAGCGTACAAGGCGTCCGTCCGGTTCGCGTCCGAAGAGGAAGGGCACGCCTCCGCTCTGATCAGGTACTGGGAAACGCTCAACGACGCCGAAGATAGATACGACTGACCGAGGTCGATTCGGCTGGTTCGGGCAACGGGCGGATTTAATACCGACGCCGCTGGATCGTGGCGTACCATGCGACAACCGTATGCGGACCGACGGGAGCGCGCACAGGAACGACTCCGGGAACGAGGGGCGGACGCCGCCGTCGCGTACCCGGGGCCGAATCTCCAGTACTTCACCGGGTTCCGCGGCGAGCCGGTCGACCGGTTCCACGTCCTCTACCTCCCCGCAGAGGGGGACGCAACGCTCGTCACGCCCGACGGCTACCTCACCCAGGCCCGAAAGAACGCCTCGGCCGATCGGTTTCGGACGGTTGCGGGTAACGACCCGGAGGCGGTCGCGACTGCGGTAGCCGACCTGTTTGGAGACGGCGACCGCTTGCTGATCGACGACGACGCGCTCTACGCGCTGACTGGCTCTCTGCACGCGGCGGTCGGCACCGAGTCGATCCAGTCCGCCGCGCCGCTGTTCGGTTTGATGCGCCGGCGAAAGGAACAGTCGGAAGTCGCGGCGCTGAAGCGCTCGGCCGCCGTCGCCGACGAAGTGAGCGAAACCGTCCGTGCGCTCGGCACGGAGGCCATCGGTATGACCGAGGCGGAACTCGCGACCGCGATCCGGCGCGAACTTCACGCTCGTGGCGCCCGCGGAGTGGCGTTCGACGTCGTCGTCGGGAGCGGCCCGAACGGTGCCGACCCGGCACTGCGCTTCAGCGACCGCGAGATCTGCGCCGGGGAGCCCGTGGTCGTCGACTTCGGGTGTTTCATCGACAGCTACGCGAGCGACCAGACGCGGACGGTGGTCTTCGACGGCACCCCCCCGGCCCCGTTCGAAGATGTTCACGACGCGGTCCTCGACGCGCTCGACGCGGGGGTGGCCGCTGCCGAACCGGGAGCGACAGCAGCCGATGTCGACGCCGCGGCCCGGTCTGTACTAGCCGAACGAGGATACGGAGAGCACTTCACTCACCCGACGGGCCACGGCGTCGGCCTCGCGTCCCACGAACCCCTCTCTATCGCCGAGGGCGACACGACCACCCTGGAGGAAGGGATGGTGTTCTCGATTGAACCGGGTGCGTATTTCGAAGACAAATTCGGCGTCCGTATCGAGGACCTCGTTGTGCTCACCGAGGACGGTTGCGAGCGACTCAACGACTCTCCTCGGACCTGGAAGCCGCTCTAAACCGCGGGCGTTCGCGATCGACCGTCTTCTAGGCGTGCGCGATCCCCCGCTGCGTAACACTTACCTGCCAACCTACGCAAGCCTTGCCAACGATGAGCAATACGGGAACCTACACCGAGGTGGACCAGCGGGTAGTCGAACTCCGTTCCGACGGGGAGATCGATCGCGGGGAGATTGACGACCTTCTCGACTCCTCGGACCCCGTCGACAGGCGGGCGGGACTACGGGCGCTCGCGGTGATGACGACGGGTGAATCCGCCGACGAAGACCGGGATATCCCGTCGCTCACTCCGTATCTCCGCGATTCGGACCCGAGCGTCCGATACGATGCTGTCGGGTTCGCTGGTGAGGTGCTCCGCGAGCGGGGAGACGATTTCACGGCCCACGAGGCGCTGACAGATCTGCTGAACGACGACTCCGACCGGGTCGCCGAGAAGGCGCTCGACGTGATGACCGACTTCGCCAAACAGGACATCGAAACCGCCCGACGGGCGACCGGGGCCGTCGCCGGCTTTCTCGACTCCGACCGCTCGGAGATCCGGAAGCTGGCGATCCGCTTTCTGGTGGTCGTTGCCCGAGAGCGGCCGGGCGAACGGGCGATTCCGATTGAGAGACTCGCGGAGTTGATAGGGGGCACCTACGACGCGCCCGATTACCAGGGTGAACAGTGGCAGACGGCGATGAACGACACGGTGACGCGGCAGGACCTCATCAATCACAGCCACGAGGAGAGAGACCGCCACATGACTCTCCGCGAGTTCGCAGCCGAGACGCTGATCGCGGTGGCGGACGAACGCCCGGACGACGTTCGAGCGCACGAGGAGACACTCCGAGCACATCTGCGATCGGAGAGCGCCCACGTTCGCGAGAACGCACTTCGGGTATACACTGCGCTCGGCGATCACGATCCGACGGTCGTGGTGGCGGCCAGCAGCGAGATACTGGCCTGTCTCGACGAGGACTCCCCCGAGTCGCTCAATGCCGCCGCGGTCAAACCGCTGGGTATCCTCGTGAGCGATTCTCCGGCGAAAGTGGTTCCCGCCCTCGGTGACCGTATTGGCCCGTTGTCGCGGCTCCTCGACAGCGATGACCCGCACGTCCGCGGAACTGCGCTCGGTCTGCTCTCGTATATCGCCGACCGGGGTCCGGAAGCTGTCGAACCACTGGAAGACCGAATCGCCGGTCGTCTCGACGACAGTGAGGGATTCGTACGGGCGAACGCCGCGTGGGCCCTGGGCGCACTCGGTACCGAGACGGCGGTGGCATCGCTCCGACAGCGCCGTGCGGACGAGTCCAGCGAGGAAGTCAGGACGGCGATAGACGAGGCGCTCGACGCCGCAGACGGCGACGGGCCGGGTGCCGAGTAGCGGACGACCACTGGACCCCACATATGCGCCGTACAAAACTTTGGAGTGGGAGATGCGACGGATAGGTGTCGACGTCGTGGTCGCGCTGGTCATCGTACTGCTGGGGTATTCGCTGTACCCGGCGGCGGGGGTCATGTTCGGAGGCCAACCCGGCGTCGATACCACTGCGAACGGAACAGCGAGTGTCTCCACCGGGTCCGTGGAGCCGCTTCCGTTCCGGAATGTCACTGACCGGGTCGGCTTCGACTACCGATACGCCGCCGAGTATCAGGGCTCTCGTTCGATGATCAGCAACGCGGGCGTCTACACGGCCGACTACGACAGAGACGGATACACGGACGTTCTCGCGGTCGGTGGCGAGCGACCAGCGCTCTTCGACAACGACGGCGATCGTTTCGAGCGGTCCTCGGCGTTGCCGGAACTGAACCGGTCGTTTCGCGCCGCGTTGTTCGTCGACTACAACACGGATGGATGGGACGACCTCCTCCTGTTACCGCTCGACGCACAACCCGTCGTGTTCGAGAATCAGCAGGGGCGCTTCGTTGAGCGCGACATTGGGCTGAACCATACGCTGTCCGTTCCCACCGGGGCGTCGGCCGCGGATTACGACGGAAACGGGTGCCCCGACCTGTTCATCACGCAGAACGGGGACTGGACCGACGAGCGGCCGGCTGGACTCCGGAACTACTCGGTGCCGAAGGGCGCCGATAACGGGTCGCCGAACCTGCTCTTCCGGGGAGACTGCGCCTCGTTCGAACAGGTCTCAGGGGAGACGGGCATCACCGGGGCCCACTGGTCTTTGACGAGCAGCTTCGTCGATCTGACCGGCGACGGTCGCCCCGATATTCACGTCGCGAACGACTTCGGACACGATGTCTTCTACGAAAACGAGGGCGCTGGTTTCGAGCGGCGGCGGCTCGGTCCACGAACGAACCGAAACGGGATGTCCTCGGAAGTCGCGGACTTCACTGGAGACGGTCGCCTCGACGTGTTCGTCACGAACGTCTTCTTCCCCAAAGTGCTCGACGAGGCGGTCGACACGACGATGCAGATCAGAGGGGAAGGGAACAATCTACTCGTGAACCGAGGCAACGGCACCTTCGGTGAGGCCGCGGCCGTCTACAACGTCCGAAGCGGCGGGTGGGGATGGGCTGCGGTCGCGGCGGACTTCACGAACAGTGGCCGCATGGATCTCTTCCACACGACGCGGGACATCTATCTAGAGAAGTACCGTCGGACGATGCGCGATTCGGAAGTCGAGTACCTGCAGACACGGTTCGACTTCTTCGACTACCCTGCCGTGTGGCGCCACACGGACGATGGGTTCGAGCGGGTCGACGCGGCGGAAAGTGGCATTGGCGGTGCGAACGGCCGTGGGGTGGCGGAACTGGATTACAACAACGACGGCCGCGTCGACCTGATCGTCGCCGACGCTGGTGGCCACTACGCGCTCTACGAAAACACCGGAACGAGCGGTAACGCCCTCCGCGTCGATGTCCGTGGGACGGGGTCACACCCGGAGCTGGGCGCGCAGGTCACCGTCGAGCAAGGCGAGTTCACTCGCATCGAGAGCCGCGATAGCAAGTCCGATTTCCTCTCACAGGACACTCGCGTCCTCCACTTCGGGACAGGGAACCGGACGAGCGTAGACGTGACTGTGGAATGGGCAAACGGGACCGAGCACACCATTCAGGGCGTTCCGACCGGCAACACCGTTACCGTCTTCCCAAACGGGACAGTGCGTACGAATCCGTTCGACAAGACCAGATAACATCCCCGAGGAAACTGATTTGTAGGCGGGCCGGTCAGTGGGTGACGTGCTATCCTTTGGACTCGTGGGCTGTGGCAGCCAGTCGGAACAACACGCAAACGTCGTCGAGGCGACCGAAGACGCGGAACTCGTCGGTTGCGCCGACGTCGATGTGGAACGGGCGACGGAGTTCAGCGCCGAACACGACATCCCCGCTGCGTATGGGTCACTGGAGGAACTGATCGCGTCCGAGTCGCTTGACGGGGTCATCATCGCTGCGGTTCCGACGGCACACCCTGACCTCGTAACGACCGCCATCAAAGCCGGGATCGGGGCTGTTCTCTGCGAGAAGCCCATGGTCGTCCCCGGGGAAGCGGAACGCGCGCGAGAACTCCGATCGTTGGCCCGAGATGCGGATGCCGTGTTGGTTGAGGGGCTGATGTACCGACACCATCCCCAGATACGACGCGCGCGCTCGCTCGTCGCCGAAGGGAAAATCGGCGAGGTGAAATACATCCACGGGCAGTTCAGCGACTACTACAACGCGGACGGGGACAACTGGCGGAATGATGCCGACCTCGGTGGCGGGTCGATGGGGGCGAAGGGGTGTTACATGATCGACGCCTGCAATGTATTTGCAGGTGCGTCACCGGTCGAAGCAGTCTGCCGAGAGACACGCGACGAGGAGTTCGATGTCGAGATCGGCGAAACCGGAACCGTGGTGTACGAAAACGGTGTGACCGCGCAGTTCGAGACGAATCACCGGTCGGTCTGGCGCGAGGAGTTGAAGATCTGCGGCACGGAGGGTGTCCTGATCGTCCCCCACGCCATCGTGACGACGAGTCAGCCGCGTGAAATCGAGCTGCAAATGGGAGGTGCCTACGAGCACGAACCCCGGAAACACGAGGTGATCGAGTTCGATCCGGTGAACAGCTACGCCCGGCAGTTCGAGAACTTCCTCGCTTGCGTTCGTGGCGAGGAAGAGCCGTTAGTTCCGATTTCGGATTCCGTCACCAACTACGAAGTTGCCGATGCGCTGCTACATTCGACTGAGACCGACCAGGTAGAGCAGGTGCCGTCGTAACAAGGGCCCCCGGGACATCGGAGCCGGGAGGACCCTATTGACTATCCCGGCAAAAGCTGGGTAATCAGGGGTGTCGCCTTCGCTGGGATCGCCAGAAGACCTCGAAAACGTGCCGGCCGGTCCCATATGTAATTTAAATCGGCGTTACTTTTATTACCTTCAAGATTGGATTACGCCGTACATCATGGCAGATGATGACGATAGCGGCTCGACTGTTAGTGGCTCCCGCCGTCGGCTTTTGAAGGCAGCCGCGGCCGGAGGGGTGACAATGCTCGCAGGATGCGGTGGCGATGGCAACAACACCGACACTTCCGGTGGGGGTGGCGACGGCGGCTCCGATGGAGCGGGTGACGGTGGAACTGACGAGACCTCTTCCGGTGGCGGTGTCAACAGAATCGATCGGGAGTTCCGCATCATACCGACCAACTTCAACCCGCCGGACATGCAGTTCAACTACCTGAACCCGACCAACTGGGCTCAGCCGGTCCATAAATACCTCTACGATCGGTGGGTGTGGTACATGCCTTCGGCGGACGAGTACCGACCAGCCGTATTCTCGGATTGGTCGGTCGATGGGACGACCCTAACCGCTACTATCGCCGAGGGACAGACATGGCACGATGGAGACCCCGTGACTGCGGAAGATGTTGTCGGTCACTGGACCTTGATCATTGGTCAACAGATGTACGTCCAGGGGCAGCACCAGTACTTCGAGTCGGTGGAAGCCACCGGCGACCGAACCGTGGAGTTCACGATGCACGAGGAGTTCAACTCCGACCTCGTCATTCAGAGCACCTTCCACGGCGACGAAGCCCGCCTCTATCTCAAGCCCTCGCTGTTTGAGGAACACATGTCCGACGTTCGCTCGGCGGTCGAGAACGGGAACGTAGACGAACTCGAAAGCATCTACACTGATATCCAGCAGACCTCGATCGACACGCCAGTCGGCTCATACTACGCAAAGGAGTCAGAGGTTTCGAGCCAGTACTACCGTACGGAGACGTACGACGGGTACGCCAATTCGGAGAACATCAACTGGACAGGTAACAAATTCGTCGCCCGGGGAGAACAGCAGCAGATGATCAACGAGATCACCGCTGGTAACGTTGACGCCACGCCGCAGTTCTCCATCCAGAGCGAAGCTATCATGTCACAATGGCCCGAGGACCGCATCCTCGTCGAGGTACCGACCTACGGTGGTCGGTCGGTCATCTACAATACCAATACGGTTCCCCGACCGCTCCGCCGGGCGGTTGCGTGGACCGTCAACGCGAACGACCTTCTCGAAGCACTGCCGCCGAACTTCACGGACATCACCTCGCCCGCTGCGGGGATGCACAAGGGGGCTGCGGAGTCGTGGCTCGAGGGCGTCGCCTCCGACTTCCAGACGTACACTCACGACACCGATATGGCGACTCAGATCCTTGAGGACGCCGGGTACTCGAAGGAAGACGGCTCGTGGGTCTTCCCCGATGGTTCGGAGATCGATCTGACGTTCTCCGCGCCACCGTGGGCAGACTCGTCGGTTCCGTTCGCGCAGGTCTGTGGCGATAATCTGAACAGTTTCGGTATCAACACGTCTGTCCAGATCCGCGACGGTGCGACGTGGAGCAACGATCTCTCGAATGGCAACTACGACCTGAGTCTCACCGGCTGGGGCGCTGGTCCTCACCCGTTCTTCTTCTTGGAGAATATCTTTGCGGGAACGCACGGCGAGTACACCAACATCGTTGGCAAAGAGGAGTGGGAGGCTCCGCCCATCGGCGAGTGGGACGGTGAAATGCAGACGTACAACGTCACGGAAATCCTTTCGAATCTTCGGACCATCCAGAGCGACGAAGAGATGCGCACCGGAATTCAGGAACTCGCGTGGCTCGCCAACTACCACATGCCCGTCTACACGGCTGTCGAGAGCTTCAGCTCCCCCTTCCTCCTGTTCCCCGATCGCTTCGACTACACGACCGACGACGAGGCAGTCCGTCAGAACCGGAACCCGATCTGGGACCTGCCGCGCTACGGTGAACTGCAGGCTGTCGAATAGCGCACTCCCAACTCGGTTCGCTTCTCTTTCCGTCTGAGTACGACGCTGTCGCCTTGCTTTCCGCGGGTAGGATCCACCGATCAGCCACGGAGTGCCGGGGCGAGCCGCAGCGCAGTGCCTTCTACATGGAACACTGGGGGCGGTGTCGCTCTCATCGCGTCCCAGGTAATGCGATGAACGCCGCTCGCGAACTTACGGGCCTTGTCAGGAGGATGTGGGGCGCCAACCGAGATCAACAAGACCTGTTCTCAAACTGATTATATCAGAAATCGGGCTTAGAACCAACCGCCGAGCGGATCGTCGATGGACTCTCCGACACCGATCTTCATACTCATACCCGTGAGGTCCGCTGAACCGATCCCTTCGGCGTATAGCCCGTATACGCCGGGCTCCTCGAAGGTATACGTCGTTTCCTCGTCTTCGCGCACGTCGGCCTCGAAATCCCACCCCGACGTGCTCCGCAGCAGGTAGGTGATCGGTTCGCCCTCCCCGGAATCCGCTTCGTTCACCCACGTGACCGTCGTGCCAGGGTCCACTTTTATATTTCGTGGATGGAACTGGCTCCCGTACATCTCCACGCTGGAGGTCGA